>OGOU01001265.1_pt1 | contig 19969 bp, 15 predicted proteins | sample 1552721 | NCBI WGS metagenome assembly OGOU01 (sample SAMEA2580176, study PRJEB22360) | human gut metagenome | biome: human gut; feature: human-associated habitat; material: faeces | place: Denmark | collected 2008/2010
CAATGACCTGGTGGTGTGTTCCTCCCGGTGGGTGGCGGAGCCGTAACGGTTGGCGTTCTGGTTGAGGTCGTCCCATGTGGTGCCTACATAGTCGGTGAAGTTGAAGTAGCACTGAGTTTCGCCGGTAGCGGCTGCGAGTTCTACGCCCTTGACTGTGTAGGTAGTGCCGTTCTGGGTCATCTTGAGGCCGGTGCCGGGTGTTGCGCCCCAACCGCCGGTAGCGAGGTTGCCAAGGAGATAGATGTCATCGTCGCCGGGTGTGGGAGGTGTGGGAGGTGTTGGAGGTGTGGGGACGTCGCCGATTTTGCTCCATACGCAATAGCCGTTGCCCGAAGCTTTGATGTCACTGTTTGAATATCCTGTAGGAGAAACCATGGCAGAACCGATTTTAACGACGAGTTTGCCGTTGGTACCGGTAACTTCTGCCATATAGCAGTCGGTTGTTGACTGAAGGACATTGACAGCCGACATGTTGTGAACGCCGACAGCGTTGCGGATAGAGATAAGTTGTGCGATTTCGGATTTGTACTGTTTCCAGTGGGGAAGGAAGACACAGGGAGTGCCGGGTGAGCAGAGAATAAATGCATTGGCTGCCACAACGTTACCGTTGAATTTGTTGCTGTCGCGGTATGTGTCGTGGTTGTCTATAAACGTAACGGCATACTGAGGATAGCCGAAGTGAATCATGCCTGCGGGCTGAGGTGTGGTTCCGTTAGCTTTCCAGACGAGCTTTGTCATGTCGTTGCTGTTGAAAGCGTCGTTGATGGCATATTTGCAGGGGAAATCGAAAGCGGCCGAAGTTTTGCCAGTGGCATCAATCCATGCCTTCACTGCATCATAGCTGCCATCCCAGTATTCGCCTACGGAGAACTGAGTGCCCGAGTATTCGTTATACATCTTGGTGTACTGGCCGCTGTAGCCTTTTACCATATCATAACGGAAGCCCGTGTATCCCAGGTCCTGAAGGAGGAATTTGCAATAGTTTTTGCAGTTGTTCTGGACATTGGCGTTGGTGTGGTCGAGGTCGCGGGCGGCGTTGAAGTCATCGCCGGTATCGCTGTTGCCCGTACCCTGGCCCCATTCGTCGGTGCGGCAGATGCCGTCAGTACCGATGTGCCAGGTCTGACCGTTCCATGTTTCGGTGGGGAAGTCACCCCAGCCGGTAACACCGACGCGGTGGTTGATAACGACGTCGGCGATAATGCCTGTGCCTTTGGCCTTGAAAGTTTTAATCATGCTGCGGAGCTGGGCCTCGGTGCCGAACGAGCTGTTGTGGTTCGAGAACCAGTAGATAGGCATGTAGCCCATGTTTTTATCACCGGAAGATTTGCCTGAGTTTGGGACCCAGATGAGTTTGAAATACTGCGACAGTTCATCTGCCTGTGATTCAAGATTGGCCCAGTTGGTATCGTCATACGAGTCCCAATAGAAGCCCTGAAGCATTACGCCCTGATAGTTGGCGGGCCAACCTGCAGCACGTCCGGCCGAAATGCCGAACACGCAAAGAAGAACCGCTAACACAAAGCGTTTCATCATTTTGTTCATGATAATGTTTAGGTATTAAGTATGATATATAAAAGTAAGTAAGTTTAGCTTAATGAAATATCTTTATAGACAAGTCCATAAGCGCCCATGACTGCAAAATTAAATAAATTTTTATAAAAAAGCAAAAAATTGCCCAATATTTTTCAAACGTTTATAATGAGCATTAATGGGCATTCTTCAATTCGCGGGAAGACAAAGGCTAAAGCAAAACCATAACACAGTAGCACCGCACAAGCACGAGAATGCCATGAACAAGAGAGCGGCAGACAGTCAACGACAAACGCATCGCGATAAAGCGCATATAAAATGTTATTTATAAGGCTTTTAGATTAAAAAAGCCGCATCACCATTAAGGCCTAATTCCTTATGGTGATGCAGCTTCTTGTAATTATGTTCCGTGCAGATGACGGACTACGGGATCAGTCGGTATTGGCGACTTTATGAAGAGTCATGATATGATGCGACTGTGCGTCGACAAGTTTAATGACATCACCTTTGCTGCGGACAACTCGTGCTGTCTCTTCAAGGCCGACAAGAATATTACGTTCCTGGTCGGCTTTGGGGCATGCCATACGCGTTACCTGCATGCCGCTGAAATTTATGGAGTTGTCAACTTCGGGATTAAAATTGATGTCGCCGTTAAAGTAGTTGCAACCGGTATTACCATGTATTTTGCCACCGGTGACGTCAAAAAATATGTTGGCTTCAGGGTCATCGACCGATTTGCCGCGGATGTCGGTAATCTCCCATTTGCCGTTAAGGTATTCCATATTGGCACGGCGCAATGTCAGCTCGACCTGGCCGTTTGCAAGCAGGTACATGAAAGTAGCGTTACCAATGGTCTGAAATTTAACCGAAACGGGACGGCCGTCGGCGATGACTTTGTTGATTTTTGCTTCGTAAGGAGCATCGGCGCAATACATCATGGTGCTGGCTACTTTGCTGAAAGTAAGCATCCCGGCCGATGTCAGCTGAAATTCACCATTGAGTACATTACAGCCGTTTGATGCATAGAAGCGTTTTTCGGCCGGAACGAAATTGATATAAGGAATATCTTCTTCGGCAGTGACAGCTTCGTTACCGATAGCCGTAACTATCCACTCGCCATTAATTGCAGCAGCAAGGGCTTTAGGGTCTTTCGGAGTCTGTGAAATCTCGTTGCGGACAGGCACAGTGTTTTTTTTAGACGATTTGGTTGCCGAACAAGCCGTGATGGAGAAAGCGGCAAGGGCAACTATAGCGATATTGCTGATTTTAATCATAATTAATTTAAAAAATTTTGTTAGCGTAAAATACTTGAGAAGATAGGCAAATTACTGTATTGCCCACATTATATAATATAGACAAACTTAGGGACAGAAAGTTTATTTGCCAGTGCGCACATATTCAAATATGATGCTGTTTTGTTTGGGGTCGAGCGGTTTGAGCCTGAGCGTATTGTCATCGAGGCTTATTTTCTCATATTTTTCCTGATTGCCGTTGATAAACGTTTCGCGCATATCAGCCAGCAGTTTATCTTTATAACCCTCCACACTGAGGTTTTGACTTTTGAAATACTTCTCGAGCTGCTGATTTACCTTAACATTGAATAAATCCATGTCCCAGGTAAATGTGAGTTTATTACCGGAAAGTTTATAGCGTCCGTGAAGGCTGTAAACTGCCGAGCAATCGCCCTGGGACAGCCTAACCTGCTGGATGGCTTTGCCTCCTTGCTTAAATGTCAGTATCGACTTGTTGCCCTGCATATTGCATGTCCATGTGCCGACAATTGGATCTGTGGCAGATTCGTCATCCGAATTGCTGACTTTGCGACATGATGCTAAGACAAGCAACATCGCCGTGATAGTCATAACGATTATTTTTTCGCAGGAAGATTTCATATTGTCGGTTTTCATTTCGTGTGAAATTTATCTTGGAGTTTTTTTGTGAAAATAAAGTTTGTTCAGGGAAATTGATTTTGACCGTCAGGTCTTGTCAGAACGGATTACGATATTTGTCTTCGTCAATATCCTGAAGGATACTCAGGTAAGAGTTGTAGCGCGAAGCAGCAATCTCATGATTATCGACGGCACGGAGTACGCGGCACCCGGGCTCGTGAGTATGCGTGCAATTGGAGAATCGACATTCTTTGGACAGGCTGAATATCTCGGGGAAATAGTGAGCGACCTCGTAGCGGTCAAAGTCGATGGTGCCGAATCCACGTATTCCCGGGGTATCGATAATCGACCCTCCACCGGGCAGATGGTAAAGACTTGAGAACGTTGTTGTATGCGTACCCTGGTCGTGCGATGCCGACAAGTCTGCAGTACGGGCGTCGACTCCGGGGACAAGGTCATTGATAATGGTCGATTTGCCCACACCCGAGTTGCCCGACAGCAAAGTCGTCTTGTCATGCAAAGCATTACGCAAAGTATCAATACCCTGACCGGTCTTGGCCGAGAGTTGCACTAGGGGATAACCTATCGTTTTATAAAGATATGTCACGGCATCGAGCAGCTCGCGGTCCTCGGGCTGGTCCTGGAGGTCGGTCTTGTTGATGACAAGCATGGCCGGTACATTATAAGCCTCGGCTGTAGCAAGGAAGCGATCTATGAAGTTAAGCGAGGTCTCGGGATGTTTGAGGGTAACAATAAGCGCTGCCAGGTCAAGATTAGAAGCAATGATGTGCGACTCTTTAGACAAATTGGACGCGCGACGTATAATATAATTACGGCGAGGTGATATAGCGGTGATGAAAGCGGTCTCGCCACCCGGAGCGGGAGGCTGAACGGTGACATAGTCTCCCACCGACACAGGATTTGTGGTGCGTATACCCTTGAGACGGAAGTTGCCCTTGACTTTGCAATTGAGCCGTTTCAGGTCTTCTGTCTCGACGATATAGCTTGATCCAGTGTTTATGATAACGCGTCCACGCATAAGTACTTTAAGATGAGAAAGATGTCCTATTTTATGTTTCAAGCGGTAAATTTACAAATTTTTGACGATACAACAATGCATTTTTACCTCTTTTTATTAGCTTGATATACAATTTATTACCTATTTTCAAACAAATTTTCACAGCAATTTGTTATTTATTTGACGGATAATTTAACAAAAAAGTATTAAATTTGCAGTGTTAAAAACATTGTTTTTGTTCTATTCGTTAGCGTCGCATCCTTTTTGCGGCATAAATTCTAAGTAAGAGAGATTATAAAGAAGGTCTAACATTTAAACATTATTCAAAATGAACATTGAAACTATTGGCACCAACGCCGGACTCGTTTGGAATGCCCTCAACGAAGCTGAAGCTATGGGTGTAAAACAACTCAAAAAAGTCACCAAACTCAAAGACAAAGAAGTTTTTGCCGCTCTTGGCTGGCTTGCCCGTGAGGACAAAATAACCATCGACGTTGACCCCCAGGACGAAAAAGACTTCGTTGTTGCCCTTACACAGGACAAATAATCCCACATCTAAGACTTACCACAAAAGAGGCTGCCCGCGCGGCCTCTTTTGCTGTTTATTACTGCAGACATTTGACATTGCACAAAGGTCAGACAAACGATATTTAACCTGTTATAGAAACTGTCGGCTTACGTTCTTCATTCTTCGGTGAAAGATATCACACTTAGTCAACAGACGGTACGGTTCACCGAAAAACAACAAGCCTTCACCGAAGATTAGCTTTGTTTTTTGTCCGGCACAAAAGTATAAATCTACCTTTGCATAGACAAAAAACAATAGCCATATATGAAAGCCAAATTATTTATCACATCGGCATTTATCGCGGTACAGGCTTTAGGTCTGACGTCCCACGCATCGGCAAAAAGCAATTATACTGTCAGTCCGGAACAAATGCTCGACCGTTTTTTGCGCTACGTCAGCGTCAACAGCCAATCTATAGAAAGCAAGACTCCCGGCGCATGGAACATGACAGAAGGCCAGAAAGAAATGGCACGATTGATCGAAGCTGACGCCCGCGCACTCGGCGCCGACGTTTACTGCTCGGACGATGCCTATGTCTATGTCACCATTCCCGCTAACATCAAGAATCAGGTCCCGGTATTCGGCATCAGCTGCCATCTCGACTTCACACCCGAGGCTCCCGGAAACACTATCAGGCCCAAAGTTATACGCGGATACAAAGGCGGCGACATCATACAATCTCCCACCAGCAAAATTGCTCTCGACACACCCGAGGGTGCCGAGCTGCCCAAACTCATAGGCAAGACGATTATTCACACCGACGGCACAAGTTTGCTCGGCGGCGATGACAAAAACGGCGTCACCATAGCTATGAGCATTATCGAGACTCTGCTCAAAGACAAAAAGCGCAAACACGGCAAGATACAATTGGTGTTCTGCCCCAACGAAGACATCGGACTGTCGGCCGAACGCATAGACACTACGCGATTCAATCCCGACATACTTTTCGACCTCGACGGCGAAGGCGCCAACGAAATCACCAACGAAAACTTTACAGCCAAAAGCCTTATAGTACGCTTCATAGGGCACGACGCACATCCCGGCGACGCCAAAAAGATGAAATTAGGCGATGCTCTTGCCGCATCATCAACATTCATCGCCGGCATCCCCGTAAAATATCGTCCCGAAAACACCGAAGGCAAACAAGGCTACATTCATCCCTATAAAGTAGACCACGAAAAAGACAGCACCGACTATACCGTAAACACACGCATACGCTACTTTGACAAAGCAGAAGGACAAGAATTTGACCGGATAATCCATGCCAATCTGGACTCCGTGGCCGCCGACTTCCCCAATGTCAAGATTGAAATTCTGTCCGAGAATCTGCAATATGAAAACGTCGCCTATAATATGCACACCGCATCAAAAGGCGTCATCGACCGCGCAGTCGCCACCACCGGTCTCGATGTCAACTTCGTTTCATCACGCGGAGGCACAACGGCTTCGATGTTCACAGCCAAAGGCCTTAGAGGCGGCATGTGCGTCTTCACAGGACAGCACGCTATACACGGCATACACGAATTTTCGGTACTCGAAGAAATGCACGATGCTTACCGACTGATGCTCAACGCCATCGAAGAGACTTCGCGTCTGCGCTAATCACCCCGACTACAACAATCAAGACCAAAGAGGCTTGATACTTCCATAAAAATTTTTGGCAACTCTTTTTCCTCCTTTAACAACTAACTTTTACTATAATCACACTACACAATTTACAAAAGCCTTTGTCTACAATATATATGCCGGACTGCTCCCTCAGTCCGGCTTTTTTTAAGAGCAAGCCGTTAGCATACTACAATAGCTGTTGGACTACACAATCAATCGTCGCTCAATTTTGCATCTGCTGTTGGAAACTCCATTGGAAACTCTCAACAAAAAAATGAGCAAAAATTGAGTGCAAAAAAATTTGGTCATTAAAAACAAAAGCGTTACCTTTGCAGACGAAAACCACTGATGGTACCATGGCCGAGTGGTGAGGCAACGGTCTGCAAAACCGTGTACAGCAGTTCGATTCTGCTTGGTACCTCCATTCCGTCGGAGTCTGCATCCATGCAGGCTCCGCTTTTTATTCATTTGTTATCAATTTCGTCAGCTTACTCTGAGTGCTTTACAATTTTTTTGTAACTTTGTGATTGAATTTGATGACCGAAGGCAATTTTCCCGGTCATTGAGACGTTTTATCAGTCAATGATACGATTTCTACACATTATAATATATATATTACTGGCGAATGTATGTCTGTGGGCACAGCGTGTTGCACCCGTTAGCGGTTCGGGGCTGACCTCATCCTCTTCGTCAGCCGAATATTTACGACCCAGTCAGAATCAGCTCGGCGACACCATAATTTCCATAGTCAATTTCTATCCCGGTAGCGAAATATACGAGCTTGAAGGCCACAGCGTTCTGCGTGTACGCAGTTTAGGCTGCGACATGGCCTACAGCTATGGAACTTTCGACTTCAACGCCCCCAATTTTGTCTACCGATACGTTAAAGGCGAGACCGACTATTGGATTTCGGCAATACCCTGGAATATTTTTGTCTACGGTTACATAGATCAGGGACGCCGCATCGTCGAGCATGTCTTAGACATGACACCTGAGCAGAAACATCGTCTGCTCGACCTTCTTGCCCAAAACCTGCAACCCGCTAACCGCACCTACCGTTACAACTATGTCCGCGACAATTGCGCCACCCGCCCACTACACATTGTCGAACAGGCACTCAACGACAGCATTGTACTTGCGGCTCCCACCGAAGGCTCGCAGGGCGACGAAGAGACTTTCCGCAGCATCATGCAACACTATCATGCAAACTACCCCTGGTATCAGTTCGGTATCGACCTGGCATTAGGGCCGGGCATAGACAAGGTACTGAACACTCGCGAAAAAGCCTTTGCACCGGTCGTTCTCGACTCACAACTTGACGAAGCCACCGTCAGCGGCAATCCCCTCATCCTTAAGACCAATATCATCAACGACACACTCGACAACAACGCTGTTCTGGACCCTACACCATGGTATCTTACGCCTTTGGCCGTGTGTTGGACATTTTTTGCGCTGACCCTGCTTGTATGCATCCTTGACATAGTGCGTCGCAGGCCCTCACGCTGGTTTTACTCCCTGACATCAACAATCTATGGTCTTGCCGGTGTGCTTGTATGGTTTCTTGTCTTAATTTCCGAACACGAAGCCACGTCGCCAAACTATCTCATGGTGTGGCTCAACCCGCTATGGCTGTTGGCCGCAGTACTGATATGGACAGCCGGTACGCGTCGCGCGGCCTCGTGGATATTTGCCGCCGAGGCATTAGCCACACTTGTGCTGATGCTTATATGGCCGCTGCTCGACCAATGCACCAATGCCGCTTTCTGGCCGCTCATGCTCGCAGCCGTGATTTCGGGCGCCGTTTGCGCCTCGCTGCTGTACAGACGCCCCTCGGCCATCAATAATAACAACAAAAAGCCCACCGCGAGAAAATGACACACAAAAGCAACTATAGCTCGCAACGCCTCATGTCCGTACTGCTGGCATCGATGCTCTCGATGGCGCTCGGCACAGCCCGCGGTGGCACACGACTTGTCGTCAACATCGTCGTCGACGGACTGCGACTCGAAAACCTTGACGAACTTTCGCGTCATCTTTCAGACAAGGGCTTCAACCGACTTACCGTCAACGGCGTCACCATCGAGAATGTTGATTTCGGCACCAATCTCGACGACGTAGCCTCGACCGCCATGCTCGTCTCCGGTGCAGCCCCGTCAGTCAACGGCATACCGGCCGCACAGATTTACGACACACGTGCCATGCGCCAGCATGCCATACTTGACGACGGGAAGACCGTCGGCAACTACACCGACGAGACGTATTCGCCGACAAACCTCGCCGTCACCACCATCGCCGACGAAATACGTATTGCCGGCGGAGGCGTCACCGTATCGCACGCCATAGCCCCCGATGCCATGAACGCTCTGTTGCTCGGAGGTCACTCGGCCAACTCGGCCATATGGCTCAACGACCGCACAGGCAACTGGGCATCGTCGACATTCTTCAAGGAATTTCCTACGCCTGCCGCCAACACCAACAGGCTGAGCCAGCTTGCCAACCGACTGGACACAATGCAATGGCGTCCCGCATCAGGCATAGCATCAATGGGCCTGCTTCCCGAGCACCTTACAAGCTACCCATTCCGCTACACCTTTGCCCGAAGCAACGCCGACCGTATATACAACTTCAAGCACTCCCCTCTGATAAACACCGAGATTACGCGCCTCGCCACCGACTATATAAGCACCCTCAAACTCGGCAGCCACGATGGCACCGACGTACTCTCGCTTGCATACACACTTACGCCCTACCCCGCCAGCAAAAGCGCCGAAAACCGCTATGAGCAGATAGATTCATACATAAAGCTCGACGCCGAGCTTGCCCGTTTGTTCAACGCCATTGACCAAAGCGTAGGCATGGACAACGCCATGATAGTCCTGCAGTCGACACCGCCTAAGACCACACGCCGCGTAGACACCGAAAAATGGAACCTTCCCGGAGGCCAGTTCTCGACACGCAAGGCCCTGTCGCTGCTCAACATGTATCTGATGTCCAAACACGGCAACGGACAGTGGGTCAAAGCTTACCACAACGGACAGTTTTATCTTGACAACGAACTGTGCGATAAAAACAACCTCGACATAGTCCAAATGCGCACCGAAGCCGCCGGCTTCCTCGCACGCATGAGCGGCGTCGGACACGTCATCACCATAGACGAGCTCATCACCGGAAGCAACGACAGCGAACGGTCGCAGGCCATGCGCCGCAATATTGACCCTCGGCTTTGCGGCGACCTCTTTGTCGAGATACTTCCCGGCTGGGAACTTGTCGATGACTTCACCAACCATGCCGCAAAACGTGCGCCGCAGACGGCCAAGGCCCTCACCACCGCCCCGGCGTTCATACTTGCCCCGGGCATAAAACCCGCACGCATAGCCACTCCCGTCGACGCCCGCGCAATAGCGCCCACGGTGTCACGTCTGCTGCGCATACGGTCGCCCAACGGCGCCGAAGTGCCTCCACTGAATCTCGAAAAGCGATAAACGCCCTGATTCACCAATATTTCAACAATTTTTCTTATCTTTGCACGATAAAGCGGCGCATATGCGCCGCCTTAAACGCATATTTTAACGCAAACAACATAAAATCAGTATAATATGTCATTCACAGGCATACTTAGCAAACTTTTTGGAGATAAATCGAGCCGAGACCGCAAGGCTTTGCAGCCTATCGTCGATTCGATTAACGCCCTCAAGCCTCAGATGCAGGCTCTGTCCAACGACGAACTGCGCGGCGAAATTGACAAAGTCCGCGCCGAAATCGACGCTGCTGTCGCCGTCGACCAGAAAGTCATTGACGAAGCACGGGAGAAAATCGACACACTGCCTTTCGACCAACGTCAGCCCCTTTGGGACTCGATTGACGAACATGAGAAAAAAATCCTCGATACACTCGAAGACCAGCTCAACAAACATCTTCCGGTAGTATTCGCCGCACTGCGCGAGACTGCGGCTCGCTTTGCCGCCAACGAAACAGTCGAAGTCACCGCCACCGACCTCGACCGCGAACTCGCTGCACAAGGCCGCGACTTCGTCACCATCGAAGGCGATAAAGCACTGTGGAAAAACCACTGGATGGCCGGCGGCAACGAAATAGTATGGGACATGGTACACTACGACGTCCAGCTGATGGGCGGCATTGTACTACATCAAGGCAAAATCGCCGAGATGGCCACCGGCGAGGGCAAAACCCTTGTAGCCACCCTGCCGGTTTTTCTCCGCTCACTCTCGCGTAAAGGCGTCCATGTGGTCACCGTCAACGACTACCTGTCAAAACGAGACTCCGAATGGATGGGGCCCCTGTACATGTTCCACGGCTCGACGGTCGACTGCATTGACAAACACCAGCCCAACACACCGGCGCGCCGCGCAGCATACAACTGCGACATCACATTCGGTACCAACAACGAATTCGGCTTCGACTACCTGCGCGACAACATGGCCATGGAGCCCGAAGACATGGTGCAGCGCAAGCACTATTATGCAATCGTCGACGAGGTCGACTCGGTGCTCATCGATGATGCCCGTACACCTCTTATCATCTCAGGCCCCGTTCCTAAAGGCGACGAACAATACTTCAACGAATACAAAGCAAACGTCGAAAAAGTCGTCGAGGCCCAGCGTCGCCTCGTAACCCAGACCCTATCCGAAGCAAAAACCAAACTCGCTTCGGACAACAAAGACGAGCGGAAAGAAGGCGCTCTCCTGCTCTTCCGCGCCTTCAAAGGCCTGCCCAAAAACGGCGCCCTCATCAAATTCCTTTCGCAGGAAGGCATGAAAAACATCCTGCTCGAAACCGAGGCCCACTACCTCCAGGACAACTCGCGCGAGATGCCCGTCGTCACCGACCCACTGTACTTCGTCATCGACGAAAAAAACCGCTCGGTCGAACTCACCGACAAAGGTTATGCCGAACTTACCGGTAAAATTTCCGACCCCACATTCTTCGTCCTTCCCGACATAACCGGCCAACTGGCCGAACTCGAAAACATCGCCGACCCGCAGGAACGTGCCGAACGCAAAGACGAAGTCATGAGCGAATACGCCGTCAAGGCCGAACGCGTCCACACTGTCAACCAACTGCTCAAGGCATACACACTTTTCGAACGCGACGTCGAATATGTCATCGACGACAACAAAATCAAAATCGTCGACGAGCAGACAGGCCGTATCATGGAAGGCCGCCGGTACAGCGACGGCCTGCATCAGGCCATCGAAGCCAAGGAAAACGTCAAAGTCGAAGCGGCCACACAGACCTTCGCCACCATTACACTGCAGAACTACTTCCGCATGTACCACAAACTTGCCGGCATGACCGGTACAGCCGAAACCGAGGCCGGCGAATTCTGGGACATCTACAAACTCGACGTCGTCACCATTCCTACCAACCGTCCCGTACAACGAATTGACATGAACGACCGCGTGTATCGCACCAAACGCGAAAAATACGCCGCCGTTATCGAAGAAATAGTACGCCTGCGCGACCTCGGCCGCCCTGTACTTGTCGGCACCACCAATGTCGAAATCTCCGAATTGCTGCACCGTATGCTGCAGATGCGTCACATCGACTGCCAGGTCCTCAACGCCAAATTACACCAGAAAGAAGCTCAGGTCGTCGCTCAGGCCGGACGCTCAGGCACTGTCACCATCGCCACCAACATGGCAGGCCGTGGTACCGATATCAAGCTTACGCCCGAAGTCAAGGAAGCCGGAGGCCTCGCCATCATAGGAACCGAACGCCACGAAAGCCGTCGCGTCGACCGTCAGCTCCGCGGCCGTTCGGGACGTCAGGGCGACCCCGGCTCGTCAGTGTTCTACGTATCCTTCGAAGACGACCTGATGCGCGTTTACGCCAACGACCGTATCATGAAACTGCTCGACACATTCGGATTCAAAGAAGGCGAGATGCTCGAGCACAAGATGATTAACAACTCCATTGAAAAAGCCCAGAAACGCGTCGAAGAGAACAACTTTGGCATACGTAAGAACCTGCTCGAATATGACGACGTCATGAACAAACAGCGTACTTACATTTACTCGCGTCGTCAGCACGCACTAAAAGGCGAGCGCATAGGCATCGACATCTCCAACATGATATATGATGTCATCGAAAATCTGATAAACACATACGATCAGGCTTCAGGATACGACGACCTTAAGCTCGAACTCATGCGCCTTTTGACCATTGAACCCGACTTCACCGCTGCAGAATATGCCAACATGGAGGCAGACGAAATCGTACCCCGCCTCCACGCCATAGCCATGCAGACGCTCGAGCGTCGCAGCAAAGCCATCGTCACCGACATATTACCCGTCGTCCAACAGCTTGTCGACGAAGGGCAGGAAGGCATCCGCGCGGTACCCATCACCGATGGCAAACGCATATTCCGCATACTTTTCGACATAAACGAATGTGTGCGCACCGAAGGCGCCTCGCTCATCAAAGACTGGCAGAAAAAGCTGCTGCTCCTGACCATTGACGAATTATGGAAAGAACACCTGCGCGAACTCGACGAACTTCGTCAGAGCGTCCGTAACGCCTCATACGAACAGAAAGATCCCCTTGTCATCTACAAGGTCGAATCATTCCACCTGTTCGAGCGCATGCTCTCCAACCTTAACAACAAGACCGTATCTGCTTTGATGCGCGGCCAGTTGTGGCGCCGCGAGCCCACCGAGGAAGAACGCGCAGCAGCACGTGCAGCCGCCGAAGCCGCCCAGGCTGCCGCCAACGCCCAGGCTGCCGCTCAGGCACGCCGCAATATGCGCGGACACACCGAGATTACACGCGCTATGCCTCAGCGTCCCGCCGCTCAGGACTTCAAACTCTCCAAAGCCACTCTTCCCAGCGAAGCCAACTCGGCACAGGCTGCCGAACAGGCACAGCGTCAGGCCGCCTCGCAGCAACAAGGCCGTCAGCAACCTACCTCGCCTATTGTCAACAACGGGCCCAAGATAGGACGCAACGACCCCTGCCCCTGCGGCTCAGGCAAAAAATACAAAAACTGCCACGGCCGAGGAATCTGACATCGCGAAGCTTCAGAAACAACCATTCATACACAGCTCGGGACACCGCGCCCGGGCTGTTTCTCTTCCGACCCGACACCAGTCCCTATCTCGACCTCACATGTATTTACATGCCAAGGCGAACAGCTAACAAGCTATGGCCAAAACGATATTTCGACAAATTCAAAGTTGATTTATAAACGAGCCGTCTTTAAGCACACTATTTTCCGACAAATATATGGAGTAAAAGTGTTTAAGCTAATCGCCATTTTTGCCACTAAATAAGTTTATTAATCCTTTCAGAACAATCATTTATGAAAAAATCATTTGTTTTAACCCTTGCAGCCCTCGCTCTCGCCGGTTCTATGACACTCACATCATGTGCCTCAAAATCAGACAAAGCATGTGACGAAATCTGCGCCCTTCTCGAAGATGCAACCAAAGCAGCTAAAGACGGCGACGCTTCCAAAGCTAAAGAACTTTCCACCGAAATTGAAAAACTGCACGAAGAATACAAAGACGTCGAATTCAACGACGAGCAGAAAGACAAAATCAAAAAAGCCACAGCCGAATTTGCCTCGACAATGATGTCCCAGGCCATTCAGAACCCCGAAATGTTCCAGGAATAATCCCGGTTTTATAAATCCGATATTTATAATATTCCTCTACGAGGCTGTGTCGTAAATAATTTACGGCACAGCCTCAATTGCATAAAACCTAAGCCATAGGCTGCACGCCTAATATCATGCAATCATGACAGAAAGCGACAGAAGCTCAGAGCGAAGGACCGAGCGGCACAATACCGCACAAAAAAACGATGTCGCTTGACGCTTGTTTGCCGGGGATTTTGTATATTTGCCAAAGCGGAACAAGTTTTGTCCCTCATAATTAACATTACACAAATTGAAGCATCAATGAAAAACGTCATAACACGCTCTATATCAGGAATATTATACATTGTCATCATTGTTGGCGCCATTTTTGGCGGCGGCTGGTGGTTCTTCGCTCTGACTTTCATATTCTGCGCCATAGGCACTTTTGAATACCAAAGGCTGTGCGAAGAACGCGCCGGACATTTCCTGTCACCGACAATACGTGCCTTCGACCTGATTGGCGCAATGCTTGTCTGGGCAATAACTCCCTCCTCGTATTTTGCCGAAACACTTTCAAGCAGCGAGCCTAATACGACATTTTTCTCCTTCATGTTTATTCCGCTCACAATCCTGTTATTATTATTTGCATACGTTATAATCCGTTTTGCCATGGCAGTTTTCGACGAAAGCGACAATCCTTGGGGCAATCTCGGCAACTCCATACTCGGTCTTATATACGTAGCTGTGCCCATGCTGCTGCTCAACACCATGTGTATTGCCGGATACACCAAATGGGAAATACTGATGATGTTCATACTCATCTGGGTCAACGACACGGGTGCTTTCTGCGTAGGTTCACTTATGGGCCACCACAAACTTTGCCAACGGCTTTCGCCCAAAAAATCATGGGAAGGATACTGGGGCGGCATGACATTCTGCATCATTGGCGGAACAGTCTACGCCCTCGTCACCGGCAATTCTGTTGCCGAATGGATATTTATCGGTATCCTTATCAGCATAATGGCAACTATCGGCGACCTTTTCGAGTCGATGCTCAAGCGTTCGGCAGGCGTTAAAGACTCGGGACGTCTCATTCCCGGGCACGGCGGCATACTTGACCGCATCGACTCGCTGCTCTTTGTCGCGCCCACATTTTTACTTGTGCTGATGATATTGAGTATTTAAAAATTTATACCGCAGCGTAGCGAACTTTTGTTTTGCGCGAAGTGTAATACTTTCGTACACCCCAATAAACAAATATTTACCAACAACATAAAACAACACTACATCATGAAAAATGACGACCTCCTGACTCAGGTAACTGCCAAAGCCAAGACATGGTTAGAAGGCGCATATGACGCCGAAACCAAAGCCGAAGTTCAACGTATGCTCGATGCCGATGACAAAACCGAACTCATCGAATCGTTCTACAAAGACCTTGAATTCGGTACCGGCGGTCTGCGCGGAATCATGGGCGCAGGCACCAACCGCATGAACATCTATACCGTAGGCGCAGCCACTCAGGGCCTCGCCAACTATCTCCACGAAGCATTCCCCGACAACCCACAGATTTCGGTTGTAGTAGGCCATGATGTACGACACAACTCCGACAAATTTGCACAGGTTGTCGCAGACATCTTCTCGGCCAACGGCATCAAAGTGTATATGTTCCCCAGTTTCCAGCCCACGCCCGAACTATCTTTCGCAATACGCCAGCTCAACTGCCAGAGCGGTGTCAACATTACCGCTTCGCACAACCCCAAAGAATACAACGGTTATAAAGCATACTGGGAAGACGGCGCTCAGGTGCTCGCTCCCCATGACAAAAACATCATCGACCATGTCAACCGCATCACTGACGTCGCCGACATCAAGTTCAAAGGCAACCCCGAACTTATCCACATCCTTGATGAAGACATGGACCGCCGCTTCCTTGATGCCATCAAATCGCTGTCGCTCGATCCCGAAGTCATCAAGCGCCATGCCGACCTCAAAATCGTCTACACTCCTATTCACGGCACGGGTGTAAAACTTGTTCCCGAGTCTCTTGCCAACTATGGCTTCACCAACATCATCCATGTCCCCGAACAAGATATTCCCTCAGGCGACTTCCCGACAGTTGTATCACCCAACCCCGAAGTACCTTCGGCCATGGCCCTCGCCATCGAACGCGCCAAAGCTACTGACGCCGACGTCATCTTTGCTTCTGATCCCGACGCCGACCGTATCGGCTGCGTCGCCCGCGACAAATCCGGCGAATATGTCATGATCAACGGCAACCAAATTGTAATGATTCTGCTCAACTACATCATGCAGCGCAACCGCGAACTCGGTCTGCTCAAGGGCAACGAATATGCCGTCAAAACAATCGTTACCACCGAGGAAATACGCCGCATCGCCGAAGCCCAGGGCGTAACCCTCTATGATTCGTACACCGGATTCAAATGGATTGCCGACGTTATCCGTCACAAAGAAGGTGACCACCGCTATCTCGGCGGCGGCGAAGAGTCCTACGGCTTCCTCGCCGAAGATTTCTGCCGCGACAAAGACTCCGTATCGGCGATCTCGCTTATGGCCGAAATCGCCGCATGGGCCCGCGACCGCAACATGACATACATGGACATGCTCAAAGACATCTATCTGCAGTACGGATATTCGCACGAAGAAGGAATATCCGTGGTACGCCCCGGCAAAACCGGTGCCGACGAAATCGCAGCCATGATGGTCGCTTTCCGCGAGAATCCCCCCAAGACTCTCGGCGGCTCCAAAGTCGTTATTGTCAAAGACTATCAGGCTCTTGTCGAGACCACCGTTGTCACCGGCGAAACCAAGCCTCTTGACTTCCCCGCTACAAGCAACGTCCTGCAATACTTCACCGAAGCCGGATATAAAGTTTCGGTACGTCCCTCGGGTACTGAACCCAAAATCAAATTCTATCTTGAAGTCCGCGACGAAATGAAGTCAGTCGACGACTACGAAGCCTGCGGTGAACGCGCCAAAGCAACAATCGAAGCCATCAAAAAAGACCTTGGCATCTGACAAACAAATTATCTTCCAAATAACGCCCGGCCGCCACAACGAAACGCGCGCCGGGCGTTTTTTGTATTCCATGATAGACGATGTGAGAATCTTTCTTGTTAACCAGCCCAAATATTAGTTAACAAGATTTAAATTTAAAGATAATACCCGATTCCATATTAAACCATTGCCTATCATACAAGTCATAAAGATACTTAACTTCAAAAACAATTAGATACAACTACTTTTCATAGATACAACGAACTGTTGAAAACAACAGACTAACGTAATTGACTGGCTTAAGAATAGAACAATCACAGACCCCGTCTCGCGAGAAACGGGGTCTGTGATGTTTCATATATATTCTAATACGCGTTCTTAAACAAAAAAGGATACAAATACATGCCGGACAAGTATATAACTCGCATATGTAGGGTCTACCGGTGTCTAAGAAGCATTAGTCGTCTTGGCACGGCAACTTTAAGCCCAGCCTTTTGTTATAATTCTATAACATCACGGCTTGTAATTTTAAGAAATCTTCGGGCCACGCTTCAATGAAAAACACTTATTCAAAATACAACATCCGCATACACCGTACCGGCAACGCCATACGCCGGTGGACACAGCAGCATTGCAGTGCCTATACATTTGCCGTACTTGTCGGAATCATCATAGGTGTACTTACCGGAGGCTGCGCATGGCTTCTGAAACTTATGATATCTGCCGTAAGCCACCTTCTTATCGGCAATGGAGGTAATGGCGCCGACTGGCTTCTGCTTGTCCTCCCGTTGACCGGAATACTACTCGTTGTCGCCTACCAGCACTTCATACTCAGACGCAACATCGAGCACGGCGTAGAACAAGTACAGCAGCATTTGCGTGACGGACGTTTCCGCCTGGGCAACAAAATGGTGTACGCACCGCTCATAGCAAGCACGCTTACCTTGGGATTCGGCGGTTCGGCCGGTTCAGAAGGCCCTATAGCGACCACCGGGTCGGCCATAGGCTCGGGCGTAGGACGATTCTTCGGCATGACACATGCCCAGCTGCGTGTCATGATAGGCATAGGCGCGGGCGCAGGCATTGCCGGTATTTTCAAAGCTCCGATAGGCGGAGCATTGTTCACCATCGAGGTTCTGATGCTCGAAATGACGACGTTGCCCGTCATCACACTTATTATTTCGTGCATAGCGTCATCTATGACCGCTTACGCACTGAGCTCCTGCACCTACGACATCAATGTAGCACATCAGGTCATATTTGACACCTCAATTATTCCATGGGTCTTTGTCTTAGGCGTGCTTTGCGGCATTTATTCAGTGTATTATTCGTGGATAATGAAGCATCTGAGCCGATTTTTCGAAAAGATATCCAACATTTGGTTCAGGGCAATATTCTCGGGCATAATACTGTCGGTGTGCGTATTCCTCTTTCCCTCGCTATACGGCGAAGGTTATAACACACTGACGCAGCTTCTCAACGGCGACAAGACGGTACTCACGGCCGAAAGCCTTTTCTATGCCCTACATTCAGACCCTACTATAGTGATACTGCTGCTGGCCGGGCTGCTTGCCGCCAAACCGGCAGCGGCATGCTCAAGCAACAGCGGCGGCGGTGTAGCCGGCGATTTCGCCCCCACCCTCTTTGCAGGCGGCATGTTCGGCTTCCTTTTCGCGCTGGCTGCCAACACTTGGTTCGGTGCCGAGCTTACGACTGCGGGCTTTGCCTATATAGGAATGGCAGGTGTAATGGCCGGAGCAATACGTGCCCCGCTCATGGCCATGTTTCTGACTGCCGAGATGTGCGACGGTTATCAGTTTCTCTTGCCTCTGCTTATCGCGGTTACAATTTCGTATTGCATAGTCAAGGCCACAGCCAACGATAAACGCGGTAAGACCACCGACACCCCAATAAAAATGCCCGGCAAATGAGATGTCGGGCACTTTATAGTTACACAGCTGAGGCGTATATAACCTAATCTAATTTGTCTGGAAACTTATTTCTCGACGGTTTCGGCCTTGTCGGCGGCTTCTGCTGCCTCGGCTGCCTGATCTTCGGCGATCTCATTAAGTTTGAAATCTTTGACGCCATTGGCAACAAGAATATTATACCAGGCAAAGAGTTTACGTATATCGTTGTTGTGAACGCGATCCTTGTCATAATCTGGAAGAATTTCGCCAAAAAATTCGCGAAGTTCTTCAGGTGTTTTGTATTTGGTCATATCGACAGGCTCGGCGCCGGTTTTTTCGTTTATTTTCTCAAAGACGTCATACAGAGGAATATCCTCACCATTGGTATAGATGGCGACATCAGCCAACGAGATAACTTTGTCGCGCGAGTAAGCGGGGAAACGTTTATGTGTTTCGACATTTTCGACAATGAGCATGTTCTTGCCCTGATTGACAAGACGATATAAACCGGGACGGCCGGCAATTGATAGGATGCGTTCAACCATTGTAAATTGTAATATGTATTATTATGTTGTTTAAGATAAAACATAGCGCGGACGACGAGAGTTCGCGACTATAGTGCAAAATTAAGCATAAAAAGCGAAATGCCAAGCATTGCGTCTAAATCTTTGCCCATGCTTGCCACATAACAACACATAACAACACATCCAACAACCTGACGTATGAGCATATTTTTATATAAATATAGAGCCGGTTCAGCAATAAATATACTTAGAGCTTGTTTAATAATAAATGTTTACGACAGGGTCGCATAGCTTGAGTTGATTT
>OGOU01001267.1_pt1 | contig 19939 bp, 16 predicted proteins | sample 1552721 | NCBI WGS metagenome assembly OGOU01 (sample SAMEA2580176, study PRJEB22360) | human gut metagenome | biome: human gut; feature: human-associated habitat; material: faeces | place: Denmark | collected 2008/2010
AAGATAGGCAGGAGCCTCATTGGCTGAGGCTCCGCCTGCACTTGGTTTATCCGAGATCAGCAGAATATACCGCTCGGAAGTTCCTGACCCTCGCGGCCACCATTAAAGATGCCCGCAGGAAGAAGAGTCACCTTCTTCATGTAAATTCACCTCCTTCATTGAGATTGAAAAAAGCAAGAGAAAATGTTATAATATAAGAATCTGGAGAGTGGTTAAATCTCGTATTTGATACCTCTCGCTTTTCTTGATGCCATTATATTGCAGGCAAATCTAAATGTAGCTGACTATGAGGTTGACATAGAGTTGGCATTTGAGTTGACATGAAACGAAAGGTGGTTTTATGGGGTGCAAGAGCTGAATTACATTTCATTTGAAAGCGAATTTGTAAAATTTTGCAGTGGCTTTTTTAATACGCTGCTAGAAACTGACGGAATTGTTAAGCCCACTCGTGAAAACGTAGACAGGTACATTCTTTTATCGGCGGCTATGACGAAAGAGGAAGAAGCGGAATTGCTTGGGCGCGACAGAAGTTCATTTGATAAGACGGCGCTTTCAAAAATGAGAACTGGAGAACGTCCAGTAGTGAAAGGTATAGTAGAGACATTTTCAAGAGACAATGCAATAGATATTGCCGTAGGGCGTTTCATAAAAATAATTCCCGAAGTAATATCGCCCTATGAGTATTCTGCCCTTTCAATGGCAATATGGAATATTGTTCAAACCGATGTATTTATTCCGGAGGAAGTATCTATAACTCTAGAGTGTTTGGCAAGAAATTCAGAAATATCAATTGGAAAAGGAAAAGTGGAAGGCCTATGCATATTTCTTGCTACTGCGCTAAAATTTGCAATTTTGAGAGATACTCTTATTAGAGGTACGCCAAATTTAACGCCAAAGGTTGCATTTGCGATAAAAGAACTCAAAAAGGATAAACAAGAATCAGAATTTCTGAAAGCGCTTGTTTATGATATGTTTACCGAACTTGAAAAGCAGAAAATACGTGTTGGTAATAAATTCGCGTTAGATCCGATCAATCATACGAATTATACGGATGATGATTTTGTGGAACTTATGGCTGCAATAGCTCCGCTACAAGATAGTTTTTCAGAAGAGTTCATGCATTACGCATCACTATTACAAATATTCGCCATTGAAATTGAATCCACTAGAATCCCACCAATGGCCTCTCAAGAGGGATACAATAGTCTGTTTGCAAAGTTTCAGGTGCCTCCGGCAACCTTTATTGTATTTCCGCCATCCGTTATTGAGGCACAATACGTGGATATATCTAGCGGAGAACCAATTCGATATTCAATGAGAGTCGATGAGCAAGGAAGAATGATTTGTGAAAACGCTGAAGTTCTGAAAGATTATAAATGGACTCCACAACAAGAATAAAAAAATCCGCCAAGACTTTTAATATCTTGGCGGATTTTTCTTTTAATTTATCTTGCGTTTATACCAAATCTAAAATAGTATTCAGTCCAGTATTCTTTTAGTTCTATCGTAGTGTTAGACTAATTTGCTTTAATAATCTCTACGCGAACATTCTAAGAAGTCGATTTTATTTCTTAATAATTATAAGATTCTCTTGAAAAAGCGAACAAAAAAGTGTAGAATATAATTACTGTTACACGAAATCATAAGTGAGGTGTAATCTATGAAAATAAGCTATAAAAAATTATGGGTGCTTCTTATTGAGCGCGATATTACGAAAGTTGAATTGCGGGAGGCGACTGGAATCTCTGCCGGAACAATGAGCAAAATGAATAAGGGCGAAGACGTTGCCCTATCTGTCCTTTTGCGTATTTGCGCTTTTCTTAATTGCGATATAGGAGATATCTGTGAAGCTGTACCGAGCACATCTAATTGAAACTTTTGCAGAATAAGCATTTATAATTATTTTAGAGATCAATAAATGATCCTCAAGTATTGGAGATGAAGACATGTCATACCAAAGTGAAGCTGCTCTTGAGCAACAATTCATAGAACAGCTAAATAGTCAAAACTACAGCAGTGTTTCTATACCTGATTACGATGCCTTGGAGGCAAACTTTAAGGTTCAGTTTGAGGCTTTTAATAAATCAAAGCTTGATACGCCTTTAACTCCCAAGGAATGGGAACGCGTATTAAATTACATGACTGGTAAATCCGTTTTTCAGAGCGCAAAAATCCTTCGGGATAAGTTTGTCCTGGAGCGTGAAGACGGAACCAAAGTTTATTTATCATTCTTCGATCAAGATCATACTAAAAACATTTTTCAGGTTACTAATCAAACAACCGTTGTGGGTAAGTATGTAAACAGATACGACGTTACTATTCTTGTTAACGGCCTACCCCTGATTCAGATTGAGCTTAAGCGTAGAGGCGTCGATATACGAGAGGCCGTCAATCAGGTTATGAGGTACAAAAAGCATTCTTATAATGGCCTTTATCATTTTATTCAGATTTTTGTTGTTTCAAATGGCGTCGATACAAAATACTTTGCCAATTCAGACCGAGATCTATTATATAGCCTTGCGTTTTTCTGGACAGATTTCAATAACGTACGCATTACTAATCTAAAGGAATTTTCCATCGCGTTCCTTGCTCGCGACCACGTTATTAGAATGTTGACGCGCTATATTATATTGAATGATACCGATAAACTATTGATGGTTATGAGACCATATCAGGTATATGCAGTTGAGGCGCTTGTCCGCCAGGCGACTCTTACAAATCGAAATGCCTATGTCTGGCATACGACCGGATCTGGTAAGACATTAACATCTTTTAAGACTGCACAGATTCTCGCCTCAAATCCTAACATTAAAAAAGTCATCTTTCTTGTTGATAGAAAAGACCTGGACTCTCAAACCACTGAAGAATTCAATAAATTTGAGGTAGGCTCTGTAGATGCGACTGATAGAACTGATATTCTCGTAAAGCAGATGAAAGATAAAAACAGACAATTAATCGTTACAACTATGCAAAAAATGGCGAATGCAGTAAAGAGTCCTAGATATGCAAAAGTCATGGATGAGTATCGTGACGAGAAAGTTGTTTTTATCATCGATGAATGTCATCGAAGCCAGTTTGGGGATATGCACAAAGATATTGTGCGCCATTTTAACAAAGCGCAATTCTTTGGCTTTACCGGGACACCACGTTTCGAAGTGAATGGTAAAACTGAAGGAAAAATAACGCAGACAACGGAGATGCTTTTCGGAGAATGCGTACACAATTACCTGATCAAAGATGCTATCTTTGACAATAATGTTTTGGGCTTCCATGTTGAATACATAAAAACAATGGATGGCGATATTAATTGGGACGACCCAACTCTCGCAAACGCTATTGATGTAGGTGAGCTTTATGACTCCGAAGAACGTATGTCTCTAATTGCGAATCATATCGTTCAAAACCACAAGGCTAAGACAAGAAACGGTCAATACACAGCTATTTTTGCAGTATCGTCCATTGATGCGCTCGTAAAGTACTACGATATTTTTAAGAAGATTAAGCACGATTTAAATATTTCCGGTATCTTCTCCTACGGACAAAATGAAGATGCCGAAGGCAAAGATGAACATAGTCGCGATGCGCTGGAAAGAATTATTTCTGATTACAATAAGAAATACAGCACGAACTTCTCTACTGACACTTTTTCCGCCTACCATAAGGATGTCTCTGACCGGGTAAAAGGCAAAAAGACAAAGTCATTAGATATTTTACTGGTCGTTAATATGTTCCTGACTGGATTCGACAGCAAACAGCTTTCTGTCCTCTATGTAGATAAGGATTTAAAATATCATGATTTATTGCAGGCTTATTCTCGAACCAACCGCGTAGAGAAGGAGACAAAACCATTTGGAATTATCATTTGCTACCGCAACCTTAAGAAGCGTACTGACGACGCACTTACGCTGTTTTCCAAAAGTCATGATACGAGTGGCATTGTGGTTCCCGGTTATCAATATTTCGTTGAAAAATTCAATGAGATGGCAGTAAAGCTCAAAGAGGTCGCCTTATTCCCTGAATCCGTGGATACTATGCAAAGCGAGGATGACCAGAAGTTATTTGTTGTTACGTTCCGTGAGTTGACGAAGTATCTGCAATCATTGCAGACATTTATAGAATTCAGTTTTGATCAAGATGCATTTATTATGTCCGAGCAGGAATATCAGGATTATAAGAGTAAATATCTCATGCTCTATGCCAGGCAAAAAACTGACCGTGAAGTTGTTTCAGTACTGAATGATGTCGATTTCTGCATTGAGCTCATGGAAAGCGATAGAATTAATGTCGCCTACATAATGAACCTAATTCGTAACATTCATTTTGATGATGAGAGCCAGAAGGACTATGACATCAAACATATTAAAGATGAATTGAGCAGAACCGATAACCCGCAGTTACTTCGTAAGGTTGAGATATTACAAGCTTTCTTGGATAACGTCGTAAATGGACTAACTAGTGCCGATGAAATAGATGCGGCCTATAATGACTTTGAAAATGCCGAGAAGAAGAAAGAAATCGTCGATTTTGCGATTGAGGAGGATATTGATTCTGATATGCTTACGGATATCATTTCAGAATATGAGTTCTCTGGCATAATGGATGCAGGAAACATTCGGGATCGCATTGAAAAACCGATGTCATTATTAAAGAAGCGCTCTTTAGTAAATCGTATTGTTGATTTTATTAGAAGACACGTCGAAAAGTATCAATAACAGGAGGACTAGAAAATGGATAACTCAATTCAGGCTCATCAAAAAGAACTTTGCAATAAACTTTGGGCAATGGCTAATGCTCTACGAGGAAATATGGAAGCATACGAGTTCAAGAACTACATCTTGGGCATGATCTTCTACTATTATCTATCGGATAAAACGGAAAAATATATGAGCAACTTGCTCAAAGACGATGGTATTGACTACGAAGCTGCTTGGACAGATGAAGAATACAAAGAAGCTATTGTTGACGAAGCATTGCGCGATCTAGGTTATATTATTGAGCCTCAATATTTATTCCGTCAGATGGTCAAAATGGTAGAAAATCGTTCCTTTGACATTGAATTCTTGCAAAAAGCAATTAATGCACTGATGGAATCGACCATTGGTAACGATTCTCAGGAGGACTTTGACGGATTATTCTCCGATATGCAACTTGACTCTAGCAAGCTTGGTCATACGGTTAAGGATAGAAGTGCCGTCATGGCAAAAATAATTGCATCTCTGGATGAAATCAACTTTGGTGTTGAAGACACAAAAATTGATGTTCTTGGTAATGCGTATGAATATTTAATTGGCCAGTTTGCGGCAACTGCTGGCAAAAAGGCAGGGGAGTTTTATACACCTTCCGGCCCCGCTGAGTTACTCTGTCGGCTGGCCTGCCTGGGGTTAAATAATGTTAAAGCTGCAGCAGATCCAACCTGTGGTTCTGGCTCGCTATTGTTGCGTCTTAAAAATTATGCAAACGTTCGCAACTATTACGGTCAGGAATTAACTTCCACTACATACAATCTTGCTCGTATGAATATGATTTTGCGCGGAATCCCGTATCGTAAATTCAATATCTATAATGGGGATACCTTAGAACACGATTATTTTGGCGATATGAAGTTTCGCGTACAGGTTGCAAATCCTCCATATTCTGCAAAATGGTCCGCTGATATGAAGTTTATGGAAGATGAGCGTTTTAATGAGTACGGCAAACTTGCGCCTAAGAGCAAGGCTGACTTTGCCTTTGTGCAGCACATGGTACACCACATGGACGAGGACGGACGCGCTGTTGTCCTGCTGCCTCATGGTGTTCTCTTCCGTGGAGCTGCCGAAGAAATGATCCGTAAATACCTCATCCAGAAGATGAATGTTCTGGATGCTGTTATCGGTCTTCCTGCCAACCTCTTCTTTGGCACCGGCATTCCGGTATGCGTTCTCGTCCTCAAGAGAGAGCGTAACGGCAACTCTGACAACATTCTCTTTATTGATGCTTCTAATGACTATGAGGCTGGCAAAAACCAGAATATCCTTAGAGAAAGCGATATTGATCGTATCGTTGAAGCATACGAGCGTCGTGAAGATGTGGACAAGTATGCTCATGTTGCCTCCATGCAGGAGATTGAAGAAAATGGCTTCAACCTCAATATTCCTCGTTATGTGGACACTTTCGAACCGGAAGAGGAAATTGACCTGAATGAAGTAGCCGCTGAGATCCGCAAGCTGCAAACAGAAATTAAGGGTATCGATGCTGAACTGAAACCTTTCTTTGATGAGCTGGGACTTGATTTCCCGTTTGATGTGGAGGGAGAATAATTATGGCAAATGTATCCTCAAGTAACGGTCTCGAAAAGCGTCCGCGATTAGCATTTAGAAATCCAGAAGGTACAGATTATCCCGGCTGGAGACGAACTACTCTCGGTTGTATTATCGAGCCGTATGCAGAAAAGGTATATGGAGAACATGAGTATGAAGTTCTGACTTCATCCCGTGAAGGACTTCAACGACAAGTTGAACACTTTGGCTCTAAGCAACGACATGACACAGATGGCTATAACATTATTCCTCTCGGTTACTGCACATATCGCAACAGAAGTGATGATGGGAAGTTCGCATTTAACATAAACACGATCAGTTCAAAAGCAATCGTGAGCAAGTTCTATCCCGTTTTCCGATTTACTGATGCAAATAGCCTCTTCATGTCTGAGTTTCTTAACTCGTCACCAAGAGTAAAAAAGAAGTTGTCTGTTCTTGCAGTTGGCACAAGTCAGGTAGTCCTTTCCTTTGAGGTTTTGAAAGCTGCAATGTTTGACTTACCTTGCAAGGATGAGCAAGATAAAATAGCAACCTTTTTAGAATGTTTGAATAGACGCATAGAACATCAGCAAACTTTGGTAGCTGCCCTCAAGAAGTATAAAAGAGGATTGCTTCATAGACTAATTTCGGAATCATTAGGTTTCTCTCACAAACAGAAGTGGGAGTGTGTAAAGCTCGGTCAGTTATTTAAGGAACGATCCGAAAGAGCTAGTGGTGACGAAGAACTTTTAGCTGTTACAATCAACGCCGGTGTGCAGCGAAGAACCAACTTGGATCTCAAGGATAATTCAAGCGAAGACAAAAGTAACTACAAGTGTGTCTACAAAGGAGATATTGCATACAACACAATGCGAATGTGGCAAGGCGCGAGTGGTGCGTCTATGTATGACGGAATTGTAAGTCCTGCATATACGGTTATTACTCCGCGATCTCCTGAACACATAAATATATTGTTCTGGGCTTACTATTTCAAATATACGCCTCTTGTTCAGACATTTCAAAAATTTTCTCAAGGATTAACCTCAGACACATGGAATCTAAAATTTCCTCAATTTGCTGAAATATCTGTGGTTTATCCTTCTATGGAAGAACAGAACAAAATAGCGAATATGCTACAAACAATGGATCGACGGATTAGTTCTGAGGAAAAACGGCTTGACGATCTTAGTCGAATGAAGTCTTCACTATATGCCCAGCTCTTTATATAAAGAGCTGTTGCATAAGCGTTTTTCTTTGTGAGCAAAGAAGATCATATTTCGTCTCCGCTTGCTCTATCTTTGCAGTTAGCATAGATAACATCTTGGACAAGAAAGTGACATCGTCTTCCTTGATTGGAAACAGAATGTCCTTATCAAGAAAGTGCGCAGTTGATATGTTGATAGTGTTTTTTGCTCCTTTTTGAGCGAGCGTTCTAATATAATTGTTTGCGTTCTGATGCTGTTCAAAATAAATATGGAGCAAGTAACCTATATCACGCGAACATGGGGTATATACCCCATATAAAGGAGATACTGCCACATCCTCATTCATGAAACTCTGCTTTACTATGCCATATGGGAAACTACCCGTAGGACTTTTCGTGTAGACTACATCACCTGGCTTAACGCGACCATAGTTAGATGTGTCGGCAGCAGAAAAACTACGCCCTAAATGCTCTATCTGATCAACAACACCTTTGTTTACTGCGACAGAACAGACACGCAATCCAGCTGTGTTTCTGTTGCGGTATTCAACTAAAAGATCAGTCATCGGCACTGACTTAACTGCAAATCCAAAGGGATTGTTCTCTTTGAAAACTTGAAAAACGAGTCCTCTTTTATACTTCTGATCAAGTATGCAGAAATAGCTATATGACAGACGAAATCCCTTGCAATAGCGGAAAATCTCTGCTACTGCAAGGGATTTTACTTTGAGCCTATGCCGTAAACAACCAGTAAAAATATACCTCAAGCACAGCAGTTCTTCATATAAAGAGCTGCTGCATCAATCCTCCTCTTAGCCGAAGGAGATTGTCAAGTTCTTGATCAGCACTGGTTATTCTTAAATCTATCGAGCTAAGATATTTTGCGATCTGATTTTGTTCCTCCAATGAAGGGTATGGTACGGTTATGTTCCAAAATGTGTCCATGTTGATGGATTTGCCATCTCTTATTCCCTCAACTGCTATCCTAAGTTTATTGCTGATAAACCAATATGACCTAAAATACGCATAGTAAAAACTTGGTGAAATAGTCTTGTTCGCTCTAAGTATGGTATATGCCGGACTTACAATGCCTTCACTGTTCGCCAGCTCAAGTCCCCCTTCAAAAGAGCGAAGATGAAGAATGAAGTCATTCTTTTCCACACGCTTATATGTATTTGTACTGGCTTTATCATACGAAATGCGTCTATCAACACTGTCTCGCGGAAGAGTTCCTATTCCTTGAACGATGGTAAGAACAGTAAGATCGCTGTGTCCTTTATCGCTAACGGGAGAAAACAAGTCTGATATTTTCAATTGCTCCCATTTCCTATGTGAACAGAAATACAGTCTTTGCGCCAGCAAGCTATCAACAGCACCTCTTTTATACTTCTTGAGGTTATCTACGAGGGTCTGCTGCGCCTCGATGCGACGCTCCAAAGCGATGAGAAAGTCCGCAATCTTTCTTTGCTCATCGGTGTTTTCCGGCAGAAGGTGTTTTGTGTCGAAGAACTCTTCGGTAGGAACATTCAACAGACCATGATTTCTTGCTCCTTCGGCAGAAATCATGTAGATTTCACGATACCACTTCAAGGAATCAAAATAAGCCTTGATGAAGTCACTATCATGCTTTTTGAGCGCAAAACAGATGTAAAGCGTCGATAAAGCACCCATCGGGTAACGATCTAAACGCTTGATAGAGCCGAAGTCATACCCTACGGAATAGCTCTTGTTGTAAGCAAACTCCCCATTTTTGAGCAGATAGTAGCCGCTCATATCTTTGCTGGCAACCGTTTTATTGAAGTAGCTCACCTGATCAACAAGACCATCTTTTGAGGAAATAGTTAGAGGAAGATCAGTTTCATTTTTGCTGTTCTTCCGTGTTACACGGTCTGCAAAGTCAGATAATCTCTCGGCTCTCCATGGCTCATCAAAGCCCGGAAAGCGCAGCTTTGGACGCTTTTCGAGACCGTTACTTGAGGATTAAAGCTATGTTATTTTTTCCTCCACAAGATAATAACAGTGGAGGTGGTCAATATGACTAATAATACACAATTTAAGACGTTGGTTAATGAATGGCTAAATCACAAGAAGCCAATGATTACCCCGTCAACCCATGCCAGCTTTATGCTGATTGCCGAAAATCATTTAATTCCCTATTTCGGCAAGCGTAAGATTGGCAGTATCACTGAAGCAGACATCCAAGGCTACATATCGTATTTATACGAATCTGGGCGGTTGGATAATTCCGGTGGGCTTACAGTAAAAACAATCCGAGATGTAATTCTCGTTTTACGATTGTCAATGGAGTATGCCTACATGGAGAGGGTTATTCCTCTATTGAACTGGGATCTAATCGAATATCCAAAAGAGCTAGGCGTCAAGAAGGTGGTCTCATTGTCAAAGGATCAGGAGCAAGCACTAATACAATGCATTTATTTGAATTTGAGCAGGAAGACCGCAGGTATCCTCATTGCCCTGTTTACCGGAGTTCGAATAGGAGAGCTTTGCGGACTTCAAATGAAGGACATCTCGCTCGCGGACAAGACAATCTCAATCAATAAAACCGTACAGCGTATTTATGACAAGAAGAAAGAAAGCTCATACCTACATATCGGTCCACCAAAAACGAAAACGTCAGCGAGAACGATTCCGGTTCCGTCACTTTTGATGAATATTATCAAGAAGTTTTATACGGACAATCCTAATCACTACTTTCTAACTGGTAAGACTAAGCCAACCGAGCCAAGGACATATCGTCAATTTTTTGCTCGTTTTCTCAAGAGGAATGGGCTGCAGAAAGTAAAATTTCATGAAATTCGACACACTTTTGCCGTAAGAGCAATAGAAATACCGGAGTTCGACGTAAAATCACTTTCTGAAATCCTTGGACATAAAAATGTTTCGTTCACGCTGAATGTATATGGTAGTGCAAATCTGCAACAGAAAATTAAGTGCATGAATTTTTTGAATGAACTACTATAATCCGATAAGGAAATAGTGAATGCCCCGCATTGTAAATTCTGTGCAAATGCGACAGAGATTCTAGGGAATTCTTCATACTACATTATTATTGCCGGTGGAGCATGTTTTTTATATAATTACTCCGTTTCATATTACGAGTTAATTTCACAAAATTAAAAACGGGTGCATTTTGTCTTTTGGAAAGATAACTTAGGAGTGGCGATCTAAAAGTCAAAAATATTGAACTCATGCTTTTGATATTTTTAAATATAGATTATTTTATATCTACAATATAAACAGGAGACTTGATGTGCTTGAAAAAATAGAATGGTTGATTGATGCTATGTGGCAACGATATAGGTTAATCAGAAAACTGAAGAAAAAGTCATAGCGATAATCCTTCTCTATTAGATGTGAGATAAAATAGGTTTTCCTACTCGATGAATATGTGAAGATCGGAATATATAATTGGTGCATCTTCAAATATCTACAACAAACCTCACGGATTCGTAGTAAAGCGCATGCCGTCAGAGAAATGTGCTTCCGCTATCAGTGTGACGTCCTAATACATAAAAAACAGATATCCAACAGGGTATCTGTTTTTTAATTTTACAAGCAAACGAGTGACAGGACTTGAAGGCGAGCGTGCCATAGGCAAAAACAGTCCAGTGGACTGTTTTTAGCGAGAGCGTTGATGATACATTCCTCTTAATAAGTTACCAACAAGCGGGGTAGTTATTTTGTATAAATGAAAGTATGTCACCTCGACCACGGATAACCGCTTAAACAAGCCATTTTAAGGCTGTTTAGCGGTTTTTCTTTTTGCTTAAATTATAGCCTTGACCACAGCTTTGACCATTTATGATTATTTTATTATAGCATTTTAGTATTTTACTGCTTATGCTGTTTGCAATGAAAACCTACGGTGACGACCCTTGCCTGTAATTCAAAATCAGAAGTAAAAGCAGTGACACTTCCCAAATAAGACTTGAAATGAAGGCTCATAAGGTAATTTCAATTATTCAGTTTAGGCTGGAGGGTCAGCTTATCAGAGAGCATCCCGAATATAAAATGGAGAACAGGCATATAATAAACGGTCATGTGCCCATACATCATCGGCAGGGCGAAAATCTTGTAAAATGTGGGGGCTGTGTTATAATATTGATGGTGGCTTTTCACTTCCGTAACATAAAGTTACCGGAATTGCAGGTTATACGCTTATATACAATTCCTATGTACTTATGCTTACTGTTCACGAGTCTTTACGCTCAGTCGGAGAAGCAATAAAAATTGTACATATATGCAGACTCACAGAGTTGCCTCCGAGATGGCAGACAGAAGGATTCTTGTAAGCGATACCGATAACGGCGCAAAAATTAAAGAATCAATCTGCGACTTAAAAGAGCTTATTAATGCTTACCATTCAGGTGAAGTACATCAAAATAAACACCGTTGAGTTAATTTACAGAAATTTTAAGGTACGGTGTGCTGCCGTATTAAATAAATTTGCTCTAAAAGGCAGATTGGTACATAAATAATCTGGTTACTATAATTTAAAATACAATTTCTTTGTTTTTCTTACTTTTGCAGAAAGTCAAATAGGAATCAAAAATTTACAAGTGAAATCAAGCAAACTGCAAGGAAATTTGATAAAATTATATTGTAATCAAAAGGAGTTGCTGAGATGTACGAATGGCTGAAAAATATTCAGGAGATTGTGGATGAAATAGATTTGTGTGTAAAGAGTCAAAAGGATGAAGCTTTGACTTTGAATTATCTTGCAGATAAGCTCGGGTATTCCGAATTTTATGTGTCAAAAAAATTCAAAGAAATCTCAGGAATGAGGCTAAGAGATTATCTGCGTTACAGAAAGCTTGCATTTGCTCTCAAAGATATTCGTGACACAGAAAATGGAATTTTAGACATTGCTTTAAGATATGGCTTTTCTTCGCACGAAGCTTTTACACGAGCTTTCAAGGAAGCATATGGAATTACGCCGAGCGAATACCGTCAAAATCCCAAACCTGTTGTTCTTCGTACTGCTATTAAGCCTTTTGATTGCTATCTTTTAGATTGCGGAGGTACGAGTATGGAAAAATCGGCAGAGGGTGTAAAAACATATTTTGTGACAATACCTAAACATAAGTTTTTGCACATCAGAAATTACGAGAGCATAGGTTATTTTGATTTTTGGCAAAAGCAGAGCCTTATTCCGGGACAGGACTGCGAAACAATATGCGGACTGCTTGACAGTATCAAGGGCAAGTTAGATGACGCAGGCGGCAGTGACCCGGACAGCGGCAGCGGTCAGTTAATGGCTTTTATCAATGAGCCTGAAGGTCGCATTTGCAGTTGGGGGATTCCCCTTGCTGAAGCTTACGGAGTTCGTTTACCGTTTGAATATAGTGGAGAGATACCTTCCAATATGCAGATGATGGATGTAGATGAGGGAGAATATATCGTCTTTGAACACGGCCCTTTTGATTTTGAAAGTGAAAATTCTATCGTTGAGGCAAAAATCGAAAAGACTATGAAAGAATTTGACTATTCGGCAAGCGGCTATGAACTTGATACAACGCAGGGCAGGGTGTTTTATTTTTATCACGACTGTCAAAGATTCTGGAAATATGTAAGACCTGTTAAAAAACTGAAATAATCAAGATGAGCAAAAGACCTTGACAGAGCAACAGCTTTCAAGGCCTTTTGCTTTTGAAATATAGTGAGGACATTTTCTTTATAACACAAAAAACCGCATATCAGCCTTTTATGACTGTATGCGGTATTTTTTGATTTGTTAGGGAGATTATAGCTCAAAATATTATTAGATGTAGTTGTTACGGTAAAATCATTGCAAAGAAAAACAGAAAAAATTATTTCATTGACCAATATCCGTCATAAGCGTATCCGCTTTTTCCTATCAATAGGTGTTCTGATTTAGCAAATCCTGCTTTTTGAATTGCTTTAATTCTTTCTACTGCATATATTGGGGCTTTAGTGATTACACCGTCACTGCCCAGCATTTCAGAGATGTGAGGCGCTATAAGTGATGTTATGTTATATAACATATCTTCTTTTTCATAGTCGCTTCTTACATCAATTCTTAAAATTCCCATATTATTAAATTTGTCTTCGGAAACACGCAGGCATAATTCAATAGTTCCGATTACGCTGTCCATTGTTTTATCAACAATAGATAGTCTTACGAACCAACCGTTTTTATATGATAAATTCCAAAAGCTGAGAACCTCTGCCATTTTTTCTTTTGATGGATAGTAAAAATTATCTCCGTCACAATTATCACTGTTAAAGAAGGGCAAAGCATTCTTATCGCTATAAATTTTTAATAAATCATTGCAATCTTTATTTTCAACCAATCTTAATAAAAATCTATCGTTTTCTATTACAGGGCACGTTTCATAAATATTCATAAATTACCTCTTATGTAAAAAATTGTTTTTTTCATAATACATCATAAGTATGAAAAAGTCAACAAATTCGCTAATATATTTGGATTTTTTGTTTTTTCAAAAATCATAATAGAGGACAAAAACACAAACTTTGCAGTATTTTGTTTGCAAGCAGTTTGCTGTATATAAAAATTCCCGAGCTGATTAAGTGCTGTTCAGCATCGGGAGATTATTTATAAAAATTATAAAATAGACAAAAACCAAATCAGCTTAGGTAAAGCAGAATAATCGGAACAGCAATCAAAGCCAGGACAGCAAATGCTACATATATACCGACTGAAAGTTTTTCCTGCTCCTTTATATCCTTTTCAGCGAAAGATTTTGATGGTTTTTTGGGGTCAAAGTAAATTTTCAATGAACTACCCTCATTCATTCCCGCAAAACCATTCTCAACCTGAAATTCACCGTTATGCTTCTGATAATCGTTGTCATAATACTCATAGCCCACTCTGAGGGCATATTTTACTCTGAATCCATTATCTGTCTGAATATAAGATGGTGGGTCAATATACCTTTTGCCTCCGCTTCGGTATGAGAACTTCTCAACATAAGTGATTTTACCTTCGGTACAAGTAAATTTCTTCATCCTTATTTTGCTTATAAAAAGTTTAATTAAAGATATAATGCAGGAAATAATCAATATTGCCAATATTATAATAATTTTATCGAGTTGAAAATCATTGTCAGCAAACAGCATAGCAAAACTTTCCATAATTTACAACCTCCAATTTCCGCAAAATAATAATACTATATAACAACTTCGTTGTCTTCTTTCGTTTCCATAGTGATATTTTTGATAAGCTCCTTTCTTTGGTTATATGTATGGAAGTTATCAATTACCATTTGAACCTGAAACTCATTCAATTCAATCTCTACGTCGTGAAGCCTGCCGCTTTGGGGCAGGCGCACATGAATAACTGCAAAATGTCGATATTCCTCAGAAGAATAAATACTATCCTCATATTTTTTAAGCGGACAATTTTTCTGGATATTCCCTCCACAAGTCTGTAATCTATAGCATATATTTTTTCTTCTGTGAAAGCATGAATATGAGTTAAGCCTAAGGCAAATCCATTCTTTTTGTAAGTTAAAAGCTTGGAGTTTTTGTAAGAATACTCTAACGCATTATAATCAATATCTCTTTTTAGCCATTTCCTTACAGGTATTCCTATGAATAGCGATAATTGCCGACAGAAGAATATGCCAAATATGAGAAATCCAATAATCCCCCAAAATAATTGCTGTATCATCAGACAGCATGAGCAAAACATAAGGAATAATATAAATAACATACTGATAACATACTCTTTTCTCCTGAATCTTGACAGTAGGTCTTTCTTCATACTTGAGTATAAAGGTTTTTCAAAAGGATGTTCATTCATATATATAAAATAATCTGTACGCCACTTTGAATTTTTAAAATAACTTTCATCCATTATGCTCTTACCTTTTTCAAAAGCGTTTTTATCTGCTTTTTTCTCTTTTCGATAGGCATAAATAAGATATATAATCAACGCCGGGCACACAATAAATGCAGCCGTTTTTCCTGCCATATCCCCACGAACAAAAAATAGAAAGAAACCCATTGCTATAGTTGCTAATATTAATACAATTAAGGTTTTAGGTGTCATCGGTGGTACTTTACCACGATTATTGAACATTTAGCCTCACTCCACTTTCTATTTTAAATTCAAGCAAACAATTTGCAAGCAAATTGAAACCATACTATTACGGTGTACAATTTATTTAGCATCGGATTGCATAGGATTTGTAACCCTTTTATGTAATTCTGAGTTCTTTATTTTTTCTGCCGAAAACACAGCCGTTTTCTACAATAATCGCAGCCGCACGGTATCATAGCAATTTATCAAGCTCGCACAATAATTCTGATTTTATCTGTTCAAGTTCTTTTTTTGTCGGTCGGTTCTCGTCGTTGTACATCTTGTCCATAGGGTACCACCAAACCGGACCTCTACCGTTGTTTCCGTAGGTTTCAATATCACCGCTGATTCTTGGGAACAAATGCCAATGCAAATGAGCATCGCCCTGCCCCAAACATTCATAATTCATTTTTTCGGCATGGAAAGCATTTTTTACTGCCTGCGCGACTATGATCATTTCTTGCATAAATTTAGCTGCAAAGTCCTTATCTAAATAAAATAATTCTGTTTCATGCTTTTTGCAAAGGAATAAAGTATATCCTCTAAAATGTTGATTATCTCCAATCACAACATAACCCGTTTCAAGTTCTTTTACAAAATACGGGTTTGTTCCGTTTTTAATCATTTCAATTCTATCGCAAATCAAACACATAGTTTAGCCCTCCTGAAATTTATTTTAAAACCTTTGTATCTTATTGAAATCAGATGATTATTTCGTTGCCTTTTTCCTCAATTCCAACATATATTTATCAAAATCAGACATAAATAATCTATCCTGAACAACACGGTATTTTTCAAATTCTGTTTCGGCTTTTGCCTTAGCAATCTCTGCCGTGATTTTTCCTGCATCCTGAAGAATCTCTCTGTCATCTGCCATCAGGAATAGATCCAGACGCTTTGCCCAGTCCTCCATCGTCATTGGAATATGACGCTCTGCACGGTCTTCTGCCAAGTCAAGATATGCAGATACGATACGCTCTAATGAATGCATTTCCTGCTCTGAAAGATAATTTTTCGCAACACTTACATCACTTTTTACAATTTTACCTTCCGGTGCTGCTGCCCATGTTGTGAGTCCCATATGAGGCTTATCGGCATCTGCACGCTCATAAATCAATTCTGCAGCTGTATGTCCATGTACTGCGTAATGCATCTTATTCTGCACCTTGGCGAAGAACTGCTTTGTCGTTTTTGCTGTACGGTCATAATCGAGAGCTGTAGCGTAAATATCCGTTATCTTTTGATAAAACCTACGCTCAGACAAACGAATCTCACGAATCTGCTCAAGCAAGCGGTCAAAATATTCTGCTGTAAGCACGGAGCCGCCATTCTTCAAACGCTCGTCATCCATAACCCAGCCTTTGATGGTGTAGTCTTTTACGATACTGTTAGCCCATTTACGGAACTGCACAGCCCGTTCATTATTTACCTTGAAACCAACAGCAATAATCATTTGAAGATTGTAATGCTTTGTATCACGAGTCACCTGACGTGAACCTTCGGTTTGAACTATCCGGAAATTCCGGATAGTTGAAGCTTCCTCAAGTTCTGAGTCGGAATAAATTTTTTTGATGTGTTCGTTGATTGTACGGACATCCACGTCATATAATGTCGCCATCATTTTCTGTGTCAGCCATATATTCTCATCCTCGTAGCGCATCTCAATGCTATCCTCTTGGTCACCAACGGAAGCAATATAAGTCAGATATTCCGCTGCACTGGAGCGTATGTTTATTTCATCTTTTTTCTTATTCAAATAGGAGTCCTCCTTTGTCATACATATAACTTTAGCATTATATCTATAAGTTTACATCTAAGGAATTTAGCTCGACGGTCCTCTAAGTATGTCGATGTTCTATAAAACATATCCCAAAACCTTTTAACGATAGGTCAGTGCTTAACACCTTGTAAGAGGGGAGGAAAGTGCCATTAACTTGCATTGTTCCAAACCGGAGCTCCAAAATTTTTCAATCGGTATATTCTTGATTTGGCAAATTATACTTGCGTTCATCGCGCCATGCCCTACAATCAGAATGTCTTTCCCCGTCTGTAATTGCGGTTCTATAATTTCCTTAATAAACTCTCCGGTTCTTGCAAACAACTCATCAAAGGTTTCCGCTCCGCCAACAGATTCCACATAATTTGCAGGATCATTGAACAGCACATTTATCGGACAATCCGGAATATCCAAACAGTGTGCAGTCCCTTCAAATTCACCAAAGCTCATTTCAATAAGTCTGTCATCTTCTATTATTGGAATATTCCTGCTTTTACACACAATATGTGCAGTTTCGGAAGCTCGAACGAGGGGCGAACAATAGCAAACATCAAAATTAACATCTTTATATTTTTCACGGGCATTTTCAGCCATCAATCTACCTTTATCATTTAATGGAATATCCGTTCTGCCCTGCAATTTGTGGAGTTCATTCCATTCGGTTATTCCGTGTCTCATTATATACAACATATTTTTACCTCCATTTAACTTGCATAAAATCAAGGTTTATTTGAGAGCAAGCAGACTGCTTCAAAATGTTACGAGATTATTGAATGAATGTCATATACCTGTTTTAGTGCCGCTTGCTTTACCGGAACATAGCCACACACAAATTTATAGCTTAAATGTTTCTTTCTCTACAATTTCATATATGTTTTTTCCGGTATTTAATTCAAAATATTCTTTTATTTTTATATTTGAATCCCATTTTCTTTGAGAATAATAGCCATATCTCGCTTTAACATCACTCATACGCTCCTCAATATCCAACACACCATCACTACCTGCCAAAGCATCACATAACCAAATCAGTTTATCATAATCATTAATAACAACTTTTGATAAGGTGGTCTTGATTAATTCAAATTCTTCATCTGAAGTATCGAATTTGCCGATATAGTCCTCTGTTGTTAAATTATTAAACGAATGAGTAAGGCAAATCTGTGCTACCTCATCATATCCCAGTGACATCATATATAGATACCCATCTGATACATGTCCTAAATGCCTGCAGCCAAACTTTCTACCAATATCATGAAGCAATCCCAATATATATGACTTTTCAGTATCCAATCCTTCGCATAATTCAGCAATTTTCTCAGCACAATGCGCTGCAACACGACTATGATTTGCCCAAGGCCCGGGATTGCATTGTTCAGCTTCTTTTAATAATTTTTCGGCTTCTTCTCTTGTGGGTATCATTATTATAATTACTCCTTTAATTTATCAGTCGGTTTTTGTCAGCAACACCACGCATTCAATATGCTGCGTATGTGGGAACATATCTACGGGTTGGATTTTTTGAATTATGTATTGGCTGTTTTGTGTAATGAAAGCAAGATCTCTGGCGAGGGTTTCGGGGTTGCAGGAAATATACACTACAGTTTTGGGATTCATTTTTATCAAGGATGAGAGGAATTTTTCATCGCTGCCTGCTCTCGGAGGATCCATAAACACTACATCGGGCGTTTCGCTTTCGGCTGCTGCGGTCTCCATAAATTCTCCGGCGTCACCCTGATAAAATCTGATGTTTTTTAAATTATTGGCTCTTGCGTTCTGTATTGCGTCCTTAACGGCGGCTTTATTAAGCTCTACTCCGATTACCGAGCCGGCGCCGTGCTTTGCGGCTACAATGCCTATTGTGCCGATTCCGCAGTAGGTATCGAGAACAGTTTCGTTTCCATTGAGAGCAGCATATTCAACAGCCTTGTTATAGAGAATTTCGGTTTGAACCGGGTTTATCTGATAAAAACTCTTCGGAGAAATTCTGAATTTGCAGCCGCACAAAATATCCTCTATATAGCCCTTTCCGTAAAGAATCTTCTGCACATCGCCGAGCACAAGGTTTGTTCTGTACGGATTTATGTTTTGCACTACTGTTTTAATTTCCGGAAACTGCTTTGTGATGGATTTTACAAAATTATTTTTTGATGGAAAAACAGGTGTGCCCGTTACGAGTACAAGCATAACCTCGTTGGTTGCAAAGCCTCTTTTTACAAGAATATGTCTTAAAAATCCCCTCTGTTTGTCCTCGTCGTAGGTGGTGAGCTTAAATGATTTCAGCATTTTGCGAACAGCAACAATGATTTTGTCTGCGGTTATATCTTCTGTCATACATTCGTCAATAGCCACAATGTGGTGTGTGCCCGACTGATATACTCCTGATATTATTCTGCCCTTGCTGTCTGTTCTGAAAGCTGCCTGCACCTTGTTGCGGTAGTGATAGGGGTTGTCCATTCCGATGATTTTTTCAACCCTGTAAAATTGAGAGAGCAGCTTTTCAACCTTTTTCTGCTTGAAATTCAGCTGTTCGGGGTAGCTTAGATTTTGAAGCTGACAGCCGCCGCATTTTTTGTAAACGGGGCAGCTTCCTC
>OGOU01001268.1_pt1 | contig 19919 bp, 20 predicted proteins | sample 1552721 | NCBI WGS metagenome assembly OGOU01 (sample SAMEA2580176, study PRJEB22360) | human gut metagenome | biome: human gut; feature: human-associated habitat; material: faeces | place: Denmark | collected 2008/2010
GCGACATTTTCGTCTCGGCTCTTAGGATATTACGCTTTTTTGAAGGATTTTATAGGTTAAATCAAGTATATTTGTATTTAAATATGTTTTATCTTTTAGTAATATTTTGCTAATTTTGTGTGCATATTCCTAAATATTCAAGTATTATTCTAATTTAATTTGTTATGAAAAAGTATCTTTTAAGTCTCCTCGCTATTATTGCGATTTCATGTGGGGTTCAGAAAGCTAATGCTGAAACTTCGCTTTATGTGTCTTATGGCGGATATACTCAGATGGATGCATGTGACAACCATGATGGCTGGGGTAACGTTAACACAGCCTGGGGCGCTTTGAATGCCGGTGTTGATTTCCGTGTCCTTCCGAAACTTCGTATCGGTCCTTCGTACACATTCTCGTCATGTTCGACAGATGGTGGTAAATTTGCTTCGCATATCGCATATCATGCCATTCTTCTTAATGTCAAATATGATTATTATAAGAATCGCATCGTGACTCTATATGCCCATGGCGGTGTCGGCGCTGTGATTTCTCACCTTCAGCCCAAAGGCGGCGATGCTTATAACAAAGGTTATTTTGCCGGTCAGATATCACCTCTTGGCGCAGAAGTAGGCTTGTCGCGCAGTTTCAATATGTTTGGCGAGCTTGGTTTTGGTGCACAGGGTCTTGTTCAGGTAGGTTTTCGTTTGAAACTTTAATTTAATTTCTAATCTTTTGGATTATGAGTGACAGATTATCTTATGAAGATAAGAAATACGAATTGCCGGACAGTGTTTTCGGACTTCCTGAGCGGCGCGAATATCCTATGCCTGATGCGGCTCATGTACGCGCGGCCGAAGCTTATTTCCGTTATTGTCCCGAGGCATTGAAACCGAAACTTGCCAAAGCAATCCTTGCCAAGGCTAAGGAGTTTGGTGTTGATGTCGAGTCACCTACAGTCCTTGAATATGCCGGCGAATGATTTGCCGAAATTAATCAACGGCGCATGCTCGTAATGAGTATGCGCCGTAATTTTGCATAATAGCGTGACTAGGTCAAGTAAAAGTTCATTGGTATGCATCATTAATAGATGCTATAGCCAAATGGAAATTGTTGTTAAGAATAGAATGATTATTTTTTGCAGGTCTTAGTGTGTTTGCATTTGCCTTGTTTGTGGCAGTCGGAGCGATGTGTGCAGTCTTTGCATTTTTTTGCAGCGCAGTCAGTACCGGCGCAACTTTTGCATTTTGAGCAATCAGCCCCGCATTTTTTAGTAGCTTCTTTACATTGCAGTGTCTGGCAGTTCTGTTTTTTGCAGTCTTTTTTCTCGACTTTTGTACAGGTGGTTTTTTGGCACTGCTGCTGTTTGCATTGTGGCTGGGCGTTCATGGCCATAGAGCCGATGATGAGTGCAAAAGCGAGGATGGCAATTTTTTTCATAATGTCTGTTTTATTGATTGGTTGTATTATTGGCAGAGTTGTTTGAAGAGTTGTCGTTTTGAGTGTCAGCTTCGTTACGGGAGTTGGCTGCGATGTCATTTTCACGTTCGCTGCGCGGTCTTTCGCGTCGCCGCAAACTGAAGTGCAAAATGACGATGATAAGCAATGTAAGACTTATCACGCCGAAGTATTGCAAGGCAGGAGTCTGCCCCGAGACGTATGCGGGATATCCGATATATGCCATGACGGCAAGGTATATGACGAGAATTACAGGAAGGAGAATTGATTTTTTTACTCGCATGTGGCTGTGGCGGGTTGTTCTTCGGAGTGTGTGATGTAGGGGGATTGGGCGGGGATAAATTTTCCGGCGCGCATGTATCGGTATAGTTTCAGACATGCCCATGCATCGATGGCGGCATATATTTGCTGTTGTTCGGTTAGTACATGGGCTTCCCAGTTGGTGAGACGCTGTGCTTTTGACATCCGTTGGCCGAACACTATAGCATAAATTTTCTGTAGCGAGATGTCTGCGATATGGAAAGTACGTCCGTAGTCCTGAAGGTCGAGGAATCCTTGAGGGTTAATCTCGCCACGACGTCTGAGCGAGTTGAAGTCGTCGTGGACCGACAGACCGACTTTTATGATGTCCGGATTTTCGAGAAGCGGCTTTGCCATTTCGAATATACCGGGAACATTGAGTCTGAACAGGTAGCAATGAGGACCGGAGGACAGCTGAAGGAGGCAGACTTTGTTAGTGTGACCTTTTTGGAACGAGGGTCTTGTCTCGGTGTCGAAGCCTATGTGGTCGCATTTGTTGAGGGCCCGGAGGGCAATCTTGGCTTTGGCGGCACTGTCTATGACGGTGACAGCGTCGATACCTCCGGGATAGGTGACTAAAGGTAGTTCGGCGAGCTGTTCTTTGGTTATTGATATGTTAAGATCTGTGTTTTGCATACCGCTTGCAAAGTTAAGAAATTTTGCAAGGAAAAACAACTTTGCGGAGATTAATTAACACAACAAAAAGACAGCAGCGGGCAATAGCGGAACACGTACTGAATCAGCACGAAAAAGTCAGAAAGTAATGTGAAAGTGCCTGATTTGTCTCACAGATGCTCGAAAAGCCGGTTTGTCGCTTCCATGGGAGCGCCGAAAGCTGTCTGATCGGGAGTAACGGGCACAATCGAGATGAATCTTTGATGCAGGAAATATTCGTCGGTGTCGGTGGCCTCGGGTTCTTCGTTGACAAAGCGCCCTGTGAGCCAGTAGAAAGGATTTCCCGATGGGTCGAGATATCGTTCGTATTCCTCGGACCAGTGGCCTCGGGCTGCACGGCAGACAACGGCGCCGTGGGGTACCATACGTGAGGGGATGTTGATGTTGAGTCCGGTGAATTGCGGGAAGATGTCGTGTTGCTGTATGATGCGCTGACACAGCTTGCGCACAAGTGGAGCTGATAGTTCGAAATCGGCTTTGATGGAGTGGTGCAGTAGCGAGAATCCTGTCGAAGGGATACCGACAGTAACCCCTTCGAGCACGGCGCCCATAGTGCCGGAGTAGGTTATGGCGTTACCCGAATTTGAGCCGTGATTGGTACCGGAGAACAGGAAATCGGGTTTGCGCGGTACTATTGCGTGGAGTCCGAGTTTAACGCAGTCCACAGGTGTGCCGCTGATCGAGAACATACGGTAGCCGTGATAGTCGGCGTGCTCGTTGATGCGTAGCGGCTTGTTAACGGACAATGCCGAAGACTGACCACTCTGTGCCGTAGCCGGGGCGACGCCGATGACGTCGCCGAATTCGCTGAGTATGCGTGCCAGAGAGTGAATTCCCGGAGCTGCTATGCCGTCGTCGTTCGTGAGGAGAATTAATGGTCGTTCCATAAAGACAATTTTCTGTTGTTAGAATAGGCGTCATGGCGTCGAGGCCATCTTGCCGAATCGAGGAACAAAGGTAGCAAAAAAGGCCTTATTTGTCTTAACAATTGATAAAAACTTTTAAATACATGGTTTAGTTTTCGACATTTACAGAGACTTTTCAACATTGTGGAACATTTGTGGAACATTTTCTTGATTGTTTGAAGTATTTTCGTTTCCTTTGCAATGCTGATTCATCCCTGACGGATGCCCGAGGCTTGCGTCAGGACCGGATTTGCGAATTATTATAGCGATTATAGTCAATCGACACCTCTCCTGATATATATTTTACTTTATATTCCATGGGTAAAATCATAGCAATAGCAAACCAGAAAGGCGGCGTGGGCAAAACCACGACAACCATCAATCTTGCAGCATCGCTGGCCGCCGAAGGTAAACATGTGCTTATCATTGACGCTGATCCGCAGGCCAACGCCACGTCTGGCTACGGTATCGACCCCTCCAAGATGGACTCGTCTATCTACGAATGTCTTGTCGACGGTTATCCGCTTGACGGCTCGCAGGTAAAGACCTGTGTCGAGGGGCTCGAGCTTGTGGGCTCTCGTATAGACCTGGCGGGAGCCGAACTCGAACTTATCAACCAGCCGGACCGCGAACGTGTCATGGCACGTCTGCTGCAGCCCGTCAAAGACAAGTACGACTACATCCTTATCGACTGCTCCCCTTCGCTCGGGCTTATTACCGTCAATGCACTCACTGCCGCCTACTCGGTGATAATTCCCGTACAGGCCGAGTATTTTGCACTCGAAGGCATTACAAAGTTGCTCAACACCATACGCATCATCAAGTCGCGTCTTAATCCCTCGCTCGAAATAGAAGGATTTCTGCTGACGATGTACGACTCGCGTCTGCGTCTTGCAAACCAGATTTACGACGAGTTGAAGAGTCACTTTGCCGAGATGATATTCGATGCCGTCATACCCCGAAATATACGCTTGTCAGAAGCTCCGAGCCACGGGCTTCCGGCATTGCTCTACGACCCCGAAAGCCGAGGTGCCACATCGCATGTCGCCCTGGCTAAGGAAATAATTCGAAAACACGCACGTCAGACACGTCAGGCGTCCGTGTAACGCTGACTCCGCTTCCGGCTACCGCCTCGGATTTATGAGGCATCTGTTGTCCGGAAGAGCAGTGTCCACCCATATCTTATAACTTAAAACTATCTGTAAACCAACACATGTCATTAAAACGTAACGCTCTTGGTCGCGGACTCGACTCGCTGATATCGATGGACGACGTACCCGCCCGCGGTTCATCGGCAATCAACGACATACTGCTCAGTCAGATAACACCAAATCCCGAGCAGCCCCGGTCGACATTCGACGAGGATGCCCTTGACGAACTTGCTGCTTCGATACGCGAACTCGGCATCATCCAGCCGCTGTCGCTGCGAAAGACCGGCCCCGACTCATATCAAATAATCGCAGGCGAACGCCGCTTCCGTGCGGCCCAGCGCGCCGGCCTCACAAGTGTACCGGCATATATCCGCACAGCCAACGAGGCCGAACTTACAGAGATGGCTCTCATCGAGAATATCCAGCGCGAAGACCTTAACGCTATCGAGATAGCCCTGACGTTCCGCAAACTCATCGACCAATACAAGCTTACTCAGGAACGCCTGTCCGAACGTATAGGAAAAAAACGTGCCACAATTGCCAATTTCCTGCGCCTGTTGCGCCTTCCGGCCGAAGTCCAGCTGGGCCTTCGCGACAAACGTGTCGACATGGGCCATGCCCGAGCATTGTTGACCATCGAACAGCCCGCGCTCCAATTGAAACTATACAACGAGATTTTGAAAAACGACCTGTCGGTGCGCCGCGTCGAAGAATTGGCCCGCGAATACCAGAACAGCGTTGCGGAGAAAACTCCCGGCGAAAAAAACAAGTCCTCGCGTTATACCTCGGGCGACTTCGATATACTCAAGAAGCATCTCAGTCAGACATTCAACACTCAGGTGAAGTTTGTCATTAATGCCTCGGGTAAAGGGCAAATAAGTTTCCCGTTCAAAAACGATGATGAACTCGAAAAAATTCTTGCAATCTTTGACTCGATAAAAACCACTCAGGCTTGAGACACTTTACAGCGACATACTCACGGAGCATAATCATAATGAGGTCGGTATTATATTTACTGGCTGTCATAACAGGCTCGTTTACTGTATGGGGCGACGCAACCGAGCCTGATTCGGGCTTTCTGTACGTACCCGGTCGGACAGAGGTCGTCATCGAAAAATTTGACACGCCTACCGACTCGACGATTAGCATATTGGGCACCGACACACTTGCTGTCGCCGAGGTGTACAAACCGTTCAGCGAATATGACCGGTGGGAAACAAGCGACAAGGTATTCAACCCATCGCCCAACCGTGCAGTATGGTTGTCAGCGCTGTTTCCGGGTCTCGGTCAGATATACAACCGGCGATATTGGAAACTGCCCATCATAGTCGGCGGATTCATGGGCCTTGGTTATGCTACTTCGTGGAACAACAAGATGCTCAAGGACTACCAGCGCGCCTATCTTGACATCATGGACTCCGACCCCACGACTAACTCATACATGAACTTTTTCCCGCCCAACACCAACGAGTCGGACCTCGACCGCAACTGGCTTCAGAACCTACTGCGCTCGCGCAAGGACTTTTACCGACGCAACCGTGACCTATGCATCATAGGTATGGTCGGTGTGTATCTGCTGGCTATGGTCGATGCCTACGTCGACGCCTCGCTGAGCCATTTCGACATATCGCCTGATCTTTCGATGGATGTCGTGCCTGCTTTGATGCAGGACGGCCGCTCACGGCTACCGAGTTTCGGTCTCTGCTGGGCCTTCAACTTTTAGAATACTTTATAGATAATATAATCTCTCCTTACTAAATATCCTCTCTCAAAAAAAATTCCAAGCCAATGAACTACTTGAAAACCATTCTGATTTCCGCCACAATCGTTCTGGCCTCGCCCATATCGCGAGCAGGTAAAGCACCCGCCAATGTCATGGCCATAGGTTCGGACAATCTGACGACAGACAATCTTATTCCCCCCGAGAGTTTCGAGGTCGATACTCATAAATTGCTTGAAGACTGGTATCTGAAAAATTATATTCAGCTGGACAAAAATGCCGATAAACGTGCGTCCAAATCATATTCCGACCAGGATTATATAGACCGTCTGCAGTCTTTGCACAATGTCATCGAGATGCCCTACAACAAAGTTGTACGCGCATATATAGACATGTATGTCGAACGCAAGAAATCACTGGTCGAAACTATGCTAGGCATGAGTCTGTATTATATGCCCATCTTCGAGCAGGCCCTTGACCGCAATGGGCTTCCGCTCGAACTCAAATACCTTCCAGTCATAGAATCGGCTCTCAATCCCAACGCTGTTTCGCGTGCAGGCGCCACCGGCATCTGGCAGTTCATGATGGCTACCGCCAAGGGCGAAGGCCTTGAGGTCAACTCGCTGGTCGACCAGCGACGCGACCCATATAAATCGTCCGAAGCTGCCGCCCGTTATCTCAAAAAACTCTACAACACCTACGGTGACTGGTCACTTGTGATTGCCGCATACAATTGTGGCCCCGGCAACGTCAACAAGGCCATGCGCCGCGCCGGAGGCGGTAAAAAAGATTTTTGGCAGATTTATCAGTATCTGCCTGCCGAAACCCGTTCGTACGTTCCGGCTTTCATCGCAGCCAACTATGCGATGAACTTCTACAACTACCATAATATCTCACCTGCTCTTGCCAAACGCCCCATTATCACGGATTCGGTGGTTGTCAACCGCCGCGTGCATTTCCAGCAGATTAGCGATGTCCTGGGCATTCCCATGAATGAACTGCGCATACTCAATCCGCAGTACCGTCAGGACCTTATTCCGGGCGACATCCGTCCATATTCGCTTGTACTTCCAAATAATCAGGCCTACATCTATGCCGGTAACGAAGACTCTATCGTCAATCACAACGCCGAGCTGTATGCCCGCCGCTCAGTGGTCGAACCTTCTACCGGACGACAGTCGCATGACGGTGATGTGGCTCAGAGTGATGACAATAAGAACGACGGCGAATACGTCACCGAGACCATTGTCAAATACCATACCGTAGGCCGTGGCGAAAACCTTGCCTCGATAGCACGCAAGTACGGCGTCAGCGCATCGTCTATCAAAGCATCCAACCACTTGCGCCGCAACCGTGTGTCGCGAGGACAGACCCTCCGTATCACTACTACACGCAGTAAATGGGTACCCGCCAAGAAAGACGATAAGCCGACCGATGCACAGGTCGCTGCCAACAACGGTCAGCAGAACGGCGGCTCGGATGTGCCGCCGCCATCAAGTGCTAAGCCCAAAAGTCAGACTCATACCGAAGTACCTCCACGTGCTGACGTAAAGAAAGACAATAAAACTCAGACAAGTCAAAAACAAGAATCCCCTAAAAAAGACAACGGGAAAAAGGATAACAAGAAAAATAAAAAAGAGACCAAGCCCAAGACTGTCGAGCATAAAGTTACAAAAGGAGAAAACCTTTACAAAATCGCCCAAAAATATGGCGTGTCGGTCGACGATATAAAGAAAGCCAATAACATGCGCTCAGACAATATCCGCGAAGGCCAGGAGATAAAGGTACCGGGCAAAGCCGGCAAATCGTCGCTGAATACCCAAAAAGCCAAATCGTCCAAATCGTCCAAATCGTCCAAATCGAAAAAGAAAGGCAAGAAGAACCGCCACTAAACATTAGCCGGACTTTCTCAGTTTAATTGCCGGCAAATAAAAATCGGCGCAAAACATCCCGAGGCTAAGATGCCGCAAATCCAGCCAATCGTGCCTGACAAGCGCATCAACTCATTACACCCCATTAAAACATATATATCTAACTCCATACAGACAATGAAAAAACAATCGCCCGAAGACTTTGATGTCACACAGTTTGCCGATACAATGCCGGCCGCCGATGTAGACCCCATCGACCTTCCGGAAAACGCGTTTCGCGAACTTGCAGAAGACGAAGAATATCGCCCGCTGATGCATCCGGCACGCAATTATCCCGAAGTCACCCCCTATTCAGTGACCCTTGGACTGATTCTTGCAGTGGTATTTTCGGCGGCTGCCGCCTACCTCGGTCTCAAAGTTGGCCAGGTATTTGAGGCCGCTATCCCCATCGCCATCATCGCCGTAGGACTCAGCGGCGCCCTCAAAAAGAAAAACGCTCTGGGTCAAAATGTCATTATCCAGTCCATCGGCGCTTGCTCGGGCGTTATCGTTGCCGGCGCTATCTTCACGCTGCCAGCACTCTATATCCTGCAATCATCGCACAAGGAGATAGCCATCGACTTCTTCGAGATTTTCCTCAGTTCTCTCTTTGGCGGCGTACTCGGTATCCTGTTCTTTATTCCGTTCCGCAAGTATTTCGTCAAGGATATGCACGGCAAATATCCCTTCCCCGAAGCCACAGCAACCACTCAGGTGCTTGTTTCGGGAAACTCGGCAAAATCGGGTGGTCAGGCCAAACTCCTCATGGTCGCTGCTCTGGTCGGTGGTATTTATGATTATATTGTCGCCACATTCTCGCTATGGAGCGAAACCGTCACAACAACCGCTTATACATGGGGACAGGTGCTTGCTGACAAATTCAAATTCGCCTTCTCGTGCAACACCGGCGCCGCCGTACTTGGCCTTGGGTATATTGTCGGTCTCAGATACGCCTTTGTCATCTTTGCCGGTTCGATATTTGTATGGTGGGTGATAATGCCTATTGTAGGCACCTATGGCTCGGCTGATCTCGTAGCAATGAGTACCGATGGCCTTTTCAAGAACTTTGCCCGCTATATAGGTATCGGCGGCATAGCCATGGCCGGCATCATCGGTATCATAAAATCTTGGCCCATCATCTGTCAGGCAGTTGGTCTTGCCGGTAAAGAATTTAAGGGCAACGCTTCGGCCAAAAAGCCCATACGCTGGCAGACCGACATATCGATGAAGCATATCACCTATTTCATAGCACTTGCCCTCATCGCTGTCTTTGTATTCTTCTGGTTGGGTATCATTCATACTTTTTGGCAAGCTGCCATTGCATGGCTCGTAGTCACTGTTATAGCGTTCCTTTTTACCACAGTTGCTGCCAATGCCATCGCTATTGTCGGTTCGAATCCTGTCAGCGGTATGACTATGATGACGCTTATCATCGCCTCGTCAATATTTGTCGCCATAGGACTCAACGGGACATCTGGCATGGTAGCCGCTATGGTTATCGGCGGTGTTGTCTGCACGGCTCTTTCGATGGCCGGTGGTTTTGTCACCGACTTGAAAATAGGCTACTGGCTGGGTTCGACCCCTCGCAAGCAGGAAACATGGAAGTTCCTGGGTACGCTGGTCTCGGCAGCTACAGTCGGTGGTGTTATCCTCATGCTCAACAAGGTCTACGGCTTTGACGGTCCCAATGCTCTTCAGGCTCCTCAGGCTAACGCGATGGCCGGCGTGATTGAGCCCATGATGACCGGACAGCCCGCACCCTGGGTGCTCTACATTGCCGGTGCAGTACTTGCTGTCATTCTCAACTGGCTGGGGGTCCCTGCTCTGGCTTTCTGCCTCGGTATGTTCCTTCCGCTGTCGCTAAACACTCCTATGCTTGTCGGTGGACTCTTGGCATGGTTCGTGGGACGGTCGACCAAAAATAAAGAGCTTGCCCGTATGCGTTCGGACCGTGGAACGCTCATCGCCTCGGGTCTCATTGCCGGTGGCGCCTTGTTCGGTGTCTTTGCCGCCATCACTATTATGTGTGGCTTTGAACGCCCCGATAACGAAATGCAACTCGTGCCCCAGATTCTCGGCCTTATAGCTTATGCTTGCATCATAGCCTACGTTTACATAAGCTCGACGCGCATAAACAAGGTCGCCAAATAATAACATCAGCTAAGGCTGAATAAATACACGTCGTCTTTCAGAGAATTATCTCGAAGGCGGCGTGTTTTCGTTTATAAACATACATTGGTTCGTCGAAAGGTGATGACAGAACGTAAATGGGATACGTGTATCCCTCTGTAAACCCGATATCGAACTGTCTCAAATTCTGTGGCTGATAGGGCTTTAAAATTATAAGACGGGACTCTGTCTCAGAGTTCCGTCTTAGAGGTTTCCACTAGGTACAATTTCTAAGGTAAAAAAGATTGTTTTAGGTTGCGGTACAAAAGTAGATACTTTGTGACATTCTGCAAAATAATTTTATATGTTTAATAGCATAGTTTTTGGGCAAAGGATGTCGCCAAAGTTATATTGTCTATTGTAAAACGCTGATATTCAGCATTAATATCTGCATTGGCCGACAATAAAATCCCTCGGCCTTTCAATGTTAAAAAATGTAAAGTTTTGAAGCGGCGCTGTCAATTTGAATTTTGAGACTGATTTTGACTCTGTTTCTGTCCATTTGGACTGTTAGGAGGGGCTACTCCCGGGGGGCCGGTAGGGTATCCGGTCGAGTTTTATTTGCTGTCAGGGATGCCGTAATAATAGCGGAGTGAAAAATTATTTCCGTCGAAGACACCGTAGCTGTACTGCCTGAAACAGTCGCCGAGAATTACGAAAAGTCCTCCGTTAGGCAGCGGACGCTCGATGGCAATATGACGATGGCCGGTGATGAAATATTCAATCTCGGGATGTTCGGCAATATACGCACGGGCAAATTTCATGGGGATTTCATTGTCATCGCCCTTATAGCGGGCAATGCCGTCGCCGCGCTTTAAACGCGAATGGCGGCTCCAGCGATAGGCAAACGGAATAGTCCATCGGGGGTGAATACCCGCGAAAAGCCATTGTGCAAAACGGTTCCGGAAAGTTCGCCGCATCAGGGCGTAAGCCTTTGAAGGGTCGCCGAGACCGTCGCCATGGCTCAGGAAAAAACGGTGACCGCAGATGGTGTGTACGGCATTTCCGTCGACGACTTCGATGCCGATTTCGTCACGAAGGTAATCAAAAAGCCAGATGTCGTGGTTGCCGATAAACCAATATATTTTCACACCCGAGTCGGCCAGTCGGGCAAGCTCGCCGAAAAAGCGGACGTGTCCGCGAGGGACTACCGTTTTGTATTCGTACCAATAGTCGAGAACGTCTCCCAACAGATAAATGCTGTCGGCATCGCGGCCGAAGTCCTGCAACATAGCTATAACGCGAGCTTCGTGCTCGCGCTCGTCCGGCATATATGTTGCGCCAAGATGCAGGTCGCTCAGGAAATAGGTTTTGGCCACGGCGGTTATGCTTTATCTGTCACAGAAATCCGAGTTCGAGCTTTGCTTCCTCGCTCATCATGTCCTTGTCCCATTCGGGTTCGAAGACGATGTTGATGTTGACTTTACCAATACCCTCGATAGATTCAAGTTTAAGTCGGGCATCTTCGACAATGAAGTCGGCTGCGGGGCAGCTTGGAGCTGTTAGTGTCATATCTATGTCGAGGTCACCGTTGTCGCGGACCTCTATCTTATATACAAGCCCTAAGGAATAGATGTCGACCGGCACTTCGGGGTCAAAGACCGTGCGAAGCATTTCGACCACTTTTTCTTCGAGCTGAAGTTTTTTTTCTGAATCCATATCGTTTATTTTTTGCAAAGATAAGGAATTTATCCGGAACAGGAATGAATCCGACGCATATAGCTGCGGAACATCAGCCACTGGCACAGGCTTCGCGCGGCAAGATAAGCCACGAAAGCAAGCCAAAGACCATGGACACCGAGTGTCGGGGTAGCCGCGAAGTACACGGCGAAGAATACCGCCATGGACAAAGCCATGGATATCAGCATGCGACCGGTAAGAGTCATACCGATGAAAATTCCGTCCCAGGTAAAAGCCATGAAGCCGCACAGGGGTATCGCTACTACCCACAGCATGGTTTCGGACGCGGCCTGACGGACATCCATGCTGTCCGTCAGGATGTTGACAATCCATTGTCCCGCAATGAAATACAGCAGTGTAAAAAGCAAAGCCAGAATCAGGCTCCAGAGCATCAGTCGGCTTACCGTAGACCTCAGAGCGCCAAATTTGCCTGCTCCGTACTCCTTGGCTGCGAGAGCCTCGCCGGCGAAGGCAAAACCGTCGGTAAAGAACGAAAACAGCATGAAAAGCTGCATCAAAACAGCATTAGCGGCAAGGACAACTGTCGAAATGGAGGCGCCCGAGCGAGTGAACCACATGGTGACGGCCACGAGGCACAGTGTGCGTAGAAAAATATCACTGTTGATGTGCAACAGGCGGGGTATGCTCACCGTATGCTCCGAACGTGCCATGAGGGATATTTTGCGACGTCGGCTAAAGCGATACAACATGACTGTTCCGGAGACAAGGGCAACCCATTGTGATATGGCGGTAGCGATGGCTATACCGCTGACTGACAAACCGGCTCCAAAAGCAAGAGTGGGGCTGAGGACAACATTGAGCAGATTGCTGACAAGAGCCATGACCAGTATTGGTCGTGTGTCTTGCTCACCCACGAACCATCCCGAAAGGACACAGGTGGCCAGATAGGCCGGAGCTCCCCACATGGCGGCATGAAAATATGTCTGCGCGGGCGCCTGGGCGCTGTCTTCCGAATCCATAAAGGCCATAACGCCGTCGCACAGCGGTGTCGCAAACAAAATTATGGCAACGCCCGCAAAAAAAGCGACAAGAATCATGCGGCGAAGCAATCCGACTGCCGATGTCTGGTCGCCGCGACCTACGGCCTGACCGACAAGCCCTGATGTGCCCGTACGCAAAAAGCCTAAAAGCCAGTAGACCATGTTGAAGACCGCACCGCCAAGTGCCACGCCTGCAATATAGGAGCTGTCACCCAAATGGCCCACCACAGCCGTGTCGACAAGCGACATCAGCGGTCCGGTGATGTTGGTGAGAATCGCCGGCCACGCAAGATTTAGAATATGTCTGTCAGCGAGTCGAAGCAGCACGGGTGTTTATGCGTTTGCCTTCGCGGTTGTAAGTGTAAATCCAACTGCCGTTGCGCGAGATAAAGGTGTCCCCCGAAACAGCGATTACATTCCCCACGGACGATGCCGACAACGTGCGGTAACGGCGGCAGTTCTCGTCATAAAGATAGTACCAGGAGCCATTTCGTGACACAAAGAATGTCGAAGACCAGCCCACGACCTGACCGGTCGAAGATGCCGATATGGTATGAGTGCGACGGCCGTTTTCGTCATAAATATAATACCACGAACCACTGCGCTCTATGCTGCTGATTGCGGCATATGACATATACGCACTTGCCAGCATCGCAGCGATTAAAATCAATTTTTTCATAGACTTGCCTATTGGTTGTACAAAATTACGAGTTTTTTCTCGAAATATTTGGATATTTGTTCATAAAAGTCATACCTTTGAGGGTGAAATCGCAACAATACATAAATACTTATAGATATGAATATTGAAAAATCCGGGCGGTCGATGATGACAAATGTTGTACTCATGGCAATGCTTATGCTATCCTTATTTATGAATGAGGCGCAGGCGCAGTCTTTCAGCAAGATTCTCGCACAGGCGCGGGGTGGAAATGCAAAAGCTATGGTTATGGCAGGCAACGCTTATCTATATGGCGATGGCGTTGCAAAAGATCCGGCAAAAGCATTCTACTGGTACGAAAAAGGCGCTGCAAAAGGCTTGGATGGGGCTCAGTACAGTCTCGGCAATCTTTATTATGACGGCGTTGGTGTCAAACAAGACTATGCCAAGGCCTTCGACTATTATAGCCGCGCTGCAGCCCAAGGATTGCCCGAGGCGATAAATAACGTTGGGATGTGCTATTTGACAGGTAACGGAACGACTCAGGACTTTGATAAAGCTTTTGCCTGCTTCAAGACAGCAACACAAAAAGGGAACCTTGACGCTAAATTTAACCTTGCCGAATGTTATTATCTCGGACGGGGAACAGCGGCAAATATTACGCTTGCCGTTGAAATGTTTAAAGAGTTGTCATCGAACGGAGTGGCTCGGGCTCAGTACGATCTGGCAGTCTGCTATCAGAATGGTTCGGGCGTAGAGCAGAACTTGGGCGAAGCTGTCGGGTGGTACACATCGGCTTATGATTTCGGCATTCCACAAGCCGGATACAATCTGGCCATCATTTACCTTAACGGATATGAAAACGGAAGCTATGCGCAAGAAGGCACCAAAATACTTAACGATTTGGCTAAGGCTGGCTACACGCCTGCTGTTGAGCTGCTTAAACAACTCGGCCAATAAGCTTCGTCACTCACCTGCGAGCTGTAAGCGTAGGCCTGATTTCGAACCTGATTTAGACCAGATATTGGCCAGTTCTTATCCGCCGAATTCGGGGACATCAAAATGCAGATTTTGATAATCAAAAAAAATATGCTAACTTTGCCTCCGCAAAAAACGGCAAGCCAATGATTTTTATTTGAGCGGGCCATAAATAATGCACGGTAACTAAAGAAAAACTTTAGCATCTAAAAGAAAGTAAACAAGTTCGGGGCGTAGCGCAGTCCGGTAGCGCTCCTGGTTTGGGACCAGGCGGTCGCAGGTTCGAATCCTGTCACCCCGACACTTAGCTAAGCGTCTGCAAGTCATTAACTTGCAGGCGCTTTTTCCAATTGCCGGAACAGCTTCGAGACAACCTCTTAAAAAGGGACTGAAAAGTTCCGCCGAGTGACCGATTATAGACAACAACGCCACGCTGTCAGTATCCTCGCGAAAAGTAATGGAGCCATGGGAAATTGGCGTGTGTTGGCGTGTGTTGTGTGATTTTGTGTGTTTTAAAACTTTTTTATGTATGGAAATGGTTATACCTTTGTAAACAACAAAAATTGACAATACCTCTAACATTTTAACTAACAAACACACATGCGAAAATTTACTCTTTTAACGGCAATCGCCACATGCTCGCTTACGGCCGGCGCAGCGGTGATTACCCCCGGTGAGGCTATCAACCGCATTACCGCGTCCGGCGATATGGCTAAGGTTCGCGGAATGTCGGGCCAGCGGCTCCGTCTTGTCGACACGCGTAGTATCGATGCCGAGCCAGCTATCTATGTTTTTGCCAACGGTGAGTCGGGATATGTCTTTGCTACGGCCGACGACACCACTGCGCCTCTTCTTGGCTACGTCGAGAGCGGAAGCTACGACCCTGACAATCTGCCACCCGCTTTGGTGTTTTATCTCGATGACGCCGCAGCCCAGGTAGAATGGGCGCGTACCGAAGCCTCAAAACAAAGTCTCAAAAGCAATAGCCCGCTGCGTGTGCAGCATGCCAACTATGCCGAAATACAACCCATGGTGAAAACCCAATGGAACCAGTCTACCCCTTTTAACAACATGTGTCCCGAGATTGACGGCGAACGCTGTGTCACAGGTTGCGTCGCTACCGCTCTGGCACAGGTGATAGCCTATCACAAATACCCCGTCAACGGTACCGGCTCTAAATCGTACACATGGACATCCGGCTCTACCTCGACGACTCTGAGCTACGACTATTCCACAGCCAATTTCGACTGGGCGAACATGCTTGACACATACGACGGAACATATACCGAAACGCAGGCCAATGCCGTCGCCAACCTGATGTATGCCTGCGGTGTCGGCGTGGAGATGGACTATGGTATTAATGGGTCCGGTGCCGCGACGGCCCAATCGGCCAATGTCCTGCGTGACTATCTTGGCTATCGCAAGGACATCCACAGCGAATCACGCTCCTATTATGACATCCTCGGTTGGGACGAACTCGTTTACAATCAGCTGCGCGACTTCGGTCCCGTACAGTTTTCCGGTAGCAACAACGAAGGCGGCCACTCTTTTGTCTGCGACGGATACCGTCCGGGCGGTTACTATCACTTCAACTGGGGCTGGGGAGGAATGTCTGACGGATACTTCCTGCTCACCGCCCTCGACCCCACAAGTCAGGGCATCGGCGGCTCGAGCGCCGGCTACAACTTCAACGTCGCCATCATCGCCAACGTCGCCCCGGACCCGGACGGAACAGCCCCCGAGTACTACGCCATAACTTGCGACGGCCTGACTGTATCGGCCGAATCGTGTCCTTTGGGAGGCTCTGTGACCATCCAGAACTTTATGGCCAACAGTTCGTCAGTAACCCTAACCGGTAGCGTGGGCATGCAAGTGAAGGCTAAGGCTCAGGATGGACTCTAAGCTACATCACATTGGGCAATTTCTCTGAGCTGCCACCAAATTACGGCTATTCCAACATCACACTCACAATACCATCATCGATGGCTGCCGGAACATATACCCTCACTCCCGTGTTCAAAATCAACGGCGGCGAATGGCAACCCATGAAAGTCAATCAGAGCAAAGGCGCTTACCTGACCATGGAAGTCAAGGACGGTACCGCATATTTTACACAGCATGTACCTTCGGTCGAAGTTTCAGACCTTGCCGCCGAATCCGAGTTCTTCATCGGCAAACCTTTCCATATAACAGCTACCGTAACCAATAACAGCGGAGCTGAATTTGACGGCTACATCTTCGGTGTGCTCTTTGACTCTCAATACCAGCAGGTCGGCTCATCCGACGCTTACCCCATATTCCTTTCTTCCGGCGAATCAATGCCGCTCGACTACATCTCTTCGTTCAATGCCGGTACAGGCAAAACCATCAGCGCCGGTGATTACTACTTTGGATTCGCCGACAGCAACGGCAAATTAGTCTCGACTATTATGCCCCTCACGCTTAAAACAGCGAGTGCAGACACCAAATACACCTTCACCAACCTGAAACTTGAAGGCAATACCTCGGCAGCAGATCGTCATAACCTCGTGTTCACCGCTGACGTAACATGCACCTCGGGCTACTTCACCGGTAGCTTTGACCTTGTCATTTTCCCTTATATTCCCAATCAGTCGGTATCGTCAATGGCACAGGCCAACTCCGGAACACTCTTTGTTCCCGCAGGCCAGACCGCCAAAGCTACTTTCCGCTTCGACTTCACGGAAGGGACTCCCGGCAACAAATACTTCACCCACGCCTACTGCAACGGCACTGCTCTTTCCGGCACCCAGATACTTTTCACGCTTAGCGACACCGACGCCGTGCAGTCCCTAACTGCCGACGACCAAGTCGTCGCCACCGAGGTCTACAGCCTCATGGGCGTAAAAATCGGCGCAAGCATCGAAGGCCTTCTCCCCGGACACTACATCGTACGAGAGACCAAGTCCGACGGCACTGTCACCGCCCGCCACATCGCCATAATCCGCTAACCCACGCCCCAAGCTTGACGGAAACTGCTCTCCCACTAAAAAAGGCGCCCGAGGGCGCCTTTTTTAGTGGGAGAATGAGGGGGATTAATCGAAGAGGTGGTTTTTGATTTTGCCTTCGAGGGCACGGGCGTGGCGGGAAGCGTCACGGCTGCTCAGGTAGTCGCGGAAACAATGGATGTGGCGCATGCCGTGGGTATCAGTGCCGATGAAGTCGACCATGCCGGCATCGACAAGGCTCTCGGCCATCTTTTTCTCGCCTTTGCCGTAATAGCCGGCCAGTGACAGCAAGTTGACCTGAAAGTTGACTCCGAGCTGTTTTATCTCGTTGTAACGTTCGGGGCGTGTATGATAATAGAGGTAGCGCTCGGGGTGGGCAAGGATTAGTTTGTAGCCTTTGACCTGAAGGTCGAAAATCAGTTGGTCGATATTCCATGGTTCCTGAATAAACGAGTTCTCGATAAGGAGATAGTTGTCAGGGTAAGGCATGAGATGTCCGGCAGCGAACTGCTGCTCGAAAAATTCGTCGAGTCGGTATTCGGCTGTTTGCCGTATGTCTATTGATACATTATTGTCGCGAAGTCCTTTGCGCAGCGCGGCAAGAGGCTCGGCAAGAGTTTCGGCGGTGTTCTCGAAAGTTGCCTGAGTGACGTGAGGAGTGACTATGATGCGCCGTATGCCGAGTTCTTCGAGGCCTTGGGCAAGTTTTACGGAGGTGTCGACGTCGGGCGAGCCGTCATCGACACCGGGAACTATATGGCAATGAATGTCAGTTGTAAACCAGAGCTTTATAGGCTCTTTAGACTTATTGAAGAAGTTAAACATGAGTGTTTGTAATAAAGGTATCGAACTTGTTTAATCTTACCATTTAAAAGTTTAAACAAGTTCATTTGGGAGTTTACACTGCAAAGGTACTGAAAGTTTGATAAAAAATTATTGAAAAATTTCTTTAATATGAAAATTTTACTTTAACTTTGCAAAAAGGCATGCCCGGAGGGGCTATGCTATGGCACATTTTTCACACTGATTCATAATAAACATCAATACAATCCTTTAAAACAACCTAAGTATGGAACGTAAACTGAAAATTCGCGACCTGACTCTTCGCGACGGCCAGCAGTCGCTGTTCGCAACCCGTCTGAGCCAGACTGAGATTGACAAACTGTTGCCTTATTACAAGAACGCCGGCTTCTATATCATGGAAGTGTGGGGTGGCGCGGTGCCAGACTCGGTTATGCGCTATCTCGACGAATCGCCATGGACACGCCTCCGCACCATATCCAAAGAGATGAAGGGCATATCGCTGTTGTCGGCCCTTTCGCGCGGACGCAACCTTTTCGGCTACGTGCCTTATCCCGATACCGTTCTGGCCGGTTTCTATAAAGAAGCTATCGCCAATGGACTCAATGTGATGCGTATCTTTGACGCCCTCAATGATATTGACAATGTCAAGGAATCCATTAAACTCATCAACGAGATGGGTGGTATTGCAGACGGCGCTGTCTGCTACACCGTCGACCCAAAGCCCGAGGCTCAGCCCGAGGAGGCTCCCAAGGGCTTCTTCGCCAAACTCTTCGGCAAAAAAGCTGCTCCGGCTCCCGAACCTGAAAAAATCTTCACTGACGAATATTTTGTCGAAAAAGCCAAGGCTATGGAAGCACTCGGAGCCAAAATTATCACCCTCAAAGACATGGCCGGCCTGGTAACTCCCTCGCGCGCCGCTTCGATTATATCGAAACTCAAAGCCAATGTCAAGGTGCCTGTTGACTTCCATACACATTGTACTCCCGGTTATGGCCTTGCATCTTCGCTTATGGCCATCCTCAACGGCGTTGACATCCTTGACACCAACATCTGGTGGTTCAGCGAAGGCTCGGCAGCCCCCGCTATCGAACTTGTCTATGTATTCTGCAAAAAACTTGGCATAGAAGTCGAGTGCAATATGGAGGCCGTCGGCGAAATACGTACCCGTCTTCGCGGTGCCCGCGAGTCGCTGCGCGACTTCGACCTTAATAAAGACAAGTTCCCCAAAGATTTTGACCCGCTCAAAGACACACTGCCTGCCGAAATCGACGCACAGTTCGACGCCGCTATCGCTGCTGCCAAAGCCGGCGACGAAGCCGCATTGCTTGATGCCTGCCACGCAATCGAAGACTACTTCGGATTCCCCAAACCCAACCTTCTGGTCAAAGAAGCCGAAGTCCCCGGAGGTATGTATTCGAACATGGTTGCACAGCTTAAACAGCTTGGTGCCAGCGACCTGCTCGACGACGCCATGCGACTGATTCCTATGGTTCGCCGCGATGCCGGTCTGGTGCCTCTGGTTACCCCCACATCACAGATTGTCGGCTCCCAGGCCGTCATGGTCGCCA
>OGOU01001274.1_pt1 | contig 19855 bp, 20 predicted proteins | sample 1552721 | NCBI WGS metagenome assembly OGOU01 (sample SAMEA2580176, study PRJEB22360) | human gut metagenome | biome: human gut; feature: human-associated habitat; material: faeces | place: Denmark | collected 2008/2010
CGAAACGCCCGAAGAAGCCCCCCTTCCCACCCCCTCCGAACTCAAACGCCGCATCATCCGCCGCGTCAGCCAGCTCATCGACACCTGTACCGACCCCAAAAAACTTATGGACACCCACGAAGCCATCTCCAAATCCGAACGCGACTCCGCCCCTCCCACCCAAGAAACCCTCTTCGACCTCCTCTCCCGCCAACTCTCCATAAAAAAATAAAGTTACCGCTATAACGGTAACTTTACTCTCTTTATATTTGGTCGTTACTTATTTTATCACTATATTTGTACTATCTCATTAACCAAGATGTTAAAGGAGTTACGGAAGCGTCCGGCATTAGCCTGGCGCTTCTTGCCTTTTAAGACAAACGCTCCATAATTTCACCGATCAGCTCATCGGGAGTATAACTCCGGTTCCCCACGGCCTTGCACCAGGCCTCATATTCTTTCTGTTTCTTGCGCACTTCATGCGAATGTTCCGCAACAAAAGCAGTCCACAACAGCACAAAAGTCTTCCGCACATCCAATTATGACGAAATAATCATAATCATCCTCCACTTCCAGCCAAATACAGACACGCGGCCTATTACTTCTTTCCTGCTCCCAAAACCTCAGCTTATAATTTACAGTCTGTTCCACCGTAGGCCGTGCCCAAGGCATACACTCACAACGCCGTAAATCCGGAACCCGTTCACTCTCGACCTCCCCCTTTGGGCGATTCTCAACAAAAAACCCGGTATATCATTGCTGATAAACCGGGTTTAATTCTAATGCTAAAATAAATAATCTTTTATCCTATCCCTTATTCAGGGTCATAAACTCCTACTTCCCAATTTTTAGCAGTACAAATATTCTCAATCAATTCTTTTGCGTGTTGAGTGCTCAACATTACATGCCCAGGATTATATTCTCCACTTTTATCCGGTAATGATTGAGCAAACTTTACAACCTCCACATCATCCATCACAAAAGGATTTCTATAACAATTTACATGATTCAATAATAAATTATGACCTACATTTAAAGCAGCCAAACGATTTTCAGAACACACTAAAAAATCCAATTTCGGATTATGACTTAAATCCAAAGAATACAACTGGTTATTCTGACAAGCCAAACTGACCAAATTAGGACAACCGGTTACATCCAATGAAGAAAGCCGGGTATTCTCACATAAGATACCCTTCAAATTAGGATGATCTCCTAAAGCCAGCACAACTAATGGATTATTATAGCATGATACATTATATAATTTAGTGTTATTTTCTAAATGCAATGCCATTAATTGATTATTCTCACAATTAAACATACGTAAAGAAAAGCATTTACCAATCTGAATAGAAGTAAGATTATTACCTACACAAGATAAAGTAATTAACATTTTATTTCTATTCACGTCTAACATAGAAAGCTCCTGCTCATCTGCAATGAACACAACCAACGCTGTTCTATCCCCATAAAAACGAATCGTATGTTCCCCTGCATCATCATAAACGTGTTCTAATTCACTACGATAAACAGTAAGAGTAGTATCGGCTTCACTATACTCCCAAAGATCGCTATCCTGCAAAGCAAACGTTTCTCTCGTACCGTCACCCCAATCCACATCTATCGAGTGTAATTTCAGAATATAAAACCTCACCGCCTGCTTTCCGGTCACCATCGTCACAATAGGAATCTCCCCATACGGATACAACCCCGCCACAAACTCTTTATCCAGTTCCGACAATTCCGAATTGCGGTTCGTTGCATAAATCGGCTTTGTAACCAGGGAACGCGGAATCGTGATCGTCATAATCGAACTCTTATCATACTCCGTGAAATTAGTCTGATCGGTGGAATACAACGTAATCAACTCCTCCACATCGGCTTCCGACAAATTATACTCCTCTGCCACCGATTCATTGCTCTTAAATTGTACATTCGATCCCGGATTCTTATGCTCGAAGCCCAAGCCCAATACATGCCCGAAACCTCTCAGCACCTCGGCCTTCACCCCCGCAGCTCCCTCGTCTTCCAACCACACAAAATTCAGCGACACCTCATCCTGCGGAACCGACTGGCAATCCGTCCCGATCGCAGACCACGCCAGCCAGCGTTCGTCCGTATCGAAACCGATCTTCACATCCGCATCCTCACCCGGAGCTACATACAAAAACACTAAATTGGCATACGTCAGCCATTCCGCAGCATACTGCTTCACCTCATCCTGCAACGCTGGAGTTCCGTTCTGAAACTTAATCCGGATCGTATCCCCCGGTTCCCAAAGTTTATCGGTCTCCGCTACGGCGCGGGTCGCCACACGTTCCACCTGTTTCTGTGTCCACAGGATAGCCCGTTTCCCGTGTGTTCCGCCGTTCTCGTCCGGAACACACGCATCATACTTCTGGCAAGCCCCTGAAAACAAGGCAACAGCCAACAACACGATCAATTTAAATCGTCTCATAATAAAAATAATTTAAAGATTAATAATTAAAACCTCCTCGCTCAACGCCACAAATACGAAAATTCAAAAACAAAATTCCCCTCCCCGCTTCCCTTTATAAAATAAAAAAGCCGGGCCTCCCCGCCCGGCTAAATACACATTCACTTAAATTGCCTTACTTTGACGTACTCCGCATACAGTCCCTGGCTTCGTATAAAACGAATCGCCTTTTCCCGTTCCAGAAACTCCAGAAGCCACGTATTTACAATAAATTCCTTCGTCTGACTCAGTAAAAAGCGCTGCGCTTCCACAAGCCTTGGTTTCGCGGATTCACTATTCTTGTCCATCTTACTGCTATTGGTTGGTTAAAAAAAAAGTTCTCTCAAAAAACTAAATTGAAACAAAACCAAGCTTAAACAATAATCCCAAACCCTTTAAGGAAGTGTGTATATTCTTTTGATTATATATGACTTATTAAAACACTTAAATAGAGAAATATCCTACCTTTACACTTAGAAAAGCAGGGCGCTCTCCCCTATTGGCAAAAATACTCGTCATGAAACGCGTACCGGGGATTAGCCCTGCTATTTTTATATACGGGGTTAGTCACAGAGATATAATCTGCGTTCCAAACGAAAGTATTTTTGCCACTCCAAAGGTGGGGCAAAGTTTCTTAATTTCATAAGATTTTAACAAAAATAAATAATAACATTCCTAAAAGGTACATAATACAACCCCCACTTAGCTTTCAATCAACCCTCGAGGTTTTTACACTCCGCAATCCTTCACCTTCCGGTCGATAAACACTTCCGGAATACCTTCCGAAGGAACCGGACGCCCTTCATCCTCATACCCTAACAACCAATTATAACCGGGACGGTGCGACCAAAATCCCGGAGCTTCCTTTCGATTTTTATAAGCCATAATCCATAAATAAAAATGTAAAACACTCACTTTCTTAAACTCTTACCGTTAAATGCCACCCGTTGCATCGTACTCCGGATCCGGTCGATCACCCGGTCGCCATAACGAAACCGCAAATCCTCCGGTGTCAAATTCGTCGAAACGATCACCAGCTTCCCATACTTTTCCGCCGCATCCATCACCTCGGCGAAAGCCAGGCGTTTTTCCCCATACTTCACGCTCAGCTCCTCCGTCCCCACATCATCCAGCGAAACGATATGCTTCCTCAACACTCCGTCCACATCCCGGTTCAATTCCTGCATATCGTACACCGCAACCACTTTTCGCATATAATCCAACAAAATGGCAGGCAGCACATAGCGACACAGCACCGACTTCCCCCTTCCGCAATTTCCAAAGAGGAACAACCCTCGCCCACCGTTCCCGGCCAGCCAATCCGCCACCTGCTCATATTCCGGCAGCCACTCTGCACGCCTGCCCTCCAATCCCAGGAAATACGACAATCCTTCCTGCAAAACCTTTCGGGCATCCGGCACACACACCTCCACTTTCCGGGCAGGCATACGCATCCCTATCCCATTCATTTCCCGGGCGATCTGTTCAAAAGTCCTCATAAACCTTACCGTTATCGTGATTAGCAAAATGAGAAAAACGTTTGGCACCGCCTGCCTCCCTCGACCGTCCTTCCTTCCACCTTTGATATTTCAGCCCGGTATCCGCAAACACCACTCCCTGCCAACCGTTCACCACCGCTGCTTCCATCAGGCACACGGCAAACTCCTCCTCGAACTTCCCCAACTGATTCAAAACATACTGTAACGCCCGTTCCGTCTTTCCCCTCCATTTCGGGCTGTCCGCCAATTCCTGCCACACTCCGGCAAACCGTTCCGAATCATAAGGCAGCACCAAACCCGTTCTTTCTTTTTTCGCGCAACTTTTTTCTTTCTCTATCCCTTTTTGTACCCCCTGTCTCTTCCCCCTTTCATCCTGTACAAAATCCGCTTCAGGGGGACACATAGGGGATATAGAATTTTGGGTTTTAGTTTTTAGTTTAGTTATTGTATCCGGGTAAGTAGCCACATGATGATCCGGATGAGTCACCGAATGAGTTACCGACTGATTGTCATTTCCGGATACTCTGATCCGGTACTCTGCCTTATTTCCCATATCCCTCGGACATCCCCGCTTCCCTTCCGAAAAATCGATCAGCCCGGCCTGCTTCAACCTGTTACGAGCCGATTTAACCGTATTTATTCCCAGATTCACCCGAATGGCGATCTGCCTATACGAAAGCCGGAAAGGATTCTGCCAACCCAATGAATTAGAAGTATATAGCAAAAACATATACAACTTCGTCTCATTACCTGTGAACGAAAATTCCAAATCTGCTTTCCAAAAGTTATTAATAAGCTCAATATAATTCATGACCATCAACCGGATAAAAATTCATTCCGTTTCCTCGATATTAAACAACACCGTTTGAGCATTAAACTGCTCTTTCAGTTCCCGGCGGTAAGCTTCCACACTTTCAACTACCTTGCCGGGATAAAGCGACACCCTGCGCCCATCCCGCTCGATCACCAAAACTTTAGTTACTTTCGACTTCATAGCACTTCTTCCTTCTACGTCTTTTCTTAACCGGATTTCTTGCTTCCATCACCCAATCCTCTAACTGTTTCAGCGAGCACAAATGACACAAAGTCGTTGCCGCCGCCACTTTCTGTAACTCTTCATCCATACCGCCTATCATAACGCGCCCTCCTTTCCGTAACGTTCCGGCACATGAGCCGCCGCTTTTACCAATCTTTCCATCTCGCCCAATGCCGACGACATCTTATCGTACCTCACATACAACTCATTCAATTCCTCTTTCAACAGGCGGTTCTCTTCTGCCAACCGGGCATATTCCTCCGTCAGCTCCCGGAACAGCCTGTTTGCTTTCTCCAACCCGTTTTCAGTCTTCCGGGTAAACTGCATCTTTCCCGAAACCACTGCTTTTTCCACAGGATGATACACCACTTTGGCATAATCACCCGGCAACGAATAAATAATGAACATCTCCATCTTGTTTAATTTTAGTGTAACAACCATTGACACAATTCCCGGTATCCGTTTTACCGGATAACCGGAAATCTCTATATGTTCCCGCATTCATGATATTAATTTTATTTCATAGGCCCCCGCACCGGAATCGAACCGGCATTCAACCATTCGGGGGCTATATATTAGGTATCACCCGCACTTTCCGGGCAACGGATAATACCTTATCCAACATGTCAAAGAACTTTTCCCTATCCCTGCTTACTTACTGTGGGTGGAAGGAGCAGGATTCGAACCTGCATGCTCCTGAATCTCTCTGCTGCAACCTGTCCAACTACCGGTTTACGTCTGCCATTTCCGTCATCCTTCCTGAAAAAAGGCACTTTCGCAGTTCCCGCGTCCTAACCGGAGTACTTTGCTTCGCCCGGTTAAGAGATTATATTTTTCCACCGGTTTAGCGGTTGATCAACTCAGCCTGCACCCGGCATAATTCTTTATAAAGTTCCACTTCCTGTTTCAGGCTTTCCGCTTCATTCAAAGCATTTGCCCACATGCCTCGCATTTCATCGAGCGACTTTTTCAGTTCTTCCATTTCATTATTGTTCTCTTTCAGTTCCATTTCAATAAAATTTTCAAACGACCTTCTGCAAATTCAGGTAAACGGTTTATATGTTAAAACAATGATTTTCAAAACTTCCCTTAGGGTCACCCGGGACGGTGTCGGAGTTTACGATTTTGGAGACTAAAACCCGCTAAAACTTACTCTCACGCTATGGTATCTTTACTATTTACCACTCCGGCCGTTCCGCTTTTCTTTCCGGTGTTCCCCCCAGAGTGCCAGGGTTACGGTCAGGCAGCAAGCTGCCAGAAAAAAGTGATGGGATGCTCCGGAACATCCTCCGGCCAGACATCCGATTGTATAGAGGGTAAATAGGTATCTCATTTTATTTTCAGTTAGGTTTTATTGGTCCGGATGGCTGTTTCCGGGGATGCTTTTCTTTTATTATGCTCTTTATAGAATCTTGTGCAGGTGTATTATACCCAATTTAGTTCTTTTTCCATATATTTTACACCCTTTTCTCGTTTGTGTTATTTTTTTTTCCTATGTTTGCACTATGATTTGTATTTCTACAATGCAAATATACTACATTGAGTAATACAAACAAAATTATGGGGTAGATATTTTTTGAAGTTAAATATATTTAACACTCAATATGGAATCAAACACAATTAATGAACGCATCCAACAAATTGTGGATGAGTTGTTCAATGGTAATAAGGCGGCCTTTGCAAAGGCCATCGGTAAGGCTCCAACGACGGTAGCTAATATTTTAGGTGCCCGAAAAACTACTCCTTCGTCCGATTTTGTGGAAAGTATAAAAAACTCTATTGAGAATATAAATTTATTGTGGTTGATGACCGGGGTCGGCGAGATGCTGATTGCGGACGATACGTTGGCACAGGCGCAGGAGTTAAAGGCCGGGCAGCCCGAAGAGACAGGTTACGTATCGGAAGCGCTGAGCCCGTATGCCTGCAAAAAAGGGGTGCCCTATTACGAGAATATCGAAGGAACCTGCTCGATTGTCGCACAGTTTAACGATTATCCCGAAACTCCCACTTTTTTTATTAATTATGAGCATTTTAATGATTGCACGGCTTATATTCCGGTGGTAGGCGATTCGATGTATCCGCAATATTGCTCCGGAGAGATCATTGCGGTAAAACGGATTTATAATCTGGATGTGATTCAATGGGGCGAAGCATATTTTGTCGTCACCAACGAGAATGCCAACAGCCTCCGCACAGTGAAGCAGGTGCATTGGAGCGAAGATCCGAATAAGATTATCCTCCGGGCGAGCAATCCTAATTTTAAAGGAGATACGGTAATTAATAAATCGGATGTTATATCTATGTTTATTATCAAAGGAAAGATCAAACGCAACCAGTTATAACCGGATCTCTTTAAATGGAGGCTCCGGTAATTTAATGCTACCCCGAATTATAAAATTTATTTGCAATAAATTCTGTGCTATAATTGCATTTCATAATAAGAAGTCCCCGGAGTGTTCCGGGGACTTCTTATTCGAAGGTTAAACGATAAGAATCACGAATATACATAATTTGTTAATTTACTCTTAACTTACCGATAATGCTAAAAATAATTACATAATTTATTATATTTGCATCGGATTAGAAAAATTTCCCTCATATAAGGAAAACATTTAAGTTTTATCTGAAATAACAGAACTACCACAATTATCTCTGAAGGACAATAAGATAAAACGACAATGCCTGCATAGGTATGGACTGTCGTGTTATTATTGTCGAGTTCTGTGGTGGTACTTGTTATTTCAATAACCGGGTCCATACCTTTCTACTCACTCCTATCGATCGTTTTAACCGTTTTCTCTTCGGACAGCTTCTTTGTTCTTGATGTTAAAAGATTTCCCGCTTATCCCTTAAAAAAATCCTTTTAACATTTCCTTGCCTCTAACGCCACTTTCGTACATAAAAATAGCCTAAAATAACTATCGCTCCGGCAAATCCGAGCCAATTCCATAAAGAATTACCACTTTTCCGCACTTTTTCCTGTTCCACTTTTTCCTGCAATTCCTGCTGCCCCTCCCTTTTAGCAGTCACAATCGCCTGTCTTTCGCTCACCCGATCGACTTTTCCACTTTCCAGAAGATGTTCGACGATTTCTTCCCGTATCCCTCTTCTCTGTTTTGTTGCCGTTTCGGTTTCCCGCACCACCGGAGGACGCCCCGTAGCTTCCACCACGGGTTTCGACACATCGTATTCCGTCACTTTCACCACAGTTTCCGTTTCCAGATCGTCTTCCCGGTGACTTACCACTTCCCGTATCTTTTGCCCCACGCTATCCTTTCTCTCCCCTTCGTTCACGACTGCCTCCGACTGCTCCACCCGGTTTTCCTCGCTACGGAAGTCCGCAGTGAATTTCTGTTTCGATTTACAACTGCATACAACCCACAAAATCAGGAAAATAAAAAAACACTTCTTCATACTATTCTCTTTAAACTAAAATATTATAAACTTATTTACCGGATTTCAACGTTCAGCCTGTTTTCAGACATCCATCACTTCTATCCATATTTTCTCTCCCCTCTGCTGCGCCTCCTCCAGCAAAGCCGTAAGCCGGATTTCATAAACCGTAGAATGAACCACACGCCCTCTCATCTTATTCTCTCCCACCAAAATACATCCCGCCGTATCTTCCGGCGTATTTCCCCGGTGGATCAAAATCCCCTCGAAACCGGGCACATTCAACAATCGGGGCAACCGCCTTCGGAACCGGGGCGACCAATTCACCACTACCTCATAACATCCCGCCGGAATGGCAGTTTCCCCTGCAATCTTTTTCTCCCGGCTCAAATCACGTACCCGGTCTTCCAGCGTATCACAAAAAAACTTTCCGTCCACGTCCAACCGCCCGATGGTATATTCCGGTTTTAAAAACCTCCTTTCAACCCTTAATTTCATTGTCCACCTCCTTTTTTAAACGTTCCAACAACTCCTCCGCACTCTTCGCCGTCGTACAATTCAGGATATCCCGGATAGCCTCCGGCAGCTTCGCCACATTACTCCGCTTCGCCTTCTCGTTCTCCCAAACACTCCGCCCCTCCACCAGCACAATCGCCGCCGTCACCAAAATCGAAGCATAAGGCAGCCCGTACCAGCTCAGGCAGCTCCCGATCAGATCGAAGATCAATGCCATCACCTGAATACGCCAATAATCCCCCAGCTTCGAAAACGTCCGCCGGAAACCACCCGAATAGATCTTTTCTCCCCTCGCTTTCGCGCTATTCACGCCAGCCCACAAATCCACACATACGGCAGCCACCATCACTACCCACATCACAAGGATGGTCAGCACGATGTGCTGAACCAACCCATAATCACCAGTCTTTAAAAACTCGATCATAACTCTTTAATTTTCAAACATAAATCAAACGTTCGCATCGTGATACTCTTACTCGCATCCAGTTCCTGAACCCGCCTTTTCAATAATTCGATCTCCGACATTTCAAAACCGATCTCCACCCCTGTATCCTTGGACTGATCCCATTTCACTGAATTTCCTTCCTGCACAACGGAAAAATCCGTAATCTCCTTCGCTGTCAAAGCCACCTTATCGGAAATCGACTTCACCAAAATCATATCGATCATCCCTCCCTGCTCCGGCAGTAAATCAACCATAATAATCCTGTCCTTTATTGTCAAATTCATTTTAAACCTCCTTACGCTCTAAATATTACTATAAAACATATTTTTCCAAATACATCGAATTAACCGTATGCCACCTGTCCGGTAGCCACATTAACAAGCAAACGATCCCAGCCATCGGTGTTATTCAATTTCGGTAATCCTTTAATATACAACTTAGGTGCAGACACCTCTCCGGCATGAGCCGTCAAATCGATCAACATACTCAACGTCCTGAACGTAGTGCTCGTAGCCCCCAAGTTGACATAATAACTGGAATACGACAAATCGATCAAAGACGGGCTGATCGTTACCTGGTTTATATTATGAACCATATCTTCAGTAGCCTTAAATTTCATCAATGCACTATCATTATAAAATGATAAATCGACCAGCGCATAATTTTCACCCGATAACATTTTAAATGTTCTTGAATCCGGATCGATAACAATCCGATTCCCATTCGAATTCGATACAATCTTTCCGGAAATCTCAGCATCCTTAGCATATAACTTCCCGCCTGTCGTAACTTTAAAATTATTATTTAGATTCAAAGCATATCCACCGGAAGAAAATAAAGAAAACGTCTGATTATTGATAGTATCTCTAAATACGGTCTCCCCCGAAATCTCAATCTTGTTGCTGTTGATCTTTATCTCATCCGGAGAAACATTTATATACGACATAACCTTTTGTCCCAACTCATTAAGGTGCTCTGAAAATACATTGACAAAATCTGATTTTACGAGGAATCCTGATTTCTCTGTTTCTATATTCCCCAAACGCCCGTCAATATTGGTAACAGTAGCAGACACCTTGTCATAGCTCGTCTCGATTTCTCCGATCCTGCTGTTCAGTAAAATCTGATTTGCATTATAATCTTTCTTAAATGCAGTAAAACCTATCGTATCTGCCGTCTGGTTAATCTGCGTTTGCAATCTGCTTTCAACGACATTTATATTCGGAACAGGAGCAGTAACGGCATTCCGAATTCCAATAGTTTGTTCCGCTACAGTATAATCGGATGTTTGCAGTTGGATCAATCTCACATTTGTCGTCACAAACCTGTATTTTCCACCTCCACGCACATAAATATACTCTGTCGAAGAATTCGTCATCTGGGATATATCCCCGATAGGTATCACAGAAGCTAACTTATAAGTAAAATCATTTATTAATCGATCGATATTTATAGTTCCCCAACCATAACCATTTACCGACCAGGAACACATACATGAAAAACCAAAAGAATGAGTTGCCCAGGAAGGTACACCACTTTCATAAAGAGTAGCCTCGACCCTTACTGTCGCTCTTCTCCCCGTAACCAGGGACAAAGTCACAGGATAATATTTATCCTGATCCAATCCTGTGGCATCCACCCATTCAATCTTTTTGTTTTCAGTTAAAGAATCGATATAATCCAAAGCCTGGTCTGCAAGAAACGAATTTGTCCCATTCATCCCGACAGGAATACCATTAATTATCTGCGTGGATATTTCAGCATACGGGGCATTGGCTTCTGCACTTGTAAACACCTCAAGGCCTTTTCCCTTTCCGATACCGGGAATTCCGATAAAAGCATACGGAACCCGGTTTTCCGGTTTTATACCCGAACCGCCGCATCGTTCAATAGCCTCTGTTAAAGAGGCTGCCCATTTACCAGATGTATTATCATACGAAGTCAGGGTTACAATTACATTAGAAGTCAAGCTATTCAATTTATGAACAAGATCGACAACATCCGTTTCAGATTCCCATGTATCGTAAACAATATTATCGATAACCTGAATAGAATTCCTATCTATCGTCACTAGGTTCAATCCCCTACCGGCAACAGCAACATTCTTATTATCACTATTAAGAACCACATAACGCATCGCATGATTGTTAAACCCTGTCCCTCGAATAAATAACTTCCCTTTATTCTGTTCCAGTTGCTGATCCAACAGAGAAGGACTCCAGTTCATCAAGGGTTTACAACCTTTGGTAAGACATAAAAAAGCAATATTAAAAACATGATCTCCAACATTAAAATAAATAAAAGGTCTAAAACTATCTGCACCGTCGGTCAATTTAAACACGACATACAATAGTTTCCATTCATTCGCAAGGATTGATTGTACAGATTTAATCACAAGTGCCTTACCTTGATTCATTCCATTGCTCCCGCCCCAAAAATGTAAAGGAACGGAATCGCCATCGAAATCAAAAGCAGCATCAGACCTAATCATGGCAGAATAACAATACTCAACTCCGGTTTCCAACGTATACCAATCTCCCGATATTCCTGCTCCAACGGTAGTACGTATCGTGCTAAAACCATTATATTTCACATCAGTATCCAACGTCAAGCCTCCTCCGTTATCATACCAATTTTGTACCGTATCCGTAAAATTCCCGGAATGATTGAAAATATTCACAGTTCCAACCTGCAAAGCATCCAATCTTTTTTGTGCCTCATCGATCGCCGCCTGCTCTGCATCCGTGATCTTTCCGTCTAATTCAGCCAGCTCTTTCGTCTTCAAAAGATCTATCTTCGCCTGTGCAACAGCATCGGCTTGCACTTGCTGATCGGCAGGCGACATACTCCATGCTACTGGCCTATTCCCCTTCAACACCCCGGCTGCATAAAAACGCCACGTACCTCCTATAGAATTAAAACCAAACTGCCCGCTTCCTACGGTATCTCCACTTTTAAACGTCGTCCAATACTGATACCATCCGTTCCCCAAATCAACTTTATTAGCAGTACCTGCATACAAATTAAAAAAAGTCTCTATCCAACCGCCGAAAGCCCAATTGGCTTTTTCATTCGTATCAATCTTCTTGGCAATAACATAATATACCAAATCCGTATTCGACAATTCCGCTTTCGGCAAACTAAACTCCTTTAAAAACTCGCCGCCACCTGCCGGACGCGAATATTCGACTACCTTTCCAAACTTCTCATCATCGACAACTTGCACAGTACCCCCAAATTCTCTCCAACCTTCCAAACTATCCAATCGGGAACCGTTCAAATAATTCACCCCTCCGATCTGCAATCCGTTCACCGCCTCTTCCGCCGCAGTAACCTTTTCTTCCACACTATTCACCCGCACACTGAATCCGTCCTGATCGGCCTTCAGTTCCGTCAATGTCTCTTTTTGCAAAATCTGTTCCTGCCCGAGTTCGGAAATCCTTTCCTCCACCTTCTGCCCCGTACTCAAAGCAAGACTTCCTCTCAAATACACATTCCGGGCATACAGCCCCGCACCCGAAAGCTGGCCGAAAACATCGTCCACGATCCCCGTCAACTTTCCTTCACGGCTCACCAGCTTCCCGGCAAGCGAAAAACCGTCTATCCCATCATAATGATCCGTATAAGGCGCATCCGCTCCCACAGCACACAGCAAAATCGCACTCTGCCGCGACCGATCCGTACGGTTTCCCAGCTGCACCACCTCGTCTCCGGCTTCCGGCACAGCACTCCCCGCCTCGCAATCGGTCTTACTCAAATCGAAATACCCTTCACCGGCCGCAACCACACGCCGCCAATACCGTTTGGCCTGCTCTCCGCCAAAAATCTGGCACAACACCTGGTCGTCCGCCACAAAAGGATTTCCGGAACCCTCTCCCGTATTCTGGAACGTACACCGGAAGCTATCGGCCAACTCGATCACCGCCTCCACCTTTGCCGCTCCCACCGACACAATAAGGTTACCTCCTACCGATTTCACTTTCTCAATCATCAGCTCATACACATTCATCCGCTTCCGCACCGTCAGCTCGTCCAATTCCAAGTGGCTATCCTTCAACCGCGCCCCGGAACCTAAAAAACCGCTTACGAAATCGGGCGTACTCACCTCCTCCGCAGTCACCTGCTTCGCCCTCATTCCGGCAGCTTCCACCTCCACATCTTCCCCGCCTTTCCCGGTGACGAACAACACCGTCCGGAACAAACCCTTCGCCGCACGCATCATTACCTCCCCGATACTCAGCCGCCGGTCGGCAGCCAACACCACATCGCCGTCCACCTCCTGCTTCCCGGTTAATCGATTCCCTCCGGCAAGCCGCGCAAAACGTTGAGCCACCCACTCTTTCGTAGCTTCCACCAGATAACTGGCATTCAAATTCACACGATCCACACTGCTTTGGGCGGCCTGAATCTGCCCCTCGATCTTCTTTTCCCAACTCTCCGTCAGGTAATTCGACACATTGCAGCTCAACTTCCCGGTATTCAAATCCTGATCCACCGACAACACCCGCAACCGCTTCTCCATACCCAGCTTCGGCACCTTCACCGTCACCACATCGCCCACATGCAACGCATACCCGGACTCCCGCAAAAAACGGTAATCCACCTCCAGTCCGAAATTCACCCGCAACTGCTTATAAAACGACAGCCATTCCCGTCCTTTCGCCAGCAACTCCTGCTCTGCCCGGTCCACATAAGCTTGCGGTAAACTGATCCCTGTGAAATTAAACCGATCTCCGACATTCGCCTTCTTACCGGCATTCGGAATCAAAGGCCGCTTCCCGTCGGCATCCGGCAGCGCCATCTGGTCTTCCTGCCGGACAAGGTTCAGCTCCTTCTTCGCATTGTCCCACGTAAACTGAAAAGCAACCCCGGTCAGCTCGCCCGTTAGAAAATTCACCCGGGCATCATCCCCGACCGCCACCTCATTCAGGTCGAAATCGATTTCCGGACAAGTGATCCGGCGGTTAAACTCATCCGCCACCGTTGCCACATTCCCCTTAAACGTAGGCTTTACATCGTCGAAATGCACCGTGCGTTCCACCACTTTGCTAAACTCCGAATAATCTTCCAGATAATAAACCGGCTTCCCATCCTCCATCGGCAATTGCAAACGATCCGCCTGCCCGTCCCGGTAACCCACCGGCAAATTCTCCGTACTCCCGTACACCCTCACCCGCGTCACCGTATTCCCGGTATCGGCATTCTTACAGGTCAGCTTATACAACCCCTTCCCTTTCCCGCGCTCGAACACCAGCGAAGTATGATTTTCAAGCCGGTCGGCAAAACAAATCTTTCGGTCTTTCAGGTAATACTCCACCCCGAACTCGGTTGCCAAACGATTCAGTACCTCCCGGCACGACACACTCTCGAACATCAGGTTCTTCCGCTCCGTTTCCGGAATCTCCCCGGCACTCCAGCCCGGATCCACGGGATTCATATTCACCACCAGCAAATCGACAAACTCCTGCAACGTGCCCGTCAGCGAAAACCGGTCACTGTTCCGCTCTACGTCCACATACATCTTATCGATCAAATTATAAATCACCCCCTCGAAAATCAACTGATAACGGAACTCCACATCCGACACCTCATCATAATCCGTCATCCGGTTCAACGTATAGACCGCACCATTCACCCGGATATAATCCAGCTCCCGGATAGGCAACACCTCGTCCACCGTCACCTGCACCGACACCTCGTCCTTCCCCATACACTCCTGGGAAAGCTTCGCATTCCGTTCGGAAAGCCGGCAAACCACCGCCTCTCCCCCTTCCGTCTTTCTAAAAACACTAATCATACTATCCTAACCTTTAAATCAAAACTCAACACACATCCGAAACCGGGCTTCACCGCCATCCCGTCCTTCACATACCCCTCACACACCGTACCGTCCGGGAACGACAACCTCCTCAATCCCGGTTTCATACACAACGCCTGCAACTGCCCGATCCGCGAATACAATTCCGTCCAGCTCTCTCCCTTCATCCAACCGCTCAAAGTCACCTCACCCCGGTCACGGAACTCCGTCCGCAAATAAGGCTCGGTCGTCTGCACCTCGATCCGTTTCCCCAAATCTTTCTCCCCCTTCCAATCCGAAACGACAATTCCAAAATCCTTTTCCAGGCAAAACTCATCCACCGACATCCCGCCGGGTCCGCTTCCGCTCACCGTAAGCTCCGGGATCGTCACCTTCTGTTCCCACATCGGCACACTCACCACAGCTACACACCCCGGCAACTCCTCCACACTCACCTCGTCTTTCACCAGCACATCGAACTCCCCAAACTCACAACTCAAACGCCTCAATTCCACACAGGCACGCTTGAAACCCTCCAGCTTTCCGGCATAATCCGCCTCATCCCCACCTTTCAGCAACATCTTCAGCGTCAGTTTCCTCCCGTCCGTCACAATATCCTCCGCCTCCACATACGCCTCGATTTCCGTTCCCCAATTATACTCCGTCTCTCCGGTACGCTTCGGAAGGTCGAACACTCCCTCCAAAGCGACACCCGCCTCATCCGCAACCGGCGCAACTCCCCACGCCGCCACATCTACACCGTCAAACTTATAACTCATACGTATCCTTAAATTTTCGTACCACCTTCACCTCCGAACTCCCGTCACACGCATACTCCACAACTGCACTTCCATAAAGATTGACCGTCACTTTCGCCCCATCCTTCGCCCGGACAGTCACCTTCGCCCGATCGAAACAATCTATCGTCACAATCGAATGATCGCCGGCCTCCACCTCGATCTCCGACTCATCCTTCACATACAGCACAGCCACCTCATAACCGTCATACTCTACCCTGCCCGTCGTATGTCCGCAAAACACACCCCGCCGGGCATTCTTCGCCTCCACCTGTTCGTTCACATACACCCCGTAACGTTCGCAAACACCTTTAAAATTAGCTTCCATATACTCCGGCGACGGGAAATGCTCGTTCACGCAAAAATCGATCCCCCTCACATACATCTGCACCAGCGTGTCCAAACTCTTCGCCTCCCGCATCATCTGCTTCCACTCCCCGCAAATCCCTTTGCGGCTCGCTTCCGCCACCAACTCTCCGATAATCACTTTCAAATCCTTCATAACTACCCTCTTCCGTTATATCCTTTCGTATTACTCTCGATATTTCCCAAACGGCTATCCAGACGGTCGAACCCTTCCTTCAACCCGGCCACCGTCGAAGCCGTATTCACCTCGATCCGCTTCTGCACTTCGAACGACTCCCGCAACACGTCGCACACATCCACAAACCCGGCACGGTTCACCTCCCGGTGCTCCAGATTCACCTGCAAAATATCGGCCGTGCGAAGATTCATCATATTGATCGCCCCCAGCACCTGGTTTGCCGTACCCTCTGTCATCGCCGCCTGCAACTGCCCGGTAACCCCGTTCTCCGGCTCGGCATCCTCCTTCCCGTCTGTCAGAAACTGCTCATAACCTTTAGCTGCAGCCTCTGCCGTCCGGTAAATCCCTTCCGTCATCCGGTCGATCTCCGCCTGCTCTGTACTGCTGATTCCGTCAGTCACAGCCTCAGCAAGAAACTCCATCAGCTTCTGCACCTCCGGATTCATCTTCATCTTAATCATCTCGATCACGGCATTCTTAATCAGGTCGCGCACCACATCCTTAATCGCCTTCGCCCGGTCTTCCCCCGCAGCCCAAGCATCCGCATAAGCCTGGGCAAAATCATCCAGCGCCGCCTGCACATCCTTCCCCATAATCGCCTCGATCCGGCGATCCTTCATCTCGGTAATCTCATCATTCAGATTGGCAATCTGATTCTCCCACTCCGTAATCTTCCCATCATCCGTTTTCTTCTTGGCGCGTTCTTCCTCGATCTGCTTCTGCAGCAACTCCTGCTGTTGCTTTAAATTCTCTTCCTGTTGATCGATCAGTGCCACTTTCTCCGAACTATACGACTTATCGATCGCCTTCCCTAAACTGTTATAAGCCCGTTCCAGACTCTTCACCTCCGCCGCATACTCCTGTATCCGTTTTTCGTGCTTTTTATCGTTATTAAACAAACTAATGGCAGCCGTCACCGCCTTCAACACCGCCTGGATCACCAGCAAAACCACAGAAGCCGACTCCATAGCACTCATTCCGACGGCAAACTGCTCCACGGCATCGCCCACAACCGACCCCACATTCATCACGGCATCTCCCAGCCCCACAGCATTGTTCACCGCTTCTCCCAAACCTTCGTCCAGCATACCGATAAAGCCGGCCGCATCCTTCATCACGCTACTCACCTTACCGTACGACTCACCGATCTTTCCGATCGATTTTTTCACATCCTTCCCGGCAACCTCCACCTTTTGTTTATACTGGTCGAGGGCAACCCCCGTCAAACCCGATTTCTCCGCATCCCGTAAATCCGCCAAAGCCTGCTTCATCTGCCCGGCAGAATTGGAGAGCCCCTTAAACGGACTCTCCTCCGACAACCGCTCCCTCGCTCCGCTCAGCTTACCGAGCACCGTAGTCAAATCGGCAGAATTCAAATCCAGCTCACCGCTATTCAGCCGATCCTGAATATTCCCGATCAGCGAATCCAACTCCTTCACCGTCAGGGTATCCAAATTCTCGAACAACCGAACCCAATCGGCCGACTCCGTCAGCACCCGTCCATTCAATTCCCGGAGAGCTTTCGTTTTCCCTTGCTGTAACTTCGCCTCCAATTCAGAATCACCGCCCGCCTCTGCAATCCGGGCATCCCATTCTTCCCGCAACCTCTTCTCTTCTGCCTTATAATCCTTCAAATCACCCAGTAATGCCTTATACTCCTCCTGTTTCTTCACCCTTTCTGCCTGCTCTACAAAAGAACGATACTGTTCCTGGCTCATGCTACCTCCTTCCAATTGTTTCCCGGCCCATGCCTTCTCCTCCTCGTACCTCTTCCGCACAGCCTGCAACTTCTTCATCTCGTCCGAAAGGAAAACATTCGTCAATTCCTGCATCCGTGCCCGGTTCTCCTTCGTATATTCCTCCTCGATCCCGGCATCCCGCTGTTTCCAGGCAGTCTCATTATTTACACTCCGTCTCTCGTACAACTGCGATTCCTCCCCGGTCGGATTTTGCCCCTGTTCTCTCCGTTTATCCACAAGCCCGGCATACCATTTATCCGTTTCCCGTTTCTGAGCCTCATACTCCGCTTTCGACTCCGCCAAACGCTTCTCTTTCCCCTCCTTCATCAAAGCAATTCGTTCCGCTTCCAGCTGCAACTGTCCGTCCAGCACCATCTGTCCGATCTCCTTTTCCAGCTCCGCAGTCTTCTTCGCCCTCTTCCCACGTCCACCGTCGAGCACCTCCAGCTGATCCTGCAACTCCTTCACCCTGCTCTCTGCCCGCTGTATATCGTCCACATTTTTTACCGAATCGGCCGAACGGGCAGCCCTCAACTCCCGCTCCGCTTCCGCCAGCTTTTTCTTCAAATCGGTCACCTGCTCTCCTATATTCCGCACCACACTCTTCTCCGGGTTCACCTTCACCAACCCCTCCGAAGCCGCCTTCATGGCCTCCGACTGTTTCTGCAAATAGACCCCGGCCTGCTTTTCCGCCTCCTTAGCCTCTTTCAACAACTCGCTGTAACGGCTTCCCGTTTTCCCGTCATCCCATACCACATCCTTGACAGTCACTCCCTGTCTTTTTCCGGTACTTTCTTTGGCATGTGCCTCTCTCAACGCATTCGCCTCGATCTGCTTCGACATCGCCTCCTTATACTTCTCCGAAGCCACCTCTCCGGCAGCCATAGCCTTAGCCCGCTGTTCCAGCACCTGGATAAAAGCCCCCGAATTTTTTACAAACAAATTCTCCGCATCCTGCACATCCCCCACGGATACCCCCAGCTTCTCGAATCCGGCACGGTTCTCGTCGATAAACCGCTTCTTCGCCTCCAGATCATCCCCCAGATCATTCCATTGCTGCTGCAACTGCTTATAAGCCATCTTCTGCTGTCCTGCGCCATCCGCAGCCCGTTTTTGTACATTGGTCAATTCCTCCTGCTCCTTCGCCACCTTCCGTTGCTGCCCGGCCCAACGGTCGATCAAAAGCGCAATCCCCGTAATCGCCACCGAAAGCCCCAAAGTTAAAGCAGCCATCAAAGCCCCGGCAGCCACCGTCGAAATACCCAAAGCCGCTGCAAGCCCGGTCTGTGCCCCTGTCAGCACTCCCGTCACCCGGCTCAAAGCACCCACCCGCAAAGCTCCCGCCGCATACAACGCATTCGACACCTGTTGCATATTCACCAGCACCGACATCACCCCCTGCAAGCGCGCCTGAATAGCAGCCAGCCTCTCGTTATCACCGACAAAAACACTCAAAACACCCTCTCCCACCAACAACGCACTCGACACCCCTTGCACTCCAGCAGCCATTCCCGTCAAAACCGGATTCCCTTTTGCCAAAGCACTTTGCTTCCGTTCCACCTGCTGGTAAGCATTCCCCAGTCCCGATAACTCCACTTGCAACCTCCGGTATTCCTCACTATTCAGCTTACCCG
>OGOU01001277.1_pt1 | contig 19832 bp, 16 predicted proteins | sample 1552721 | NCBI WGS metagenome assembly OGOU01 (sample SAMEA2580176, study PRJEB22360) | human gut metagenome | biome: human gut; feature: human-associated habitat; material: faeces | place: Denmark | collected 2008/2010
GGCGGCACCACCTCCACGCCCGCTTCGCCGTCGGCAGCCAGCGGATAGAACGACAATGCCAAACGGCGCACAGCCCCCATAGAAGTTAAACGAGTGAAGAAACGAAGGAAAAACAATTCCACCGGGGAAGACGAAGGCGGAAAGCCGAAATCCCGGTGTAAAAACAAATATTGATGCCCGATACACACCAGCGGCACACGGGGCGGAGCGAACAGATAAGTGAAGCCAGCCAGCAATTCATAGAAATTGATGACCATATCCGGTTCCGTTTCTCCGATTTTCCGCCGGATCGTCCGCATACTCCGCGCAAAGGCAGGGAGCCTCCCGATATTGGCACACACGCTTTTCACCAATCCGGGACGCTTATTTTGAGGCGTGGGTAAAAAATTAGGACTGGCGAACGTCCAGACCGGGACACCGATTTTCTTTACAAAAAATTCCGGCAACTGCCTGCTCTCGCTTTTCCCCACCAAAATCCCCGCCACCTCATCGCCCCGGCGGTGCAGGAGTTCTTTCATCGTCAGCGCCTGGGTAAAATGTCCCCGCCCTTCTCCTTGAACGATAAACAAAAAACGCATAGCCCGTCCCCGTTAAGATGCCTGCCTCGCTCCTTCCGCCAATACACCCTCCTCTTTTTCCCCATAGCGGTACACCTGCCAGTTTCCTTGTTCATCCTCCAGCAAAGCGCTCATCGATTCCACCCAGTCGCCCGAATTCAGGTAATGAATAGCGCCGTAATACAAATCGGCATATTGATGGATATGCCCACAGATCACCCCGTCGAAATGCCGGGTTTCCGCCAGCTTCGACAATTTTTCCTCAAAATCGGAAATATAGGAAACAGCCGATTTCACCCGGTGTTTCATCTCCTGCGAAAAAGAGTAATAAGGTTTGCCGCTACGCCGCCTCCGGTCGTTGATCAGCTTATTCAGCCACAATAAAAAGGTATAGCCGTAATCGCCCAGCTTAGCCAGCCACCGCATATCGGTGGTGATGTGGTCGAAAATATCGCCGTGCGTCACATAATAGCGCTTGCCGCCCGAAACATGAACGTAATCGCTCACCACATGAATATTCAAAAGCTCCAGCGGGACAATCTTATCCAGAAAATCGTCATGATTGCCCCTCACATAAATCACCTCCGTACCGTGGTTTTCCATCATTTTCATCACCACCTTCACCAAATCGGTATAAGAGCGCTTCCAGCGCCCGAAGGGATTACGCTGCAATTTCCAACCGTCGATAATGTCCCCGTTCAGGATCAGTTTCCCGCAATCCACACTTTTCAGGAAAGCGGTCAGTTCTTCCACCTTGGAATGTTCAGAGCCCAAATGCACATCGGAAATAACCACCGTGGCAACTTTCAATCTGTTTGTCATACGCTTACTCTATTGGTTTATACAAAATAAAAAAACGGATATGACAAAAACATGGAGAAACGATGAACTATTTGTTACATTTTAGGATTTTTCCCGGTGATTTACAGACATTTCTGTCTTCCCCTCTCATAAAATAACCGAACATTCACGGGAACGATATTTGTATTCTGCCGAATCCTCCTATATTTGTAATCCTAAAATCGATGATAACACCCCGAAGAAACCCCATGGAAGCAGAAAAGAATTATCTTGAAATAAACCGGAAAGCCTGGAACAACCGCACCGACGTGCATATCAAATCCGAATTTTATGACCTGGACGGTTTTCTGGCGGGAAAATCCTCTTTAAACGATATAGAACGCCACCTGCTCGGCGATATAAAAGGGAAGTCCGTTCTGCACCTGCAATGTCATTTCGGGCAGGATACGATCTCGCTAAGCAGGCTCGGAGCGAAAGCCACTGGAATAGACTTATCCGACAGGGCGATTGAAAACGCGGAAAAACTGGCCAAGGATACCCGTGCGGATGCAACATTCATTTGCTGTGACATTTACGATCTTCCCAACCATTTGGACGAGCAGTTCGACCTTGTTTTCACGAGCTACGGCACAATCGGCTGGCTACCCGATTTAGACCGCTGGGCCAAGGTGGTTTCAAAATTCTTAAAACCCGGTGGAAAATTCGTCTTTGTCGAGTTTCACCCGGTAGTCTGGATGTTCGATTACGATTTTGAAAAAATAGAATACAATTACTTTAATTCCGGAGCTATCGTCGAATGCCTCGAAGGGACTTACGCCGACAAAACAGCCGGGTTAAGCGAAGAATATGTGATGTGGAACCACAGCCTGAGCGAAGTGATCGACAATTTGATAAAAAACGGGCTTATCCTGCAATCTTTCGACGAATACGATTATTCGCCTTACGATTGCTTTAAAAAGACGATAGAATTCGAACCTAAAAAATACAGGATAAAGCATTTAGACAACAAAATCCCTATGGTATATTCTATCACGGCAATCAAAAACAGCCACTAAAACCATGTAAATCATCATCACCGGAAACGATGAATCTATTCCGAATGAATGACCTTCACAACCGATTGAATAAATGATTCCACACATATTAATAAATCACACTTTATCGATACACCGAAGTTATGAAATGCCTTTCTTTTTTCCGATGCCTGCTCTTTACTTTTTTCCTGTTTTTCCTATTACCGGGATATGCCCGGCAGGTGGACACGCTCAAAGTATATAGTCCCTCTATGGAGAAAGAGCTTAAAAATATCGTGATCCTGCCCGAAGGATACGCATCCCGTCCACAGGATACCTATCCGGTCGTATATCTGTTGCACGGGCACGGCAACAATTACACTTCCTGGCTGACACGCATTAAACCCGACCTGCCCCGTATCGCCACGGAATACGGCATGATTTTCGTATGCCCGGAAGGAGAAAAAAGCTGGTATTGGGACAGTCCCGTTTCTCCCAAAAGCCGATTCGAGACCTATATTTGTTATGAATTGACCGGAGAAATAGAAAAACATTACCGCACCCGGAACAACCGCAATTCGCGGGCGATCAGCGGATACAGCATGGGCGGGCACGGCGCGCTGTGGCTGGCATTCCGCCACCCGGACATTTTCGGCGCCTGCGGATCGATGAGCGGAGGCGTGGACATCCGCCCTTTTCCCGATAACTGGAATATGAAAGACCAGTTAGGTACCTACTCCGATAATCCCCGCCGCTGGGACGAACATACCGTAATCAACCAGCTGCCTTACAAAACGGACTCCGGCACGCTGGCTATCATTATCGACTGCGGAACGGAAGATTTCTTTTTTCAGGTAAACAATCAACTGCACGAAAAGATGCTGAAACTAAAGATTCCGCACGACTATATCACCCGTCCCGGCGGACATAACCACACTTATTGGAATAATGCCGTAGATTATCAATTACTGTTTTTCCGAAAATTTTTCCAGCGATAGAAAACAGTGATATTTTCAAAAAACCTTTACTCTTCCCTCCGGAACGAAAGCAAGGACATATAAAACGCTCCCCGGAAGCTGCTTAACTTCCGGGGAGCGTTTTATCGAAAGGCACGTTCAAGAAACAAGAACGGTCATACAATCGTTATTCCAACCCATCCTTTGTGCATAGCTCGCACCTGCCTCTTTATTTCGCCTGGGTGTTGTGGAGGCCGCATTCCCGGTGGTCGGGCGATTCCCACCACCAACGTCCGGCACGGACATCCTCTCCCGGCTCTACGGCACGGGTACAGGGCTGGCAGCCGATACTGGGAAACCCTTTATCGTGCAGGGCATTGTAAGGAACTCCGTTCTTTTTGATATAGTCCCAGGTTTGTGCTTCCGTCCAATCGATCAAAGGGTTCACCTTCAATAATCCGTTCGCTTCGTCCCATTCCACGACCTGATTTCCGGTACGGGTCACCGATTGTTCGTGGCGCAAACCGCAAATCCACACCTTCAGTCCGGCAAAAGCGCGCTTCAAAGGCTCCAGCTTCCGCACATGGCAGCACATCCGGCGTTTTTCCACACTCTCGTAAAACAGGTTCACCCCGTTTTCCGACACCATTTTCTCCACTTCCCGGTAGTCCGGGAAAAATAACTGGATTTTAATCCCGTAATTCATGTTCGTACGCCCGATCAGGCTATATGTTTCCGGGAACAGCCTCCCGGTGTCCAGCGTAAAAATACGGGCAGCCGAAGGATCGATTTTACAGATCATATCGGTTAGCGCCTGGTCTTCGATACTCAGGCTCGAAGCCAAACCGATATATCCCCGGTATTCGGTGAGGAAATATCGCAATACTTCTTCCGGAGACTTTCCGGCAAAACGTTCGGTCAACTGTTGAGCAATCTCTTTCATAATCATTCTTCCCTTATTTTTCTCTTCTCGATGCAGTAATTAGCTGAATACACCCGACAAATATTTCTGTGTCAGTTCTTTTTGCGGATTGTTGAAAATCTGGTCGGCAGGTCCCGCCTCGATAATCTCGCCCATATACATAAAGATCACATAATCGGCGATTCGCAACGCCTGCCGGAGGGTATGCGTGACCAGCACAATAGCGTATTCCTCTTTGAGCTTCAGGAACAAATCTTCGATCGTCTTACTGGAAATCGGGTCCAAAGCCGAGGTCGCCTCGTCCGCCAGAATAAACTGCGGCTCGACCGCCAATCCTCTCGCCAGGCACAACCGTTGCTGCTGCCCGATAGACATCCGCCCGGCTGGCGAATGCAGCCTGTCCTTCACCTCGTCCCACAATCCTACGGCTTTCAGGTAATGGCGCACCACCATATTCAGTTTTTTCCGGTTACGGATAACGTGGAGACGACAGCCCTAAGAGACATACAGAATAGCAGCCGTAAGCGATATTATCGTAAATAGACATCGGCAGCGGGCAGGGACGTTGCGAAAGCAAACCCATTTTCCGGCGGATATGGGTGATCTCCACTCCGGGAGCGTACAATTCCTCACCGTCCACCAGCACTTTCCCGGTGATCTTCACTTGCTCGTTATCGTCGAGCAGGCGGTTGAGACTTTTGAGCAAAGTCGATTTTCCGCACCCCGAAGGCCCGATAATGCAGGTGATCTTCTTATCCGGAATCGTCGCCGAAACATTTTTCAGGATATGGCTATTCTGTATCGTGACATTCAGGTTTTCCACATCGATATTCGACCGGGTGGAATCGTCGGTACAAAATTTCTGATTCGGACGAAAAAAACCTTTTTTCAGCGTCGTATCGTCTTTGTCGGACATATACCATTTGATCCTTTTGCGGAAGAACGGAATATTTAATTTCATCATTATATCTTGTTTTTAGAAAATCGATTTGTAATTACACGTCCCAATATACTTAATATCAGCACAATGATCGTCAAGATCAAAGCAGCGGCATACGCCCTCTCCTGCACGGCGGGGATGGGATTGCTCAACTGGAAAAACACCGCCAGCGGCAAGGTCGCGGCAGGTTGCCCCAGCGAAGTGGGAATATTATCCGTATATCCGGCGGTGAACAGCACGGCGGCGGCATCCCCGATGGCACGCCCGATCGAAAGCAGGGTGGCAGTGGCGATACCGGGCGCTATTTGCCGGACGACCACTTTGATCGTTTCCAGCCGGGTAGCCCCCAGCGAATAAGAAGCATTCAGCATATCCTGCGGCAATTCCCTGGCGATCTCATCCATCGACCGGATAAAGATCGGGATAATAAGCAGGGTGATCACGATGATCCCGCCCGCCAGAGAGGTTTTCAGCCCGAAATAAATCATAATGGTAAAAGCGAACGCCCCATATACAATGGAAGGGATTCCGAACAGCACGTCGAACGCCAGCCTGATCAGTGAAGCCCTTTTCGATTTCTTTTTCAGGTAAACGTTCAGATAGAACACCACCGGGATACTCACGGTCAGTCCCAGCACCGTAGCCCCGCCCACAATATAGAGCGAGCCGACGATGGCGTTTAGCAAACCGCCTTCCTTCCCGATGTAAAAACCGCCGCCGGGGAGCGAGGAAATCATTTCCCAGCTCATAGCCGCCCAACCGTTCCTGACAATCGTATATAAAATGCTGCCCACGAACAGGAATACCAGCAAAGTAGTCACCAGCATCACCAGTTTCATGGCCTTTTCTTCGATAAATCTCAATTTCATTTTTTAAATATATGATTTTAAGCGAATTTGTCTTCTATTCTCCGTAAAATGAGCCGTGATCCCAGGTTGAACACGAACACCACTACGAAAAGAATCAGGGCGGCGAACATCAAAGCCGACTCATACAGAGGCAGCGACAACATTTCCCCATAGTTATTGGCAATCAGCGCAGGCAGGGGATAGCAGCCGTCGAACAGGGAGGTAGGCAGCTGCACGATATTCCCACACACCATCAGCACGGCGATGGTTTCCCCCATAGCTCTGGAAATGGCAAGCGTCACCGCCGCCACGATACCGGGAAAAGTCTTCCGCAAAAGCACCTTTTTCGTCGTCTGCCAGCGGGTAGCCCCCAGCGACAGCGAAGCCTCACGGTATTCCCTCGGTACGGAAGAAAACAGCTCCACAAACAGGCTGATCAACAGAGGCAGGATCATAATCCCCAGGATAATGCCTCCCGCCAGCGTAGAATATCCGGTGGAATATTCCACAAAATGAGGGGCTAATTTTTCGGAAATCCAGGGTACGACCACTAAAATACCCCATACCCCGTACACCACCGAAGGCAGTCCCGCTAAAATATCCAAAGCCGGAAAAACGATCTTCTTCACATAAGGACGGGAATTTTCGGTCAGGAAAATAGCCGTAAACAGAGACACGGGCAATGTCCATATAATGGCGATCATCGTCACCCAGAGTGTTCCCATGATAAAAGGCAGGAAACCGAAATCCCCGCGCATAGGCTTCCACTTGGAAGTGCAGATCAATTCCCACAACGATTTTTCGTGGAGGATAGGCAATGATTTCACCACCAACCCCACACCGATAAACACCAATAACAATACGGCAATCATCGTGAAAGTCAGCATGACGGAACTCGCCATCTTATCTTTCAACAAACGAAACCACGAAGTTTTACTGGCAACCTTACATTCCTGTTCGTCTGTCATTGATCTTGAAATTTAGAAAGTTCGGTGTTGATTTCTTCTTCAGACAGGCCCACATACCCCACTTCATCCACAAACTGCTGCCCGTCGGTCAGGATATATTCCAGAAAAGCGATCACTTCCGGCTTGGTCGGAACCCCGCTTGCCACCAGATAAAGCGGACGGGCGGGCGGACTCGGATACTTGCCTGCCGCAATGGCGGCGTTGAGTTCTGCACTGGTCGTATAAAAATTCTCTTCCGGATCGATACGCCCGTTTCCGTTCAGGTCCAACGGGATCACCGCAATGTGGCGGTAAGGCTTTTTGGAATTGATATCGTAAGCATAAGCAATGTTATTGAAACCGATACCGACCTTATCCCGCTGAATCACCGAAGTGACCCCCGGATCGCCGAACACGGCCGTCCCTTCCAGGTCTTCCTGCTTCACCCCCAGCCAGGCGGCAAAAGTCTCCGCCGCACCGCACGCATCGGAACGGGTATATACATGCACCGGGATCGTACTGGGGCTTCCCAACACATCTCCCCAGGTTTTAGCCGAACTTGTCACCCATAGGCTTTTAGCGGCCTCGTAAGTCAGCCCGATCGATAAAATCTGATGTATCAAAGGATTGTTCGAATTGATCGTCGGCACAACGGCATCTTTCACCACCGAGATCGGAAAAGCGCCTTTACCGATTTCCTGGGGATAGATTTCACGCGACACCATGCCGAGATCGACCACCCTGGCCAAAGCATCGGTAATCCCCTTGCCGGCACCTCCGGCAGAAATATCGATCCGTACCTTCGGATGTATCTTGCGAAACTCTTCCGCCCATCTCACGACGATAGGATACAGGGCGAAAGCTCCCGACAATTGAATCTCGCCCTTCAGCTCCCGGCGCAATTCGCGGCGATACCTGATCCTTTTTATAAATCCCTGCTTTTTCTCCTGGGCGAACAGGTCGGCGGCATCCCCTGCCGTAAACAGTAAGACGAAGAACAAAACAACAAAGACAGTACGTAAATTCTGCATTATTTCCTTTTTAGTTAAGCCGGATCACTGGCCAGAATTGCACTGTTCTCAGGCAACCTGCACACACGGCCGGATTTATTCAAAAATATTGCAAATTTATTCATATTTTATCTACTAACAATACGTATCCGACGCTATTTTCATACGCCTTTTTACCCATTTAACACGTCCGGATTTATATTTTCTTTACATTTCAGGCAAGAATATACCCCGCAAACACCGCTATTTTCCGCCCCGCCCGTACATTCCCCGGAATTTCAGCGGGAGCGCTCCCGGAACGATAAAAAAAAGTTGCCCAAATCATTTTGAACAACTTTTTTATGGATTATTCTACCGGTTCGAATTCGTCTTTTCCCACTCCGCACAACGGGCAAACCCAATCGTCCGGAAGGTCTTCAAACGCTGTTCCCGGCTCAATACCGCTATCGGGATCGCCTACTGCCGGATCGTAGATGTAATCACATACCGTGCAAATGTACTTTTTCATGGTTTTTCATTTTAATTTGAACAACTTCTTTTCATACGTATTTCGCACCGTAAAGTTATAATTAAAAATCACATTAACGAAAAGTCTTTTCGGCATCTAAAATCCTTTTATATTCGATCGGCATCACTTTCAGGAATTGTCCCGCATATCCGTCGGGTTCCCAATCGGCAAGCATACGGGCGGCGAGCGGACTCTCCGTTGCCCGGAAATGAGCCGCGATCAATGCCTGCAACTCCTTTAAATCCGCCTCGTCGGGCAAAGTGATTTCCACCAATTCCATATTACAGAAGAAATCGAAATTCCGTTCCGGATTCCACACATAAGCGATCCCCCCGCTCATTCCCGCCGCAAAATTCCTTCCCACAGGCCCCAGCACCACAACCCGTCCGCCGGTCATATACTCACAACCGTGGTCACATATTCCCTCTACTACGGCAATCGCCCCGCTGTTCCGCACACAAAACCGCTCTCCCACCCGGCCATTGATATACATCTCGCCTCCCGTCGCCCCATAGAGCAGCGTATTACCGGCAATGGTATTACATTCCGGACGAAAAGCCGACTGCCTTGCCGGGCGTAGGGCGATTTTTCCCCCGGCCAGCCCTTTCCCCGCATAATCGTTCGCATCTCCTTCCAGCAGCAGAGTAATCCCTTTCGCCAGGAAAGCCCCGAAACTCTGCCCCGCCGAGCCCGACAGGGTGATCCGTATCGTATCGTCGGGTAATCCTTCCCGGCCATACCGCCGGGCGATCTCCCCCGAAAGCATCGCTCCGAAAGAACGGTCGGTATTGCAAACCGTAGCCGAGAGACGCACCGGAATTTTCGAATCCAGGGCAGGCAAAGCACTTTTCATCAAAATAGCATCCTTCAGCCCGGCGGGCAAAGGATGACACCCCTCTCCCGTACTTTTCCGGGCGACCTGTTCCCCCTCCGCCTGCCACAATAAACGGTCGAAACACAATCCCTCTCCCCGCTTCTCCATTACGCGCCGCTTCCCGATCAGGTCGGTACGCCCGATCACGTCATCCAGCCGGGTAAAGCCCATAGCGGCCAGATGTTCGCGCACTTCCTCGGCTAAAAAGGTGAAATAATTCACCACATGTTCAGGCTTTCCGGCAAAGCGGCAACGCAATTTCTCGTCCTGGGTGGCTATCCCCATCGGACAGGCGTTCGTATGACATTTCCGGTCCATCACACACCCCAGCACCACCAAAGCGGAAGTCGCAAAACCGAACTCTTCCGCACCCAGCAAAGCCGATAACACCACGTCGAATCCGGTCTTTAATTGCCCGTCCGCCTGCAAACGCACCTTTCCGCGCAGGTTATTCAGCATCAAGGTCTGCTGTACTTCCGATAATCCGGTTTCTAAAGGCATTCCCGCATAACGGATAGAGCCGAGGGGACTTGCCCCCGTCCCTCCGTCGGCACCGCTCACCACGATCATATCCGCTTTCGCTTTCACCACCCCGGCGGCAATCGTCCCGATGCCGCTGCCCGACACCAGTTTCACGCTGATACGCGCCTCCGGATTAACGTTTTTCAGGTCGAAAATCAATTGCGACAAATCCTCTATGGAATAAATATCGTGATGCGGGGGCGGTGAGATCAGGGTGATCCCGGGAATGGAACGACGGGTCCGCGCCACCAGTTCATCCACTTTATACCCCGGCAACTGTCCCCCCTCTCCGGGTTTTGCGCCTTGTGCCACCTTGATTTGTATCTCTTCGGCATGTACCAGATATTCGGGATCCACTCCAAAACGCCCGGACGCCACCTGCTTCACCGCGCTGCATGCACTTGTGCCGTCGTCCCTCACGGCATAGCGTTCAGGGTCTTCACCGCCTTCTCCCGTATTGCTCCGCCCTCCGATCCGGTTCATCGCCACCGCCAAAGCCTCGTGCGCTTCCCGGCTGACCGACCCGAACGACATCGCTCCTGTGGCAAAGCGTTTCATGATCTCCCCAGCAGGTTCCACCTCTTCCAAAGGCACGGGTTTTCTTTTCTTCAAAGCCAGCAAATCGCGCAGGAACAAAGGCTGTTCTTTCCCGTCCACCGCCTGCGAAAACTCCTTATATTTCGCATAATCCCCCGTCCGTACCGCTTTTTGCAAAGCGGCCACCACCCGGGGCGTCCAGGCATGTTGCTCGCCTCCCTGGCGGTAAGCATAATTTCCCTCGTATTCCAGTTCCCCCGCTTCCGAAGCCTCCTTACCGAAACCGGATTTCACCGCCTCCACCGTGTCGCGGACAATCCTTTCCAACCCGTCACCGCCCACCGGCGAAGACATTCCGGCAAAATACCGGTCTAACAGCTCCGGAGCCAGTCCGATGCTCTCGAACATCTTAGCTCCCCGGTAACTCCGGATCGTTGAAATACCCGATTTCGACATGATTTTCAGCAATCCTTTGTCCACCGCTTTTATATAATGTTTTTCCGCCGTATCGTAATCGAGCTGCACCCGTCCCTTTTCCACCAGATCGTTCAGCACGGCAAATGCCATATAAGGGCACACGGCACTCGCCCCGAAACCGATCAGCAAAGCAATGTGCATCACCTCCCTCGGCTCCGCCGACTCGACGATCAACGCCGTCTGTGCCCGCTTATGCTGGCGGATCAGGGAATGGTGTATCGCCGACAAAGCCAGCAGCGAAGGAATAGGCGCCATCGTTCCGCTCACCCCCTTATCACTGATAATAATGTAATTACAACCGTCGTCCACCGCTTTCCCCGCTTCCCGGCACAATTCTTCCAGCCGCTTTTCCACCCCCTTTACCCCGTCGGCAGCCCGGAAAAGCAGCGACAGCGACACCGTACGGAATCCCTTATATTCCAAATGATACAAAATATCCAGTTCCCGATTCGTAATCAGCGGATTATGCAGGCGCACCACCCGGCAATGCTCCGCCGAAGGAGTAAGCAAGTCGCTGCCTACCGCCCCGATATGCCCGGTCAGCGACATCACCAGTTCCTCGCGGATCGGATCGATAGGCGGATTCGTCACCTGCGCAAAACGCTGGCGGAAATAATTGAACAGCCGTTGCGGACGGGCGGAAAGTACCGCCAACGGTACATCATAGCCCATAGCCCCCAACGGCTCGCTACCGTTCGCCGCCATCGGCAGAATAACCCGTTCCACATCCTCGCGGCTGTACCCGAACGCCCGGAGCAATTGCGGATAATTTTCTACGGTGTGGGATACCTGGCGGCCGGAGGTCACCTCATCCAGCGTCACCCGTTCTTTTTCCAGCCATTCGGTATAAGGATGCGCTTCCGCCAATGTTTTTTTAATCTCCGCATCATAACTGAACGTGCCGGATTCCGTATCGACAATCAGCATCTTGCCGGGACGGAAACGCCCTTTCTCCTTCACTTCCGAAGGAGCGATATCCAGTACCCCCGTTTCAGAAGCCACCACCATCATCCCTCCGGTAGTGATCAGGTAGCGGGCAGGCCGCAGGCCGTTGCGGTCGAGCATTCCCCCCACATACCGCCCGTCGGAAAAAAACAAAGCCGCCGGACCGTCCCACGGCTCCATAAAAATGCTATGATAATCGTAAAAACCTTTCAATCCGTGAGAAATCGGGTTTTTATCGTTAAAGCTCTCCGGCACGAGCATAGCCAGCGCATGCGGCAGCGACATGCCCGACATAACGAAAAATTCCAGCACATTATCCAGTGAAGCGCTATCGCTCATTTCCGGCTGGATCACCGGGGCGATCTCCTGAATATTCCCCAACCTCCGGGACGACAGCAAAGGCTCGGTCGCTCCCACCCACATCCGGTTGCCCGCAATGGTATTGATCTCGCCGTTATGCCCCACCAGGCGAAAAGGCTGCGCCAAATCCCAGGTCGGAAAAGTATTCGTGGAAAAGCGGGAATGCACCAAAGCGATGGCACTCGTATAATAAGGATCGGAAAGATCGGTAAAATAATCCCGCAACTGAGAGGAAGTCAGCATGCCTTTGTAAACGATCCGCTTAGAGGACAGGCTCACGAAATAACAGGCGCGGGGATCACCGTATTTCTCCAAAACCTCTTTTTCCACCTTCTTGCGAAGCAGGTACAGCCGCCGCTCCAGCTCGTCGTGAGAATCGCCCGTAATAAATACCTGCTTGATCTCCGGTTCTGCGGAACGGGCGGTTTCGCCCAGCACACCGCTATCCACAGGCACATCGCGCACATACATCAGGGTAAGCCCTTCCGCCTCTGTCCGCTTGCGGATCAGCTCCAGGCACTCTTTCTGCATTTCCTCTTTCCGGGGCAGGAACACCAGCCCCGTCCCGTATTTTCCCCGTTCGGGTACAGGGATTCCGTGCAAAAGAATAAATTCGTGCGGAATTTGCGTCAGGATTCCCGCTCCGTCACCGCTCTTATTATCCGCCCCTTCCGCTCCCCGGTGGCGTAAATTTTCCAGTACCTTCAATCCGTTCTCGACAATGACATGGCTTCTATCCCCGTCGATATTCACCACAAATCCCACTCCGCAGGCGTCATGCTCGTTAGCGGGATCGTAAAGTCCGGTTTCGTTCCGTTTTCTCATAATGTAGGTATATTTTATAGTTAGTGATGTCGGTAGCCCGTTTTTACAAAAATAATCATCCGCACTTTTCCTGGTGCAAATACCGGGTATAAATTCATGAAAAATCTACGCAAACATTTACATTTTTAATACAATACCCCTATTTTTATATACCATCAATTCAAAATATTCATTATTTTTCAAAATATACCCCTATTTTTATATACAATATATATAAAATTTCATATTTTTGTATCGACTACATAAAAAGACACTACAAACCATATTAAATTAAAATCCTATGTGTGGAATAGTCGGAGTATTTGACCTTAAAACGAGCGCAGAAAGCCTGCGCCCGCAAATTCTGCAAATGTCACGGAAAATCCGTCACCGCGGTCCGGACTGGTCGGGCATTTATTGCGGGAAAAATGCGATCCTGGCACACGAACGCCTCTCTATCGTCGATCCGCAATCGGGCGGACAGCCTTTGCTGAGCAAAGACGGCAAGCTGGCACTCGCCGTGAATGGGGAAATATACAATCACCGCGAAATACGGGCACAACTGGCCGGAGAATATGAATTTCTGACCGGTTCCGATTGTGAAGTGATTTTGGCCTTATACCGCAAAAAAGGCATAAATTTCCTCGAAGACCTGAACGGCATTTTCGCTTTCGCCCTTTACGATTCGGAAAACGACAGCTGGCTGATTGCCCGCGACCCGGTAGGCGTCATCCCTCTCTATATAGGCTGGGACAACGAAGGGCGGCTTTACGCGGCGTCCGAACTGAAAGCCCTCGAAGGGGTTTGCAGCAGCATCAAACCGTTCCTGCCCGGACACTATTGGTATAGCCGCGAAGGGCAAATGACCCGCTGGTATAAGCGCGATTGGACGGAATACGAAGCCGTGAAAAACAATACCACCGACATCACCGCCCTGCGTTCCGCCCTGGAAGACGCCGTAAAACGGCAACTCATGTCGGATGTCCCCTATGGAGTGCTTCTCTCCGGCGGACTGGATTCCTCGATTATATCTGCCATCGCTAAGAAATACGCGGCCAGGCGAATCGAAACCGACAGCCGGAAAGAAGCCTGGTGGCCCCGGCTCCATTCTTTCGCTATCGGACTGGAAGGCGCACCCGACCTGGCCGCCGCCCGGAAAGTGGCGGAACACATCGGGACGGTACACCACGAAATACACTACACAGTGCAGGAAGGACTCGATGCGATCCGGGATGTAATCTATTTCATCGAAACCTACGACGTCACCACCGTCAGGGCGTCCACCCCTATGTATCTGTTAGCGCGGGTGATTAAATCCATGGGGATCAAAATGGTACTTTCCGGAGAAGGGGCGGACGAAGTGTTCGGAGGTTACCTCTACTTTCACAAAGCCCCGGATGCCAAAGCTTTCCACGAAGAAACCGTACGCAAGCTGGGTAAGCTGCACCTGTACGACTGCCTGCGAGCCAACAAATCGCTCTGTGCGTGGGGAGTGGAAGGGCGTGTGCCTTTCCTCGATAAAGAATTTCTCGACGTGGCCATGCGCCTGAACCCCGAAGATAAAATGATAAAAGACGGCAGGATTGAAAAATGGGTATTGCGGAAAGCCTTCGAAGATCTCCTGCCCGAAAGCGTCGTTTGGCGGCAAAAAGAACAATTCTCGGACGGAGTGGGATACAACTGGATAGACTCCCTGAAAAAGCTGACCGAAGAGCAAGTGTCGGACACCGACATGGCACACGCCGCCGAACGTTTCCCGGTAAACCCGCCCCGGAACAAAGAAGAATACTACTACCGCAGTATTTTCGAAGAGCATTTCCCATCGGCAACCGCCGCCCAAAGCGTACCCTCCGTTCCTTCGGTCGCTTGCAGCACCGCCGAAGCCCTCGCCTGGGACAGTTCTTTCCAAAACCTCGACGAGCCGTCGGGAAGAGCCGTGAAAAACGTGCACGTAAAAAGCTATTAGAAATAAGATTCAACACACACCATCTACTACTACTTACAAACAACGACGAAGCTGCCGGATTGGAAACCTTCCGGCAGCTTCTATTTCATTTCCCCGCTTCGTCTCTTCCCTCCCGGTTATCCCCCGTTCGAATTTTCTTATTTCAACCCCGCTTCCCGGCAAATAAAAAATCCGCAAAACAAAACATTTTGCGGATTTTACATCTTATAAAACCGTCACCTCCCCGGATCCGGGAAAATGCCCCTAACTCTTTTTATTTATTTTCCGGCAATTTCCAGCCCGGAATCCTATTCCTTTCCCTCCTTTGCCTTCCGGCTTATATCTTCGTACACAACTCTGCGATACGCACAATCACATCCACCGCCTTTTCCATAGAGCGAACGGGTATGTATTCGTAACGCCCGTGAAAATTATGTCCTCCGGTAAACAGGTTCGGCGTCGGCAGCCCCATAAACGAAAGGCGCGCCCCGTCCGTTCCTCCCCGGATCGGTACGACCAGAGGTTTTACATCCACATCCTGCATCGCTTGTTTGGCAATATCGATGATATAATGCACCTGTTCGATCTTCTCACGCATATTGCTATACTGATCCTTCATCTCCAGCCCGACATTCATCCCGTAACGTTTGGAAAATTCGCGAACTCCGTTCTCGATCGTATTCTTCCGCCATTCGAAACGGTCGCGATCGAAATCACGGATCAGGATTTCCAGTTCAGCCGACTCCACATCTCCCCGGAACGAGCAAATATGGAAAAAACCTTCATAGCCGGACGTATTTTCAGGTACTTCCTTTTTCGGCAGGCTATTGATAAAATCGTTCGCCACCGAAATAGCGTTCACCATTTTGTTTTTAGCATACCCCGGATGAAAACTCCGTCCCCTGAACGTCATTTTCGCGCTGGCTGCATTGAAATTCTCGAACTCCAGCTCGCCGATTTCCCCGCCGTCCAGCGTATAGGCAAACTTCGCTCCGAACTTCTTCACATCGAAATGATCCGGCCCCTCGCCGATCTCCTCGTCCGGCGTAAAGCAAACGCAAATCTTCCCGTGTTTCACTTCCGGATGCCGGATCAGGTATTCCATAGCGGTCATGATCTCGGCTATCCCCGCCTTGTCGTCGGCTCCCAGCAGCGTATTACCGTCGGTGGTCACCAGCGTTTGACCGACATAGTTCATTAATTCGGGAAACTCTTCGGTAGAAAGGAGGATATTTTTCTCCTTATTCAGCACAATATCGTTACCTGCATAGTTTTCGACTAATTGCGGATTCACGCTCCGACCGCTCATTTCCGGACTGGTATCCATGTGAGCGATAAAGCCGATAGCCGGAGTTTCACGCTCCATATTGGAAGGCAAAAAACCCATGACATATCCACATTCATCCACACTGACCTCACTCAATCCCAGCTCCTTCATCTCCTCACAAAGCGCCCGCGCAAACTCCATTTGTCCCGGTGTACTCGGTTTCAAGCCCGTAGCAGGATCAGACTGTGTAGAATACTTTACGTATCGTAAAAAACGTTCAAGAACCATATATCAATATGCTTTTGCTATCAAAACCCTTCTGTGCGAAGGTTTTCCGGTCACCATATCCGTCCCCTCCTCTTCCGGACTGTCGAACGGAATGCAGCGAATCGTGGCTTTCGTATCGGCTTTGATCTTTTCCTCCGTTTCAGGAGTCCCGTCCCAATGGCACAGGAAAAATCCGCCCTTCGTTTCCACCAGCTCTTTAAATTCCTCATAAGAATCCACCTTCGTAATCATACTGTCGCGGAAATTCTTAGCTTTCAGGAAAATATTTTCCTGTATATCTTCAAGCAACTTTTCAATATGCTCCACAATCCCTTCCAAAGGCAATGTCTCCTTGGTCATCGTATCGCGGCGTGCCACTTCTATCGTCCCGTTTTCCAGGTCGCGTTCCCCCATAGCCAAACGCACCGGAACGCCCTTCAACTCATAATCGGCAAATTTCCAGCCCGGCTTCTGAGTATCCCGGTCGTCGAACTTCACGGTAATGCCTTTCGCCTTCAACCCCTCGATAACCCCCTGCACTTTTTCGCGGATTTTTTCCAATCCTTCGGCACTCTTATAAATAGGCACGATAGCCACCTGCAACGGAGCCAGTTTCGGAGGCAATACTAAACCGTTATCATCGGAATGAGCCATAATCAACGCTCCCATCAGGCGGGTGGAAACCCCCCAGGAAGTAGCCCATACATAATCGCGCTCACCATTCTGATTAGCGAACATCACATCGAAAGCCTTTGCAAAATTCTGTCCTAAGAAATGGGACGTACCCGCCTGCAAAGCCTTACCGTCCTGCATCAAAGCCTCGATGGTATAAGTTTCCAGCGCACCCGCAAAACGTTCGCTCTCGCTCTTACTTCCCATAACCACCGGAACGGCCATCCATTTCTGAGCAAACTCGGCATACACCCGCACCATCTTGTTGGCCTCTTCCAAAGCCTCCTCTTTCGTAGCATGGGCGGTATGCCCTTCCTGCCACAAAAATTCGGCCGTACGCAAAAACATACGCGTACGCATCTCCCACCGCATCACGTTCGCCCACTGGTTACACAGGATAGGAAGGTCACGGTAAGACTGAATCCAGTTTTTATAAGTATTCCAAATAATCGTTTCAGAAGTCGGACGGATGATCAACTCCTCTTCGAGCTTGGCATCGGGATCGACCACAACGCCCGAACCGTCCGCAGCGTTTTTCAAACGGTAATGGGTCACTACGGCACATTCTTTGGCGAAACCCTCCACATGGTCGGCCTCTTTTGAGAAAAACGACTTAGGGATCAACAAGGGAAAATATGCATTCACATGCCCGGTTGCCTTGAACATATCGTCCAACTGGCGCTGCATTTTTTCCCAAATCGCATATCCGTACGGCTTAATCACCATACAGCCTCTGACAGCCGATTGTTCCGCCAATCCGGCCTTTACCACTAATTCGTTATACCACTGAGAGTAATCTTCGCTTCTTGATGTTAAAAACTTTCCCATCTTCTTATTTATTGATAAAACGGGAGCAAATTTAAGTAAAAAACTAAGATTTATGACTTGAAAATGATTATTTTTATAGCAACGTAATATATTTGCAACGTTAATTTTGCGGTACGACTGCCGTATTAACAAACACAAGTAATCTTTTGGTACGCTTTTTGATAATTATAAAATGGATTCCCAAAATAAATTTGTATGAAAACGTTTCTATATACCATTGCAATACCTATAGTCGCGGTTTTGGCGTCATGCTCCTCAAAGCATTCGTTAAGCAGCGCTATGGAGGATGACATCTACTATGTACCGGGACGCAAGGCACTTGTCGCGCAGGAAATCGAAAACCTTTCCGAAACTCCGGCAACCTCCCCGGCAAAAACCACCGGCATCCGCTCCGGCGAAGTCGGTTCGAGATCGGCGGGCAGCAACACGGCTCCCCTCGCTTTCTCCTCCCAAAAAGAAAAAGTAATCAACGCCAATACAGGACAAATAGACAACATCAGTATGGCCGAGCTGACCGACGAAGCCAGGCGCCGCCTGGCAGAAAACGACATGATCAACGAAACCGTCTATCAAAATACAGGCTACTGGGTGAACGGCTATAAAGGAGACGGAAGCGATCTGGAAGAAATCCAACGGCTCATCAACAGATATCCCGACGGCTTCGGCTACTTTGCCGACGGCTCGGAAATCGCCATGAATCTGGCATTCGACCTGAACTGGAACGTCTATACGGCCGACGGGCGTTACTGGTGGTTTCCCACAAACAGCAACATAGAACTTTATTCTGCCCTCATTATGGGCGATTATCCGAAATACATCTGGACAGTAGTCTGGGATACTCCCTCCGTAAACATTACCTATCGCCCGTCCGTTAATTTCGGACTGTCTATCCGTCCGAGCGGCTGGGGCTTTAACTTCGGTTGGGGATACGATCCCTGGTACGGCGGTTGGTACGACCCCTGGTACTCACCTTATTGGGGCTGGGGATATTCCTATTGGGACCGCCCATACTGGCATAACCACTGGCACAACCATTGGTGGTGGGACCGCCCGCATTGGGGCGGAGGTCCGAGCTGGGGAGGGACGCCTTCAAGACCGTGGCGTCCGGGCACTCCGGTACGGCCTAACGGTAATGTACGGCCGGGAGTGGGGAATCACATCTCCGGGGTACGGCCGGGAACATCTACCCGTCCGGGAACAGGTTCCAATGTGGTACGTCCGTCAGGCGTAGCCCGTCCGGGAACAAGCGGAAGCGTACGACCGGGCACGGTCACCCGTCCGGGTACATCCACTCAGCCGGGATCGACTACCCGTCCCAGCGGAGTTGTACGTCCCAGCGGATTGCGGCCTAACGACATCACGACCGTACGTCCGGGCAATACGGGTAACAACAGTGGCACGACACGCCCCGGAACCACAACGCGTCCGAATACCAATACACGTCCGGGAACTGCCACCCAGCCGGGATCGACAACCCGCCCAAGCGGAATAACCCGGCCCAGCGGAATATCTACCCGCCCGACCACCACGACACGTCCGGGCTCTGTAACCCGGCCGAGCACAACCACTCGGCCAGGCAACACGACAACGCGTCCGGGAACTACAACGACACGCCCAGGCTCGACAACACGACCGAGCACAACGACAACACGACCGAGTACCACCACAACACGGCCTTCGACCAATAGCAGCTATACCCGGCCGACGACCCGGACAAGCAGCAATAACGTAAAAAGCTACACCCGGCCTCAAAGCAGCTCACGGCCTACCTACAACAGTAACAGTAGCCGCAGCAGCTACTCGGGGCGCAGTAGCAGCCAATATCGGACACG
>OGOU01001295.1_pt1 | contig 19673 bp, 10 predicted proteins | sample 1552721 | NCBI WGS metagenome assembly OGOU01 (sample SAMEA2580176, study PRJEB22360) | human gut metagenome | biome: human gut; feature: human-associated habitat; material: faeces | place: Denmark | collected 2008/2010
CTACTTGGAGGGTTTTTCGCATGATTGACTTCAGGGTCGTAGCCGCTGTAATTACTCAAACAGAACAGATTCTGACCGGTAGCATACACACGAAGTCTGGAAGCATGGAACTTGTTCGTCCATTTTTTCGGCAAAGTATATCCTAATGTCAGATTCTTCAGGCGCAGGAATGAACCGTCTTCAACGAAACGTGAGTATACATCATTGGTGATGTAGCCATCGTAAGCAGGAACCACATTCGAGGCATTGGTCGGACTCCAACGGTCTGCCACTTCAGCAAGCATATTACGACGTCCGCTACGGCTTTGTGTAGCATATAAACGTGTAGCGTTGTAGATGTCATTGCCATAGTTGAATTGGAACATAAAGCTCAGATCGAAGCCTTTGTATTCGAATGTATTGGTGATTCCACCAAACCATTTCGGCATGGCATTACCAATAACGGTACGGTCATTGGTTGTAATATCGCCGTCGCCATCTTGGTCTTTATATTTTGTAACACCGGGGCGGGCACCTACTTTCTTATCCTTGCTGTAGCGTGAGTTTTGGGTGATTCCCGGTTTCAATACCAAATTACCATTTGTATCAGTATAGAAATCATCATATTGATAGACTCCATCGAATTCGTAACCGTAAATCAATCCTAAAGATTCACCAACTTTAGCAATGTAGTCGTAACTGGTAAAATTGCTATCAAAACCAGAACGTGCATACATGTGGCTTGCACCGTCTGCCAATGCTTTTAACTCATTCCGGATAAATGAGATATTGAAATTGGTATTCCATGTAAACTCTTTAGTCTGTATGTTGGTAGAGGTTATACTCAATTCGATACCTTTGTTCTGAATCTTACCGATATTCTGCCATTGTGAGGTAAAGCCGGTTGCCTGTGCCAGCGATTGTGCTAATAATAGGTCTTTAGTGTTCTTGATAAAGAAATCGGCTGTTACATTCAAACGATTATCGAAGAAGCCTAAATCCAAACCTAAGTTAACAGAACTTGAACCTTCCCATTTTAAGTTGGAATTTTTTAGTTGCTTGGGTGTCAAAACAGTTACTGTACTATTACCAATGCCATATTTGCTGTCTGTATACAAATCCATAGACAAATAGTTACTGATACGGTCATTACCTACAATACCCCAACCAAAACGAACTTTGAAATTGGAAATCCATTTAAGGTCTTTCATAAATGCTTCTTCCGATACTCGCCATGCGGCAGAGAATGAGGGGAAGAAACCCCATTTATTCTTGTTAGAGAATACAGTAGAACCATCGGTACGTACAGTTGCTGTCAGTAAGTAACGGTTGTCATAATTATAGTTGGCACGGGCAAAGAAAGAAAGTAAAGTTTTGTCATAATAGTTGGTATTAACTTTACTTGGTGTAGCTCCCAACCCTAAGTTGTCATTACCCAAATTATCAAAGGGGAAGTCCATTGCTTCACCAAGTAAATACTCACTGCTTCTAAAAGATACTTCGTGGGCCAACATCACATCATAGTTGTGTTTTTTTACCTTATCTTTCCATGTCAGTGTATTTGTATTAGTCCAACGGACATCACGTCCCATCTGCGTTCTTCCGTATGGTTTCTGTCCGTTACGGTAAGCCTCTTTCGAACCATCTCTGTAGAATATATCTGTACGGTTATTGGTTGTGTTATAGGAACCGCTTGTCTTGAATGTCAAGCCTTTGATAATCTGCCAATTTACGGCTGCATTGGCCGACCACATTTCAGCGCGCTTATCATTCGTTACAGATTCTGCTTGTTTTACGGGATTTACTTGTGCCAAGCTTTCACCAGTACTTAACATTTCAGGGTCAATAGCCGATTCCAAAAGTTCTTCATTAGTCATTTTCAGACCACCAGTAGGACGTGCACTTAATATCTGTGCCAACATGTTGAAGCGACCGGAGTCACCAGATGTACCTACACCTTTACGGTTAGTCATGGCATAGTTTACCGTTAGATTGAAAGATACTTTTTTGTTGATCTTCTGGTCTAAGCGGAATTTAGCTGTAGTTCTGTCGAAACCACTGTTTTTGAAGATACCGTTTTCCACATAACGTGAGAGTGAGCCGTTGTATTTAGTATTGTCGGTTCCTCCCATAATACTTATGTTATGGTCTTGTGACCAAGTAGGGTTGAAGGTTTCACCTTGCCAATCTACTCCGGTTACACCAATATAATCATCAAGTGTTTGGTATTTATAAGGATTACCATCTGCGTCATTCTCTGCTTTGAAATAAGTACTACTGTAAGCTTCGTTGACTTCTCCTTGTAGTTTTACGAATTCATATGGAGAGAGCAGGTCTAATGTCTTTGAGATTTTACGGTAGGTAGCAGAACCATTGTAAGAAATAGTTGTCTTGCCTGCTTTACCGGATTTAGTAGTGATTAACACAACACCATTGGCAGCACGTGCACCATAGATAGCAGATGAAGAGGCGTCTTTTAATACTTCGATAGACTCAATATCGGAGTTTGAAAGATAATCTATGTCCGAAACTTCGAATCCGTCCACAATATAAAGCGGAGAGGCATCTCCAGTTAATGTTCCCACACCGCGAATACTGATGTTGAAGCCTGCACCGGGAGTTCCGTCAGTAGACGTAATTTGAACACCGGCAATTTGGCCTCCTAAAGCTCCGGCTACAGAACTTGTTTGGAAGCCTTCAATGTCCTTAGAAGCTACGGAAGCAACAGAGCCTGTCAAGTCGCTTTTTTTCATGGTACCATAGCCTACGACAATTACCTCATCCAGAGTTTTGCTGTCAGGAGTTAGTTGTACTGTTATCTGTGTTTTTCCTTGCAGGCGGACTTCCTGCGTCAAGTATCCGATGTAGCTAACTACCAGTGTGGCGTTTTTCTTTACTTTGAGAGTGAAGTTACCATCTAGGTCAGCTGCAACACCGTTGTTCTCACCTTTTACTTGAATTGTAGCACCAATTAGAGGCTCTTTATTTTCGTCGAGTACAGTTCCTTTCACTGTTACACCTTGTGCGAAAGTGATAATGGAGACGAGGAGAGCTAAGAGGGTGATGTACCCTCTTTTGCTCAGTGTATGATATGTTGGTTTATACATAATTATTTGTCGTTTTAGTATTATTCAAAATTTTCATCGAACCAGATAGCTATTGGTATGATTCTTGTCTTGTCAGGAACGCTACCGTCGGTACTTACTGCAACCTGAGGGATTAAAACACCATTGGCATACTCACCTGTAGCAGATTTCCACATATCTGGATTTATGACTATACTTCTATCTGTTTGGTCGAAATATCCTAATGTCATATCTAAATTCTTTGTATTGTCAAATCCATTAGATGTATCTAAAGAAGACATAGGCTTTTTAGCACCAGTGTTAACATTGCCACTGTTTGCTCCAGTTGTTTTATAGAAATTTACCCATAAATCATTCATTATGCTACCTGCCGTTGCCGGTTGTACACCATTCGCAGTTGTAGTATTGACCTCGAAGAAGTTGAAGTTTGTACGGAAGTCCATTATTAAATTATCTGAGGCAACCGTTGTCGGTATTGCCGAGCGTCCACCTGTTTTTGGGTTCATTTGGATGACAAAGGGAGTGTATTTTATTAAATTTTTACTTGCTTTTTTGCTACTTCTAACAAAAACGGGAGCGGTAACAGAATAAGCTAATGGACCATCGCCAACAGTTGCTTTTACAACAAGCATACCAACACACACGTCTGCGCTTTGTAGTTTAGCATTTGAGAAGTCAATAGTTCCTGTATTTTCATTAATTGTAGTTTCTAATAGTTGATCTTTGCCCCCTAATACTTTCTTAACGACTAATTCCCATTTTGCATTTTTGCCATTAAGAGTTGTTGTAGGCGTTAAATTCAAAGCTTTTAACTCAGAAAAAGTACCATCATAATCTACTTCATATTGATTAGCATAGTTCTCTGCCGGGCTCAATCCTAAGTTGTTACCGTAATAGAACGTAAATTTATTGGGATTAGCTTTGATTGTCAGTGTAAAAGAAGTTGTAACTTCGCTTTTAACATTGCTTGCTTTTACAGAAACGGTATAATCGCCAGGTGCTAATGTGTTTTTCTTTGCAATGAAAATTTTACCACTTTCTATATCAATGCTCATTCTTCCTTTCTCTATTTGTTCTTTGATTGCTTCGGAGTTGTTGTCAGCAAAATTATATATTACTTCATCGCCGATAAGCCCTCCTGCTACTGGTATTGTATATTCCATTTCTTCATAAGTTTCTGGAACTACATAGCTGAAAGTTGTGGGATCGATAGGGTTAATAAAGTCTACAACAGTTACTGTATAGGCTTCGGGGAATTCCGCACTGCCGTATTCGTTGCTTACCATAACATTGATATTGTAGATAGCGCCAATTGTAGATAAACTATTCTCTGCTATGCTAATTTTACCGGTTTTTTCATCAATCGTAAATCCGGTTGCTTCCGGTGAAATAGATTTGATGGAATAGTTCATTCCCTCTGAACCTTGGATAGTAGGTAACTGTGATTCGTGTGCTGTATTTTTTTCTACTTTTACTTCCTTAGGCTTGTATTGCAGATTGTATGGCTTGGAAATCACTTTGAATGTTACTGCATCCGGATAGAGATGTTCTCCGGCTTTGGTGGTAAGTTTTAGGCTCAAGACATACTTTTCACCAGGAACGATATTATCTTTCTGGTCAGGATTGAAAGTAATGATACCATTTTCAATGGTGAAATATTTCCGGTACTCTCTGCTTTCATCCTCTGCAAATTCGTATTTGATGATGCTCACATGCTTTTCTGCATCGGTAGTTACTTTAGCACTGGCTTCCCACCAATTTTCATCCTCCATTTTTACTAATACTTCTGCAGGTTCTACTGATACACCTTCAGGTACTGCGAGTAGCATATTTACTTGCACAGCATCTTTGAAATCAAAGAATTTGCCATTAGAATAGCAACCTACGCTAATATTGTATAATCCTGGTTTCATCTCATCAGTGTTCTGAACTGTAATTTCACCAGTTTCGGAATTTATCACAAAGTTGTCATTGTTGCTGAAAGATTCGTTATCAAGTGTAATCTTTGTGATTGTAAAATCATAAGGCGTACTGCCTTTATAAGCAGGTGCTTTTAATGTGTATGACATGCTGGGGCCTATATCTGTTATACCCAGATAGTGAAGAATAAACCCTGTTGTATCTGTTGTCTCTGTCTTATCACAAGAGACACAGAACACAGTTAATGCAGCTACCATGATAATTCGTAGCTTGTTGAACGTGCTTGATAATTTAGATTTCATATTTTAAAAATTATTGGATTGCAAGATATAAGATAATGGGTATTCTATACCATTAATAGTTACTTTGATTGATGCTCCGTTTGCACTGTATCCATTATCTGTGAATACTGCTTCAATAGTTTGTCCTTCTGTTTTCTTACAAGGATAAATAACCGTAATAAAACGAGCTGTTTTATTAGCTAATTTATTTATTTTAATTTGATAAGCTTTGCGCTTGTCAAATACATCATTTTTTACAACATAGGCTACTCTTCCTTCCATTTCATTGAAAGTGGCTGTTTCGTTAGTAAATGTCCGTACTACGATATTATTATCTGTGAATGTAGTATGAGCTCCCATTTCATTGGCATCATATTCTACTTCCGACTCATATCTGCAAAGATTGAAACTTAAATTTGCAGAACCAGCCGCGCTGCCGATACCCTCGTCTACCAATACAAAAAACTCCTTATTTACATAGAATACGGCACGGCGATGACGCATATTGGGATAACTTTGATTTTCAAAAACAAGTGTCTCAACGTTCCCTTTAGTTTCAGATTGTAGTAACTTACCATCAGCTTTCTCACAATTCCGGTCATCAAGTGTCAATGTATTATGGTGCATTGTTTTACGATGCCAGTTACGGTAGCCTTGTATGGTCTTGTCGCTACTTTCATAAGCACATACACCCGAATCAGGGAAGAAGTTTCGCTCGTTGATATATAGTTCAAATGTACCATTATCCGGCTGGTTATGGCTATAAGAAGCAAAACTGGTAGATTCGTCATTAAATTTGTTATTGCTGAAAATCATTACTGTTGATTCGGGAACCCATCCATTACGCATGATATAAAATCCTGCATCTTCAAATAGTTTCATTTCGTTTCCTGGAGTATTACCTTGAGATGCACCACCGTTTCCTGATGTGGCCATGTACTTCAATTCGTCACTCTCTGGGAACATTTCTGAGTATTTTTTGAAATTTTTAGTAAGTATGCTACGAGTCTTATTCCATGAATCATTAAACATAGGAACAATTTGGTCTAATTTCTCTTCGCTGTCACTGCTGCTACCTTTGGCAAAAAAATTAGGATAGGTAAAGTGCATTACCACCTCGACTGCTTTTCGGAGTGCATCTTTAAACTCTACTGATTGTCCATTAGCATTAGCTAACTTCATTGCTTCATAAAAATTATCAATTACTCCAATATGATAGTGCAGAGAAAATTCTTTGTGCCAACCGTCTGCAAGAAATTGCTGTATCTCAGTATTTAAGATTTCATTTCCTTTGTTCTTCCAGTTTTCTGCATTTTTAAATTCAGGCATTAATGTACCGGCTGTAGCAAGCGCATTGGCTTGTGTTATAAGGATGTTTCCACCAGACTTATAAGGATACGCCTGCAAAAAATCAGCTTGTTCTGCAAAGGATACCAGAAATGTGGTGAGCCATTCAGGAGTAAAATTGGAAGATGTTTTATAATAATCCAAAAGCTGTACTTGATCAAGAACGCGTGTCGCTACTTGTAGCTGCCACCAAGGACCTTCGTCTATAGGTCCTGCTTCTGGCTTCGGGTTTTGGACAATCCAATCGCCATATATTTCAATCCAGGAATTGATATATTTCTCATCATGGGTTCCACGATATACTTTAGCTTGCGGTATGAACCATTGATGACGGTGTAACTGTTTCTGATATTCTGCACTTGTTCCTTTAGGATTATTGGCCCAATTGATAGCTCCTGCTTTTCCTACAGAATATGGTTTTCCTATAGCAGGATCTTCAAGTTGTCCGTTAACATAAAAACGATATTCTAATGCATAATTTGCTTTGGATAAATCAGCATCGCTGTAAGTTACATCGACCAATGAGAGATTAGGATTTATAACATTAGTTCGTGTTCGGTAATATTCCAACAATGCGCTGGCCGCAAGATAATCCTCACCTGCTTCATGATATTGCTTTACTTTTTCCAAGCCGGGATAGTCGAGGTTGAGTTGGTCAAAAACAGCAGTGTTCAATACTGCGTTTTCTTTGTTCTCAGGAGTCAGTTCTGGACTGATGTTTCCGCCTGTGGCGAATTCTTCTTCGTCGTCAACACATCCGGAGAGTGCAAACATTGCGAACAAACAGATAAAAAGAGTGTTCTTCATACTTAAGTTGTTTTTTATTAGTAAAAGTTTCAATTTTCCTTGCCGCAAATATATTACATTGATTTCTAAGAGCTAATCTGTCTTGTTTATGCTTTCTTTGAAATCTGAATTTTATTATTAAATTTGTTGAATGAAATATCGTATTTGTTTAAAAAGCCTGCATGGGGTATTCTGAGAGGGGTGTTCGGATGAATAGGAACTATCCTTTCTTATGTGCATTCTATCAGTATCTTATCAGAAAAAATGTTAGCCTGTACCTCCTTCACCCTTCACAACTCTTTATTCATGCGGGATAGCGGGTGAAGCCCGGTTGTAGAGCTTCATTGGCAATGCTACACAGTTGCATATAAAACTCCACACCTTACCACCCGAAAGTGCAGGCATTTGCTTGGCAAACCTCAGGGATTTTATCTGTTATAGCGCGGCATTTCACTCGCAAAGACGCGGTGTTTCGGACGCTAACATGCGGTGTTTTGAAAAGCAAAATTGCCTTGCGGGATAAGGCCTATCCTTTTACTTTTTTAATGTACTCCGTCGGCAAACAGCCTATATACTTCTTAAAGCAAGTTGCAAAATAAGAAGATGAATTAAATCCCACCATGCTGCTGACTTCGGTTACCGTATAACGTCCGCTTTTCAGCAGTTCGGTAGCCCTTTTGAACCGTACTTTACGGATAAAGTCGATGGCTGACTCTCCGGTGATTGCTTTCAGTTTCAAATGCAGGTTGGAGCGGCTCATATTCATCTTTTGCGCAAATTCATCGGTAGAGAACTCAAAATTATCAATGTTTTCTTCTACGATGCTTACGGCGCGTTTCAGCAGCTCTTCGTCCATGGCATTGAAAGTAATCTTCTCCGGTTCCACTTCCAAGGATTTGGCGTACTTCTCGAGCATGTGGCGGCGGGTACGCATCATGTTCTGTATCTTGGAAGTGAGGACGGCGATGGAGAAAGGCTTGGAGATATAATCATCCGCACCTACTTGCAGACCTTCCAACTGGTCTTTTATGTCGGTTTTGGCAGACAGGATGATAACCGGAATGTGGCAGGTACGAATATTCTGTTTGATATTCTTACATAGCTTGATGCCGTCCATTACAGGCATCATGACATCAGTAATAATAATGTCCGCCTCATGGTTCTTCAGTTTTTCCAAGGCTTCTTCACCGTTTCCGGCTTCCAGTATGTTGAACAATGCAGCCAAACCGCTGCTGAGATAATGGCGAATCTCCTGATTGTCTTCCACAATAAGGATGGTTCCGCGTTTCTTGTCGCCCGTCTCTATGGCTTCATTCTCCATTTTCTCCGTATCGATGAAATACATTTCTTTGGAGTTGGTGGAGTACACCTGCTCTTCTTCCTTGGAAGTGTTGGAGCCTGCCAGCTCGGTGGCCTTATAAACGGCCAGGTCTTGCGGCAGATAGACGGAGAATGTACTTCCCTTGCCCTCTTCGCTCTCCAGTTCGATGCGTCCGTGGTGCAAATCGACCAGACGCTGTACCAGCGACAGTCCGATGCCGCTTCCTATATGCTGGCTTTCTATCTGATAGAAGCGTTCGAACACTTTACCCTGCTTATTGATAGGAATGCCGGCACCGGTGTCGCTCACTTGCAATATCAGCCAGTTGTTTTCCTCTTTCAGGGTAACGGTGATACTCTTTCCGTTGTCCGTATATTTGAAAGCATTGGACAAAAGATTGTTGACAATCAGTTCCAGATAGTTAGGGTCGAAAAGTTCCTCTTTTTCTTCCAAATCGGAGTGGAAAGCGTAGTGTATCTCTTTGTGGCGTGCCAGCTTGTCATAATACAGGAAGTTCTCGCGTATCAGGCGATAGGCATTACCTTTCTTTATTTTCAGCTCGAAAACTCCGAGTTCCGCCCGGCGGTAGTCCATAAGCTGGTTGACAAGATGCAGCAGGCGGTTGGTATTCCGCTGGATGTATTCCAGTTGGTTGCGGGTCCAGCGGTCGTTGATTTTACTGATGACCTCTTGAAGCGGTGCCAGGATTAAGGTAAGCGGTGTACGGAGTTCATGCGAAATGTTGATGAAGAAGCGCATCTTCATCTGGTTGATTTCTTCGCGGTGTTCCTTGTCGCGGCGTTCGATTTCAAGCTCTGCTTCCATTTTCTTGCGCATCCAGAAGAAGCGGAATACGAATGTGACAAAGCCGGCAAAAGTGGCAAGGAACAGTATGACAGCCCACCAGGTCTTGTACCACACGGGCAGAATAACGATTTCCAGTACGGTAGGCGTGGTGTTCCATTTGCCGTCGTTATTGGCGGCTTTCACCATGAAGTGATAAGTACCTTGCGGCAGGTTGGAGTAGGACACCGGATGCCTGTCCGTGAGGTAGTACCACTCTTTATCGTAACCGTCTAATTTGTAGGCGAATGTATTATGTTGTCCGGAGATGTAGTTCGATACGACAAACTCCAGGGAGAATGCTGTCTGCCAGGATTTCAGCGTGATGCTTTCCGTGTCGCTGATATTCTTGCTCAGAATGCCGGTTTCATCGTCGGGACGGACGGTCTTGTTGAAAAGCTGTAGCTTGGTGATTACTACCGGCGGGGTATAGGGATTGTCCTGCAACAGTTCCGGACGGAATGTGGTAAGGCCGTTTATGCCTCCGAAGTACATCTCGCCATCGGAAGTGCGGTAGCAGGAAGAGGTGTTGAACTGATTGCTCTGCAATCCGTCCGCTTCGGTGAAGTTGCGGAATTTCTCCGTTTCCGGATTGAAGCATGAGATACCCCGGTTGGTACTCATCCACAGGCGGCCGTAAGAGTCTTCGAGAATGCCGTAAACCACGTTGTTGGGCAGTCCGTCGGCTTTGGTATACCGTTTAATCTGCTTGGCTTTCTCGTCGAAACAATAGAATCCTTCGCGTGTACCTATCCAGACCAAACCGTTGTTTGCCTCGTAGATGTAATTGGTGAATGCTTTCGTAGCGGTGGATTCGGGTAAAATGTCCGCTTTCTGTATGGAGGTTCCATGCTGGTTGAATACGGACACGCCTTCCTCACCGCCTATCCAGAGACGCTTTTTGGAATCTCGGAACAGGGTAGTAATCTTCTGGACGTTGATTGGCGTTCCGTCATTTTCCTGAGTGATGGTGGTAAAACTCCGTTTTTCCGGGTTGAAGTGTATCAGAGCGCTTAATGTTCCTAAAAGGAAATTGTTCTCTCCATCGGGAAGGATGGCATATACGTTCTCATTGATTAACGGACTGTTGAGCTGGTTGAAGTTTTCCATGCGTCCGCTGTTGCGATGCAGGATGCTCAGGCCGCCGGCATGTGCGCCGATGTATACCAGTCCTCTCGGTTCGTCCACGTATACGGATTTGATGTTATTGGAGCCTAAGCCGTCTTCGCGCTGGCTTTCCTGTAATGCGTAGTGGATGAACTTCTGAGTGCCGGGGATGTAGAGGTTCAAGCCGCCGTCGTTGGTTCCTATCCAAAGGTTCTTCTGTTTGTCCTCGACGATACAGCTTGCAACATTGTCGCTCAGCGAATTCTTGAACGGAATGTGCTCTATGTTCTTGAAGCGATTGCGGATGGGGTGGTAATAATTCAGTCCGCCGAAATACGTTCCCAGCCACATGCCGCCTTGCGAGTCCATGAAGATACTACGTACGGAGCGTTGCGACAGGCTGCCGCTTTCTACGGGATTGCTGCTGTAGGACATGAACGAGTCGTTGCCTTCATGGTAGATGTTGAGATCGTTGAAAGTTCCTATCCACAAGCGGTTTTGTGAATCCAGTGCCAGTGAGCGGATATAGTTGGAGCTGATGGATTGCGGGTTGGAAGGGGAATGCCTGTATGTTTTGACTTCCCGGGTCTTGGGGTTGACAAGGAGAAGGCCGGAACCTTCCGTGGCTACCCATATACGGGTAGGAGATTGCTGCAGGATGCTTTGGATTTGCTTGCTGCTTGGAATGTAAGCGAGTTTTTCGAGTGTATTCTTCGGAATGGAATAGCAGTACAGACCGTCTGACGGTGTGCCTATATAGATTTGGTCGTCATGTCTGTACAGGGCGGATGCAACCATTTTGTGCATTGCCGTGCCGAATATGTCGTCTACAAAACGGGATGCGGGGATGTCGAACATAGTCAGTCCTTCGAGCGTGCTGATAAGCAGCCGCTCCGGCGAAAGTTCCACAATGCCGTTGACTTGCAGGTGCTTGCCGTTTTTTTCGAGGAAGAAGTTCTGGAACTTGTCTTTTTCCTCGTCATAATACGACAGACCGTCGCGGGTGCCGATCCATACACGCCCCTTGCTGTCGGTCATAACAATGCGGGAGATGTCGTTGGCGATGCTGTTGGGATCGTTTTCATCGTGCTGATATACGGTAAATGTGTATCCGTCGTACTTGTTGACGCCGTCGTAGGTGGCGAACCACATATTGCCGAGCTTGTCCTGCGCTATGGAGAAGACCGTGCTTTGTGACAGACCGTCGTTAATGGATATATAAGAAAAGTTTATCTGTCCCCAAGCTTCCGGATAAGCGTTAGAGACTCCCGTTATACATAAAATAAACAGGATGGTTGTTATCTTTTTCAGGATACTCATTATTGAACCGTAAAATTTATGATGGACCAAAGATACTAATATCTTTCAGAATTTCTATATCTTGTAGAGTATTTGCACAAATATAGGGTTTTCCGAAACAAATAGGGGATAGGTGTGAGGCGCAGCTTTCGTACTTTTGCCGCATCGTTTTTAAGTTTAATATCAAATAAGGATGAAGAAAAACATTTTTGCTATCTGCATGATGACGGCAGCGGGGTGCATGGCAACGCTGACCGCACAAACCAAAGGCGCTGAAACGTTGGTTCCTCTGACCGAACGGGTGAATGTTCAGGCAGACTCTGCACGTATCGACCAGATTATAGACGGCCGTTGGGTGGCTGTCGGTGCAAAGAAGAAACACGCGATTCAGCGGGATTTCACATGTCTGTTCAACGGCAAGCCTTCTTACCGTTTCGAACTGCGTCGGGAGGACAATACATTGGAGGGATACGGCAAGGGAGAAACCAAAGGCCGTGCCGAGCTTTCTTATTGTTATGCCACTTCGGCGGATTTTAACGGACTGCCGGCGGATGCTTACCGGAAAGCGCAAATTACGAAAACCGTATATCATCACGGAAAAGGCATTTGTCCGCAAGGGGCTTCGCGCGACTATGAGTTCTCCGTATATATCCCGTCTGATTTGGACAGCAATGTGTCCACCATTTTTGCCCAATGGCACGGCATGCCCGACCGCACGCTTGTGCAGACTCCTGCGGGTGAAGTGAAGAAGCTGACCGTTGACGAGTTCATAGAGCTGGATAAGACTACTATCTTCAAGAAGAATACCGGATATGAAAAGGTGGCGAAGTTGGATAAGCAGGGAAATCCGGTGAAAGATAAAAAGGGAAACCCTGTTTATAAGGCAGGAAAGAAAAACGGCTGGCTGGTAGAGCAGGGTGGTTATCCGCCGCTGGCTTTCGGATTTTCCGGCGGCTGGTTCTACATCAAGGCCAATTCGGACCGCCGCTGGCTGACCGACAAAGACGACCGTTGCAATGCCAATCCGGAAAAGACTCCGATAATGAAGCCCGTTACTTCCGAATACAAGGCTTCTACGATAGCCTATAAAATGCCTTTTGCCGACTTCCCCAAAGATTGCTGGGTGACTTTCCGCATTCACATCGACTGGACCACCTACGGCAAGGAAGCCGAAACCATCGTGAAACCGGGTAAGCTGGATGTGCAGATGGAGTATGCCGACAAAAAGAAAACCGTTAAAGAGCATATCGTGAATAACGAAGAAATCCTGATAGGGCGCAACGACGACGACGGCTACTACTTCAAGTTCGGCATCTATCGCGTAGGCAACAGCACAGTGCCGGTATGCTATAGGTTAGCGGTTAGGGATTAGTGATAACACTAATCCCTAACCGCTCTTTCTCTGGTAGACGAGGCAGGTGGTGAGGAAGTAAATTCCGGTTTGTATCCATAGGGCCTGATACTCGAAGGCTACTTCGTTGAGGGTGGCTCCCATGCTGTTGATACGTACATAGCCGTTGATTCCGAAAGTGGAAGGGAAGATATAGGAAAAATACTTCCAGAATTCGGGCATTGCGGCGCCCGGCCAGGAGATGCCGGAGAGGAATAATAGCGGTACGGAAGTAAACACAAACAATAACATACAGGTTTCCCGGTTGCGTATGGCAATGGATGCTGTCATTGCAAAGAAGATGCAGGCTGTCAGGTAGGGCAGGGCAAACAGAGCCAGCACACTGGGAATTGCTATCTGGTTGAGGCTGAAAAGGCGCGGTACTACACATAGTATGTACACGGCTACCAGCGAGTAGACCATAAAATAACTCAATCCTTTTCCCATGACGATACGGAGTGTTCCGTTGTAATGAGGGTCGTCAGGAATCAGTTCTTTGAACCGGTTTTGCTCGCGGGCTGTTCCGGCAGCCAGACCGATACCCAACAGCAATGTCTGCTGTATAATCAGTATGAGTACGGCAGGTATCAGGAAGGCGGCAAACCCGTTGGTGGGGTTGAAGATGGCTATGTCCTCATACTCGATGGGGTAGGCTGTTATTTCATCCTGGCGGGCGGTAGTATTGCCGGCACGTTCCATTTTAATATCCGCATTCATGGCGAGCGACACGTTGGTGTTGGCAGTGAGCAATGCCTTGTAATAGAGCAGTCCGCTCATGTCGCAGAAGATGCTGACTTGCGTTTGCTTGCCCCGGACTATGTCATCGCTGAAGCCGGAGGGTATGTAGATGATGCCGTATGCCTTGCGCTCTTTTAGCATGAGTCTGGCTTCTTCCATATCGGCGCAATGCGCCACGATGCTTGTTTCGGGACTGGCATCCACTTTCCTCAGATATTCCCGGCTCAGGGAACTGCGCGAGTTGTCCACCACCACGGCAGGCACTTCACGGACTGTTTCGTTGGTATAGATGAACGAGTATATCAAAGGATATGTCAACGGAACGAGTACAAAGAATATCAGCACACCCTGGTCGCGAAAGAGGTTGCGTAATTCCTGCTTCCATATATAGAACAGGTCGTATATGCCTTGTACTACTTTCTGTTTGAAGGTAATCTGTTTCATCAGGGTAGGTATTTATAGTGTATCAATGCTTCTTTCAGCCTGCGGGCCACAAGGAAAGGAAGCATCATGAAAACAAGCAGTGCCACATAGTTCATCCACGAGTAAATCATGGGATAGCCGTTCAGGGCCTGGTCTGCGTAGATAAGGAAGTAATGGCGCAGGGGAAACAGGTTTGCCAGGCCTTGCAGTACGGGATGCATCGCCATGGCGGGAAATGACAGTCCGCACATGGAGAACGACAGTACGCCCCATAGGGAAGCAAAGCTGAGTCCCAGACGCAGGGTGGGCAGAGTACCTATCATCAGTATGCCCATGCCTTGCGATGCCAGCACCAGGCAGAGCGTGGCGAGCAGCATCGGCAGTATTCCGCTGTTGCAGGGGAAATGCAGGAAACCGTACAGGTATGTGTTGTATAAGATTCCCATAAGGAAGAATACGGCTGTATGCGGCAGCAGCTTTCCGGCAAGGGATATCCAGATGGAACCGTTGCCCGTGCGCAACCATTCGCGGGCGGTACGGTCCTTGATTTCCACCCCGATGGAGTAGACGGTTATCATAAAGATAAGCAGCATCAGTACGCCCGGAGCAAAAGTGTTGCACAGGTATACGGAGTAGTTCAGCCACGGATTGTTCAGCGGATGGGTGTCGATGACAATCGGTTGCAGGAATGCCATTGCCTGCTCTTCCGTTGCGCCTTTGGCGTATAGTGCGGTGCGTGCGGCGGCTCCCGATGCCAGTTCGCTCATCATCTTCATGTCTTTAAAGAGCAGTGAACCGGCTATGAGCAACGTATTGTTGGTGTAGAAGGATACTTTAGGCTGCCGCTGCGCCTGTGCTTTGGCGGCTGCTCCGGGCGTCTGTTCCTGCGGGGGTGTAGTAAAAGCCGTAAATCTCTCCTTTCTGCATGGCGATGCGTGCATCGGAAATATCGGGATAGCGGGCTACGACGGCGGTTTGCTCAAAAGCATCCAGGTTGCGCACCAATTGGCGTGAAGTGGCGGTCATGTCCCGGTCCACCACGCCGACGGGCATGTCGGTAGGCAAGCCGGAATCCATTAGCGTTGTGAAGAATATATAGCAGAACAGAGGTGCTATGACCATGCAGAACAGGTATAGCGGGCGCGAAACGAGCCGTCGCAACTCGCGTTTCATCACATTCAGCAGGGCCGTGTATTTGTTGTTCTTCTTCTCCATTATCACTCTGTCACCTTATTGTTTTACAACCTTATGTAATCTTGTCACTTATTCAATATCACGCTCATACCCGGACGCAGGCCTTCTGTCTTCTCCAGTGGAGATGCCTTGACTTCAAATGTCTTTAAGTCGAACTGTCCGGTTGTTTTGGTAGCTTTCCAGGCGGCGTATGTGCCGAGGTCTTTCAGGTAGTATACTTTCAGACGGATGTTCCTGTCGAGGGCGGGGATGAAAGCTTCAAATTCGGTTCCCATGCCCAGTCCCTGCAATAAATCCTCGCGCACGTTGAAAGTGACCCACATATCGTCCATAACGGCAATGTTCATGATGGGGGCGCCTGTGCCTACCAGTTCGCCTGTTTTGGGGAATATTTCGGAAACCTCTCCGGCGGTCTGCGCTATCAGGCAGGTTTCCCTGATGTATGATTCCACTTCGGCAACAGCGCCTTTCGCACGCTCTACCAGGGCGGCTGCGGCAGCCTTGTCCTCGCGTTCCGCGCCGTTCTTCGCCATAGTGTACTGGGCTTGTGCTGCTTTTTCAGTGGCTTGTGCGGCATCGCGCTGGGCGGTAACTTCGTCCAGTTTCTGGGCGGACATCACTCCCTGGTCGTGCAGGTTCTTTACGCGTTTGTACGATTTTTCGGCAATGGCAAGTCCTGCCCGGGCTTTTTGCCAAATTTCGTAGGCTGCCTGTATCTGTTCCTGGCGGGCGCCTTTCAAGGCTTTTTCGTTTTGGGCTTGTGCGGCGGCTTCGGCAGCACGGGCCTGTTCCAGTTTTGCCTGTACATCCGGAGCTTCGAGAATGGCAAGCGTATCTCCTGCCTGCACGCTCTGTCCCTCTTTCACCCGGAACTCCAGGATACGTCCCGGTACTTTGCTCGATACGCGATACTCTGTTACTTCGGCCTGCCCTTGTATGATTTCCGGCCCTTTGCGCAGCATGAAGAAACCTACGAGGGCAACGATGGCAATTACTCCCGTCAGGGTGAGGAATGCCAGCAACATGTTACTGTTTTGTGATTTTGTATCCATTATTGTAATTTATGATTTCAGTTTTTAATTCTCGATATTCAGACTTCCCGTTGCTTTCTTCAGATAGATTTCCGTCAGCTTCACGTCTATCTGTGCATCTATCTTTTCCGATTGGGCGGACAACCAGGCGGTGTGGGCTTCCAATACATTGCTTGCCGGGATAACCCCTTCCTCGAATCCGAGAGTGGCATAGCGCAGGTTCTCATCAGCCTTTTCCAGGTTCTTCTCCGCCATGATAAGTTTCTTGGCCGCTTCGTTTACCTTGAAAACCGATTGGCTGACCTGCAGTTCTATCTTTTCTTTGGCATCGTCCAGTTGGTACCGGCTGATGCGCACTTCGGACTTGGCGGCTTTTACCTTGTAGATGCCTTCTCCCCAGTGCCAGACAGGTATGCTGACCATGACGCCTACGTTCCACATGCCCTTGAACTTGTTTTCGAAGCTGTTGAATACGGACGGATTGGTTGCCATATAGTTTCCGATGAGTGCTACGGACGGCAGGAATTCCGAACGGGTCACGTTCACCTTCTGCTTATAGATTTGTGCGGCGAGTTCCAGGCTGCGCACTTCCGGGCGTGTGGCATATACACTATTCATATCGATGCTGCCGTTGTCGGCCGGGGTGGGGAACAGGTCGTCTTCCTGCTCGTCTGCCAGAGTGACGGGAGTGGAAAGGTCTAATCCGCATAGTTGGCATAGCAACATTCTGGAAAGGCTCAAACCGTCGTTTACTTTTGTCAGTGTCATTTCGGCTTCGTTCACTTTGACTTTTACCGACAGTCCGTCCGCTTTGGTCGCCACTCCTTCGGCAATCATCTTGTCTATGTCGCTTTCCAGTTTTTGCAGGAGTTCGAGATAGCCTTCTGCCAGTTTCTTCTTGTTGGCGAGAGACACCACTTGCCAGTATGCCTGGTCGGTGCTCAGAATTACTTCCTGCATTCCGCTGTTGTGCTGCTGGCGTGCCAGTTCTTCGGCATATCTGGTTATTTTGTTGTAGGCACGTATCTTACCGCCCATATAGAGAGGTTGGGTCAGCGTCAGCGCTCCGGCATACATATTGCGTGTGTCGGTGCGGAAAGCATCTACGAGCGATTGTCCCAATCCGTTGAGCGGGGTGGCAATGTCTATATTGCCCAATGATTGCACAAGTGCCATGAATTGCGGGTTCTGTGCCAGTTGCGGGTATTGGGTCATCATTCCCTGGATTCCGTTTTGCAGCGCACCGCTTACCTGCGTTCCTACACTGCCGAGCGCACTTTTCTGTGCATCGTTCAATAAAGAAAACTCTTTCTGGTTGCGCATATATCCGCCGGTAGCGGAAATCTTGGGCAGATAGTTTGTAAATGCTTCTTTTTTACGGTAGTGCGCCGCATTGATTTTCTCGCGGCTTATCAGCAACTCCTTATTGTTGGCTACGGCCAGTGCACGGCAACTATCCAGGCTCAGGATGCCCTGCGCGCTCGTTGGCAGCATCAGGCAGGTCAAGTAGATGAAACAGAAGAACTTTTTCATTGTATCTATACATTGTAAATGTTGTGGAAATATTGTTTTGTGAAGCAACAATAATTGCATAAACAACGATGCAAATGTATAGGGTTTCAATGATATTACAAAATAAATTGCGTTTTTTTTGATTTAAGGGAGGGGAAGAAACAGAAAACAATCTTTTTCAGACAGAAGAACAAAAGAACAAATTTGAGGTGTGTCAAAACTAAAATTTGTTCTTTTGTTCTTCTGTCCGAATTAATCCGAATCATCCGAATTAATCCAGATTGAACGACTGTGAACCGATAAGCGTTCCGTCCGAGAATATGTCTACACGGTAGCTTCCTGCGTACAGGAACTCTTCGACATCCCAATACACCGTTACGTTCTGTTCCTCGCCGTTATATTCTATATATTTCTTGATGGAATATACCAGTTCGCGGTTTTCATAGGGAAATGTATTGGAATCGCTTTTGCTCAATACGCCGTTGTCCGGTTTGGTGATACGGACGTAGAGGGTGCGTTCGCCTGTTTCGGCGGTTATGTTCTTGACGATTGTGAAGTTGATTTTCAGCTTGACGACGTCTTTTACCTTTTTGGCTTTCTTGCCCCGCTTGTTGGCGGCAAAGATGTTGATGTTCGTTGCATCGAGTTGGGCCGCAAGCGTCACTTTCTTATTCAGGTTTTTCTTTTCCTCGGCAAGGCTGCTGATTTGTTGCGAAGCGACGTTGTATTTGCGGGTAACATCAGCTATCACCTCTTTCTGATGGGTAGTGAGGCGGCTCAGGGAGTCTATCTGGTTGATATAGCCTATCATTACTTTACGCAGGGTTGCCAGTTCTTTCTTCAAGCGGCGTATTTCGGTGGCATTAGTACTTTTTACGGTACGGAGCTCTTCCAGCAAACGCTGCGTTTTCAGTTGTTCCTGCTCCAGAAGGACGGAAAGGGAGTCGTTGGATACGGTGAGCTTCAATTCATCGTACTGCTTGGCGAAGTCGGTGTACTGGTTTTCCAGGTCTTCCTTTTCCAGGTTGAATTCCTGCACCAACTCGTTGTTGGCGCGTTTTTCTGAAATCAGCAATACGGTAACACCTATTAATAATAGTATCAGAATGCTTCCGACAACAACCTGAAGCGTATTTTTCTTGTTGGCCATTTTGATAGTGTTTAGTGGTTAATGATTGGTGATTGACAGACGGGTGCTTCCCTCTATAATCGTAAATCGCCGCAAAAATAATCATTAATCACTAATCGCTAATCACTAACCCCAATCAAATTCTTCATTTAACTAAAATTATTACGGAAATATTTCTTTAATCAGGAATGTCGTTGTATTTTTGTAGCAACTTTATAGAACACTAATAAACAAAAACTTTAGAAATTATGTCAAAAGTAACCGTAGTAGGTGCAGGTAACGTAGGT
>OGOU01001300.1_pt1 | contig 19648 bp, 13 predicted proteins | sample 1552721 | NCBI WGS metagenome assembly OGOU01 (sample SAMEA2580176, study PRJEB22360) | human gut metagenome | biome: human gut; feature: human-associated habitat; material: faeces | place: Denmark | collected 2008/2010
CGCGGCCGGCACGGCTGGCTCCACTGCTGCCAGTGCAGTAGCAACCGGTGAGCCCAAGGCAGGCGGCACCCTGCGCCTGTGCTATTCCAGCCCCATTGCCACCCCCGGTTACACCCCCCGTGCCACCGGCAACGCGGCCATTTACTACCTGACGCTTTCTTATGAAAGCCTGACCAGCTATGATGCCGAGGGCAATATGATCCCCAATCTGGCAACGGAGTGGGATGTGAACACCGATGAGCTGAGCATTACCTGGACTCTGCGGGAGGGCGTCAATTTCGCCGACGGTGAGCCTTTCAATGCAGAGGCCGTCAAGCGCAACATTGAGGAGTATCAGGCCAACAACCGCACCGAGACCGCAAACATCGCTTCCTGTGAGGTTATTGATGACACCCACATCAAGATGATGATGGCAGAGCCCAACTCCTCCACGCTGGAATCTGTGGGCTTCTTCGTCTACTACATGAGCCCCAAGGCGCTGGAAAACCCCAGCAGCCTGGATGCCGCTACCTGCGGCACCGGCCCCTTCCAGCTGAGCGAGTTCGAGAACAACGCCTACGCTATCTATACCAAGAACGAGAATTACTGGAAGGAAGGCCTGCCCTATCTGGATTCCGTCGAGATCACCGTGGTCACCGAGTCCAGCACTGCTGAGACCGCATTCCGTGCCAATGAGTACGATATGCTTCAGGTACTTGATATGTCTCCGCTGGTCAAACAGGATCTGGACAATGATGGCATCTATGTGGCTGAACGTAATGAAAACGGTATGGGCGTTGGTACACTGGGTCTGATCCCCAACAGTGCCATTGACGGCCCCTGGGCCGATGCTCGCGTCCGTCGTGCAATGTGCTACGCCATTGATGTGGATGCACTGAATGCTGCTTTCCTGATGGGTACGGCACAGATGACTGATCAGTGGGCAGTTCCCGGTGCAGTTACCTACAATGATGATATCAACCACTACAAGTTCGATCCCGACCGTGCAAAAGAACTGCTGGCCGAAGCTGGTTATGCAGATGGCTTCAACACCAACATCGTAACGGTGAGTACTATTTCTGATATGTTCACGGCCATTGCCAACATGCTGGACGAGGTGGGCATCCACTGCAACATCCAGCAGGTCGATGGTGCTACCCAGAACCAGCTGTACATGGATGGCACCTGGGAAGGCCTGATGCCCCATTGGACGACCGTTTCTCCCGATCTGGGCCTGTACATGGGCCGTCATCTGGATTACAACGGCGCTTACTACGCCAAGGGCATCCAGCATCCCGACAAGGAAATGGAGCTGCTGGAGGAGATCCGCCGCTGCATGGATCCCGATGAGAAGCACAAGCTGGAAAAGGAAATGCAGGCAGCAATTTACGATGCTGAGACCGGTTCCTGCCTGTTTGGCCGTCCGCTGATGGTCAACGGTTCTACGATGTACAAGTATGATTACGTCATCGACGACCACGCTACCGAGGCATTTACCTCCGCATGGGATCTGTCCGCCTGCTGGCTGAACAAGTAAGCAACCAACTTTAGAGTATCACGACCGGAATATATTTCTCCTTATTTCGGCAGATCCCGGCGCAGTGATCTGCGCCGGGATTTGTTTTAGAAGGGGAGAAAGGTTCCGCAGGAAATGGAGCGAACTATGAAATCGAACAACCTTGCCAAAATGATCGGCAAGCGTGTGGTGCAATCCTGCATCACCATCCTGCTTGTCACTCTGTTCGTCTTTGCCCTCATCCAGATGGTTCCGGGCGACCCCGTAGCCAACTATCTGGGTGCAACCGCCACCGAAGAGCAGATCGCCTATTACCGCCACCTTTATGGTTTCGATCGTCCGGTCATCGTCCAGTATCTCAGCTGGATCGGCGGCCTGTTCCGGGGCACCATGGGCCAGTCCATCAGCTATCAGTCTGAGATCGCTGACATCATCCTGCCACGTCTGGGAACAACCCTGACCATGGTGATCCCCGCCTTTATCATTGGTACGATCACCGGTATCCTGTTCGGCATCATTGCTGCCAAGAACCGCGGCAAGACCATTGACAGTGTGATCTCCTTCTTTGCGAACATCGGTGTCTCGATGCCCATGTTCTGGCTGGGTATGATGGGGATGCTGGTGTTTGCCCTCAAACTGCGGGTCCTGCCCAGTTCCGGCTATGTTCCCATCACCCGTGATTTTGGCGGCTGGCTCAGCCACATGATCATGCCCATCATTGTGCTGAGTCTGGGTGTCAACGCTGGTTTTGTCCGTCTGACCCGCTCCTCCATGCTGGAAGTCATGCGGCAGGATTATGTGACCACCGCCCGTGCCAAAGGCGTTTCCAAGAAGGATGTTACCTTCAGGCATCAGCTGCGCAATTCCATGATCCCCATCGTCACCACCATGGGAATGCGCCTGGGTTCCATGGTGGGCTCCACCGTCCTGATCGAGAGCCTGTTCGTCATCCCGGGTCTTGGCAGCGTGATGATGAACGGCATCAGCAACCGTGACTTCATGCTGGTGGCGAACGGTGTGCTCATCATCTCCATCTTTGTTGCCATCTGCAACCTCGTGGTCGATATCCTGTACGGCATCATCGATCCCCGCACCCGCTAAAAGGAGGAATGAACTGTGGAAAACAAGACAAAAAAGAAGGGTCTGCTGGAGCGTATCACGTCCTCCCGCGTGTTCCGGGTCATGTTCAGCCGCAAGATCATCGTGGTCTGCGCGATTTTGCTTCTCATCATGGTGCTCATCGCCATCTTTGCTCCGGTGATTGCTCCCTATGATCCCAACAAGGATGATCTTTACAATGTTCTGAAGGGCTGCTCTGCCGAGCACTGGCTGGGCACTGACTCCAATGGACGTGATGTTCTGAGCCGCATCATCTATGGTGCCCGCATCTCCTTTACGGTCGGTATCGTGGCCGTGGTCATTTCCAGCGTCATCGGCATGGCACTGGGCCTGATCGCCGGCATGGCAGGCGGCGTGGTGGATGCCTTCATCATGCGTGTCATGGATGCCATGATGGCTGTGCCCATGCTGATCCTGGCTATGTTTCTGGGCGCGATCCTGGGTCAGGGCCTGGGCAATGTCTGCCTGGCCATCGGCATCTCGATGGTGCCCGGCTACGCCCGTGTCACCCGCGGTCAGGTGCTGAGCGTCCGCAATGCCGATTATGTCACCGCCGGTACCCTGTGCGGTGCATCCCGGATCCGCAACACGCTGGTGCATGTGTTCCCCAACTGCCTGTCCGTCAACATCGTCAGCATGACCGCCAGCCTAGGCGGTGCCATTCTGGCCGAAGCGAACCTGAGCTTCCTGGGCATGGGCATCACGCCCCCGACTCCCAGCTGGGGCGCAATGGTCAGCGGCGGCTATAAGTACCTGTCCACCCAGCCCATCATTGCCATTGCTCCCGGCATTGCGATCATCATCGTGGTGCTCTGCTTCAATATGTGCGGCGACGCTCTGCGCGATGCCCTCGACCCGAAGCTGCGCGGCACATTGGGCAGCGGCAAAAAGACCAAGCGCGCAAAGCGCACCAAGAATGTGAAAGAGGTGGCCTGAAATGAGCGACAAGCTGCTGGAAGTCAAAAACCTGAGCGTTGAATATGATACCGAAATTTCCACCGTCTACGCCGTCAATGGTCTGGACTTGGATCTGAACTACGGCGAGACGCTGGGTCTGGTGGGTGAGACCGGTGCCGGTAAGACCACCACAGCCCTGAGCGTCATCCAGCTTCTGCCGGAAGGCATCGGTTTTGTGACCGACGGCTCCATCAAGCTGGACGGTGTGGATATGCTGAATGCTCCCGAGGAAAAGATTCGTGCCATGCGCGGCAGTGTAGTATCCATGATCTTCCAGGATCCCATGTCTGCCCTGAACCCGGTGATGACCGTGGGAGCCCAGATCATGGAGGTGCTGAAGATCCATCATCCGGAGCAGAGCACGGCCCAACTGGAAGCCCGTGTGGATGAGATGATGGAGTTGGTGGGCATCCCTGCAAAGCGCAAGGTGGAGTACCCCCATCAGTTCTCCGGCGGCATGAAGCAGCGCATCGTCATTGCCATTGCGCTGGCCTGTGAGCCGAAGCTGATCCTTGCCGACGAACCCACCACCGCACTGGATGTGACCATTCAGGCCCAGATGCTGGGCCTGATCAACGAACTGCAGAAGCGGCTGAACACCGCCATGATCCTCATCACCCACGATCTGGGTGTTGTGGCCCAGACCTGCGAAAAGGTCATGGTCATGTACGCCGGTGAGGCCATCGAGTACGGCACAGCAGAGGATATCTTTGAGACCACGCAGCGCCACCCTTACACCCAGGGGTTGTTCAACGCCATTCCCAAGCTGGATGAGAACACCAAGCGTCTGGAGGCCATTGAGGGGATGATGGCTGACCCCACCCAGAAGATCGAGGGATGCCGCTTTGCTGACCGCTGCAAATATGCCACTGCAGCCTGCAAAAAGGCCCATAAGATGCGGGAGGCCACACCGGGCCACTTCATCCGCTGCTGCCGGTTTGATCCGCCGCAGTCCAACACCTGAGCCGGGAGGAAATGACAATGGAAGAAAAGGTTTTGATCGAAGCAAAGAACCTCAAAAAATACTTCAAAGTCGGCGCAAACAGCCAGCTCCATGCGGTGGACGGCGTGAACTTCAAGATCAAGCGTGGCACCACACTGGGCGTGGTAGGCGAGTCCGGCTGCGGCAAGTCCACGCTGGGCCGCCTGCTGCTGCGGCTCTATGATGTTACCGATGGTCAGATCATCTACGACGGCACCGACATCACCAAACTGAATGCCAAGGAACTCAAGCCCATCCGTGCCCGGATGCAGATGATCTTCCAGGATCCGTCCGGTTCGCTGGATCCCCGCAAGAGCGTGAAGGAACTGATCGGAGAACCGCTGAAGATCTATAAAGCCTGCAAAAACCGTGACGAATACGATGCCCGCATCGCCGAGATCATGGAGACCGTCGGCCTGGATGAGCGTTATGCAGAGAGTTTCAGCCACGAGCTGGACGGCGGCCGCCGCCAGCGCATCGGCATCGGCCGCGCATTGGCTATGGACCCGGAGTTCATCATCTGCGACGAGCCGGTCTCTGCACTGGACGTTTCCATTCAGGCACAGATCCTGAATCTGCTGATGGATCTGCAGGATGAGAAAAAGCTGACCTATGTCTTTATCACCCACGATCTGAGCGTGGTCAAGCACATCAGCCACGAGATCATGGTTATGTATCTGGGCCAGTGTGTGGAATATGCCAAGACCGAGGATCTTTTCAAGAATCCGCTCCACCCCTATACCAAGGGTCTGCTGGATGCTGTGCCCATCCCCAGCCTGAAGGCCAAAAAGCTTTCCACCGAGGTCATGCGCGGCGAACTGACAAGCCCTGTGGACCCGGCTCCCGGTTGCCGTTTTGCGGCCCGCTGTCCCTATGCAACAGATGCCTGCCGCGGCAGGGATATTCCTTTGAAGGAAGTGGAACCCGGTCACTTTGTCAGCTGCACACACTTTTGAGAACACAGAAAGGCGGGAAAATCAATGACAGAGGAAGAAAAAAAGACAGCTGCCGAGCAGAAGCAGCGTGAGATGGAAGAGATGATGCGGCAGGCGCAGGAGAGCTACCGGAAGGAATATACCAGTATACCCTACGACGGCCCGGTCTATGGCTGCCGCCGGGAGGAGCTGATGCTGCCCATGCAGGACGGAGTGAGGCTCTATACCGAGATCTTCAAACCGGAGGGACTTGCACAGTTCCCTGTGCTGATCCAGCGCAGCTGCTATCCCAATCAGCAGCCGCTGTATGAGATCAACGGAGCAGAACTGACCCGCCGGGGCTACGGCTATGTGATCCAGACCTGCCGCGGTACGGGCAAGAGCGAGGGACATTGGGAACCCAACGTCAATGAGCGCCCGGATGGCCGCGATACCCTGCAGTGGCTCAACGACCAGCCCTGGGCAGAGAGCATCGGCTATTTCGGAGCCAGCTATCTGGCCCTGACCGGCTGGGCCATTGCAGACATCGTTCCACCCAAGGTCAAGGGAATGATGCTGACGGTCTATGGCACCGACCGTTTCAAATCGGCTTATGAAAAGGGGCTGTTCCGCCACGATGTGCTGACTGGCTGGGCAATGCAGAATGCAGGCCATCCGGTCACAGCGGACTATCTGGAAAGCTGCCGCTTCCGTCCCCACGACAAGGTGGATGAAGCGCTGTGGGGTGGAACGCTGGACTGGTATCAGGACTGGATCCACGCCACCCGCCGCACAGATGCCTACTGGCAGCAGGGCTGGTGGAAGCTGTTAGCCGATGTGCCCGGAAATACCAAGGTTCCGGTGTATATCATCGATGCATGGTACGATCACCATTTTGGCAGTGCCATCAATACCTATGCCTCTCTGGCCCCTGAGACCAAAGAGCACAGCTGGCTGGATATCGGCTGCTGGAATCATATGTCCCAGCCCTGCATTGCGTGGGGCGAACAGCACAATCTGGAAAACGGCGACATCCACCGGATGCTGGAATGGTTCGACCTGCTGCTGAAGCAGAAAAAACAGCCGGAAAAGCGGGTGCGCACCTATGTAATGCGGGAGGACCGCTGGAAAACGCTGGAGGCATGGCCCGCCCCCGTGAGCCGGACTGAAAAGCTTTATCTGGGTGAAACAACTCTGAATGCCGAGCCGGCAGAAGGGGAGCGCACCTTTGTGTATGACCCGGAGACCCCCGTGCCCAGCCATGGTGCAGAAAGCGTTCTGACCACCATTGCCGAGGCAGGCAGCCTGCTGCAGCCGGAGCCGGACTATCGGCCCGATGTGGTCAGCTTCGTCAGCGCTCCGCTGGAAAAAGCACTGCCCATTTGTGGGCAAATCAAGGTGCACCTGAATGTCTCGACCGATGTGGATGATACTGCCTTCACTGCCAAGCTGATGGAAGTGTTCCCGGATGGCAGGGCCTATAACATCCGGGGCGGCATCACCACCATTGCAGCAGATTTGCCGGAGGGGCAGACCTATACTCCCGGCCAGACAGCAAAGGTCTGTGTGGAGATGTGGGATATGAACTGGACAGTGCAGCCCGGCAGCTGCCTGCGGCTGGATGTCTCTTCTTCCGATTTCCCGCAGTACGCCGTTCACAGCAATTACGCAGGAGTCTGGTCTGAACAGGGAAAGACCCGCATCGCCCACCAGAAGATCTTGCTGGGGGAGGGCAGTTTTGTAGAACTGCCCCTGCACGAGAACTGAGAGAAAGGAACCAAGACCATGACGGAACAGGAACGAAATGTCCTTCTGAACGAACTGCGGCAGCAGGAGAGCCAACGGGAAAAGCAGATCAAGCGGGAGCGGTTCCGCCGCTTGAATCCTTATGCAAAGAAAGGAGCGGTGGTGTTTGCCGGCTCCAGCCTGATGGAACAGTTTCCATTGTATGAGTTTTTGCAGGACGATGATCTGCACTGCACCTTGTACAACCGGGGCATCGGCGGCTTTACCACCACCGAGCTGCTGGAGGCCATGGACGAGTGCATCCTTGAACTGCAGCCTGCGCACCTGTTCCTGAACATCGGCACCAATGACCTGAACGGCCCGGACTACGACCGCGCCGCCATGCTGGGCCGGTATGAGGAGATCGTGCAGCAGATCCGGAAAAAACTGCCTGAAACAAAGCTCTACCTGCTGGCCTATTATCCGGTAAACCCCACCGTGGCCGAAGATCCGGGCCTGATCGAATGCTTCCGCTGGCGCACCAATGAGCGTATCCGGGAGGCAAGCGAGGGCGTGCAGGCGTTGGCCCGGAAATACGGAGCGGAATTCCTCGACCTGAACAAGGACCTGTACGATGCTGCCGGAAATCTGAAAGCGGAGTACACCATTGAGGGAATGCACCTGTATGCCAACGGCTACCGCCCTGTGATGGATGCTCTGCTGCCGCTGCTGCGCAAAATCGGAGAAGAACAGGGAGGAAAGCAATGACCGGAGTCTTTGGTGTTGTTCTGGGTCAGATCCTTCTGATGTTCCTCTATCTCATCATAGGTTATGTGCTTTATCGTACCGGACTGATCACCCAGGAGGGCAGCAAGGCACTGGCTCACCTGCTGTTATATTGCGTGCTGCCCTGTGTTGTGCTAAAATCATTTTGTATTGAGTATTCGGCAAAGGGAGCTGTGGAATTGGCTGTCAGCATTGCGGCAGGTGCCGGGGTGCTGCTGCTTTCCATGGCGGTGTCGTGGCTCTTTTTCCGCAAAGACCCCATGGCGCAGATCGGTGTGGCTTTTTCCAACGCCGGGTTCATGGGACTTCCGCTGGTCACAGCAGTGCTGGGTGGAGAAGCTGTGTTCTACGCAGCAGGCTTTGTGGCCCTGCTGAATGCTTTGCAGTGGACCTACGGCCAGGCAAAGCTTTCCGGGGACAAAAAGTACATCCAACTGGGGACAGTGCTCAAAAATCCGCTGGTGCTCTCCCTGTTGGGCGGTGTGATGATCTACTTCTGCCGCATCCCGGTGCCGCAGTTCCTCCGCACCCCCATGGGGGCCATTGCAGGCATGAACGCTCCGCTTGCCATGATCGTGCTGGGTGTCTATCTGGCCAGGACCGACCTCAAAGCCATCTTTACCCGCCCCCGGCTCTACGCCCTTTCGGCAGTACGGCTGGTGGTGATCCCACTGCTGACGATCGTCTGTCTGATGCTTCTTCCAGCCGGATGGCGGCAGATCGGTACGGTGCTCATCATTGTGAATGCGGCTCCCATCGGCAGCAACATCGCGGTGTATGCACAGCGTCTGGGGCTGGATTCTTCCTACGCTGTGCAGATGGTCTGTCTGAGCACATTGCTGTCGCTGATCACGCTGCCAGTGATGCTCAGCCTGGCTGCCGCGTTGGGCTTTGCATGAGTCTGAAAACAACCAACAGAAAGCAGGAGATAAGATGAAACAGTATCTTTTGATCGACATCGGCGGAACCTTCATCAAGTACAGCCTGGCCGATGAACAGGCCCGGAAAATCTCCGGCGGTAAGGTTCCGACACCGCTGACGAATATGGATGACCTTCTGGCGGCCATCGAGGGCTTTGCCGCTCCCCTTCAGGGGCAGTTCGTGGGCTGCGCCATCTCTATGCCGGGCCGCATCGATACCAGAAACGGCATCGCCCATACCGGTGGAATGCTCAGTGCCTTTATGTGGGAACAGCCCTTTGCTGCGCAGGTAGAGGCACGGCTGGGCGTGCCGGTGACCATCGCCAACGATGGCAAGTGTGCCGCAGCAGCGGAGGGCTGGACCGGTGCGCTGGCCGGTGTGGAAAATGGTCTTGTGCTGGCGCTGGGCACCGGCATCGGCGGCGGCATCATCCTGAACGGGAAGGGGCTGATGGGCGCTCACGCTGCCGCAGGCGAGGTTAGCGGCCTTGTTTCCAATATGGCAGCCATGGAGACAGAAACCTTTGAGATGAACAAGGTGGAAACTTTCTCGGATGCACCCCTGTGGGCAGGTGCCGCTTCGGCGACAGGTTTGATCCGGGAATATGCCCGGCAGAAGAAACTGTCGCTGCAGGGCCCGCTACCCACCGGCGAGGAAATCTTTGCGGCTTACAATGCCGGGGAGCCGGAAGCGCAGAAGACTCTCAAGATCTTTGCCCGGCGGGTGGCCGTTGGCATCCTGAGCCTGCAGAATGTGCTGGATGTGGAAAAGGTGGCCAGCGGCGGCGGTATCAGCGCAGCGGAGGCTCTGCTGCCTGCGATTCAGGCCGAGTTGGATTGGCTGTTTGAGCGCTGCACAGTCATGCCGACGGTCAAGCCGGAGCTGGTGCGCTGCCGCTATGGCAACGACGCCAACCTGATTGGTGCCCTGAAGCTGTTCTTTGAACAGAACCCCGCCTGAACCAGAACAAAATAGGATAGGAGTAGAAACTTATGAGCGTTTTCCGTGATGATTTCCTGTGGGGTGGTGCTTGTGCAGCCAACCAGTTCGAGGGCGCATGGGACGTGGATGGCAAAGGCCCCAGTGTCCCTGACCTGTGCACCAATGGCTCTCACACCAGCCCGAAATGGGTGACAACTGCTATCCGCTCCGACCGGCTGTATCCCAGCCATGAGGCCATCGACTTCTACCACCACTACGAGGAGGACATTGCTCTCTTTGCCGAGATGGGCTTCAAGACCTTCCGCACCTCCATCAACTGGACCCGCATTTTCCCCACCGGTATGGAGACCGAGCCGAACGAGAAGGGCCTTGAATTCTATGACAAGGTCTTTGACTGCTGCAAGAAGCACGGCATCGAGCCGCTGGTCACCATCAGCCACTACGAGCTGCCCTATGCGCTGGTGGAAAAATACAACGGCTGGGCCAGCCGGGAACTCATCGAGTTCTATATGAACTACTGCAAGGCCATTTTTGAGCGGTACAAGGATAAGGTCAAGTACTGGCTGACCTTCAACGAGATCAACTGCGGCACCATGCCGATGGGCGCGATCCTGGAAACAGGCACCATCCGGGGCTTTGAAGGCCCTACCGACAAGGTGCCGGACAACAAGCAGGAGCGCTTTCAGGCGCTGCATCACCAGTTTGTGGCCAGTGCAGAGGCTGTTCGGTATGCCCACGACCACTACCCTCAGTTCAAGATGGGCTGCATGATCTGCTTTATCACCAGCTACGCACTGACCTGCGACCCGGCCGACGAGATCGCCAACCAGAAGGCCATGCAGATCAGCAACTGGTTCTGCTCTGATATGCATGTCCGCGGCGAGTATCCTTCTTACATGAAGCGCTATTTTGCCGAGAATAACATCACCATCCGGCAGGAGCCGGAGGATGCTGCTATCCTGAAGGCCGGTACTGTCGATTTCTACACCTTCAGCTACTATATGTCCAACTGCATCACCACCCACAAGGATGCCGATGATGTGGGCGGCAACATCATTGCCGGAAAGAAGAATCCCTACCTGAAGGCTTCCGACTGGGGCTGGCAAATCGACCCCATTGGTTTGCGCTACAGCCTGAACGAGATCTATGACCGCTACCACATTCCCCTGATGGTGGTGGAGAACGGTCTGGGTGCTTACGACAAGAAGGATGCCGACGGAAAGATCCACGACAGCTACCGCATCGACTACCTGCGGGCACACATCGAGCAGATGGCTGAGGCTGTAAAGGACGGCGTGGATCTGATGGGCTACACCCCCTGGGGCTGCATCGATCTGGTGAGTGCCTCCACCGGTGAGATGGCAAAGCGCTATGGCTTCATCTACGTCAACAAGTTTGACGACGGCACGGGTGATCTGAGCCGCGAAAAGAAGGACAGCTTCTACTGGTATCAGAAGGTCATTGCCACCAACGGCGAAGATTTAGGATAACAAAAACAGACCTCCGGTGGTGATATGTACCCGTTTTTTTGGACACTAGGACAAATTGGACACTAGGACAAAATTGAATCATTAGGCATCCATTGCTTTATGCAGCATAGTGCAATTCGCGAACCGGGCTTCCACCGGTTGGTGTCCATGTTATAGTGGCAGGAGAGCAGTTTCATCATAGTAGTATTCTCCTAGACTTGATTTTGGTGTGCGGCCACTCAAACCAATGCCGTCAAGTCGGTGGGGATAGGGTGATTTTTAATTTGTCGGAGAGTAAGTGCACGGTTTCTGCACGGATTTTGCACGGTTTCAAAACGTGCAGAGGGTGCTTTTCGTTGCAAAATCCGACAAAGGGTGCAGAAATTACCGGGTGAAAAATCACGTTGCTTTGATTAAAAATAACGATGACTCGAAACTTCCATAAATTGAGACGAACCGGCGGCTTGCTCTCTTAATCAGTGGGCCCAGGGTTCGAGTCCCTGGAGGTGCACCAGATATTGAACGTCAAATCGTAAGATTTGGCGTTCTTTCTTTATGTAGGAAAGCGGCTGCACACTTTCTGCACACCGTTTGCACATTTGCCCGAATCAGGGGCTTTTCTGCGCAAGGTTTGCACAGCCTGCTTTCCTTTGCATAAGAAGAGATTTTAGGCGAACAAGGCTCTCGTCAATTCTCTGCGTTCGTCTGCGTCCATCAGCCGGATGGCTTCAAGGATCTCCCTGCCGGAGATTTTTGTTGCCGCCGGCTTTTCGTTTTGCCGGGGCTGAGGTGCTGCCGGGGTCAGGTCTTGGGAATAAAAATTTGCTTCGATCTTTTCGGTCAGCTCCAACCGGGGCTTGTCCTGCGTGTGGGCGTAGGTGTCCATCAGAACAGATGCCGTTGCATGGCCTGTGTTACCCTGCACCGACTTGAAGTCACCGTCCGACTGCAAGAGCTGGTAGGTGGCACTGGAGTGCCGCAGGCCGTGGAACACGATCTGTTCAAACTCCGGGTGCTCGGCTCTCCACAGGCGGTACCACTTTGTCAGCAGCTCCGGCGCGATGGGCAGACCATCCGGGAGCCGGAACAGCTGCCCGCAGTTGCTGTATTTCTCCGGAGCGTTCTGCTCGTCCTGCTTGAGCTTTTCAAGCCATGCCAGAAGCTCGGCTTTCAGAGGCTTGGTCATATACAGGACACGGTTGGACTTCTTGGTCTTGGGCTTTTTCAGGATGAGAGAGGACTTGCTGCCCTCCCGTCTGTCCGGGAAGGTGTGATACACCTGATTGGGGTCGAGTTTTTCCAGAGCGTCCTTGTTGGCTCGCCGCATGGTCTTGCTGACTGAGATGGTGCCACGCCCATCGGCGGCATCGAAATCCAGATCACTCGGCTGCAAGCCGAGAATTTCGCCCTCACGGAGCGAAAGGATCATGCTCATGTGCACCGCCAGATGCAGGGCGGGGTTCTCGATGGTCTGCAAGGCTGCCAGCATGGTTTTCTCGTCCCAGATGGTGCGTTCCTCGATATTGACCTTGGGGGCATCACGGGGCAGGGGAATCTTGTGGATGAGGTCCCATTCCACCGCATAGGAAAAGGCGGTTTTCAGCAGGGTGTGGACTTCGTGAATAGAGGTGCTGGACAGCAGCCGCTTCTTCTGCTTCTTGGACAGGTCCTGCTTCACACCGTGCACATATTGCCCGCAGGGGGTCTTGGCAAGGGTGGCATAGAACTTCTCGATGTCGTAGGTGCGCAGCTCCTGTACCTTCCGTTTCCCGATATACGGCACGATAAGGTTCTGCACCATCGCTACGGACTGAGTGTAGGTCTTGGGGGACCACTTGTGCTTTGTGGACTGGATCGGGATCCACTTGTACAGCATCTCCTCCACCGTCATGGTGTCGGGGACGAGGAATGTGCCGTCTAGCAATTCTTTCTCGACCGTGATCTTTCGCTCCTGCGCCTCCTTTTTGGTCTTGAAACTTTCCCATCCCTCGCAGGGTTTGCCGGAATGGTCTTTGTACTTGTAACGGACGGAGTAGGAATCTCCGCGCTTCATAATAGATGCCATAGATTACCTCCCTCAGACCGCCGCAAACCAGTTGTCGAAGCTCTGCTTGTTTACCCGGATACTGGTGCCGATGCGCAGCACCCGAAAATCCTTCGTGGTGTTGCACAGGTTGTACGCAGCGCGAGGAGAAATCGCCAAAAGCTGGGCGATTTCCTCCACCCGGTAAACAAGAGGTTCGTGCTTGGCTGCTTTGGTCTGGTCAGAAGATTCAATGGCAGGGGATTTAGACATCTCCATTGTAGCGAGGTTCGAGTCCATTTGCAAGGAGTTATTCGTATAATCTTTGTATTTCACATCTTCGGTCGTGTCAGGCCGATTCATATTCATAGGCAGACCTCCATATCCTTGTAACCGAACGCCTGTAACCGGATAGGAAAACTCTCTTTTTCTGCACACAGGGCATCCGGTGGGCTTTATACTTTTTCTTCTCTTTTTAAGGTTACATGGTTACAGAAAGCGGAAAACGCAGCAGTCGTGCGGCTTTTTCGCCGTAACTGGGGTGTAACCGAACCTGTAACCAGACGTGTAACCACTATCCATCAGAAGGGAAAGTCCATCTGCCTTGCTTCCGCATCCGTTATTTCGGAGAAATCTTCAGCCCCGGTTTCGGGGCTGGTTACGCGCTCCCAGCCTTTCTGAACGCCGTACTTCGGGTAACGCTTGGCGGTTTTATGAGCCTGCCAGCCTTGAATATCGCCGCGCGAAATTCCGGTGTTCATGATCTCGCAGATAGCACGGGTCTCCCACTCTGCCGGGATGTTCGTGTTGCCCAGCGCCTCCGCATAGAGCTGCTTGGAACACACCCGGTCACCCGTGTAGTCCTCCAGAAAGGCGTAGATCATGCCAGCCTGCGCGTCCTCCTGCATGAAGTCCTGCTGATGGACTTGCAGCGTTTCCTGCATGGCAGGGCTGAACGCCAACCTGTAGTCGCCGCTGTTGTAAATCGTCATGGCTTCAAGCTGGTCGATATAGGCACGGGAATCCTCTTCGTTGTCCAAAATGTGGGTCTCAGCCAGTTCCGCATCCACCGGGATGGGGATGAAGCGGCGGTTGCCCGTGCGGTCACGGGGCAAAAAATCCTGCCGATTGGTCGTACCAGCAAAGACGCACTGGCGCAGACGGTCGGCAGGATGGGTCTCGTAGGGGATTTTATAGGTTTCCTTCTGCTTGCTGAGAAAGCTCTTGATCTCCTCGATGCTCTTGGCATTGGCGGTGGCAATCATCTCCGACATTTCAATGATCCAGTGCCCCTGCAGCTTGCGATATACGTTGTCATCGTCCAACCGCCGCAGGTCGTCCGAGAACCATTCGTCCTTGACCGCCAGCAGCCGGAAGAAGGTGGACTTTCCTGCACCTTGCCCGCCCACCAGACAGAGCATGGTTTCAAATTTGCATCCCGGCTGGAACACCCGTTTGATGGCTCCCAGCAAGAAAATCTTCATGGCTTCGCAAGTGTACTCGTCCTCCGCAGCACCGAGAAAATGATGCAGGACATGGGGAATCCGTTCAGTCCCATCCCATTTCAGACTGTTCAGATAATCCCGGATGGGGTGGTAGCGATTCTCGTTGGCAACGATGCGGATGGCGGATTCGATCTTCTTCTCGCTGGAAATACCGTATTTCTCCATTCTCCGCAGGATATACTTCATGTCGGTGTCGTTCAGGGGCTTGCCGGAGCGGGGCCAGCCTACGGGCTTCACAATGTCGATGCGCTCACTCAACAAGTTCAGCCGGATGGCATCGGCAAGCACATGGTCATTCTGCAAAATCGTGATGCAGTTCTGAATCGTCCGCTGGATTTCGCCGTTGGAATGTTTGGTCAGCATTTCCTTCACGTCTGCAACGGTTCGGGGGCTGCGTTCTTCCTGATTGACTTCTTTGCTCAATAAACATCACCTCGTGTTTCTGATTTTTCGGCAATCGGCGGTGCAGATGGCTTCCGCTGTGTCTGCTCTGCCTGCAAGCGGCTCAGCAGTTGCAGAACAGAATCCCGTGCTTTCTCCTTGACCTGTTCCTTGCCTTTCTGCCGGACTTCCGGTTTCAGCAGCTTCTCTTGCAGACGTGCAGCAGTGGTCTGCATGGTCTTGAGGAACTTGTCCAGCACGCCATCCAAACGGTGAGCGACATACTCTCTCGTGGCCTGCGGAGCCTTTCTCTCCGGGGACAGCACCCACTTCTTCGTGTCCTCGATCATCCGCATATCCTCTTTCCGAGTCTCGGTGCGCACTACGTCCGTCACGACCTCCACCGCCTTGTCGTAGGCTGCTGCCGAAACTTCATCGATCAGCGTTTCCATGTCGTTGACCTTGAGGGTCAATTCGTCCAGCTTGCTCTGCTGGGCGGCAAGCTGCTCCTTCTGCTTGGCAAGGATGAAGTCCTGCTTTTCCAGATATTTGCGGTTGCCGTATTCCGCTTCTTCCTCCAGTTCCAGCCCGTGCCGCTTTGCAATCTCAAACAGCATCTTCCGGCAGGCGGCATCAAAGGTGATTTTGCGGTTGTTCCGGCGGCTGAGGGGCTTGTCCGGGTCAGGCAGTTCAAAGCCCAGTGCTTCCAACGCCTTTTCCTGCTGGGGTGCCACCTCACCATGCTTGTTCTCACAGTCGAACACATGACGCTCATGGATGTGGGGAGTGCTTTCATCCAGATGCAGTGCCCAGTCCAGCAGGTGCACATGAGCACCAAACCGTTCATGAAATTCAGCAATGAACTCCGTTACCACCAGAACCAGATCTTCCACCGATGCGTGTTCGTCCAACGTTCCGAACTGGTAGATGGTTTCTTCCGGGCAGGTTTTCTTTCCGGCAAGCAAGTCCTCTATGGTTCGGTTGCGCTCGGTATGACGAATCTTTGCATTGCGAGCATTCTGGTTCTCCACAAAGTGAGAGTAGTGGATTTCATAGAACATCTTCTCCACATCGCTGAACGCAGCAGTCTGTCTATCCTTGTCGGATGCAGAACGGATGCCATGATAGCAGTCCCAGTAGATATTGCCCTTTGCTCGTTCCGAGTCGATGTGTTCACTGTTGGCAAGGTTGAAACTGCGGTCATTGTGCTTTGGGTTATAGGTGCCGTGGGTTCCAGCTCGTCCGTTGTGTCGTGTTAATTTCAGATAGACATCCCTCTTTTCCTGTATTTTTTGTGTATGGCCACTCGTGCGATCAAATCACAGGAGTGATACAATTCTTCTAAGCAACGGGTCTCGCATTTCAAGACCGTGTCTTGAAATCTTCTCTCGGAATCGAGAGGTAGTCCTTTCAAAAAGGATTTATGTGGTTGTCATACTGCAAAGAAAGTGGCCTATCGCTCCTTCCCTCAGTGGGAGATCATGGCGTTTGTCGCTTTCCGCTTAGAAGAGTTTGCTTTCGCTCTGCAAGAAAAGTATAACAGAGAAACTTGGAATCGAACAGGAACTGAGAGTTCCTAATTTTCGGTGAAAGTAGGAAGCATCGTTCCCATTTCTTGTTGCATCGCTATTCTTTCTTTGCGGAAAATCACTAAGATGCTGCATCTCTGCAATTATTATAGCACCTGAAATCACTAAAGTCGTGGACTTCGTAGGCCTATTATTGTCCCCCTAAGTGAACCTGTTTTGATTACTTTTTCCTGATTTTAGTATAAGGTTTAGCGGGAGCTTCTTTCATTTCAACAGCTTGGCGTGGGAGAACGCAGCAGCGGAGCTGCTGGATCTGCCGCCATTTTGCGCCAGATAATACCCAGTAGGATATGACGCACAGCATCATATCACTGGGCAAGGCGTTCCCCCTTGACTCCCTTCAAAGAGCTGGTCTCGCCTGTCGGCTCGGTCGGTGCTTCAAAAGGCCAGTGGCCTTTTGAGGTCGCCGCAGGCGACCCGCACCTCTCTGCACTCTTGCTCCGGGCAAGCTGTCCTGGAATGGACAGCTCGTCCGGCTCCGATGTAACGAGAACTGACAAATTCGTCCGTTTTCGTAATCGTATAGCACAAAAGGCGGCCATCTGCACCCATGCAGACAGCCGCCTTTGGTTTTATGCTGTATTCTATTTGTCAGTCTCTGAAAATCTTATCCAGTTCCCTTTCCATTGTTCCCGCCTTGGCAAATTCCAGCGTATCCGCCTGACGGATATGGTGGGCGGTGATGCCGTGACCCTTTGCAAAGCCCAGAATGTAGCTGATGGCAATGCGGTAGATGATCTCGGTCGGGGCAAGCCCATAGACCTGTTTAGCAAAGATATGTTCCAGCCGGGCGTTATCGTCCGGGAAGGCTTGCCGCATCTTCTCGCTGCGGTAAAGGCGCTTGACGATCTCCGTAATGTACAGGCCGGACTTCATGTAGGGATCCAGGAAGGTCTTGCCGGGGTCATCGAAGCAGCCGGGGTTTTCCCGTTCCAGCAAGTCCACCATCTTTTTCACCACCCACTTGGGGGTAAAGATCTGGTTGGTTTTCTGGGGCGGGATGTAGTCGAAGATATCCTCGGTGCGGCTCTCGTCAAAGTAATCTGCCAGCTTGACCTTCAGGTTCAAGAACTCCTTCACCGAATCGTCAAACACCACCGGATCGAACAGGTGACCTGCAAAATGCTCCTCCTGTCCGGTAGTCTGGTTGATGTACGGTCCGCCGTCCCGCAAAAAGCGGAACTGTTCCAGCGTGATGCTGGTGACCTCCTGAAAGACCTTGTCCGGGATGATTTGGTCAAAATTCGCCAGCGTCACGGTCTCGTCGCCGTAGGCCATGAGGAAGGACGGGATGGTGCGGGAAAAGCCCCGGAGATGGTCACGGACGGTGTCCTCGTAGCCCTTTTTCTCCTGCTCCTTCTGGTTGGTCTCCACGGTGCGCACGATGGTCTGCTGCATTTCCTGCGCCGTCTGCTGGATGGTGGATTGCAGGTTTTCCATCAGGGCGGCGGTGCTCTGCTGCTGCTTTGCATCAAACTCCCGGTTCACCTGCTGGCGCTGCTGAGCGGTGGTGCAGCTTTGCAGCTGCTGGGTGCGCTGGGTCTCCAACTGGCTCTGGTCGATGCGGTAGTTGTCCACCACCTTGTTCACCGCCACGTCCATCTTGGCTTTGGCGGTGCTCTCAAACCGCTTCTGGTCGGACAGCTTCAGGTCCCGACCATACTCCTGCTTTGCCTGCTCCACCATAGGGGTGATGATCTCCTTGGTGATGCTCTTTTTCAGGGGTTCCAGATGCTCTTCTTTGGCAGGAGCCGGGGCATCAGTCAGGTCTTGCAGGGCGGTGTCCAGCGCCGGGGTGCTCTCGTAGATCTTCGCCCCGAACACATCCGCTGCCTTGCCGATGACGTAGCCCTCGTCCAAATCCACCTCGCCCTTGTCGTTCAGGGAGAGGTCTGCGCCGGTGTCCGGGGTGATCTGGATGGGCTTTGCCTTTGCTTCGCTGATGGGCTGGAAGTTTTGCAGAATGTCCAGCACCTCCTGCGGTGCACTGAACACGTTGGAAATGTTCTGGAACAAAAAATTGCTCTGGAAACCCATCCGCACCACTTCCTTGGACTTGATCTTCCGGGGGATGCTGAGGACTTTTTCTGCATCCAGCGGGATCATCTCCCCTTCCTCGTCCTCGCCGATGACCGGGAAGAAGTTGAGCAGATTCTGGATGTGCGCCTTGCGTTCCCCGGTGTCGCCCTTGCCGCTGGCGGTGTCCTGTGAAAGGTCGTTGGCGAACTGCTCGTAGATCAGCAGGGTGCGGGCAGGGTCAAAATCGAACACATAGGCGTTCTCTTTGCGGCGGAAGGTGCCGTTTTCGTGGAAAAGGCAGGGGTTCTGGGCACGGAACGCTGCCTGCATATACAGCGCCGGGCTTTTCAGGTTGGAGAGCATCAGCACCGCCGACCACTCCGGGATAGTCACACCGGTAGTTAGCTGCCCCACCGACAGAGTGATGGTCTTTTCGTGGTGGGCGATGGCGGCTTTTACCCGGTCAAAGCTCTTCTGGTTCTCGTCCGTGTCGTCCAGCTTGCCGTCACCGGCGGCTAGGATCACCTCATAGTCCCGGAACACCGGGTGCGCCTGCAGCTTTTTTGCCAGCGCTCTGGCACTGTCCACCCGGTTCAGCAGCCAGAAGGTGTGCTTCAGTTCGGCACGCAGCTCCGGGGTGGAAAACGGAAATTTGTTCTGGGTGGTCATGGCATCCAGAAAGCGGTCTACCTCAGCCTCGTGCTCAAAGCTGCCGCCCGACTTCACCTTGAAGAACTCGTTCAGGTCAAAGGCAAATTCCTGCGTTTCGCCGTCGATCTCCACGCCCTGCTGAATTTCGTCCCGGATGATCTCGGACATCT
>OGOU01001306.1_pt1 | contig 19602 bp, 11 predicted proteins | sample 1552721 | NCBI WGS metagenome assembly OGOU01 (sample SAMEA2580176, study PRJEB22360) | human gut metagenome | biome: human gut; feature: human-associated habitat; material: faeces | place: Denmark | collected 2008/2010
TTCCGGCACTCGGCCCGTGCGGGGGGGGCAACTTCCGGTGGCGGCACTGTCTCTGCCGGTGGCGTTGCTCCGGCTGCTCCGGTTCCGGCTTCGAACGCAGTTTCGAACGCAGTTTCGAACGGGAGTTCCCGTACGGCGGTTGCTCCGAAAAATGCCGGACAGGCGAACGCCGCGAATTTCGTGCGTCCCGAAGGCTCTTTCCGTATCAAAGATTCCCTGGAAAAAATTGCCCGGACCGGGCCTGCCGGGAAAGCGGAGGAGGTGGTGGTCAAACGGGAGCAGGTGGCCGGCCGGGAGGCTTTCGGGCAGCCTGAGGTGACCGGAGCCCTCGAAGCCTATGTCGCCAGCTACAAGCCGGAGCCGATCGTTTCGGTGGCTTTGCGTGCCCATAAGCCGGATGTGCAGGGCGAAAATATCGTTGTCCTTGCCGATAACCAGTTGCAGATCGATAAACTGGAAAGTATCAAATTGCAGATACAGAATTTCCTGATGCGCTCGCTTAAAAACGGTTTTATCACGTTGTCGTTTCAGATATTCGATGATAAAACCCACAAAGATGAAGTGAAGAAGCTGTACACCGCCAGCGAGAAATTCGAGCATTTCCTGAAACTGAACCCGGTGGTCGCCGACCTGAAAGTAATTTTCGGGCTGGAATTGGAATAAGGTACGGGTAAACGGCGATTGCGGTGGCAGACGGTAAAGGATTACCGATTACCGGGTAAATAAATCATTTGTCATTTTTGAGGATGTTGAAAGAGGAGTAAGGAAGCGGGGGGACTGTTTTAGGGGAGGAGTGTTTCGTTTCAGGGTGTATTCTAAAATTGGACATTTCTCTTGCTATATTAGATTTTTCCAATTTTGATATTTGTGCATGTATTTTGGATGATTTTATTTTTGCCTTGCTTTTTCGATAAATTTCCAATGTATTCCAATTTGAGATTTTTTTCCACGTTGGATTTTTCCCGCTCTTGTTTTCAGATCGGTTTTCCCGACTTTTCAGCTTTGTCCTTTTTCGGGCGGGAATTTTTCCTGCTTGACGGGTGCTTTGCGGGAGGTTTCTAAGGTTGGGAAGATCGTAACGGGGTATTATCGGTAAATGAAATCTTTTTCGGCTTTTCCGGATGCTGTCTTTTCATGAAGGGAAACGGCATATTTCTGTTTCCCTTCGTGAAAGATACCTTACGATGCTTTTGTTTTGTATTTCCGTTTTTCGATGAAATAGTAACACAGGGGAACGAAATAGAGGCTGATAACGGTTCCGAAGCTCATCCCGGCAATCATGGTGACGGCGAGCGGGCGTTGGAGCTGCGAGCCGATGTCGTTTCCCCAAAGCAGGGGGATCATGGAGAAAATACTGGTTAAGCTGGTCATCAGGATGGGCTTTAAACGCCTTACCCCGCCTTCGTGGATGGCTTCGAGCAGAGGCAACCCGCTACGTTCCAGGCGGATAATGGTGTCGATTTTCAGAATGGAGTCGTTGATAATGATACCACTCATGACGACGATACCGATCATCGACATCATGTTGAGCGATATATCGCACAGCCATAGCACCAGTATGGCAAAGGATACGTCCAGCGGAATTTCGATCAGGATGATCGAAGGCAGCCACAGGGATTCGAATTGAGCCGCAAGGATAAAGTAAAGCATCAGGATGGCGATAGTAATGATCATCACCATTTCCCAGAGGGTTTCTGCCCCGGCGAAGAAGGTCCCGCCGAAATAGGCGTTCAGATCGACTTTTGCGGCTTCCTGACGGACACGGTTGATGATCTGGCGCGTGCTGTCCCCGGTGTTGTAAACGTTGAGGGGGACTACTGCCCCTTCTTTCCGCCCGATAATTTGCTTGTAGTCGTAATCGGTGGATATTTGGGTGAGGGCGGACATGGGAATGTATTTCCTGTCGGTGTTGGCGACGGTGGAAGTATTCAGGATTTCCTGGATCGTCCGTTCGTCTTCGGTGATGACGATGGGCACATAGTGGCTTCCGGTGTTCAGCTTGTCGATATTGGTTTTGCTGATGTTCTTTTCCAGCGTCCGGATCAGGTTTTCCTGGTTCACCTTGTAGAGGGCCAGCCGGTCGGGCAGGAAATGGATAACGATTCTTTCCTGTGAAGCGGGCTTGTTTAGTTGCAGGCCCGGCATGATCGTGTTCAGATAATCTACAAATTGATTGATTTTGCTCAATTCTGCCACACTCCGGCGGGAATTGTCGGAGAGATATACGATCAGCGGGGCATCCTCGCTGCGGAATAATTGTTCGAACAGGTTTTCCACCTTTTTCAGATCAACCCTGGCTTCCGGATAGGTTTCCTTGATGTAGGCGACGATTGCCTGTGACGTTTTTTGCAGGCTCTTGTTGTCGTGGGTTTTGATATACAGTTCCGCTTCGTTGATGTTTTGGTCTTCTTCCCGGTTCAGGAAAAACTGCTTTTCGCCGATGTGGCAGCTGATCTCTTCGCACTGGCCTTTGAAACGATCGACGATATCGTCGATCCGCTTATGGTTTTCGTCGATGTGTATGCTGCTGTTCCAGTCCGTTTTTATTAAAATTTCGTTGATTTCGATAGGGGGCATTTGTTCCAGTGGGATCGAAGGCATAACGGCTATTCCGCAAATCATGATGAAGAGAACGATGACCACGCTTCTTTTCCGGTGGTGGAATACGAATTCATATACTTTCGTGTAGTAGCATTCCAGGTTTTTCAGGCTGATCCGTTTGACGAAACGCCCGACTTTGCCTTCTTTGGCATGCTTGAAAAGCAGGTGGAACACGACGGGAACAATGGAGATGGATACGGCGAGGGATACGAAAAGCCCGATCGCCACAGCGACCGCTTCGTCGTAGAACAAGGCCCCGCTGATTCCTCCTAAAAACACGAGGGGGACGAATACGGCGCAGGTGGTCAGGACGGACGACAGCAAAGGACGGATGATTTCGGTAGTTCCCTGTAAGCAGGCCTCGAAAAGGGGATAACCCCGTTCCCGGAATTGGTTGATATTGTCGATAACGATGATCGAGTTATCGACCATCATTCCCACACCCATGATCAAACCCGCCAGCGATACGGTGTTGATCGATATGCCGAATAGCTGGAAAAAAAGTATGGTGATGATAACCGATACCGGAATACTGATACTGATGATCAGGGGAGAGCGGGCATCCTGGAGGAAAAACAACATAATAAAGATGGTTAGGAGAATACCGATCACGAGGCTCTGTTTCAGGTTGTCGATCGAATAGTTCAGCAGGGTGGCCTGGTCGCGCGATACGGAAAATTCTACGTCCGGATAGTCTTTCCGGAATTTTTCGATCATATCGGATACATTGGCTTTCATCTCGGACATCCGCGCGCTGGATTGCTTGATTACGGCAAGGCATAGCGATTGGTTGTCGCCGTTGATGAACAGTCCCCTTTTATCCCTGGGGCGGATGCCTACTTCCGCAATGTCCCTGATCTGCATCAGCCGTCCCTGGATGTTGATGTATATATCGGCCACGTCTTCTACCGAGGTGAGCTGGCTGGTGAATTTGATGCTGTATTGGTAGTAGCCGTCGCGGATCGTCATGCTTCCCGCCACCATGTTGTTGTTGGCGATAGCCGATTGTAACTGGTCCTGAGTGATGTTCAGGCTGCGCATTTTGGTCTCGTCGGGCAGGATATACATTTCCGGCTGGAAAATGCCGCTGATGTCCACCATTGCCACGTCCGGCAACTGTTCGAGCCTTTTCTTGAGCACCGATTCGGTAAATTCGCAAAATTCCAGGAATTTCGTGTCCGACGAAGCGTTTTTCAAGTTTAGGTTGATGTAGAACACCGGAATATCGGAAGTAGAGGCTTTGATGATGGTGGGGCGTTGCATCTCCTTGGGAAGGGAGTTCATCACGGCATCCACTTTTTGGTTTGCTTCGATAAAAGCGTAGTCGATGGACGTGCCGTATTCGAATTTCAGGGTAATGTTTCCGCCTCCTTCTTTCGATTCGGACTGAATGGAGGTGAGGTGGGGGATTTGCTGCAACTGGTTGCGGAGCTTTACGGTGATCGTGTTTTCCACTTCGTTTACGGATGCGTCTTCATTGGTGTAATGAATGCTGATTTCCGGAATATCGATATCGGGCATCAGGGAGACGGGCAACCTCAACGATGCGATGATACCCAGCACAATGAAAGCTATCGTACACATCGAAACTGCTATCGGGCGTTTGAGGAAAAATTCTACCATAATTTTTTATTTTTTGCGACAAGAACCGCGTTCCGGTTTTCCGGACCGTGTGTAAGCTTTATTCTATGGCTCTTGCGTTCATTAATATTGCTTTTATCTTTTGTTCGTCGTTCGTTTTTCCGGAAGAGGTCATTGTCCGGAGGGTTTTCCCCGTTTTCGTTTTCTCCATTTCCGGAAAGCCGGAAAGCCGAGGAATTTTTTGACTTTTCCCCATTTCCCGGCGGGAACTTCCGTTCCGGGAGCCCATGTTTCCCCTTCCGCCATAGCCAGAGCGGGGGCGTGTTTCCGGTGCAGATGCCTGTATCCTCTGGTGATCTGGCTTTTCGGCACAAAGAAGATCGGCAGCAGGATCACCAGAACCAGCAGGGAAAAGGCCAGCCCGCTGATGGTTCCCAATGCCAGGCTGAACCAGAAATCGGAAGGGTTTCCGATCAGGAACGGAATGAAGCCTAACATCGTGGATACGATGGTCAGCACAATGGGGATGATTTTGGCGTTATAGGCACGCAGATAGGTACGCAGTCCCGGAGGACGCCCGTCCTTGAGCTTATTGTTGTAATCGTTGATGATGTACAAAATCGAATTAACGGCCAGCCCGCACATGAGGATAAAGGCTGCCAACCCTCCCTCGTTGAATTTCAGGCCGAAAAAGTAAAACCCTAAGAAGCACCCGATAAAGGAGATGGGGGCGATGATAATGACGATGAATGCCTGGCGGAACGATTCCAGCAGGACGGAACAGATAAAATAAATGATCGTAATCACCATCAGGATATACCATACCCGCTTGTCGATGCCGCCCGCACCCCGCCAATACGACCAGTTCCACCGGTCGGAATCCTTTACCCGGAATCCGACGGGCATGGTGCGGTTGATCTCTTTTATAATGCGTTCCTTGATCTTGGACGACAGCATATAATCGCCCAAAAAGTCGTATTGCACCAAAACTTCGTATTCCTGGTTCGTTTTGGTGATGTTTTCGAATGCCTGTTCTTCTTCGACCGAGCCCACATCGCCGAGGCGGTAAACCGATTTATTGCCGGACATGGGACGGTTTCGCATGTCCCAGAGGCTTATTTCCTTGTCTTCGGAAGGACGGAGGACAATGGAGGTAAGCCGGTTGTTTATCATGGCGTTTGTGTAAATGTCCCCCGCTTTCGAGAAAGAACTCAAATGCCGCAATGTGCTTTTGATGTCCGTGTTGTTTTTGGCCAGTTTCTCTTTGTCCACCTGCACGGCGAATTCCTTTGTTTTCGACGGATTCCGGTTATTTCCGATGTATAATTTCTTCACCCGCCTTTGCTCTTCGAGCATGCCTTTCAGCTGGTCGGCGTACATCAGCACTTTCCGGTAGTTGTATCCTACTACTTTCAGCGATTCGGAGCGGTACTCGCTCATGCGGTTGGAAAAGGCTTTCCCTACCCCCGAAACGTCCGAATCGGCATTTCCGATGGCGTGAACGAAACGGATCAGCTCGTTTTGCAACAGTTCTGGAAATCCGGTCAGTTCGTCCTCTTCGCGGAAGGTAATCCGCATGTTGCCTTCGTTCGGGGAATTTATATTGGAAATGAACGTTTCCACTTCGGGATAGCCTGCCAAAAAGTTTTCCACTTTCAGGAAGGCTTCGTTCATTTGCTGGAGTGTCGCTCCGTGTGGCATCGTCATTCTAAGGTTGATCGTGGTACGCCTGCGTTGTTCCTGGTCGTCTTTCATCCATTGCCCGCCACCGCCTTCAATGAACAGGCGGAGACTGCCGCCGAAGATTTTATCTGTCCACGGCTTGATTTTTAAATAAATCTCGCTGCTGAATATGCGGTTGTACAGTTCCGATGCTTTTTTCTCGCGGTCGATCGTGGTGGGGATAAGGAATACCGGAATCCCGAATCCTAAGACGATGATGACCGCCAGCGCGATTTTAAACCGCTTGGTGAAGACGATGGTCCTGGCATAACCGCGGGTGAAGCGGACGATCCGCCTTCTCCGTTTGAACAGGCGTTTCCCTGTTTCCGATTTTAAAGGGATCTTTTCCATCAGGGCGGGGACGAAGAAAAGGGCTACGAAGATCGACACGGTGAGGTTGGCGATGATAACGGCGGAGAAGCCCCACATATTGCGCATGACCTCGTTGTCCATGTTGAAAATGACGACCAGCGCCCCCATTGTGGTGAGGGTTGCGGCGAGGATTGCCATGAATACCCTCCGGTTCCGGTGGTGGCGGTAATGATCCGCCATAACGATGACGTTATCGATGATGATACCGAACGACACGGTGACGCCTGCCAGCGCATAAAGATGTATTTCGATTTTAAACCAGTAATAAAAAACAAGGGCGATCAGAATGTTTGCCGTCAGGCTTATGGTGATGATGAGCAGGTAACGCAGGCTGCGGCTGGTGATCCATACGAACAGAAGCAGTATCAGGATCGTGATTCCGGTACGGATCAGGTTTTGGTTCAGTTCGTCTTTCAGCTCGACGGTGCTGTCGTAGGTCATTTTTATGGAATAATCTTCCGAAAAATCCCCTGCCAGCTTTTTAATTTCTTCCTGCACTTTGGCCGCCAGATCTATGGTGTTGGCGTTTTTTTCCGAAAAAATATTGATATTGATCCGGTTCAGCCCGTTTATCCGGTAGTAGGAAGAGGGTATGGATTCCCGGTAATCGAGGGTGGCGACGTCTTTCAGGTAAATGATCTTGTCGCCGATGGTTTTGATCGGCAGAAAAAGCAGGTCTGTTTTATTGTCGTCCGGGTTCCCTTTGAAAATGATATACGAATACTTTTGCTGAGGCTCTGTTTCTATCAGTACTTTCCCGGCGTCTTTTCGGGTGTAATAGGTGCGGATTCCGTTGGAAATGTCGTAAGCCGACACGCCGATGTCCGACAGCAGGCGCGAATCGTAGGTCAATACCCATTCGAAGGGTACGGCTCCAGTGACGCTCACGCTTTCCACTCCGGGCATTTGGGAGATCAGGGCGGCGATGTTGTCCTCGGCAAAGGTGGCTACATCCTGCGTGCTTCCCGGCCCGGTGATCACATAGTTCAGCAGCAGGGTTTGTTCCGAAGCTCTTTCCCGGCCGTCCCGGAATTCCCCGCCCCGCACTTCCGACACGGAAACTCCGTCGGGCAGGCTGGTTTTGACGGAACGGACGATGGAGGAGAGGTACAGCTTTACGGCATCGATGTTTTCGTTTTTATCGATGTTCAGCGTGATCGATCCCCACCCTTGCCCGGTGTTGGAAGAGATGTCGGCAAGCCCTTTCGTGCGGGCGAACGCTCCTTCCAGTTTAGAGGTCACCTCCATTTCCAGCAATTCCGGGTTCGCATTCGGCCAGGAGAACGATACGCTCAATTGCTGGGAACGCGAAGAGGGATAGAGCTGGAGGGTAAGCTGAGGTATCAGGCTCGCTCCCAACAGCATCAGGACGACGAATATCGTATTGACTGAAAAGGCGGATAATTTCATTTTACAGGATTCGGGGTGTCAGGGTTCCGTGTTTTACCGCCCAGGAAAGCAAGCCTGCCGGGCGGGCAAAGTCCGGTTTTATGGGATAACGGTAACATCGCTTTCGTGCGACAATCCTAAATTATTATCGTAGATGACTTCTTCACCTTCGGCCAATCCCGATTCGATACAGACTTCCCGGCTGTTTTCCTGTCCGGTCGTGACATATTTCCAGATGGCTTTGCCGTCCTGATGGACGAATACCACTTTTTTACCCTGGCGGGGCAATACCGCTGATTTGGGGACCGACAGTTTTTCCTCGATTTGCCGTTTTACCAGAATGCTTACGTTCATTCCGTCCACCAGCACCGAATTTTTGTTGGGGATCAGCGCTTTGATCTGCACCATGCCGTTTTCGTCGATCTTGGGGTTGATCTCGGTGATCTTTCCGAAAAGCGTCTGGTCGGGCTTGGCATATGGGGTGGCCTCTATCGCCATGCCGGGGCGGAGGTGTGCGATCTCGGTTTCCAATACGTTGAAAATGATTTCCATTTCCGAGTCGTCGATCAGGGTGCAGAGGCTTTTGTAAGTGGAAGAAGGGTTGAATTCCCTGGCTTCGAGGTCGGCGATCACACCGGGGAACGGAGCTTTCACCGTGATATTTTCGTAGTCGTGTTTTGCTTTTTCGTAGGAATTTTTAGCGGAAGTATAACCGCATTGCAGCATGATGGTGTGTAAGCGTTGCGGATCGATCCGCCCGGTGTCCGCTATCGATTTGATGTCTTCGCCCATCAGGCGGTTGCGCAATTCCAGTTCCGCTTTTTTCAGGCCGAGAAATGCCTCTTGCAAAGTTTGGGTGGATTTGTAGCTATCGACCGAAACGATGGGATCGTCTGTTTTGACGTGGTCGCCGTTCTTGACATATACTTTCGCTACCACATCGTTCACTTCGAAGTTCAAAAGCGCCTTCATGCGGGCGTTTGCCTTACCGTTGCTCACCAGCTCCATTTCGAAACGGCCGAGCTTGGCTTTCGCCACCCTGACCTCGGTTTTTTCCTCTTTTTTTTCGATCCGGGCTTTCAGCTCTTCTTCTTTCGGTTTGTCTTTTTTCTTTTCGCCGCATCCACTCAGTAGAAACAACAACAGTAGCGGAAATATACAAATTTTCATAAGCTTGAATTTTTGTTTGTATCGTTGTAAATATATATCTTTTTAAAAGAAAACAACTTTAAATAATAGAATTTAGGATTTCTTTAATATTTGTTTTTCAGGGCGCCGATTTCCACTATGCTGGTGTGCGGTGCCGTTCCGAATCCGTTCTTGAGTGTGATCCGGAAGAATCTGCATTCCTGCGGCTCTTTTAACATAAATTCCTGCGTGCTTCCTTCGTTGTACAGGGCGAAATTCCCGGCCTGCGTCCAGTTTTCGCCGTCGTCGCTGACAGCGAACTCGATGTTCTTGGGAATGTCGCGCCCCCTTGGGCGTACGAAAAAGCCGTCGATCCGGTTCTTTTTCTTCATATCTATTTCTAACCAGTGGGGATATTCGAATGTTTCTCCCGTATATCGGCTGTGCCAGAAAGTCTGGAGATCGTCGTCGATAGCGAAACGGGCATATCCCGGCTCATACGGGCCGCTGTCCGGCTCCTCGGAGGATGCGGTGCAGCTCCAGCCTGTCCGGTCGAGCCGGATATAATCTTCGTATTCTATGGCCTGCATCACATCGTAGTACACAAATTGAGGCTCTCCGTTGCGGATGATGAAAGGCACTTCCTCACGTCCCCGGCTATGGTTACGGAGCCAGTACAGGCGGTCGGTCCGCAGGTCTTTATAGTCCAGGTAATTGTATTTGCTGTCTTGGTTCGAAAGCGATTGCCAGCCGTCCTCCCATACCATAAGCTCGTAGTTTTCGTTCGGCTTGACGATATTATCGGCATTTTTGGGAGCCATGCGCACCCGGGTGAGGATTTGCGGGGTGTCGAGCTCGAATACGATCCGTTTTTTGCCGGACGAGGTTTGCATATCGCCGTCGTATTCCGGATCTTTCAATTGAGCGGCATTTTTCGGTAGCACTTTTACATAATCGGCTGTGTTGATCCGGTGGTCTTCCGGCCTGAATATTTCCAACGGGGTAGGAGTTTCCGTGTTTTCGTATTTCCGCGATTTTTCCGTGAGGTATTCGAGGATAGAGAAATTGGCCGTCCGTTTTTCAGGGGCTTCATAGATATAATATTTCCAGGCTCTCCGGTTGTCGAGGGGAAATTCGTTCAAATAAGGGCCGGGAGCTTCCGTGATTGTATAGAGTTCCCGTTTGTTTTTGCCTTCCGGATCGTTGCTTCCGTAGAATTTTCCTCCCACCATTTCCTGAGCGAGTTTTTTCATATTCTCTTTGTAGGGGAATTTCCGGATCAGCCTGATATCGGTTTTTTCACCCTGTGCCGGGGTGTAAAAATGACTGAGCGGGTGCACCAGTAAGTCGAGGGCTTCCGGATTCCTCGGGATATAAAGCGGCTCGCCGTGAAATTCCGGCCTGCCTTCTGCGTCGAGGGTGACCAGGAAATAGAGCATGTCCGAGACCACGTTTTTGAAATGTGCCTGTGTTCCGGTGGAATCGACCGTTCCCCAGGTGATCGCCCTGATCCCTTCGGGATTATTGGCATAACTGTAAAGCCATGCCAGGTTGTTGCCGGTTTTGTGCGAAAGGGGCAGAGTGAGGGGATATACCCTTTTGATATAGGAGGTGACGTCCCGGATGCAGGGATCGTAGAAATTGACAGGTAATTTTTCCGTTTCTTTTTTCAGGAACAGGGGACTGTCTTCCTGTGCCCCGAACAGGCTGCGATAGATGTTGAACTTGATATCTTCCCGGTAGCCCCAGCTTTTGCCGCCGGGAAATCCGGCTTCCCCGTGGAAAGGATGCGGATTCATCAGGGAGTCGAAAGTCACGATGTGATGATGCTGACCTACAAATTCCCGGTTGCCGACGTTGATATCGATCACCGTGGGAACGCCGTAGGCCCGGAGAATATTACATTCCATTTCGCATTGCTCCACACATTCCAGTTTCTTTTTGAAAAACAACTCGTAATAACCCAGATAGCCTCCCACGGTCTTTTCCCCTAAAATGTTCCGCATGTTGCTCATATATACGTTATAGCGGGTGATAACGGTTGCCATGCTATACGGTTTTGCCTTGTCGAGCTGTTTGCCGAATTGCCGGTATATATCCGCTCCGTTCAGCGTGAGGCTGTTGGTGGATAAAGCCCGGTAGGGCAGCAGGTATTCGCAAAAATCCTCGAAAGTGAGGGTACGGGCGAAAGGCGATTTTTCCCAACGTTCGAAAGCGTTGTCGATGTGCGAGATCAGGAAATCGGCGTCTATGTTTTTCAGGTCGTCGAAATCGGTTTTCTCCCTGTAAGGCGGCTTTATGTTCGTTTGCCCGATCTCAGCCTGATAAGCTTTGCCGAAAGCGGTGATCTTATCCTTGATTTCTTTTTTGTTTATAGATGAATTAGGTACGTCGCCCATCACCGAATAGTAAAAAGTGTCCGCCCGTTCCACTAAACCGGGGATCGTTGCGTCGGGAAATTTGACTTCCGAATCGTTCCCGTGCCATTTCATATTGTCGATCAGGAATAAGGCGGCTTTATATTTCAGGGAATCGGCTTCGTGTTTCCGGTAATGACGCAAGGCTTTTCTCAATTCCCATTTGTTTCCCCCTGCAATTTTCAACGACTCTTCCACGCCTTGCGGCAGCGGGGTACAGGCGGTGAGTGCCAATGCGATCACTAAAATGTAATTTTTCATTTTTTCGCTCATTAAATGGTTAAAAATGAACCGGATAACAAGATGTTCAAGCCGGCTTTTATTTTACTTTTTTCAAAAATCTGTTCCATCTGTATTTTCCCGTTTCCTTGTCTTTGGCAGTCAGTATCCGTACCACCTTGCCTACCAGATATTTTTCGGGAACCATGCCGATGTAGCGGGAATCCTGCGAATTGACGACATTATCGCCTGCCATAAAATACCAGTTTTGGGTGAAGGTATAGGAATCGAGAGGCTGTCCGTCGAGGCGTACCCGTCCGTTACCAACGGTGATATTCCCTCCTGTTTCAAACGTGATAGGCCTGCGGTAAAGGGAGATATTGCCGGTGTCGATGGGAAGCGTTATCCCTTTGCCGGGGATCACCAAAGGGCCGAAATTCTTGACGTCCCATTTCGGCTCGATGTAGGAGGGGGAAATCGTATAGCGGTATATTCCCTGAAAACCCGGCCATGAGGATAGCATTTCCTGATTGTCCATATTGCCGAATCCCTTTTTCCCGTTCACTTTGTAGAAACCGTTCGCTATGCAGAGGGAATCTCCCGGCAAGGCGATGCACCGTTTTACGTAGAAGGTGGATAAATTCATTTTTATTGTATCCCGCCTTTTGTGATAGGGATAGTTGAAAACGATCACGTCGTTGTGCTTCACTTTGGAAAAGCCTTTTACCCGGTAGGTCGGCGGCTCGCTGCCATCGTCGAGAAATTTGAAATTCTTATACACCCTCGCCCCATAGCATAGCTTGTTCACCACAATAAAATCGCCCGGCTGCAAGGTAGGCTCCATGGAGTCGCTCGGAATGGAATAGAAATCCACGGCAAAGATCCGCAGGAGCAATGCGATGACCAGCGAGATCATGATGGCCAGAAGATATTGCAATATGGTTTTCAGGATTTTTTTCAGCATCCGCTTCAGTTTGTCTTGTTTTTTCAGCAATGGTTTGTAATAAAGTTCGTTCCCGGTCTTGTGTTTTTTCTTTTTCTTTCTTTACTTTCTTTCTTCTTCATTCTTTTTCTTTTCCCTGTCTGCTTACGTTTCTCTGTGGCTTGTTTATAGGTTCGATGATTATATCGTATTTTGTAAGTATGTGTTTTTTCTGTGGTTATATGCTGGATTCTCTTTTTCTTTTCTGTCCTGCATACTCTTTTACTATTCTATGTATGTTCGTTTCCTTATATTCTTTCCTTTCCCTTCAATGCCTTTGATTTGTTTTTATTTGCTTATTTCTTCGCGTATTCCCTGCTGTTTTTTATCTCCTTTTTCCGGGTGGGATAGGAACAGAAACCTTGCCGGGGAAATCGCTATTTTGTTTCCGCTTGTTTTCCGCTTTGGATCGTCTTCTTATATAAGTTCCAGAGGGCGTCGTTGTTGAGAGGGCTGCCGATCAGGACTACCCGGTTGTTTTTATCGAGCAAAAACGTCTGGAATCCCGGCATGGCGGGAAAGTGGTTCAGGCTGTCGGCCTGCCCTGCACGGTCGTATAGCAAAGGAGTGTCGAAGCGGTTGATTTTTTGAATATCCTCCAGTTGTTTATAATTTTTCACCCAGGCGATAAATACCAGCGACACGTCCAGATGAAGGCTATCCGCTTCTTCTTTCAGCATTTGCCAGTCGAAAAGTTTCAGACGGCATTCCGTGCAGCCGTTCGTGTCGATGTAGTTCAATATTTTATACTCCCGGCTGAATAATTCGGGGCAAACCGTGTCCCGTCCGTAAAGTTTGATTTCCGGATTTTCGGGAAAGAGGATTTCTTTTCCCTGCCATTCCTCTACCAACCGGGTCAGTTGGCGTTTTTTGTCGTTGCAGGAGGTGACGAGCAAAAACAGGCACAATACGGCTGCGACTGTGCCGAACGGGAAAATAGTCTTTTTTAAATGTTCCATGCTTTTTGTGGGTTTATTCTGAAAATATCTTGTTTTGCTGCTTTAAAGTGTCTTGTTTTATTGTTTTTACCGTGGCTAAGGAATCGGCCATTTCCTGTTTCATCTCCCTGACGGCTTCCGACATCACTTTCGGTTCTTTGGCGATGAGTTGCCGGGCGGTTTCTACGGCCTTTTCCGTCTGTCCGCTTTCAAAATACATTTTAGCTTTCAGGTAATAGGGATACAGGCGGTGTGGAACCATCCGGGCTGCCTGGCGAAAAGCCGCTTCGGCCTGTTCGTATTGCTTTAGCGCCTGATAGTTCTTGCCCATAATGTTGTAAAACATGGGATCGCCACTATACCGGATGCCTTCGGATAATATCCGGTTACTTTCTTCGTATTGCCTTGTTTTAGAAAGGCATTGCCCGTATTCGAATAAAAACACCGGCTCCGTTTTCAGCAAAGGATATAATTCCCGGTAATTATTCACCGTTTCTTCAAAAATATCCATATTGAAGTAGGTCTTTTCTTCGGCCCATTTCCGGTATGCTTCCTGCATTTTTTCCCGGTCGCGAACCAGCCAGCCCGATGCGCCCAACAAAGCCAGCAGCGTCCCCCGTACGATCCAGATGTTCAAGGAGCTGCGCCGGCCGGCTTCCGGCGACCGGTTTACAGAGAGGGCAAGCAGCAATAGACCCAGCGTACATAAGGGCATCACCCGGAACGGATAGGAAAACAGGGCGAAAACGAGTAAGGCGGCAAGCGACCCGATCACGGCATTCGTTCCCGCTAAGGGAGAAATTGCCGCCAGCCGGATTGCGCTGCCCGCAATGACAAGCAGTAAAAGCAAGCCCAATAGGCCGTATTCCACTCCGATCTGTAAATATTCGTTGAATCCGTATTCCGGTGAGCCTGCAACGAGTTCCTCTTGTTCCGAGCCTTGTCCGGAGGCGAAATATTCGGCCTGCTTCTGCCCGAATATTCCGGCGAAATGTCCCGCACCCGCTCCTGTCCACGGATTTTCGGCAATGGCTTTTGCCGAAACTTTCCACATGAGCATCCGTCCGTCGGCAGAGCCTTTTTTCAGCAAATACATGCCTGTGCCTATTCCTGCCAGCAGCAACAAGGCGATAGAGGCGCACACATATACCCGCTTGCGGTGTGCCCGGTAGTAGTGCCGCAGCTTTTCAGGCAAACGGTAATGTTTTATCAATACCAGTCCGCAGCCGGTGCAGGAGGCGATCCAGGCACTCCGGCTCATTCCGGCGGGGAGGATCATGGCGATCCCGCAAAAGCAAAGGACGGAAACGCCGAACAAGATGAGATGGAATGTTTTTTCTCCCGACCGTAAAATATCTCTTAATTGCCGGAAGGTAAAACCGTTTACTTCCGGTGAAAGCTTTAGCATCCAATATAAGGCAAGCGGCAGGATAACCGCCAGATAACCGGAATAGGGCCCCGGATTGAAAAAAGAGCCTGTGAGTTTATAAATGGAATGATTCGAGGCTGCAAAACCGTATAATTGCCGCAGGCCGAGCCAGCATTCGGCAATTCCCGCCAATAAAATAACCAGCGAGGCGGTTTTCAGGGCTTCCGGCGTACGGCTGTAAACCACCCGTAAGGCAAAATAACCGGAGCCGAACAGCACTAAGCTGATAACCGGCTGGCTTCCGTCGGTAGCACTGGCGATGATCCCCAGGGCGGTAATCCCGATTACGGCATAGTCGGGGAGGGTATATACGAATTTTTCCCGGCTCAGACAACTGGCCGCCAATGCCACTGCCAGACAGATCAAGGCAACGATCTGATAGGCAAAATATCCTGAAATAAGCTGCCCGTTAGCCAATTGCGGGTTGTTGTAAAATAACACCGAGCTAAACAGGACAGTCACCGCACCAGTAAGAATGTAAAAAAGATAACGCATTGACTTGTTCATTTATTCCCTTCACTTATTCAGATTGTCTTACAATCCCATATCGAGATGCACTTATTTTGTGTGTAAATATATTATTTTATGTTTATTATTTTGATACTTTTAGTTATAAAATTTATGTAAACTATTCATTTTTTGGGCATGGATACAGGAATCTTTTTCATTATCTACCTGTTTGCAACGGTCTTAATGCCCCTGTAAAGCCGTTAGAATTTACAGGGGCAGCAGGAAGATTGGCGTTTCAGGTTCGGTTATGTAGAATTCCGGCATTAAAGCATTGGTTTTCCCCGAAACATCCGGGATGTTTTTAAAAGGCTACTCCTTTTTTGATTTTATGGCGGTTTATTTTCTTTCTTTATTCTTTCTTTTTCTTGCCTTCCTTCTCCTTCTCCTTCTCCTTCATTTTCTTAAGGTTTCCTTCTTTTTTCTCTTTAGGCTTTTTCTTTTCCCTTTCTTCTTCTCTTCTCTTTCCTTCTCTTTCCTTCTCTTTCCTTTCCTTTTTATATTCTTCTATATTGTTCTTTTTTTTATTTTCTGCTAAATTATAGAATACCCTATTGTTTTCAGTTTATCGATGCCGTGACCAATTCCGGTTCCATGCTATCTGCATTCAGTGCGATGCCGTAAATCCTGTTTCCTGTGGGATCGAAACCGTATGTTCTTAGGTTGCCGGTTACCTGATAGGCTTTTACCGGATTGCCGTTCCAGTCGAATTTTCCGATGTAGTCGATAATCGGGGTACGGTTTTCCAAAAGTTTTTCTTTTGTATTGCTGAACCAGATGTGGTCGCCTATTGCCTGTACATTGGAAAAACCCATTTTAGAGTCGGGAGCGAATCCCACCTGTAAGATGTTTTCGTTGCTGTAATTGGTGTATTTGGGCATGTAGTAAATGTGATTTGCCACTTGTTTCACGCCGTCCGGGGTAAGTTCGAAAATCTCGAGCTGTCCGCTGGTACCACCTACATTGCATAGTTTGTTCCCTGTTTGATTTATAGCGACATGATATTGGAATGCCATCGATTTGGTTTTATAGTCTTCGTCTTTATGCAGGGGATCGTATGGGTATTCCGGACTGAAAAAGCGGGCGTTCTTTCCCTGAGCATCGAAACGGACGATTCTACCTTCGGGACTGACACCGGCTCCTATGAGCTCGCCCGACGGTGATCTTTGAAGCTGGCGGCAATCCGTATAGGAGCCGGTGGGAAGTTCCAGATCGATACATTCTTTAATATAACCCGGCTGCCCGGTGATGAGGCTGTCGATGGAAGCGACATACAATTTTCGTAATTGCTGATCGAGGTAGGTGAAATCCCGTCCGTCCCTCTTGAGGGATATCGGGTGCAATATTTCGCCCGGCCCTCTTCCCGAGGTTCCGAAGCGTTTGATCAATTTTCCGGAGTGCTTGTCTATCAATGCAAACCAATAACCGTCTATAAGGTCCTGGACGATGATGTGGTCGTTTAAAACAAGAATATCCAGAGGTTTGCCCAGGAAAAGCTGGTTGCTGTCGTTCTGTACCGGTGTCAGGGTTATTTCTTCCCGGACTTTGAACAAGTCGGCAAAGTTTATGTCTTTGCGTTTTTCCTGACAGCCTGAGAATAATACTGTAATGAAAGCGATGATGAGTGTGTTTTTCATTGTGATGGTGTAAAATTCCTGCAAATCGTGGCGGATTTGCAGGAAGGAGTTAAATATTAGCGTTCTTGAGCATATCCGTAAATGGTTTCATTCTTTGAAGGATTTACGTGACATACGAAATTGTGCGTGCAAACACACCAAATCCAGCCTCCGTTGGGGCCCTTTTCGGAAATGAGCGTACAGGCGAGAGCCTCTACATTGGCTATCGATAATTGTGCCTGAGAGGGACGGGTTGTGTTTACGACGTGATTTATTCCAATGGTGGAAAAAACGATGACGAATAAAGCAATAATGTATTTTTTCATGTGATTTTAGTTTAAAGTATAACTTTCAATTCATAAATGCGGCTTAGGTTTTCTTTTTTACTTATTTTGCACCTCTCTTTCTTTTAGGGAAGGGGGCGGAGGCGGATGCCGTATGAGCCTGCTAAAGTCGTGCGGCCCGCCTCTTTTTTCCCTTCCGGGTTTAACAAGTTCTGCTTTAACCGGTTGTCCGGTTTTGTTGGAGTGCCCCGAACATTTTTTCTGGCTTTATATCCCTTTTCCCGTCGGCTTGCCGTGAAAGGACATTTTTTTTGAAAACGCTTCCGGTCGGGGGATATTGTCCGGCTTTATTTCAGATGATAGTTTACCAGGATATGTTTTCCGGCCTGTAAACCGGCTTGTATGTCGGGAGGTAATTTTTTCATGGCCTCCGTTTCCTGTTCGTCGCATGCGGCGGAAGAAGGCAGACAGGCCGTGATCCGTCCCTCGTGGTAACAGACCGGAGTAAACAAAAAGAACGCCCCTTTTGAACGGTTTTGATAAACTTCCTGATTCACTGTGTTATAAATGTAATTTTCCACTTTCCCTTTATTGTACACATTCCCTACTAAGTAGTGGGATGAAATTCCCGGCGTGTCGAGCAGGTAGCAATACGAGGTGGCTTTGTCGGCCTGGTCTTCCTGCTCTATCGGCAATCTTTTTTCCTGGAAATTTAAAGTCATGTGGTACATAAATTCCGAGTTTTGACCGTTGAAAACAGCCACCGAATCGGAATATAAGGTGTGATAGAGGATCACCGTGTCCGTTGCCGTAAGAAAATTCGTCTTTCCCAATTCGCAGCGATTGCTGGCATTGACCGGGAAAAGCCTTTGTTTTATTCGAATATTCGGATCGGTGACGATGATTTTATGAGTTTCGCCGGAAAAGTCGCTTTTGGGAAGAGGATACCACGAAAAGATAAAATTGCCGTTGCCGCATATAGCGATGTCCTGCGCCGTGAAAGGAAGATCTTTCTGGGTGACGAAATTTCCGTCGGCATCGAGGATCATCAACGTGTTCCGGTCGTTAGCGAGCAGGTAGATATGATCCCGGCTCACGGTGAAATTGCGGATGTTTGCCTGTTTTTCCGGTATCTCCGGCCACCCCCCTGCATGGAATAGAAATTTCCCGGACAGATCGTAAACAAATATCCGGTTCCTTCCTTTGTAATCGAAAACGTAATATTTACCGTTCTTTTCAATTACTTTGTCGATGTTTTGGAGTGAGTTTTCCGGCGAATCTTCTAAAATGACATATTCTATTGTATCGATGATTGAAAAGATGGATTTATTGCCGTTGGCTCTCCAATCGAAGCTTCTATATGCGCCTTTTCTGTTCCTGTTTCGCCGGGGAAGTAAGAAAAAGGTGAAAAGCAAGATACAAAGCAAAAGTATAGCTAAGATAATGAATTTCATGTGATTTTTAATTTAGCCGATGTAATCCGGTCAGGAAATCCTGACCGGTAAAATAGTTGTCAAAGAACAACTTGAATACACACCATTAAATTGTCATGAGGTTTTTACTGCCCGTAGGGAAGTTCCTTCATTTCCTGCCGTCCGCAGAGAAAAGCGATGCAGGTGTCCGTACATATTATAATGTTTATATTTATTACGGCTATCATGACAAGAATGACAAAAATCGATGATTGAATGATCTTAATATTCATCTTTATAAAATTAGATGATCGTTAAATTTTTTGACTCATTTTTATGTTTGTTGTCGATATACATAATGTAAAAATACGAACAACAATATTTTTATATGTTTAAAATATTTCTTACATTGCGCACCTCTCTTTCTTTAGTTAGAGGGAAGGTGGGCGGTTGTCGTTTGGATTTGAAGATTTTAGCGACACCGCCCCTGTTTTCTTCCCTAAGTTTAACAATAATTTTTCCCTGATTTGTGAGAAATTATTTCTAATTTTCCTCAACCTGTCCGAGTATTTTTAGCGAATAAACTTGTTCCGGAATATTACATAATATATCTATCGATTTTATGAATTTTCCCAATGAATTAGGTTCGAACACCACCGATATTTCCGTGGTCTTTCCCGGTTTTACCGGATGTTTGTCCCAGGAAGCGTTCGTACAGCCGCAGGATGTGCGTACATCTCTAATAATCAGAGGTGAATCTCCCCGGTTCGTGACTTTGAATACAGCATTCTTCTTTTCGCCGTATTTTACGGTTCCTAAATCGACGGAATCTTTTTCCGCTTTTATCATCGTAGGCTGTGCCGTCGCCGTCAGTGTAGCCGTATCCGGATAAATATACCAGCATAATAATCCTATAATAATAATTCCTCCGGCTATTGCCGGCCATAATATTTTATTCATAATACACACCTTAAAATTGTCTTTACATGCACACCTATGTTGATT
>OGOU01001317.1_pt1 | contig 19520 bp, 16 predicted proteins | sample 1552721 | NCBI WGS metagenome assembly OGOU01 (sample SAMEA2580176, study PRJEB22360) | human gut metagenome | biome: human gut; feature: human-associated habitat; material: faeces | place: Denmark | collected 2008/2010
AATCCGTCTGCGACCGAAAAGTCAAACGGCTTTGCCGGTTTCATCAGAACAGCCGCCACCAGACTGCATGCTGCCAGCAGCAACATCGCCAGATGAAACCAAAGAACTTTCCCTGTAACCAGCCCGTTAGCCAGTCCTGTGTTGGTGGCAAAAACGGTGCACAGCAGAAAAAGTCCGCTGATGGCGAGTAATGAGTAACTTATGTATTGTCTGTATTTCACGATTAATCTCTTTAATGAATTATTTTCATGAATCGTTCCCACCTGAATTTCTCCGTATACGGATCGACCGATTTCCAGATAATCCAAGCTTTTCCCACGATATATTCTTCCGGCAACATTCCCCAATAACGCGAATCTTGCGAATTCATACCGTTATCGCCTGCCATAAAATAGTAGTTTTTCAGGAAACGATAGCCGTCGATCGGTTTTCCATTAAGAAAAGATGTGGAATCCTTGTATTCGAGAGTTCCCTGTTGTTCCCATTCAATCAGCTTTTTATATAAAACAAAGTTAGTCCGATTCATCCGGATCGAATCCCTTTTGGCGGGAATATGAAGCGGTCCGAACTCCTTGATGTTCCAGCCGATAGTACCATCATAAGGGAAACTATGGAATATGCCCTCTTGAAACTTTTCTGTAACGGCAATCTTTTTTTGCGAATCCGTATTACCAAGAGGTGTATTTATTCCGTTTACATGGAAAAAACCATTTCGGATGGAGAGGGTATCGCCAGGTAATCCTACGCATCGTTTGATATAATATTTGAGGATATGCATTTCTATTTTATCCCAACTATTAGGGTGTGGAAAATTGAAGACTAAAATGTCATTGCGTTTAATATTTTTGAAACCGGGAATACGATAAATCTCGGTTTGTTCATTTCGCATGGAAGCAAACAGATTGAATATACGTGGTCCGATCGTTGGCTTCCAGACCAGGATATTATCTCCGGTAGTTAATTCCGGTTCCATCGAATCACTAGGGATTTTGAAAGAGGCAAACAATAAGACCTGTGTGGCGAACCATGCCGTAGCCAGCATACATAACCAAAAGGTTACGTCTACAGTATATTGCGCTATTTTTTTCCAATGTTTTTTCATGCTTAATACCAACGAATAATACCATTTTTATAGGTAAAGATACGATCATTTGTCCCTTTTACCTTTACTCTGTAAATTGTCCCTTCAGGTATATTTTCAAAAGTCATAAAATTGTAATCACCTTTTAAACTACCACCTTTAACCCATTGATTATTCCAATACCATAATTCTATGTCTATATCTTTAGGTAAATAATTTTTTGTATAGGGAATATATGAAATTCTACTGATTGACTTGGGTGCACCCAAATCAAACCAAAGTGTATTTTTCCCATCTTCCGGGTTGTTGAACCTGCCTCTGAAACCAGTGGCAGAACGACTGTCGGTAACCATGTTCAGTTCCTCTCCATCACCAAGCGGTGTGATATCGGCTGACACTTTTACACCTTGAATCGGTTTATCCTCTTTATTCTGTTCATAGAAAGATATTTCACAGAGTGCCAGTGAGTCTTTGGGAGATATTAATTGTATATATCTGTATTTTTGAGAAACAGGAAGATTGATCTCATTTTCCCATGTATCCATGCTGTCTGTCATCATATATAAGGTATCAGCGGCTAAGGTATTCAAATCATTGCATCCTGTGAGATAAGCCCCGACCAGTGTTTCTTTTGCTTCGGCAATCTCTTCAGGATACAGATAAGCGGTATAGTTTCGTACGGTAACCGGCATTTTCTCCTCTTTGCATTCCAGTTTTTCGCAATTACCGTCTTTAGTCAGGATAAAAGCAGATGCAGCAGGTGTTAAAACTCCATTTTGGTAGAACATAGGCAAGTAAACGATATCACTGCCCATCCCTTTGAAAGTCACTTTTTTATTCCATTCTATTTTACCCCATTGTACGGGTTGCCATTCTTTTGCACCGAAAACGCATAGATAGCAATAACGTGTGTTTTCGGGAATAGGCTCCGTAATAGTTATTTTCACATCTGTTGTCTGGAAATATTCAGAAGAAACATCCTTCATAAATGGATTTTTGAATAGAGAAGGAATATCTTCTCTAGCAACCGCCTCATTACCCAACGGGCCGGAAAAATAATGTTCGAACGTATGCCGGTACACTTTCGGAAGTCTGAATTTTCCCCACTTCAAATCAAAACACTCATTATTGTAAATCTCCTTGTATTTCCACCGGTCATCGTCCCAAAACGGTTCGAAGGGATATGACTCTCCGCCAACGATCAGGCTGTTCCAGCTATGCCCCCCGGAGCGGTTCCCCCATTCCGGCACGAAGTCGATAGCAACTCCCATGCCGAGTGCGGACATCATCAGGCAGTTATACCAGGCTTTATCGTCGCATGAACCTCGTTTTATTTGTTCGAAAGTGGCAGCGTTGCAAATAGGCATGGAGGCAGCGGCCCAGTTATTATGCATAAGGTCGCTATATATTTGATGTAAAGAGTCGGTCACTACTCTGAAATCTTTATTAATATCGTTGAATATACGAGCATGTCGTTTGTAAAAAGTATCCCGGCTCTCGTCCAGACAAATTCCTTCGGCAAAACGATAGGGAAGGATATATTTGCAGAAATCATCAAAAGTATCACTCTGTGTATATACATTCTCTTTCCAAGCATTGAAAGAACGGTCTATTTCGTTGATAAGCCAGTCTGCATTAATGGTTTGGATATCCGCTTTTTTATTAAATAAAGACGGATGGATTTTTGTTTTCTCATTTCTCCAAAGAGAGTCGATTTCTTTTTGCCATTCGGATGAACGCTTCCAATTATGTTGTTTTGATATATCTACGTACTTCAAATAAAAAGGTTGTAGTTTTTCTATATTTGATTGGTTAACGCCTGAATGACCGGTCATATTTATTATTAGAAAACGGGTAGCAGCGAGTTTTTCCGGATCATTTTTATAATGATCTAATATTTTTTCCATTTCTTTCCGGTTGTCTCCGGCTAGACTAAGGGGCATGTCCAGTTGCTTGTCAATTTTTGATTGACAGGCTGTTTGTAAAAGAATGACTAATATGCCGAACAGCAAAAAAAACAATTGCTTCATATATTTCAATTGATTTTGTGAAAATATATTTTTAGTGAATATCTTTAAATTGATATGCAACTATGATTGGATTCGCATTTTCAACATCTTTAGGTAATAATTTTGCTAGTTTAGGGGAGATACTTTTCAGTTCAGGATCTTTTCCTATTTGAAAAATCCCGTAAAATCTATCGTTATAAGACGTTAAAGGTATAGTTATGACATCACGAATATTTTCTTTCGAGATAATTGTTTTTGAATCCCATCTATATGATATCTTATTTATTTTGTCCCAAATATATGGTTGTTTGATTATATCTAATACTCAACTTTCCACATATATCTTCGCTCGTCCATAGAGTGTCCATTCTGCTCTGCCATAAGAGATACTGCGTACTTTTCAACGGGTATCATCATGACCGGGCAGAAGTATTCCGCAACTTGCTCCGGTAATTCTTTTATTCCCAGTTCCTCGCAATCCAGCACCAATACATTGCCAGCATATTTGCGTATGAACTTTAATGCACGCTCATCCAATGCTCGGGTCCTTCCCGTTCCTGCCATAAGCACTATGGGCAATGCTTTATCTGTGGTCTCAAATGGGCCGTGGAAGTATTCCCCGCTATGAATGGGAATAGCATACTTCCACTGCATTTCCATATAATGGCATGAAGCCATACTATATGCGGCTCCCCATAATGATCCGTCGGCCAGTACTTCAAATACAGCAGCGTCTTTATTCTCCCTGGCAAAAGCATACGCCGCATCATGTATTATCCCTTTTCCGCGAACAATAAGATCATCAATACGGGCGAACGCCTTTTCTTTTGCAGCATACAGCTCCTGTTCATCCTCGAACTGATGCAGGATCTCAAATGCCAGTCTTAATGAATAAGATTGATTGGATTGACTATATATCTGATTAGGGCCATTAGAATACACCACTACATACTGGCCTACGTTTGCCATCTCGGTATCTAAGCCGCCCGTCATAGCTATTGTAACTGCGCCAGCCCTATTGGCAGCCTCAACTGCTAATACGGTCTCCTTGGTAGCTTTCAAAGAGCAACAGATACAAACGGATCTCGGTCCTAGCCGTTCTGGCAACTCGTGGATAAACTCAGAGCTGTTATATGTACTGGTCCCAAAGCTCTTCGCCCTGTTTTTCAGGAGATAGTATCCCGGGAAAATAGCACCTTTGGAGCCACCGCATCCCACAAAAAACACCTGTTGCAAACCGCCATTGGCATTTATTCTGCACTTTACTTCCGATACAATTCTCTTAACATCCATAGTACCCCTCCTTCCTTTATTAGCTTTCGTGATTTGTGTATCCATATAGTTCAACCGCCTTTTCCTCTGTTACTCTACCCTCGAAAATATCCCTACGTATGGCTTCTGGCTGACGACATAATGGATTCCCATAGCCGCCTGCGCCAGGTGTGTGCACAGTTATAATATCCCCTCTGTTTATGCGCACATCTGTGCATTTTGACGGCAATCGAACCGGCTCTGCACCTGGTCTGGTTAACCAATAACCTCCTCCCGCTCCTGACAAGCCCCCGTCAAGTCCCCACGGCTGATATACCTGTCTGTCACCCAATCCGGTATATAGTATGTCGTCTTTTAGTGCCATAAACTCTCGTTCTATTCCCAACCCACCTCTGTACATTCCCGCACCACCAGTATCAGGTAGCAGTCTATACTTGCGAACCATCAGAAACGGAAACTCTGTTTCCAGCGCCTCTATGGGTAGATTTGAGGTGTTGGTCATATGCACTTGCACACCACTTAAGCCATCCATATCCCGTTGCGCTCCGGATCCACCTGCAATCGTCTCCAGATACACGTAGAATCTACCATCTTCCCCTACAGTGCTGAAAATGGCACTAGTACATGAGCTGTTGCATCCCGCCATTGCCCGCTCTCCCACTGCAGGAGCGAGAGCCCCAAATATTACATCTGCCACGCGCATACAGGTATCAATGCGCTCACCTACAGATGCCGGATTTCTGGCATCTACTATCATTCCCGGCTGTGTTTGCACAGTAAACGCTCTGTATATCCCTGCATTAGATGGTATGCTTGGGTCAATAAGCGCTTTCAACGAATAAAACGCTGTCGCCAATAATCCATTTTTGGTTACATTTACCGGCCCTGCAACCTCGTTATCAGTCCCGGCAAAGTTCAGCGATAATTCATCTCCTTTTACCGTCACCTCTACAGTAATCTTTATGGGGTTTGGGCTAGCAATACCTGCATCATCAATATAATCTGTAAAATTGTATACCCCATCTTTTAGCCGTGCAATGCCTGCACGAAGACGCCTTTCTGCATATTCCTGCAATTCTGCCATGCTTGCGGTAAGCTTATTGCCATATTTACCATAAGCTTCCTCCATACGCTTTATCCCTACACGGTTTGCTGCAATCTGCGCTTGTAAATCCCCATAACGTTCTTCAGGCAAGCGGCTATTACTTTGTATGAAATCCACTATATCTTTATTTAACACACCCTCTCGGCATAAGTACACCAGAGGTATTTTTAGCCCCTCTTGGAAAATACTAGTCGCATCGCCTGAAGTGGAACCTGGAACCTTCCCCCCCACATCACTATGATGAGCCAGATTCGCTACCCAACCTATCAGTCTTTCTCTAGAAAATACGGGGGCGGCTATCGTTATATCCGGAAGATGAGTTCCTCCACCATTATATGGGTCATTTCCGATAAACATGTCTCCTTTTCGTATTGTAATCGGGGGAAACTTCTTATATATTTCTTTTATGATACCCAAAAGTGACCCCAAGTGCATTGGCACATGTTCCGCCTGGGCTACCATATTACCTTGTTCGTCAAATATAGCCGTAGATATATCTCTGCGCTCTTTTATGTTGGTAGAATAGGCGCTTTTTATCAGCGTAACCCCCATCTCCTCAGCAATGGAAAGAAGGAGATTGCCAGTAATTTCCACAGTTACTGCATCTATCGCACGATTCATAGCTATTTATCCCCCTCATATGCCAACCGAATATTGTTATATTCATCAATCCTCGCAATCCATCTTGGAGGAATCACAGTAGTTGAATCCATCTCCTCAATTATCGCTGGCCCTGAAAGCTCAATGCCTGGAACCATCTCGTCCCTGTTATACACTGGCGTATTCATTCTTTCAGCAGCGCCTTCATATAGTACCATCCTCATCTCCTTGGGGTCCGGCAGTTTTTGTATATCTTTTACAAATTTCTCTTTACGCAGCACAGGTTTTTGTATCTCCCCTATTGCATGGAGTCGATAGTTCACCATTTGTATGTTTAGCCCTTCATTCCTATACCCATAAGTGCGCTCATGCTCCTCATGGAACCTACGCTTCATTTCCTTAATACTTTCCCATGTTATAGGTAATGTCACAGGAATGGGCAGTTCATAATTCTGTCGCTCATATCGGCATTCTATTTCGGCCTCAAATAGCCGTTCACCTTGTAAAACGCCCTCCTTATCCAACAACTCACAACCTTCTACCATCATGGCTTCATACAGTTCCGCTACTATAGTTGTTGCCTCAGTATGTGCTATCAATATACGCGATCGTACAATATCAAACTTCACATCTGCCATCAATAAGCCCATAGAACATAGTGTTCCTGGTGATGGCGGTACTATCACATTATTTATGCCCATCCCCTGCGCAACCTCACACGCATGCAGCGGACCAGCACCACCAAAAGCCATAAGTGAGAAATTCCTGGCATCGTATCCACGCTCAACTGAAATTATCCTTATCGCCTGAGCCATATTGGAGTTCACCACCGAAACAATGCCCGCCGCAGCCCGTTCTACATCCAGTGTTGTTTTGCTACATATTTCCTGCTCAATGGCTTTCCATGCCTCGCTTGCATTTATCTCCATGCGCCCGCCCAGTATGCGCATGCTGTTGAGCTTGCCAAGAACCACATTAGCATCTGTCACGGTTGGGATTTTACCGCCCCTCATATAACAAGCCGGCCCAGGTATCGCGCCTGCACTTTCCGGTCCTACCTTTAAGGCTCCTCCATTATCTATTCGTGCTATGGAACCACCCCCAGCTCCTAGTGTTACAATATCTATCATTGGCATTCTCGCAGGAAAACCTTCTACAATCCGCTCATTTGACACCTGTATCTTACCGTTTTCTATCAGACTCACATCTATACTGGTACCACCCATATCAAATGTGATTATATCGTTTATCCCGCAAAGCATGCCTATATGTTTTGCACCTATCACTCCTGCGCTAGGCCCTGAAACAGCCGTCTTTATTGGACATTCTACCGTCTCCGAAATAGAGATGACCGCTCCGTTAGACTGCGTCACATATGGTTGTATCTGAATCCCTGTTCTCTTTACAGATTCCGCAAAGTTATAAACATAATCTTTCATAACAGGACCCAGGTAGGCATTCAACACAGTTGTGCTAATTCTTGAGTATTCTCTGAATTCAGGGCATATTTTGTGAGATATCGAGACAAACATTTCAGGGCATTCTTCAGCTAATATCTCCCGAATCCTGTTCTCATGCATTGGATTGATATAGGAAAAAAGAGTGCATACTGCTACTGCCTCCACCCCGGCTCCGCGAAGTATACGCACGGTTTTTCTTACAGTTTCTTCATCCAGCGGAACATATACTTGTCCATCATATGCCAGCCTTTCCTTGACTTCCTTATTCATGCCGGACATTATAAGACTTTGCGGCTTTTGTTTTCTTAAATCATACATTGATGGACGTTTTTGCCAGCCAATATCCATCAAATCGCCGAATCCCTCCGATGTAATAAGACCCGTCCTCGCACCCTTTCGTTCTATGAGTGCATTGGTCGCCACCGTAGTACCGTGGGCCAAATAGCTCACCTCCTCCGGCATAATCTTCAGTTCTTCCATCAAGTGCATTATTCCATGCATGATTGCCTTTGATGGGTCGTCAGGAGTGGAACTGTCTTTAAAATGTATTAATTCCGTTCCTTCTGCATTGAACAGGGAAAAATCTGTAAATGTACCGCCTACGTCCACGCCAATTCTGTATGCCATATCATTCTCCTTTATGGTCTTATGGTCAAATGTATATCCGTCCCTCTATTGGTACCCCATAACCAAACGCACCATTGACAAGACAAATCTTTGCTGAGAAGTCAGCAGCATTTTTCGCAGCATCCTTTGGAGAATTTCCGCTTAGTATGCTGCAAATAAAGGCAGCAATAAATGAATCACCTGCCCCCATAGTATCTACTGCCTCTACCAGCTTTGGGGGTTCTAGAAAACTTTTACCTCCCATTCTGACGTATGTACTCTCAGTACCTCTCGTAGCTACTATGTTTTCGCAGCCAGCTTCCTGGAGCATGTCGACGTAATGATGCAAATCGGAAAGGTCCATGCCGCTGCAGGATAATAGCGCCATATCAACAAATGGTGCCACATTATGGATTCGATCTTCATCGGTATAACTCGTTGAAAAATCATAAGACACCGGAACGTTCAAATCCTTTAATTTATATAGCTGTGCATCAAAATAACTATTATTACTTGTATGTATCCAGTCAAACCCACTCAAATATTCCAAATCTGCCGGGTTTAATTCTATAGGATGTTTCCTGAGTACACCGCCCTTATTGCTTCCTATAAAGCTCCGCTCTCCTGCAATTACATCCACCAGGGCAAACCCATTCTCTCCATCAATTTGCCTACAACGAGTAATATCTATACCCAACTCTTTCATAACTGTAATGTTATGAGCAGCAACCCGGTCACTGCCAAACACACCAATATATGCGGCCTTCATCCCCAGCTTGTTGCAATAAACAGCAAAATTCATTGCCTGTCCACCAGGGAACATCCGTCCCTGGTTAATGTACTTATCGCATACGTTATCCCCTATCCCTATGACTCTGCACATTATCTAACACCCGCTAGCATTCTATAGTCAAGCTTTCCAAATCCCTCGGATAGTAAGTAAGTAATTCCACACCATCCTTTGTAACATGTATGGTATCTGAGTGTCTGAACCCTCCGTATCCTGGCACATATATGCCGGGCTCTATACTGAATACCATTCCAGCCCTTATTTCCTCAGCAACCGCCTCATCTAGGAATGGTGGCTCATGCCTGTCCATGCCTAGTGCATGACCCACATGGTGTCTCCAATAATCTGATATGCCGAGCTTTTTATAGTAATTACGCACATCGCTGTCAACATCCCCACAAGTTCGCCCAGGCTTTACGCTGCTTACCGCAAATTCTTGCAACTCCACTGCCATATCGAAATACTTTTTTTGTTTTTCATCCGGCTCTCCTAAGAATAGCGTACGCTCCATCTCGCTTATATAGCCTAATATAGGATACGTAGTTCCGCTAGCGCCAAGGGTATCGCCTTTTTTAAAGACCTTGTTTTTTATCAATGAATGGGGCAGGCTGCTATCCACCCCAATTTGCCCCCTAAAATTACCGTGCGCACCCACCCAAAACACGCCACCGGGAATATAATCCTGGCCCAATGTGGCAAGCATTGCCTCCGTTGCTTCCTGGCAAGCCCGGTTTACGACGTCCAACTCACGCAAGCCAGGCCTTGTATATCGCTGCAATAATGTCATGGCTAAATTGCCCCATTTGGCACTTTCCTTAATCATAGATATTTCAAATGGTGTCTTGATTTTCCGTAATTCCATTATGAATTTCGGCATTAATACCAACTCATATTCCGGCAGTAATTCATCAATGGTTGGTCCCTCATATCCTTGAAACCCCGGGCTTTCTGGACTATCTGAGCCAATACGAATTCTTCCACGAGAGGAAAGAATATCGCTCAAAAACAGCATTGGATGACGTTTCCCTGGATAATCTGGATACCAAGTCACCTCATCTATTCCTTGAGCCAGCTGTTGTACATGCTCTAATTCAAGATATGGTATAAACATACACGTACGTCCATCTTGCCACAAGATCATAGCGGTGGGGCGCTCAGTTACAAAAAACTCCCAGCCCGTAAGGTAGTATACTGAGGACGGAGAAAAAAACACCATACAGTCCAGTCCATCCTCCTGCATTTTTTCGATACACTTTTTTCGACGACTATTCAATTCGTCTATTGGTATTTTTGAAATATTTGTAGCTTTTATACTTTCATTTGGTATCATATTAGCCTCTCCTATTCTTTTATTCGGCAAGCAGCAGCATATCCTTGTCCTTCCAGCCGATGGTTACCCTATTGCCTTTCGTAATCCATTCCTCCTTTGCCCCAGCTACAGGGATCTCAGCCAGAACTTCATGACCAGATGCCGTTTCCAACAACACCTCATACAATTTACCGAGAAATGTAGCTATCTTAACTGTGGCGCTAATACAATTTCTTTGATCATCTCCCACACCAGCATCAAACAGTATATTCACGGGTCTTATCCCAATCACCGCAGGTACTTCATTGCATCCTGCCGGCAGAAGTATAGAATCCCCTTCATTTGTAATGAATCTACCTTCACACACATGTCCTGCAAAGAAATTCCTAACCGCTGTAAAATCTGCAACAAATCGAGTTTTCGGGTTGTCAAACACCTCGCGAGGCGATCCGCTCTGTACAATTTCCCCATGGTTCATAACCATGATTCTATCTGACATCGTAAGAGCTTCCTCTTGATCGTGGGTAACAAATATGGTCGTTAATCCATACTTTTCGTGTAACATCCTGATTTCCACCCTCATCTCATGTCGCAACTTAGCATCCAAGTTGGATAGAGGCTCATCCAGCAACAACACTCGAGGCCGCACTACCAGCGCTCTGGCTAATGCAACGCGTTGTTGCTGCCCACCTGATAGCTGCCTAGGATATCTGTCGGCAAATTCTTCCAACCTGGTGGTCATTAAAATCTCTTTTATTCGTAATGCCGCCTCTGTAGAAGGAGTTTTTTGTATTTTCAAACCGAATCCCACATTTTCTTTAACGGACATATGTGGAAACAACGCATAACTCTGAAATACCATGCCGGTATTCCTCTTGTTTGGCGGCATATAAGTACAATCCGTATCACCGATCATTACTCTTCCAGTGTCGGCAGTTAAGAATCCCGCAATAATGCGCAGAGCTGTAGTTTTACCGCAGCCACTAGAACCCAACAGGGAAACTAATTCTCCATCTTTCACGCATAGATTTAATTTGTTTAGAACTAAATTGTTCCCATAGGCTTTGCTTACATTGTTCAGTATAACTTCATTAGACATACTATTCTCTCCTGTGTTTGATTACGACAAAAGCTATATCAAAATACCTTGGACAAGCCTATTAACTTATTGGCGATGACCAGCAGCATGAAAATCAACATAATCTGTACTGTTGTCAATGCTGCGATGGAAGGATCCATTTCCCATAAGACATAGTTTAACGTCTCTATAGGCAACGTAGTTTGACCAGGCTTAATAAGCATGAGGCTCATCTCCAAATTAGTCAGAGAGACAATAAATGAGAATATAGATGCCGTAACCAAAGATGACCTTATCTGTGGGAATATTATCTTTACATAAGTATATACCCTGTTCGCCCCCAAGCTTAACGCCGCCTCCTCAAGCGCAGGATTCACGCCTGCCAAGCCCGCAGAAATCAGCCTCACAGCCCAAGGTATAGTAATTACAGTATGTCCAAGTATCAGCACCCACGTATTTGGAACCAGCTTCATGCCTATACTATTCCCCATTACGGTAAGAAATGCATAAATTGCAATTCCGCTCACAATAGTTGGAACCGTCAGCGGTGCCAAAAACATAGTTTCCATAAGGTTCTTTCCGCGAAAGAATTTTTGTTTTAATCCTATGCACGCAAGACATCCCAACACTATTGCCAGCACACTGGAAATCAGGGCCACTTCCAAACTCAGCAATGCAGCATCTGCGAATGTACTTTTTTCTGCTAGCACGGTATACCATTCAATCGTATATCCTTTAGGCGGAAAGGTAATGATCTTCTGATCAAAGAACGACATCCAGACCACTAATACCACCGGCAGCATTATGAAGGCCATTACCACCGCGGTAGGTATAGTCCCTAATATTTTTTTCAATCTGCGTAGTATCATGTCTCCCCCTACAGATGCATGACTTTTACATATCTTGTCTCAAGTATATGTGCATAAACGTACGTAACCGCCAATGTAAAAACCAGAAGAATCAATGACAATGCCGCTGCTGCAGGCCAATTTAACAGTTCATTCATCTCAGCATATATCGCTGTTGCCATAGTCTGTATCTTTGCCCCGCCTATCATCTTTGCCGTGCTATATGTATTCATGGATTGTACAAATACCAGCGATGTTCCGGCTATTATCCCCGGCACCGTCAACGGAAGCTTTATTCTCAGAAATGCCTGGGCTTTAGATGCCCCCATATTCAGAGCCGCTTGTTCCAAATCCGGATTTATGGACTCAATCGCCGTTACCAGCGTCAGGATCATAAGTGGGAGTTCCATTGATATTACCGCTGCTATTACTGCACCTTCGGTATACATCAGCTTAAGGGCTTCCTCTATTATCCCCATCTGTATCAATAGTTTATTGACTAAACCTGATTTGCTTAAAAGCCCCATCCAACCCATAGAGCGTATAACGCTTCCCAGCATCATTGGAAATACCAATGCAATGACAAATGCTGATTTTTTCCCGCCTTTTGTACGGGCCATGGTTTCAGCTACCGGATACGCACAAAATAGGGTAATAAAAGTGGCAAGTAATGCCATCTTGATGGTTCTCCACATTATTGAATAATAATAGTTATCAGATAAAATAGTCTTGAAGGAGTCCAACGTAAAGGCAGTCTCCATAAACTTTCCAGGTATGTACTGATTGAGACTATACCTGAAAAACATTGCCAACGGAATTATAAACACCATGGTTGTTATTGTAGCAGCAGGCACCAACAATGGCGCAACCCGTAAGCCGTCCTCATACGTACGTATTCTTTTATCTCGTTTTTCCATATATGTTGCCCCGTTACAAAATATCCTGCTGGAATGTATGGCACAGCATATATACCAGCATTGACATTATTGAATTCACGCCAGTACAGCAGCTATCTGTTTACTGATCCAAAAACTCTTTGTTCCACCTCTCCAGCCACACACCATCGTTATCAAAAACATAGGATGACGGAACCATTTTGATGCGCTCTTGCTCCTGTGCCGTGAAACTTATATTCTCTTGCACTTCAGGAGTAAGCGTACAGTTGTTAACAGTTGGAGCATATTTCATTTCATTGGCAAACCCCTCCTGTACCCGTGGGTCCAGCAGCGCCTGCACAAATGCACAAGCAGCATCAGGATTAGGGGCATTTTCCAAAATGCTCACGCCCGTGATATAAGCATAAGAGCCTTCTTTGGGAAGTACATAGGCCAAAGGTTCGTCAGATGCTTCAACCCACTGGGCTGCTCTAGCTTTCCACCCAATGGTCATAGCAATCTCTCCAGTAGCCAAACCATTCCCGATTTGCTCGTTGGTTGTTAGAATCTGTACGTCCATATCATTTTTCAGCGCCATAATGCGATCCCATCCATGCATCCAATCTGCAGAATCGCCATATACATATTCCTCGCCATCAATAATTGATGATGCAAACATAGCAAAGTGGCGGAATGTGGATAGCATGGCAACATCACCCTTATATTCTGGCGTCCATAAATCCGCCCATGAATCAGGCGCTTCGCTTACCATGTTTTCATTGTAAATCAGGACACCGGCACTGTACATTTGGGAAATGTAATAGTCATCACGATATTCTGGGTACATATTGGCCAAATTGGGAATCATTGTGTCATCCACTTTCTTGGCAATTCCATTGTTAGTCAACTTAGCTAGATCCATCTGTCCTATAGCCATTACATCATAGGTACCAACACCATCTTTTTCCACGATAGCCTTGGCAATGTAGTCTGTGTCATTTCCTGTAGAATATACAACTTTTACATTTGGTGCAATTTCCGCCAGTACCGGCTCCAAATACTTCTGAAGCAGTTCCATATAGCTTCCTGCCCAGCAAGCAACCACAACCTCTCCGCTACAATTTGAAAAATCAACTCCAGCATCCGTAGATTGCACTTCCTCAGGTGTCCCTTCAGCCTGCGCTGGAGGCTCTGCTACAGATGTCTCAGCAGGTTCCGGCGGTGCGCTTGGAGCACTACAGGCACAAGTTAGAACCATCATCATTAGTACCAAAGTTAAACTAAGAACTCTTCTCATAGTTTTCTCCTTCTTGATGTTTTATTTGATGTGATTATATAACATTATATTATGCTTAGGAGTATACCGCAATATGAATATCCTGTCAAGTTGGTTTTATGCATTACAACATGAGTTTGTGTATTATCATATATTAGGACCCTTCTTTTAGAATTTCCAGTAAACCAAGGCCGATTTGGAGGTCATCATCCGTTCATCATGAATGATGAACCTCGCCCCCGTGAACACACGACACACACAGGCGGTGTACAGGGACCCCAGACGTTTCAATGGTTTTTGGCTCAGACATTTTCTGAACCTCATCGACACATGCCTTCATACCCGGAGTGTCATGTGTTCGAATCACATCGCCGCTACCATCGAAAAAGTCCAGTAGATCTGGACTTTTTCCGTTTTTGGAATTATGGAATCGGGCGGTTTTTAAGCTGAATTTGGCCACAGTTCATCATGGAGTTCATCATGAGATGATGAGCAGGGGTTGAAAAGCCATTCATGAGCCAGCCCAGAGCAAAAAAGAGAGCAGGAGTTCATCATTCCGAAAACCCGACATGATGAATTCCTGCTCCGAAAATGCGGAGTAGACACACCATCAAGTGCTGAGGGTGTGGGGGAGATTGCTCCCCCTCACGCCCCCAGATGCTCATTAGGGAAAATATAAACCCAAAAACAAATTGTTTTAGACCTGTTCGCCTTTTTTGCAAATGGCAGCCAAACCGCCAAGGAATATAAAAATACCATTTAGGATCGGTAGTTGCGATATAGTAACATAAATATATTTGTAATAGAATGTTTCAAGATAGACACCCAACATTGCTGGTCCGCCATATTTGTTCGTCATCGGATCAGATGCCGCCTCGTAAATCTTTGGAAGTTCCATGAATGCAGCCAAAAACCATGAGCCGAGGAGTAGTATCAAAAAGATAGAGACCCGTTTTGTACGATTTAGTGTGCAATCTTCTTTCTTGATGTATAACTCATAGAGCCGGATCAATATCCAACCGAAGAAAGTGCATGTTGCTGGAATAATCACCGTAATATATCCCTGCACATAGGTTAGACGCCCTGGCATTGTGGCATTGCTGATTAGTAGATTTGAATGGCAGAGAGAGCGAGCAAGTCCAAAGAAAAAGATTATCGCTGCAAGGATACACCACGCCCTTACTTTCTTCCGGCGTTCACTTGCATCATAAAGCAGTTCTTCAGCACTTATTCCAGGCGCCATAGCAATTTTGCCGATGGTCTCGTAATCTGGTTTTGACTTACCTGTTTCGTAATTCGAAATACATTGTCGAGTAGTAAATACTTTCGCAGCTAACTGTTCTTGTGTCATGCCCTGTGCGAGACGCTGTGCACGGATATTTTTAGAAATTAGTTCAGTCATAGACAGAGCTCCTTTCTAAATCTTAATTATGATCACAAATTGCAATTGCAAGTTGGACACCCGCATGAATAAAAAATGTTCGGCGTAAGCCGGACTTGACTGCCATACAGCAAGTACGGCTGGCGCTGCCAAGGATGCCGTAGGCAAGGCGTAGCCGGGCCTTGACAGGGTCAGGAGGGTTTGCTATCCACCGCATACACCCGGTCAAGGAATGAATCAAACAGTTCCTCCGGTGTTGCGTACCCCAACTTCTTTCTGGGGCGTGCGTTCAGCTCATCCGCGGCCGATAGAATATACTCAGCAGAGTAGTTCTGCATGGAAGCGCCCTTGGGAACGAAGGCCCGAAACAATCCGTTGTGGCGTTCATTTTGAGGCCGTTCCCATGAGGTGTAGGGATGGGCGAAGAACACCTCAGTGCCCCAGCTTTCGCACTGCGCAAAGTCTGCGAACTCAGCTCCATTGTCAACGGTAATGGTCTTGAATACCTGTGCAAAGCGGTTGCCATATTCCTCTTTGAGCATCTGCATGGCAGCCATAACAGCTTCGCTCGTCTTTCCCGGAATCAAGAAAGCCATGTAGTTTTCCGTCTTCTTTTCCAGAAGGGAAAACACAACAGCGTCATTACCTGCACGCTTACCAACCACGGTATCGCCTTCCCAATGGCCTTCTTCCGTGCGCTGAGAAGCAATTTCAGGCCTCAAATCAATGCTTTTGCCGAAGTTTTTCTTGTTTCCTCGGGGTTTGGCAGACTGAGTGTGCTTCCGCTTTACAGCTTCCGGCAGCTCCATGATCCCAATGGGAAGATTGGCTGCCCACGCTTCATTATAGAGCGTGTGGGTACAGACCATCTCGTGGCCCGGAAACAGGCTGTGGCGTTTTGCGTAGCCGGTGCAGGCATCCAGAGACCACCTGTGCTCTCTGACCTGAGCAGCAACCCAGGATACGAATGCTCCGCAGGAAAGCAGTTTGTGCGGTTTCCGGGAACGGAGACGATTGGAACGGTATATAGCTTCACCGTGCTTAGCACTGTAGCCCGGAGCACGACCCTTGCTCGACTTACGGGGCGGTGTGCCACGCCGCAGTTCGTTCCCGATCGTGGTAGGAAAACAGCCCAACTCTCTGGCAATGGCTCTGTTGGACAGTCCTTGCCGCTTCAGGGCTTGAATAGCGCCTCTTTCTTCTCGCTGAAGATGTTGCCCGCTCTTGCGTTCCGGCAGATCTGTGATATAATGACGGCAGTCCATAGTGATTGCACTCCCTTGATAAATGTTGTGTGGTAACTACATTTTATCATGCGGGTATATCACTATGGATTTTTCTTTTAGGTGTCCAACTTCATTTTACAATTAACCTCTTAATTATGATTATAAGGAAAAACAACTAAAAGTCACGCAAAGAGTTTCTTTGCGCTGACAAAAGCATTGCGATAGTCAATTATAGTTTAATGATCAAGTATCGTAATAACTAAAAAGATATGTTTCAATTTCATAATCAAGTTACACCGGATGAAAACCGGAGGGAATTTCTCCCCTCACCGAGGGGCAGACATATTCCGATTCCGCCCCATCCTTTGCCTTTTGAAGCGATGGGATTATCTTTTTCGGGATTGGAACTGTTCGTATACGCTAAAGCAGATTGACAATGCCGATAAGTTCATCCGGGCGATAGAGGAATATATGAGCCGCATTTGACCGGCAGCAGTTCATCATCCGTTCATCATGAGCATAGAATACAGCCCGCTTTGAAACTCGGACACACACAGGCAGCGTACAGGAAACCCAGACGTTTCAAGGGGTTTGGGCTTCGGAAGATGCCTAAGCTCCATCCCCACATGCATTCATACCTGGAGTGTCATGTGTTCGAGTCACATCGTCGCTACCAGAATGGTGCACCCCAAAGATATGCACCCGAAAAGCCCAGACGTTGTCTGGGCTTTTCTTTTTCAGAGCGCGTTCGCGGCGCGAATGGCTTACCGTAGATATTTGAAACTAAAAATACTCGAAATGATAAGGTACAATAAGTTGCGCAAAAAGAAATAGGCACGAAAAAAGAGGACATGAGTGCTGCAGTCTGGTAAAGTAAAAATTACGAAACAAAGACTTTGCAAGAGGAGGCAGCACACAATGTCCACCGAGAAGATTATACAATTAAACGAGGGAATGATAAAGCAGGAATTAAAAGATTTGGTGCGCACAAGCGTGGAAGAGACGATCAACGGTCTGTTGGACGAAGAAGCCAAATCCCTGACCAATGCTGAGAAATATGAACGGACACAGGATCGTCAGGGTTATCGTGCAGGGCATTACGAGCGGGATTTCCAAACGACGTCGGGTAATGTAAAGCTCAAAATGCCAAAGCTCAAGGGCGTCGCATTTGAAACAGCGATTATTGAACAATACCAACGGCGCGAGTCCTCGGTGGAGGAAGCCCTGATCGAAATGTATTTGACAGGGGTATCGGTACGAAGAGTAGAAGATATTACTGAAGCACTGTGGGGTACCAAGGTATCTCCAGGAACAATCAGCAACCTGAACAAGAAGGTTTACAGCCATATTGAGGAATGGCGCTCTCGCAGGCTCCAGTATGAATATCCCTATGTATAACCTGAAAAGCAACTGGGGCGGCGAATATGAGAACGTGGCGATTCTGGTAGCCATGGCGGTAAATGAGGATGGATACAGGGAAGTGATCGGAACCGCCGAGGGAATGAAAGAAGATAAGGAAAGCTGGCGGTCATTCCTCGTAAGCCTGAAAGAACGTGGTTTACACGGAACCCAACTGTTTGTCGGTGATCGCTGCCGGGGTCTTTTGGAGGCGGTGAATGACGTCTTCCCGGAGGCTAAATACCAGCGTTGCGTTGTGCACTTTTACTGGAACGTTTTTTCGGTAGTCCCGCGCGGAAAAATGAATCAGGTGGCAGCAATGCTCAAAGCAATCCACGCGCAGGAAGACAAAGATGCAGCACTGGAGAAAGCGGCTGCGGTTACTGCCAAACTTAGGGAAATGAAGCTTCGTGAGGCAGCTGATAAGGTTGAAAAGGGTATTGCAGAAACACTGACCTACATGGATTTCCCGTCTACGCATTGGACAAAACTGCGAACGACAAATGTGCTGGAACGATTAAACCGCGAGATCCGCCGACGCACAAAAGTAGTCGGTACCTTCCCTGACGGGCATTCCGCACTGATGCTGGTTTGCGCCAGACTTCGGCATGTCGTCAGCACGGTTTGGGGAACGAAGCGTTACATGTGTATGAAGACCCTCAACGAGCTTCAGGATACCACCGTTTCTGCCGGATAGCCGGCGCTTGCCCGGCGGCATTATCTATTTGCGCAAATCTATTGACGGTACCGTAATCTCCACAACGAATATAATTCAGTTCCTGCATCATGTGTACCTCCAATAAAAGTTCAGTAAATGTGTTAGTGATGAAAAAAGGCGATACCCGGTTGTAAAAACCAAGCATCGCCAATTTTTCTTGTCACACCCTGTACGGCAGCTACCCTATGTCAGTAATGTTTTCATACTGTCTTATTGGAAGCTACCTTGCGGACACTCTTTTTTGTTCTCTGCAATTACTGTACGCCGAGCTTTGCTTTCAGGGCTTCCTGAAGGATTTGAGAGAAGTTCACGCCGACCCGCTCTGCCTCGGTGTTCAGCCAGCTTGGGATGCTAAGCGTTTTTTTGACGGCTCGGTTGTCGTTCATGCGGCGATATGCGTCCGTATCCAACAGAACCATGCTCCGCACTTGACCGGCTGCTACATCGATTTGGTCAATGGGTGTGGCGGTTGGAATGGGTTCCTGCTT
>OGOU01001321.1_pt1 | contig 19483 bp, 16 predicted proteins | sample 1552721 | NCBI WGS metagenome assembly OGOU01 (sample SAMEA2580176, study PRJEB22360) | human gut metagenome | biome: human gut; feature: human-associated habitat; material: faeces | place: Denmark | collected 2008/2010
CCGCCAAAGACAGCCGCGTGTGTATGCTGGCTACTGCCGCGCCCGATGTCTACGTGCCGTGGATATGGGACGGAATGTTTGTAGCTACGCCTATAAAAGACAATCCCAGACACCGCGAATGTCGCGGCGAAGCAAAACTTGCCGATGTGCAAAGCTATATAAATAAAGAAATTCTGTGCAATTTCGATACCTTATATACCGACCATACCGACGACCTGCCCTTGATGCGAGCGTTCGTACATACGGTGCTGGTCAATCCTTCGGCCGAGACAGTAAAGCAGGTCGCCAAACAGGGTATCGTTGCAAAAATAATCGAATAACCGACCCAACTACCTGAAATTCAGTATATATGCCCGGATACGACATAAAACGACTACAGTCGAGGCTACTCGATATACTCATAGCCTTTGACCGTGTATGTCGCGAACATTCTCTGCGCTACTGCATATGTGGCGGCACATTACTTGGCGCCGTCCGTCACGGCGGTTTTATACCCTGGGATGATGACCTTGACTGTTCGATGCCGCGTCCCGATTATGAAAAACTGATAGCTCACAGTCGCGAATGGCTTCCTGAACACCTCGAATTTGTCTGTGCCGAAAACGACCCAAAATATCCTCTTCCGTTCGGCAAAATACAGGATGCGCGCACAACGCTTATCGAGCGTCGCCATCTTTACTATCTCGGCGGATGCTATATCGATATCTTTCCCTTTGACGGACACTCGGATAATTCATTTTTGCGGCACTGGCGATGCTCGCGCTACAATTATCTTAAAAAGATGCTGTACTTTGTACACCGCGATCCTTATCGCCATGGACATGGTGTCGAATCGTTGCTGCCTCTTGGAGTCCGCAAGATCTATTCCATGGCCGGCGTGCAGAAAGCCATACGACAGGTTATGACTGCCGAAGACTACGACCGGTGCAGTCTTGCAAGCAGTTTTACAGACGGTGCAGGCAAAGTGCTTCCCAAAAGTATTATAGGTGAGTTCAAGCCATATATGTTCGAGGGGCATGAGGTTATGGGCATAGCGGCATACGATCCATATCTGCGTTGTATGTACGGCGACGACTACATGACACCACCACCTCCCGAATACCGTTTCCAGCATAACTTCGATTATCTGGACCTCGACCACCCCTATCGCGATTATCGCGAGTAGTCGCAGTCCTGAAGCCAAACTCCGCCAAGGCGATTGACAAAACCATTAACGTCGTTGGCAGGCGCGGTCAGGGTGACAAAAATGAAAAATTTGGCCGATAGCGAATAAAATACTAACTTTGCAAACAGAAAGGCCGCCCGAATGGTGGAATGGTAGACACGAGGGACTTAAAATCCCTTGGCCATTGCGGCTGTGCGGGTTCGAGTCCCGCTTCGGGCACAGTCTTGTACAAGAGGAGATTTCCGCATGGATTTTTCCTCTTTTTCCGTTTAAGGACCCCAAAGCCGAAAAAAGGGTGCGAGATGATTTAGAAAAGGGTCCGGGATATAATATAGAATATTTTCCGGACGCAATGACCTGCCCAACGAAAAAAATCCCCCGGTGCGATTATTAAAATTAGAAACAGGACAAAAGAAGAAGCAGCAAAAGCCGTTTGAATCAGCCTTATGTGCATGCTTAGGCGTTTCGCGGGACATATTAGGCTTTGAAGGGGCCTAATAGTGTTTAAGAATGTTAAAATCGGGGGTTCGCGGAAGAAAAGCCTTTGATTTGTTGGAAAATAGAAAATAAGAATATATATTTGCCAAAATATTTGTTAATAACATAAAATAAACCCCTAAAAAACTGAACCATGAACAAATCTGAACTCGTAGCCGCTATCGCTGAAAAAGCCGGTCTGACCAAAGCCCAGTCCAAAGCCGCTCTCGAAGCCACAGTCGATGCAATCGCTGAAGCTCTCGCCAAAGGTGACAAAGTAGCTCTCGTCGGTTTCGGTACGTTCGCTGTTGCTGAAAAAGCAGCACGCACCGGTATCAATCCCCGTACAAAAGAAACAATCGAAATTGCTGCTCGCAAAGCCGTCAAATTCAAACAGGGTGCCGAACTCGCCGAAAAAGTTAAATAAGTATATACTTTTAACCCATACACAAGAGGCTGTGTCCCAATAGGCGCAGCCTCATTTTGTAACATCTTTGTCGGTAGACAGCTTCGCAGATAAAGGAAAAATAATTAGGGATATTCAGTTAATGGACGCTTTCAAATGAGGAGGAAGCCCCGGAGAGTGTCATAAAACCTACTTAATCGGCGGTCGATCGCTAATTTTTGATTCTCAGAGGCCAAATTTGTTGAAAAATATGATGTAAGGGCACGACGAAGCGGCCTCCGATGAGTTGTCGGAGGCCGTTTTGCAACATTTCCGTCAGGCCCGCTTCTTTTCTTTATCTTTCAGCTCTGCGGCGAGCTGTCGGGCAGCGAGGGTGGCGGCATTGGCCATATGGATTCCGAAGAACAGTTGCAGGGTCTCGCTATGTCTGTTTCGGGCGGCGATGCGACCGACACCGTAGTGCTGTTTCTGATTTCCGAAGCTGCCCTCCATTACGGTAGCCCGCAGATTGCCGATTATGCGGCGTGCCGATGAGATTTCCGCAGGCTCGTCTTTGGGTTTGGGACCTTTGCGGACGAAGTTGGGCTATTTTCTGAATATCCCTAATTAGTTAAAAGCCATCTAATCTGTCAGTTCTTTTCATTGAAAGCCAATGCTCGTTTCGCTGATATCTTTGTGCGCGGATCATTCGCGCTTTAATTTATTGGAATGGCGAGGAGACAAAATTTCCGGTTCGACCTATGCTAAGTCAAATTTAATGCCGGACCTGCATCTTCGACACCGTCTGGACGAAGGCTGGGTAGAATATTTTATTGAATGTAAGTATCGCTCGACGCTTCCCGGAGGAGTCCTCGACCTCACTTCTCAATTAAGCCGCTATCGTCGGATGAAGCTTAATCAATCGACTGCAGACTTGTTTATCGCTGTTGGCGTAGGTGGTACACCGAGTTGCCCGGAGAGCTTCTACCTGATTCCTGACAGAATGATTAAACGTGACTACATTATTAGTCTCAAAAATTTTAGCAAATGCTTGTGCCCTAAAGATTCGGACGGCTTTCACGAATATATCAGCCACTATTTCAAAATACGGGTATTCAATAAAAAGTAAAGAGAATGTGGGCGGCCGTGTTTTCGTTTTTTGTTCTTGGAGAGCTTTGTCTATAAGGAAACGGCATGGGAATAAGAGGATTCTGCATGTCGGAACCGTCCTGTCAAATAATGCTAAATAGAATGGGGGGAGTGGGGCGTGTTAGGGCATCGTACCGAAAAATTTAGTATCTTTGCCAAAATAAAAATCTTGCAATATGAATGATATATTTAGGCGAATGGGGCCGGTGACTAAAAATCTGCTCATTATCAACATTATAATATGGGCTTTCTGCGCATTTATGCCTGCGTCGACCTCCAGCCGAATGCTTGACTACTGCGGACTGCATTACTTCACGTCACCCGGCTTTGGTGCCTGGCAGCTTGTGACTTACATGTTTGTACATGTCGATTTCTGGCATCTGTTCTTCAACATGTTTGCGCTTGTGATGTTCGGCAGTATAATAGAAATGGCCATGGGCCGCAAGCGCTATCTTGTTTACTATCTGAGTTGCGGAATAGGCGCGGCGCTCATACAGGAGGGCGTCTTTGCCATCATGCTTACGAAATATAGCCCGATGCTTAATGCCGAGCAGATGAGAGTCGTAATAGACGAAGGCTGGCACGCGCTGCAGCAGGGAATGAATTTTACAGACCCGACACTGGGTAGCATAAACGCTCTGGTCAACGGTCCCGTAATCGGCGCTTCGGGTGCCATATTCGGTATTTTGCTGGCTTTTGCGATGCTTTATCCCAACATGCCGGTTTACATATGGTTTGTGCCTATACCTGTAAAGGCCAAATGGATGGTTGCCGGCTATGCAGTGCTTGAGCTTGCTATGGGTCTTGGCAGTGTCCAGGACAATGTGGCACATTTTGCACACCTTGGCGGCATGGTCATCGGATTTGCCCTGCTCTGGTACTGGAAGAAAAGCGGTGCCTTCCGCGGATTTTATTAAAAATCGTATAATACGCGCAAAGCGCTAATCACCGAAATGTTTCCACTAAGAAGTAAAATAAGCGGGCTGACAAGCATGCGGACTGTGTATATACTTATGGCTGCAAATCTAATGCTGTTTGTCGCTGTCAGTATCGGTGTAATGGCTGCCGGCGATAAGGCTGCGCTATGGTTTGCGCTTCCGGCATCGGCTGCCGAACTTCTTTGCAGGCCATGGACGGTCATCAGTTATATGTTCACGCAGTGGAATGTCGTTCATCTGCTTGTCAATATGCTGTGGCTGTGGTGTTGGGTACGTGTATCGTGCCTTACTCCCGGCTGTTGTGGCCTGACCACCGGGGCGAGACTGATAGGCGCTTATTTGACGGGCGGAATACTCGGCGCCATAATATACGAGATTGCATCGGCAACGGGCGTTGACTGTGGCTGGTGCCTGACGGGCAGCTCGGCGGCAGTAGTCGGCGTTATCACCGCCGGTGCCGTAAATAGCGGACGTGTCCGGGTCAATCTTGTATTCTTTGGACGAGTGCGCCTGTTGTGGGCTGCTGTTGTGGCCGTCGGACTCTGTCTGTTGGGCGACCTCGGCGGGGACCCCGGGACAGGTCTCGCACATCTGGGCGGTGTTATCGGAGGCGTATTGTTTGGCTTTTGGCAAAAACATTGGACGGCCTCCGAGGCCGTGCGTGCCGCCCGAGGCTTAGGCAACAGCGGTGATGACAGCCGGGACCTTGACACCATCCTTGCCAAGGTAGGCCGTAGCGGGTACGGCTCACTGAATACCATCGAGCGCAACCGTCTGTTCGAAATCAGCAAGCGCATGAAATGAGCAAACTTAGAAACATATTCAAATGGTCATCCGGGGCGTTGGCGACAGTCGCGAGCACGCTGTTGTCGCTGCTGCTTGTCATCTCGTCTTTGTCGGGGTACGTCGACCCGTCGACGGTGCCTCTGGCCGGAGTCGCCGTGATGCTTCTGCCAGTGCTTACACCCGTTGCTATAGTGCTTTTTGTGGCCGATGCTATGTGGTGGCGTCGTGCCACGCTGATTCTTGGCATTGGACTGGCCGTCGCCATGCCATCGATAGTCGAAGTCTTTCCGGTCGGTACCGGGGCTTTTGTCGAGACCAGCCGGCCCGGGCCTGCTCCTTGCGAATTTGTACTCATGTCATACAACTGTGCCGGATTTATGGATGTCAGCGGCGAATACCCCGAAGGCCGGAATCCGGCCATAAAACTTATTCTTGACGAGGACGCGGATGTCGTGGCCCTGCAGGAAACATACGAGCTGGGTGCGTTGTCCGGATTTAAGGTGCGGTCCTCGGATGTCGATTCGTTGCACATGCGCTATCCGTATATAATCGAAGACACACGTCACCGAATGACCCTGCTGTCGAAATATCCCGCAAGACTGCTCGAAATAGCGCCGCGCTACGAAGGAACGGTGCCGGACGAAATATCCGCCTTTGCGCTTACTGTCGGAGGCCGCGAAATGACACTCTTTTCGGTGCATTTGCGCTCGATAGGGCTGACAACAAAGGATAAAGAACTTTACGGCGACATCACGCGCCTCGAAGGCAACGATGAAGGCAGCAGGAAGATGATAGGAGAAGTACATCGCAATCTTATCTCGAAAGTCGCACAGGCCGCAGCCTCGCGCAGCGCTCAGATAAGACGTCTCGAAGACGATATCCGGCGTCTGGGCGCCCATAATATCATAGTATGCGGCGACTTCAACGATGTCCCCGGCTGTTATGCCATAAACTCGCTCAACAGTCTCGGACTCCGCGAGGTCTTCCCTGCCGTAGGACAAGGCTATATGGCGACATTCAACCGTGACCGTCTTTATTTCACCATAGATCATGTGCTGTGGCGCGGCGACCTGCATCCCCTGACGATGTGGCGTCTGAAAACTTACAGCAGCGACCATTTCCCGCTGTTTACGCATTTCCGACTCGATTGAGTCTTTGTATAACAATATGTGATTGAACCATAAAGAGCATACGGAACGAAGACACAAAAAACACTGCCGCCCGCAGACACAAGGATTAATCTAAGACCATATTTAGCAAAGATGTCGCTCGTTTGACAAAAATTGCTAACTTTGCCTATAAAATATTTTTTAACTGCGATATATGATGAGAATTAAAATTATGACTTTGGCAGCTGCGGCCCTTATGGCCGGCGGCGCCGGTGTAGGTAGCATGGCTCAGGGACATGTCAATCCCTTCATGTCGCCATATACGACACCTTACGAGATTCCGCCTTTCGATTCGATACAGTATGCCGATTACCTGCCTGCCCTGCGTGCCGGAATCGCCGAACACAATGCCGAAATCAAGGCAATAGTAGACAATCCGGCGACTCCGACTTTTGAGAACACTGTTCTGGCCCTTGACAAAGCCGGAGCCACACTCGAGCGTGTCATGTATGTATTCTCGGCACTCGATGAGTCCAACAATACCGCCGAGATGCAGAAGATTTCTGAGGAATTCTATCCGTTGTACACCACACATGCCGACGAAGTGTCAATGAACGATGGCCTTTTTGCCCGAGTCAAATATCTCTATGACAAACGCGATCAACTTGGATTTGCCCCTGACCAGAAACGTGCTGTCGAACAGCTGTACAAACAGTTTACACGCAACGGTGCTTTACTCAGTGCCGAGGACAAAGAGCAGCTGAAAAAGCTCAACGGCGAACTTACCGACTACTATCTCAACTTCAACAAAAATCTTCTTGCCGCCACCAACTCGTTCGCACTTGTTGTCGACGATGAGGCTCAGCTTGCCGGTATGCCCGCATCGCTTATAGCCGGTGCCGCGCAGGAGGCCAAAAGCCGTGGTCTCGGCGACGGAAAATGGGTGTTTACCCTGCATGCACCGTCGCGTCTGCCTCTGCTGCAGTATGCCGACAACCGTTACTTGCGCAAACAGATTTATCAGGGCTATATCAATCAGGCTTCTTCTGGTCAGTATGACAACAAACCCGTTATCAACAAGATACTCCAGGCTCGTGCGAAAAAAGCACATCTGCTCGGATTCGATACCTTCGGCGCATATATGACCGATAATGTCATGGCCAAGACACCCCAGGCTGCCGAAGACCTTTTGATGCAGATTTGGCGTCCGGCTGTCGCCAAAGTTAAGGAAGAAGTTGCCGAAATGCAGGCCATAGCCGACAAAGAAGGCAAAAATATCAAAATCGAGCCTTGGGACTACTATTATTATGCCGAGAAAGTACGTCAGAACAAATACCAGCTTGACGAAGCCAAGGTCAGCGAATATTTCCCTGTCGACTCGGTGCGAAACGGCATTTTCACTATGGCCGAAAAACTTTATGGTGTCAAATTCACTGAGAAGCCCGAATGGCCCAAGTATTATCCCGAGGTCAAAGTCTATGACGTTACTGACGCAAAAACCGGCGAGCATGTCGCCGTATTCATGACCGACTACTTCCAGCGTGCTTCTAAACGTCAGGGCGCTTGGATGTCCGAGTTCAAAGGCTCATGGATTGATGCTGACGGCAAAGCATCGCGCCCTGTCATATATAATGTCGCCAATTTCTCCAAACCCACCGGCGATACTCCATCGCTGCTGACGCTTGACGAGGTGGAGACGATGTTCCACGAGTTTGGCCACGGTCTGCACGGCATGCTTTCGCGCGCACGCTACAAAAGCCAGTCGGGTACCAACGTCGACCGTGACTTTGTCGAGCTGCCCTCGCAGATTCATGAACATTGGGCTATGGAACCCGAACTTCTGCGCACTTACGCCCGTCACTACAAGACCGGCGAGGTTATTCCCGACGAACTTATATCAAAGCTTCAGGCTTCGGCAACGCACAATCAGGGCTTCGCCACTGCCGAGCTGGCCGGGGCGGCTTTGCTCGACCTCCAGTACGGCAAGCTCAATCCTGAAGGCGACATAGACATCTCCGAGTTCGAGAAAGAGGTTGTCGACAAGTTGGGAATGCCTGCCGAACTTACGTTCCGCTACCGTTCACCTTACTTCAAACACATCTTCGGCTCGGATGGCTACGCCTCGGGTTACTATACTTATCTGTGGGCCGAGGTCCTTGATACCGACGGCTTCGAACTATTTAAAGAAAAAGGTATTTTCGACCCTCAGACAGCTCAATCGTTCAAGGAGAATGTTCTTGAAAAAGGTGGCTCGGTTGATCCGATGGAGACTTACGTGAAGTTCCGTGGTCACAAACCTTCGGTCGACGCACTTTTGCGCAACCGTGGTCTTGAAGCTCAGGCTCCCGTTGTCAAACTTGACAAGAAAGACAAGCCCAAGGTAAAAAACGTCAAGAAAGTCAAAATCGCCAAAATGAATAAAGACTGACCCGCTGCTGTGGTTTAGTTAAGATGCCGCCCACAAAGCACTAAAAAAAATCTCCGTACTTTACGCGATGTAGATAAGTCGTCGGAAAAGTCCGGAGATTTTTGTGCACTTGACCTAAACAATCAGCCGGCCGATGTGTGTCGGCTTGCAGGGTGAATACGGAAAAGGTCGGTCAGTTGGTCTATGTCGCGTGTAAAGAGCGTAGACAGGCTGTCGGCATAGGCCTCGTAGTCGCGGATAGGGCGCCGGGCAACACCCGATTGGGCAGCCGCACGCGCTACGGCCGGAGCGACTCGGGTGAGAAGACGGTGGTCGTAAGGAGTGGGAACTATGTAATCGGGACCGAACTCCATGTATTCGACTCCCATTGCGCGCAAGACATAAGCCGGAACCGGCGAGTGTGCCAGTTCGGCGATGGCACGGGCGGCGGCGAGTTTCATAGGCTCGTTTATATCCGATGCCCGCGAGTCGAGAGCCCCCCGGAATATGTACGGAAAGCCCAGGACATTGTTAATCTGGTTAGGTAAGTCGCTCCGGCCGGTGGCCATAATGCAGTCGGGGCGCGTTTCGCGAGCCAGCCGATAGTCAATTTCGGGATTTGGATTGGCAAGTGCGAAAATCACGGGTCGCGGAGCCATGGAGCGAAGCATCCGGGGCGTTACAACATCAGCTACCGAAAGTCCAAGGAAGATGTCGGCTCCGACCATGGCTTGTGCCAAGGTCGCGAGCGGACGTTCGGTGGCAAACTCAGCTTTTGCAGGAGGTAGATTGGAACGCCGGGTGCTTATTACGCCTTTCGAGTCGCACATGACTATATTATTTGGATTTATTCCCAACGATATTAGCATGCGCGTGCAGGCTATTGCTGCAGCTCCGGCACCGTTGACGACAAGTCGTACATCGTGGATGTCTTTGCCCTGAATTTCGAGTGCGTTGAGTATTCCCGCCGAGGTGATTATTGCTGTCCCGTGCTGGTCATCGTGTAAGACCGGAATATCAAGAGCTTTGCGCAGTCGGTCTTCGATTTCGAAACATTCAGGGGCCTTGATGTCTTCGAGATTGATACCGCCGAAAGTAGGTGCTAGAGCGGTAACAGTCTCGACGAAACTGTCGATGTCATTAGCCTTAAGCTCAATGTCGAAGCAGTCAATGTCGGCGAAAACTTTGAAAAGCAGAGCTTTGCCTTCCATAACCGGCTTGCCTGCCTCGGGGCCTATATTACCAAGACCCAGCACGGCTGTGCCGTTGGTAATTATTGCGACAAGATTGCCCTTGTCGGTAAGCGAATACACTTGGTCGGGATGCTCGGCGATAGCTTCTGAGGCATAGGCGACCCCCGGCGAATAGGCCAATGAGAGATTGCGACGGCCTTTGTATGCTTTTGTCGGTACTACCTCGATTTTTCCGGGACGAGGTTCGCGGTGATAAATCAGAGCTTCGTCGGCCGAAATTTTTACGGGGCGTATTACATTGCTTCGGCCTGCTAATGTATTGTCGTTGTTTATATTATACTTTTGGATGTCATCATTGGCCATATCGCTGAAATTTAGATTGAACTTAAAAGACAAACAAAAATCCAACATCTAAAGTTCGGCTAATTCCGGTATGGGTGAATATAAAAAAGCCCCGGTGCGCTTCAGCAGCGAACTGAGGACTTAGCCATTGGGCATTTAACTTCTAAAGATATTTGTCTTATAGCAAATTAATTAAAGCGTAGAGATTTATATCATACTTACTTGAGTACGACTACCGACTATCTATTAATGGGTCTCACGACAGAAAGCAAGAAAGTTTGAATGCCTGTGACTTAGTCCTAAGATGATAGGGAATAATGCGTAAATAATAATCGGTCTAAGTTTAAAAGCATTAGGGGTGGTCGTTCTGCCGACAAAGATAGACATATTTTAAACGAAAACAAAATTTTTTGCCATAAAATACCGAATCCCTCGTATTATTTAATTAAAATTAACATACATAAACATATTTTTATTGTTTATCTTGGCCTGTTTTTGTTTTCACCCCTATATCCCGGTTTTTCAAATTAAATAAAACAGCAGTGGATTCAATAATATTTTTAATGAAATTTCTCGTCCATATTGTCAGCAGTCCATAAAGATTATTCCGAGAGAGTGTCTGTGCTGACACTCCCTCGGAATTGTTTCCGCTAATATGTAATATCGTTTTGTGGTAAGTATGATGGCACAAGGTGCCAGAGGATGATTATTCCATGAGTTTGCGGTATCGGCGACGGGGTAGGGGCTTTCCGTCGTTGTGGTCGATTTTGTATTGTTCGTAGTCGGAGTATGAGCCTTGGTAAAAGACTACTTTTCCGTCGCCTTCGAACGAGAGGATGTGTGTGCAGATGCGGTCGAGGAACCATCGGTCGTGGCTGACAACGACGGCGCACCCGGCAAAGTCGTCAAGACCTTCTTCGAGGGCGCGCAGTGTGTTGACATCGATATCGTTGGTAGGTTCGTCAAGAAGCAGTACGTTGCCTTCTTCTTTCAGTGCCATGGCCAGATGCAGGCGGTTGCGTTCGCCGCCCGACAGAATTCCGATTTTCTTTTCCTGATCGGCACCGGTGAAGTTGAATTTGGACAGGTAAGCGCGTGCGTTGACATCTCGACCACCCATGCGGAAGCTTTCGACTCCCTGCGATATCACCTGATAGACAGTTGACTCGGGCAGAAGGTCGTGGTGGCGTTGGTCGACATACGCAATTTTGACGGTTTCGCCTACGTCAAAACTGCCTGCATCGGGTTTCTCCTGTCCCATGATGAGGCGGAAAAGCGTTGTTTTGCCGGCACCGTTGGGGCCTATAACGCCGACGATGCCGTTTGGCGGCAATGAGAATGATAAATCGTCGAACAGCAGTTTTTTGCCGAAAGCTTTGCGCAAACCGGTGGCTTCGATGACTTTCTGTCCTAAGCGGGGGCCGTTAGGAATAAAGATTTCAAGGCGTTCTTCTTTCTGTTTCTGGTCTTCATTGAGCAGACGGTCGTATGACGATAGACGTGCCTTGCCTTTGGCCTGACGTGCTTTAGGGGCCATGCGCACCCATTCGAGCTCGCGTTCGAGGGTCTTGCGACGCTTCGAGGCCTGCTTTTCTTCGAGGGCCATGCGCTTGGTCTTCTGTTCGAGCCACGATGAGTAGTTACCTTTCCATGGTATACCTTCGCCACGGTCAAGTTCGAGAATCCAACCGGCTACGTGGTCAAGGAAGTAGCGATCGTGTGTAATGGCGATGACAGTTCCGGGGTATTGATGCAGATGCTGCTCGAGCCAGTCGATAGACTCGGCGTCAAGGTGGTTGGTGGGTTCGTCCAGGAGTAGGATGTCAGGTTGCTGCAGAAGTAGACGACATAGTGCGACGCGGCGGCGTTCGCCGCCGGACAGCGTTTCGACGTTCTGGTCGTCGGGCGGACACTGCAGTGCGTCCATGGCCCGTTCGAGTTTCGAGTCGAGATTCCAGGCGTCGGCGGCGTCGAGTTTGTCCTGAAGTTCGGCCTGACGAGCAAGCAGTTTGTCGAAGTCGGCGTCAGGTTCGGCGAAAGCCATATTGATGGCGTCATATTCGGCAAGCATATCGACGATGGGCTGGACGCCTTCGCGAACAATTTCGATAACTGTTTTGCCGGGGTCAAGTTTGGGTTCCTGTTCGAGGTATCCTACACTGTATCCGGGAGCGAAGACGACTTCGCCCTGATATTGTTTGTCAAGACCGGCAATGATTTTGAGCAGCGTTGACTTACCGGAGCCGTTAAGACCGATAATGCCAATTTTGGCGCCGTAGAAAAACGAGAGGTATATGTCTTTGAGGACAGTCTTCTGAGGAGGGTAGGTCTTGCTGACACCTACCATCGAGAAAATGATTTTTTTGTCGTCAGCCATGCTGGTTGTGGTTAAAAGTTAATGTTGACCGAGATGCCGAAGTTATTTGTGCCGGCGGGGTGCGGCTTTGTGGGGATAGTCGGGGTGTACGCGTCCTTCGGCTATCTGGCGTAGTTTGGGCTTGATGAATTGACGGCGGAGCACCGAGCAGTGGTCGGTGAAGACTTTGCCTTCGAGATGGTCGCACTCGTGCTGGACAATGCGGGCAAGGAATCCGGAAATCTCCTCGTCATGTGATTTGAAGTCTTCGTCGAGCCATTCGAGGCGTATATGTTCGACACGTTTGACATCTTCGCTGATGCCGGGTATAGACAGGCAGCCTTCGGCGCGTGATGCGGGCTCGCCGTCGAGGACGGTGACTTTGGGGTTGATGAGTGCGAATTTGCGGTCTTTGCACTCGGGAAAGGCTTCGGCTACGGGGTCGGCGTCAATGACGACAAGGCGTATAGGAAGACCTACCTGAGGAGCGGCCAGACCGACGCCTTCGCTAAAGTACATTGTCTCGAACATATCCGCGACAAGTTTTCTGATGTCGGGATAGTCGGGAGTGACGTCTTTGGTTTCGGCACGGAGCACCGGGTGACCTAAGAGATAGATGGGCAGTTTCATATTAGTGTATAATTGTCAGGGCAGAGGCCTGTCCGGGTTTGATTGCAGAAAATCATTCAGGAGAATCGAGGCTGAAATCATGTCGACAACGGCTTTGTCGCGGCGCTGAGATTTTTTCATCCCGCCGTCGATCATTGCGCGGTGAGCCAACACCGAAGTGAAGCGTTCGTCATAGAAGACCACGGGGATAGGCGCGATAAGCTTTTTCAGCCGGTTGATTGCCGGTGTCAGCGAAGCCATTGAGTCGGATGGCCGGCCGTCAAGATTTGTCGGCAGCCCCACGACAATAGTGTCAACGGTATTTTCGGCGCAATATTTCTGCACAAAGGCATACAACTCGCCTGTCGGCACGGTTGTCAGCGGATTGGCGACGATGTGCAGGATGTCGGTCACGGCTATTCCCGAGCGTCGCTTACCGTAGTCTATAGCAAGGATTCGTCCCATAGTGGTGCAAAGTTACGAAAAAAACAGCATATTACGAAACGGCTGGCCTCCTGCTCGGCCAAGAGCTGTTAGCAATAGCTGTTGGCCAACCCCTATCAGACAATGAGTCATCCCAACTAATAAATACATACAAACCGGGTCAACCATTTTCAGGGGACGTACAGTAATGGACAGTTGCCTTTGATATACGGATTTTATGCGTCTGTGAGCGCTTTATTGAAATTAATTGCTACTTTTGCTTCGAGAAATTTGTATACCAATATGATATCGGTAATATGGACTTACAAACTGAGGCAATAACCGAGAAGACGCGAACTGGAGGCAAACTTCATTTTGCCGTTTTCTCAAATATTGACATTGTCAAATATACCGCTGCATTATGTGTAATATGGGTACACTTGAGTTACGTGCTGCAAATTGGCAATTCGTTTTTTGTCGCTACCTTAACTCATACGGCAGTACCATTTTTCTTTGTTTGTTCCGGCTTGCTGATGGGATGGCATGCTCGCGCAGACGGTGATTTCTCTACTTACTTCAGACATAAATGCCTTTTGTTCTTCAGGTTGTGGATTATATGGTTAGTGATTTACATTCCGTTGGACATTGTTACAGAGCTACAGGGGGATTATTCGCTAAATTCGATTACAAGATGGATACTCTTGACAATAGGGGCGGGACAAGGTTTCTGTTCGTGGCCTTTATGGTATCTGTTTTCGTCGTTCATAGGGTGTTTCATAGTAAGCATCTTGTGCCGGAAAAGACAAGTTCTCGGCGCTGTTATAATATTTATATCGGCGGCCGTGGTATTTGTTTTTGTAAATAAATTCTCGGATATTCTTTTCGGACTTTTTGATATAGAGTCTAAAACGTATGAGTATTATTTTGTATTTGCAGCGGGACGCTACCTTGTGGGATCCATTTATATATCAGCGGGCATACTCCTGAGCTACTTGCCATTCGATAAATTCAGCGACTGGGCTTTGTGCGCCGCAGCGACCGTGCTGATTACAATTGGATGTCTTATGGCTGATTACAATATAATGCTGAACGAGTTGCCACGAAGTATCGGTGTGGTAGTTTTGGCCATTTGTCTGCCGCAGATAAAAATAGACACACTTCAGATAAGGCAACAAAGCATGTGGATATACTTTATTCACATGTATTGGATAGGATGTCTCCAGCTGCTTAAACTTGAAAGTCAGCATGTATTGTTTGCCTTGCTGAGCTACACATTAAGCATTGTCTCGGGTTACGTCCTGAGTAAACTTGTCCGGCACCGGCATTTCACTTTCTTGCGTAAATTGATTTGCTGAACAACACCTCCTCGCTCTTAGAGTTCATTCAAGCCAATAATAATCATATAAAACTCATTGGTGATTAGTCACAGTTCTTCAATAATCCGTCCGGTGTCTTATTGTGACATGATTATTTTGAATATTTTTGCTCCGTGGGGTTAGTTTTGGGGGAAGTTGTGGTTTTAATATATGTATGACGACAAAGAGTGACATAGAACAGCTTTTCAAAAGCAACTATCCGGACATGCTGACATTAGCCGTCCGCCTGCTGCATGATGCGGAGGCGGCGAGGGACATTGTGCACGATGTATTCGAGTCAGTGCTGTCGGAAAAACTCACGACCGTCACCACTGCCTATCTGCTTACCGGTGTCCGCTTCGCCTGTCTGAAGCATCTCCGAAACCTTTCGATGCGTGAACGCTTCAAAAATCTTTATGCTCTCGACATTGACGAGATTGAACGTGATGAGTGGCCTGACCCCGAAGATGTGGTTCGGCTGAACGGTCTGATTGAGAGTTCGCTGAGCGAGCAATGCCGCCGCGTTCTGAGGATGCGCTTTGCCGACAGGTTGTCTTACTGCGAAATCGCAGGGCAATTAGGCATAAGCGAAACGGCTGTCTATAAGCATTTGCGTCATGCAATAGATGTCTTACGTCAAAACTTCAACCGCAAATGAAAGACAAAACCGACCGGCTCCTTGATGCTCTGGAGCACCCCGAAAATTATACTGATGCCGAGCTTGAGCAGATACTTGCCGACCCCGAGGCTCGTGGAGTTTATGATATGCTCCGCAAGACGGCTGATGCCTCCATGCCCGTTCCCGAGATAAATCTCGACGAGGAGTGGCAACGCTTCGAGGCTAAGCATCCCGGGCGAAAGCTTTTTATACTCCATTGGCTCCCGATCTTAGCTACACGCAAAGCCGCAGCTGTTGTGCTCGCGCTTGTCGGTACACTCGCTGTGGTTGCCGTCACTATCGGTATGACACATTATATCGGTTCCCGAAGTGAAATGGTGCAGACCGGGCAACCTGAGCCTCAGAAGCAAACTGTGATTGCCAAAACAGAAGTTGCGCCGGCTGACACCGTTCCGACGGGACTTGCAACTGTGCCCGAAACCATTCTGTTCAAAGGAGAAAATCTTGAAACGATTCTTGCCGAGATCGCCCGGTACTACGGCGTGTCTGTCAAGTTCAACCGGTACGACGTTAAGTCTCTGGAGCTCTATTTCGAATGGAACCGGGCTCTACCCCTCAACGAGCTTGTGGAACAACTAAACAACTTCGAGCAAATAGACATTGCAATCTCCGACTCAGTATTGACCGTAAAATGAAACGTATAGTTATTCTCTTTGCGGCAATGTTTTGTGTCGCCGTTACCCACGCGGGAAAATTCAGCTACCGCTTTAATAATACCCCTTTGGCCGATGCACTCGTGCAGATTGCCGGACAACATCCCGACCTCCATATCAACTTCATCTATAACGAACTCGACAAATATTCCGTAACGACAAACGTCCATACTGACGATGCTTACGATATGCTCCGGCAGCTTGTCGGGCTGAATCCGGTGTCTGTAATTCGTTCCGGTGGCCGATACTACGTTGAGGCCTTTCAGCACGGCAAGTTTGTCTATACCGGGAGAATTATCGGCATCGACAACGAGCCGGTGGTCGCTGCTACCGTAATGTTGCTTGCGCCCAAAGATTCTACGGTTATCACCTACGGTATCTCAGATGAGTATGGGCGATTTTCCATTCCGTGCGATAGACAAGGTGTAATAGGGAAACTGTCATGTCTGGGTTATAAGACAACGACAAGGGAATTTGACAGGTTTTCTGTCGGCACCATATCTATGGCAGAACAGGCAGTATCATTGGACGCGGTTACCGTAGAGGCGGATAATGCCAGCCTTTATTCCGACAAATCGGTGTATATGCCAACTGCAACGCAGAAAAACGCCTCTCAATCAGGCTCGGAATTGCTCAACAACATGGCAATACCACAGTTGAATATCATTTCCGGAAATTCAATAACAACCAACGCAGGCAACCCTGTGGCTGTATTCATCGATTATCTTCCGGCCAAGACAAACGACTTGCTGGCAATGCGTGTGAGCGATGTGAAGCGTGTGGAGTATCTGGAATATCCCTCCGACCCTCGTCTGCAGGGGAATCCATACGTTGTCAATTTCATCATGCAACAGTATGAATATGGCGGTTATGCTAAGGCGTATGGCTACGGCACATTCCTTAATGGTCATCAGGAACAATTGATCGGAAACATACGTATGCAGTACAAGCGTATGACATACGACCTTATGGGCTCAGCTTATAACAACGGTCATACACATTCCGGTCAGGACATGACCGAAACTTTCCGTCTGCCTAAGGATGAGGGGAGCGTGGAGCAATTCGAACGTATCTCCGAGGTCAAGTATTCAAAACGCCACCGCAACAACTACTATCTGATATTCAAGGCGACCTACAATTCCGACAAAGTCCAGGCCTCGACATTAATCAACAGCAACCTCGACAGGCAACCTGACGCTTCTCAAAACGGCACGGTACGATATTCCGGCAATGTATATCCTGCCTCAGAGTATTATTCCACAACCAACAATTTCTCAAAATTCATATCTTACAACGGATATTACTTCTTTGTTCTTCCGTGCAACAACTCCATCACATTCACTCCTAAATATAGTTTTTCGCACACAGACCAAAGCAGCTATTATTCGGAGACCGGGAACCCACCAATACAGAACACCGCGACCGACAACACCAATTATTTGTCTGGGAATTTAAAATTCAAACATTATTTCGATAAATTCGGAAACATCCTGGGATATGTCAAAGGCTCGTATCAATACAACCGCACATCATATTCCGGCACTGCAAATGGATTGGACCGCGCCAAAGCATCGCGTATAGTTTTTGGAGCGAACTATGAGCTTTCCGTCAATAAAGTCCGCGGTCATATAGGATTCGGCTGGGTTTGGGACAGATTGCAATTCGGCCCCTCGGTTGACAGTCGCAACGCTCCTTCTTTCGACGTTTCATTACAGTATTCTCCCACACGCCAACATTCCGTCTCGGCAACATTTCAATATGAGTCATGGCTCCCATCACCAAACTTCAAGAGCGATCAGATAATAACAGCTTCTCCTTTTCTGAAATATACCGGCAACCCAAACCTTTTCCCGGCAAAGAGCTATGATTTTGATTTCTCTTACACATGGATTCCGAACAACAATTATAGTTTAGGCGCATTTGCCTGGGGCTGGATGGTAAAGGACCGTTATGCATACGATTACGAAGCAGATGCCAACGGAGTTATACGAACAATAAAGCAGCCTATGGGCTCGTATGCCCAAGGGAACTACGGCATCAAGGGCACTGCCCGTTTCTTTGACAGGTCACTGGTATTGACAGGTAAACTCGGCCAACTCTTTAACCACAACGGCAAGCCATACAATGCAAATCATTTCCATATTTACTACACCCTTCAGATGGCTTATTATCTCAAAAACTGGAATTTCGGCCTGACTTATATCTCTACTATAGGAACATGGGACGGCATGATGAACGGCATCTGGCAGCGCGACAAAGATGAATACTATCTGAAAGTCGGTTGGTCTCATTCCAACTGGAACATATCGGCATTGGTCGATAACATAGGCAGGTGGAATTGGCGAAGTTCAAAGCGGGAGATGAAAAGTGAGCATTACAGCACCGATGAAACTCTCATAAACGGAACTTCTCACGCCATGTTCAGGATAACGGCTACATACACCTTCGGTTTTGGCAAAAAGGTGAGACGCGACAATGAACCTCAACTTGGTGGCTCCGCAGCATCCGGCATCCTGAAATGACCTTGACATCTTACCCATACGACAAGATACCCCGGCAGCGATGTCGGGGTATCTTCAAAGCATCGAATGAAATGCCGCAAAAGCACCAATCGTAATTTTACGATTTTCAGTAACTTTGCGGACATATGCAAAATCTATCAGAATATTTCTTACTTTCGAGGGTTGAGTTTTCTGGAAGTTGTGTGTCTTAATAGTGTATGACGCATTTGTCTATGATGAAAGGAAACGACATAGAGCAGCTTTTCAAAACACATTACGCGCAGATGTTCCGGTTGGCCGTGGCACATCTGCACGACGATGACACGGCGCGCGACATCGTCAATGATGTGTTTTTAACATTGCTCGACGGCAGTTCGGACTTTCTCATTTCCGGCGCTTATCTTCTCAAAGCGGTGCGCAACCGCTGTCTGAACCATATCCGTGATTGCAATATCCATCAACGAATTGCAAACCGCTATTTTCTCGACATGGAGGAATACGAAGCCGAGGATTGGCCCAACGAGGAAACCATTGCAAGATTATACAACCTTATCCGCAATGACATTTCCCCACAAGCTCGCCGCATTATGGAACTGCGATTTTACGAGAGTATGAAGTTCTCACAAATCGCAAAATGTATGGGCATAAGCCAGACGGCCGTTTATCGTCATCTGAGTCATGCACTGTGGAAAAGGCGCGTTTGATTGCCCCCTTCGGGCACGCGGGATTTGACCCCTCGGGCAAAATAATGTTGACCCCTTAAAAGTCCTGGCGGCGGGGGTCAATCTTATTATTTAATCACATTGCAATCTCTTTAATGAGGGTGTATCCTAAAAGTGAATTACGATATACCCTCTCTATATCAATATATGGAGACCCGTATCAATGTATAATAAGGAGTCATTAATGTCCCATTAAAATCGGGAAGAGTACTTTGAAATCGTTGAAATTTAGTT
>OGOU01001323.1_pt1 | contig 19459 bp, 10 predicted proteins | sample 1552721 | NCBI WGS metagenome assembly OGOU01 (sample SAMEA2580176, study PRJEB22360) | human gut metagenome | biome: human gut; feature: human-associated habitat; material: faeces | place: Denmark | collected 2008/2010
GAAGCGTCCCTGCCAGTAACTTTGCGCGTCCGCAGACGCGCCCCCAAGCTGCTCTACCCACAACTTGCATATTGTCGCGCCAAATGGGCGCGACCGAGTAGCTGCTCTTTCCTATTATAAACGGCTTTTCCCGAAACGCAGGGATTTCGCCTCTGCGGAGGCGACCAAAGGGCAATGAAAACAGACGAAGTCTGCGGTCGCCCCCGACACCCCTTCGCGGTGCACACGCCCATGCTTGGCTTCTATCGTGGCAGGGAAAAACCACGCTTGCGGGCGTGAAGCCTGCCATCATTGCCTTGTTATGGGGCAGCCCCCCACGCTGATGGATGCAAAAATCACCCGAATTGTGACCAAAAGATGAAAAATCCGCGCAAAAGGGTCATAATGCTTGCGCTGGAATAGGTTTTTGTGATACAATGCAGGATAGGACGGTGCTGCATCGTTCTATTTGTCGAAAGGGAAACGGATGGCGAAAATCCGCCTGACCGTCCTGCACCGCGGCGGGGATGAATATCCTCCTGACCGCAGAAAGGATTACCATGCAGTCTTATCAGCCTGAAAAACGGCAGCGTCGCGCAGAGCCGAAGCAGATGCCGCCCGCTGTGAAATATCGCAAGAAGAAACGCCGTGTGCTGAATGTCCTCGTCTGCGCCGTGCTGATTGCGCTGGTGGCAATTGTGGTCATCGCCAGCCCCAAAAAGCCCGTGCAGAAGGCGTATTATTCCGCGGGGTCGCAGGATAATCTGGTGCATTCCACAGGCGGCGCGCTGAGTGATTATGAGGGACTGGTTTTCAGCGAGGTTATGGCGGCAAATAGAACCGCGATGCCGGATGAGAACGGCAATTACCCCGACTGGCTGGAAATCTGGAACAGCTCCGACCACGCCATCAACCTCAAGGACGTCGGTCTTTCCAACAAGGGCACGTCGATTAAGTTCCTGTTCCCGGATATGGAGCTGGCGGCAGGCGAACGCGTGATTGTGCTGTGCGACAAGAAAAATCAGGCGATTGCGGGAAAGCCGATGCACGCAAAGTTCTCCATTTCCTCCAATGGCGAGGAACTGTACATCTATGACCCGAACGCTTACCTCATCGACTCGGTGAAAACCCCGATTCTGGGGGTGGACGAGAGCTATGCGCGCCTGCCGGATGGCAGTTGGGGCACAACAAACGAGTACAGCCCCGGCTACGAGAACACGACGAGCGGACATCAGGAATACCGCGCGGCAACGCTGGTAACCGACGGCGCGGTCATCATCAATGAGGTCTGCCCGGATCCGCTGACCGGCTACACCGATGCAAGCGGCAACGTCTGCGACTGGGTGGAATTGTACAACACGACCGATCAGGTGATTTCGCTGGATAATTACGCGCTGAGCGACAACGAGAGCAAGCCGCTTCAGTGGCGCTTCCCGGAAGGCGCGACGATTCAGCCGCACGGGTACTATCTGGTCTACTGCAACGGCGACGAAACGCCCAACACCGACCCGAATGCCGTGCCGCACGCGAACTTCCGCCTCAGCGCGGAGCATGATAATGTGGTCCTGTCGGACAGCCGCGGACGGCTTGTTGACCGCGTGACGCTGGATAACGTGCCGAAGGATGCGTCCTACGCGCGCAACGAAAACGGCGTGTTCATCATCACGCAGAACCCGACGCCCGGTCTGCCGAATACGCAGGAGGGAGCGAGCAGGATGGATTCCATCCTCCGCTCCCTCAACCCAACAGGCGTGTATGTAACAGAAGTTATGGCGTCCAACGATACGGCGGTCAAGGCTCCCTCCGGCGGCTATACCGACTGGGTGGAAATCTACAATTCCTCCAATCAGGCGGTCGATTTGTCCGGCTACGGGCTGTCCGACAATATTGGACGCGCACGAAAATGGCAGTTTCCACAGGGAACAACCATCAATCCGGGTGAGTACAAGGTCATCTGGTGCGACGGCGATACGGCCCTGAGCAACGCTGGCGAACTGCACACCTCCTTCAAGCTGAAAAAGAGCGGCGGCGAGGTGCTGACGCTGGCGGATCCGACGGGAAAAATACTGGACAAAGTGGTGCTGCCGGAGATTCCAACAAATGTGTCCTACGGCCGGAGCATCGGGCGCGAGGGCTTTTTTTATTACGACATGGCAACTGCGGGCGCGCAGAACGGCAATGACACGTTCCTGGGCTATGCCGATGCGCCGGAACTGACCCTCCAGCCCGGCAAGCACTACGGAACGGTCACGGCGGGCTTCACGATTCCCGCGAACACAACTGTCTACTATACCACCGACGGTTCTACCCCCACGCAGGACAAGGGCTACCTGTACACGGGGCAGGATATTACCTTTACCCACACCACGACGCTCCGTGCCCGCGCGTTCCCGGCGAACCCGCTGTATAAGGCGAGTACCGTGACGACCGGGACGTATCTGATGGAAACGTACTACACAACGCCGATTGTCTGCATCACCGTTGACCCGGATGAACTCTGGAATGAAGAGAACGGTATGCTTGCGGCAGGCCCGAACATCGACAAGTCCGGCGGCATTCCCTTCAAGAACACGATTTACCGCCAGTATGGCAAAACGCCGCGCGAAGGCTACATGGAGTATTACGACGTAGACGGCACGCAGCTGATCAGCCAAGGCGTTGCCATCGGCCTCATTGGCAACTACTCGCTGGATATGCCGCAGAAATCCATGAAGCTGCGCGCCAAGTCGCTCTACGGCAGCAAGACGTTCGCCGCTGCACTCTTTGATGACCGCCCCTACACGGAGTATAAGTCGCTCGTCCTGCGCAATTCCGGCAACGACGCCATGTCCACGCGCCTGCTGGACGGTTTCCAGTCGCGCCTGCTTGACGCGTATGGAACGCAGGTGATTCATCAGGCGTGGAAGCCCGTAACGGTTTTCCTCAATGGGCAGTACTGGGGTCATATGAACCTGCGCGAACGTGTTGACCGCTTCTTCATTGCGCAGTTTGAGGGGCTTCCGCTTGATCAGGCGGATGAAATGGACATCCTCGAAGCAAACGGCTCGGTCAACTTCGGCTCGAACAAGGCATACCGCGCGATGCTGAAGAAAATCAAGGCGGGCAGCCCAGCGACAAATCCGGATGATTTGCAGTACATCCTTGACAACGTGGATGTGGACAACCTGTTTGAATACATGGCGCTGGAAATGTTCGTGGGCAACTCCGACATCGGCAACATCCGCTACTACCGTCTGCATCAGGAAGGCAGCAAGTGGAAGTGGATTTGGTATGATGCGGACTACGGGCTGTACAGCTCCAAGTTCAACACGCCGTGGAGCTACCTAAAGGTCAAGGGCATGGGCGAACAGAAAATCGACAACACGATTTTCCTGAAATTGCTGGAACATCCCGACTACAAGCGCAAGTTCCTCGAAAAGCTGGCAGATGTGTACAAGACGTTCACGACGGAGTACATGACGCAGGTGCTGGACGGCGTGCTGGCGGAAATTCAGCCGGAGATGAAGAACCACTGGGAACGCTGGGGTGAGCTGAACGACAAGGCAGTGACCAGCGAAGTGCCGACGACGATTGACGGCGCGTACACCTACTGGGAGAGCCGCGTGAATCGACTGTACAACACCTTGAAGGTGCGCCCGCATCGCCTGTGGGATTTCATCAAGGATGAGTTCAAGCTGACAAAGACGGAGATGGAGGAGCTGTTCGGCCCGCAGCCGGATTATCCGGATGATGCGGTGCTCTAATCCGCGGGGGTTTCGCGCCTGAGGGCGCGAGGAGGGGGCTTTCCGATCGCCCCCTCCACCCCTTCGGCACCGCAACTTTTGGGGTTATCCATAGTTGTGCTAATCCATTCCCGGATAAACACGCGCATACTGACTGAAAGTGTCACCAGCTGAATCGCGCGAAAGGGTCAAGGGACGCAGTCCCTTGCAGCGTCCAGAGGCAGCGCCTCTGGTGGGGGTCTAAGGGGCGATGAGACGAAGTCTCCCCCTTGCGTCTCCTGACGAAACATGATATAATAAGAAGACGGTATCAATAGGAGGAAAAAACGGATGGGAACCCTCAACGTGACATCTACGTCCAATGGCATTATGGAGCAGCTTAGGAGTGCATTGTCGGATCAGTTCAGCGCGATTGCGCCGTTTGAAATTGTGCTGGGTCTGGTGCTGGGGCTGCTCGTCGGTCTGCTGATTGCGTTTGTCTACAAGCGGTGCTTCCGCGGTGTACTGTACAGCCCGTCGTTCGCCATGACGCTGGCGATGCTGACGCTCATTACGACCCCGGTCGTCATGTGCATTTCGTCCAACGTCGCGCTGTCGATGGGCATGGTGGGCGCGCTGTCGATTGTCCGCTTCCGCACGGCGGTCAAAGACCCGATGGACACCGCCTACATGTTCTGGGCGCTGACGATGGGCATCCTCCTCGGCGCAAAGCTCTATGCGATTGCGCTCGTCGTCGCGGCGGCGATTGCCGCGATTATCTTCCTGCTCACCTTCGTGCATTTCACGACGCCGAACTCCTACCTGCTCGTTGTTCACTATGATGAAGAGGCGGAATACGACGTTGACCAGATGATGCGCCGCAGCGTGAAGAACCGCCGCCTGCGCTCCAAGACGATGACCCGCTCCGGTGCGGAAATGACGTGGGAGGTTCGGCTGGACAACAAGCAGGATTTGGTGGCGCTGATGCTGGGCATCGAGGGCGTGCATGACGCGACGCTCGTGGCGTGCCAGACGGAAGCAGGGACTTAACCATCAGAAGGGGGCGAAAGCTATGGCTCGCAATATCCCTCTTCGGCATGAGCTGAAATTTTTCATCAACGAGATGCAGTATCAGGTGCTGTCGCGCCAGCTTGACCGTGTGCTGTGGCGCGACCCGAACGGTGATGTCAACAATGAATACCATATTCGTTCGCTATACTTCGATACCATCTTCAATGACGCCTACTTCGACAAGATGGACGGCGACCAGAACCGCGACAAGTATCGCATCCGCATCTATAACATGCGCGATACGAACATCAAGCTGGAGTGCAAGACGAAAGTCGGCAGCCTGATTTCCAAGCGCAGTCTGGGCATTCCGCGCGATTTGGCGGAGCAAATTATCGCCTGCGATCCGACTGGGCTGGAACAGACGCGCTACGGCCTGCTGTCCGACCTCTACCGTGAAATGACGTGCAAGCTCCTGCGCCCGGTCGTCATTGTCGACTATGTGCGCGAGGCGTATCTGCATCCGGCGGAAGAGGTGCGCATCACGTTTGATAAGCAGCTTCGCTCCGGCATGAACAGCATCGACCTGTTCAACCCAGCCGTGGCGACCGTGCCGCCGTTTGATAACAACGACATCATTCTGGAGGTCAAGTATAATCAGGTGATGCCGCCCTACATCCGCGATTTGCTGAATTACTACTGCCCGAACGCGCTGTCGAGCGCTATCAGCAAATATACATGGTGTCGGCGCTTTGAGGCGATGGAAGTCTAAGATTTTCCGGCTGTGTTCCACAGGAACGTGGACGCAGCCTTTTTTGCGGATGAGCATATTCACCGGCGAAATCGCATAGAAATCACAGGAGAAAGTGACGTTCCATCTTGTGGAGAGAGAAAATATCGTGTAAAATAGGAAAGGGGAGGAATGCACATGCGTGAAAGCACTCTGCGCGAATTGACGCTCCGGCTGAAAAACGCCGCGCCCACCCTCCAGTTGGAAGAAAACGCGGATATGGCGCGCTATACGACGCTGCATTTGGGCGGCCCGGCGGATTTGATGGCAAATCCGGACGACGCAGCGCAAATTCCGCTGCTGATTGATGCCGCGAGGGCACTGGACGTGCCTGTTACGGTCATCGGCAATGGCAGCAATCTGCTCGTGCGCAGCGGCGGTATCCGCGGACTGGTGATTCGCATTTGCCGCAATTTGCGCGGTGTGGAAGTGAACGGCGACCGCATTCGCGCACAGGCAGGCACGATGATGTCGAGCCTGTCGATGGGGGCGGCGGACTGCGACCTTGGCGGATTGACCTTCGCCAGCGGCATTCCGGGGACGATTGGCGGCGGCGTGTACATGAACGCGGGCGCGTACGGCGGCGAAATGAGTCAAGTGGTGACGCTGGTTGAGGGCTACAACATGGCGGGCGAACCGTTCCGTTACAGCCGCCCTGACTTGCATTTCGGCTACCGTTTTTCGCGCCTGATGAAGGAAAACAAGATTATTACGCACGTCACCGTCCAGCTGCCGCCGGGTCAGCGCGAAGACCTGCTTGCGGAAATGGTGGACTTCAACCGCCGCCGCGCCGAAAAGCAGCCGCTGACCTTTTTCAGCGCGGGCAGCACGTTCAAGCGCCCGGAAGGCGCATTTGCCGCGCAGCTGATTGATGAGTGCGGCCTGAAGGGCGCGCGCATCGGCGGCGCACAGGTGAGCGAAAAGCACGCTGGTTTCCTTATCAACCGCGGCGGCACTGCCGAAGATTTCCTTGCCTTGATGGCGCACGTCCAGCGCGTCGTCTACCGGCAGAAGGGCATCAAGCTGGAGCCTGAAATCAAGATTCTTGGCGAAGATGCACCTGTGGAGCAGGTGTAAGGGGAACAAGGATGTTTCCTGCAACGGAAAAATCAGGAAAATCATCGTTATCCTGCTGAAAGCACAGCAGCTATGCGTGCATTCCGCGCCGATCGCAACAAAGGAGGAGTTTCATCATGCGTTTTCTCGTGGTAACAGGCTTGAGCGGCGCGGGCAAAACGTCCGTCAACCGCTATTTGGAAGATATGGGCGCGTTCTGCGTGGATAATCTGCCGCCGAATATGATGTTCCGCATGATGGAAGCCATCGAGAAATCGGCGCTCCACCGCCCCCTCGTTGCGATGGCGGTGGACGTGCGCAGCGGCGAATTCTTCGATGCAAAATCGGTCAGCGACCTGATTGCCGAGAGCCGGCAGCTCGGCTATCAAATCGAAACGCTCTACCTTGAAGCGTCGGATGACGTGCTCGTCAGCCGCTATAAGGAGACGCGCCGTGACCATCCGCTGGCGGGGGAGAATGTGTCGCTGATTCAGGCGATTGGCAAGGAACGCGCTATCATGCAGCCCCTGCGTGAAACGGCGAATTACATCATTGACACCTCCGTTTTGAAGCCGCGGCAATTGCGCCAGAAGCTCGAAATGATTCTCAGCGGCGACAGTCAGCCTGACGCCATGCACATTGAGATGAACTCCTTCGGCTATAAGCGCGGGCTGCCCATGCAGGCGGATCTTGTGTTTGATGTGCGCTTCCTGCCGAACCCGTTCTACATTCCGGGGCTGGGGCGGCATACCGGGCTGGATGCGGATGTGCGCGACTTCGTCTTGGGTCACCCCGTGACGCAGGAGTTCATGACGAAAATGCAAAGTCTGCTGACGTTCCTGATTCCACACTATCAGGAGGAGGGCAAGCACCGCTTGTCGATTGCCATTGGCTGTACGGGCGGCGCACACCGCAGCGTTGCCATCTGCGAGGCGCTTGCGGCGTTTTTGCGTGAGCAGGGCTATGCCATCAGCGTTACCCATCGCGACTTGGAGCTGGAGCAGGCGCACTGGAAGGAAAGGCCGGAGGTGCAGTAAATGTCGTTTTCTGCCACGGTCAAGGATGAACTCTGCCGACTGGAACTGGGGAAAAACTGCTGTATGCTCAGCGAACTGGCGGCGCTCTACCGCACCAGCGGGTCACTGACGTTCCACGGCGGCGGACGCGTGCAGGTGCAGTATCGCGTGGAGAACACGGCGCTGGCGAGGCGGATTTTCCGCCTGCTGACCGCGCGCATGGCGATTACGCCGCGCCTGCACTACGTCCAGCACGCGCGATTGGGCGGACGGCGCACCTGCGTGCTGACCATCGGCGACGAAGACTCACAGCGGCTGATGCTGGCACTCCACCTGATTGATAAGGACGAAAACGGCGTGGTGTCGTATCGGCGGACGATTGTGCGCCATCACCTGACGCGCCAGTGCTGCCGCCGGGCGTACCTGCGGGCGGCATTCCTCGGCGCGGGAACAATGACATCGCCCGACAAGGACTATCACTTCGAGATTACCGCGAGCGAGCCGGGGCTTGTGCGTGAACTGACACGAGTGCTGGAGAAGGCGGAGCTGCCTGTGCACACGTTCCAGCGCAAGGGGCAGACCGTGCTGTATTTGAAGGGTGCGCAGCAGATTTCGGATTGTCTGGCGCTGATGGGCGCGTCGGGCAGCGTGTTTGCGCTGGAGGATGTGCGCATCCGCAAGCAGGCGCGCGGGGCGGCAAACCGCGCCATCAATTGCGACGAGCATAATTCGGAGAAGATGCTCAACGCCGCGCAGCAGCAGGTCAGCGCGATTCGCTGGTATACGATTGCGCACGGCTTGCGGGAGCTTCCGCCCGCCTTGCAGGAAATCGCGCGGCTTCGGCTGGAGAATGTCGATTTGTCGCTGACCGAACTTGGCGCGCAGCTTGATCCGCCGCTGTCCAAATCCGCCGTCAACCACCGGATGCGTCGCCTGATGCTGCTGATTCAGCAGGCGGAGGAAGCCGACCGCAAGGAAGCCGCCGAACAGAAGCCGGACAAATAACGGGAATGTACTTTTTATGTGCGATTCTTGCATTATTCGCCATGTTGTGATACACTAAAGGCGAAGCAAAAGCCGAATCAAGGAGGCTATATTCATGATTGTCAAGCCGATTACCTTTCCGAATCATCAGCCGCTGAACCGTACCCTTGCCGCGCAGGTGGTGCAGACCGCCAGCCGCTTTGACGCGCGCGTGATGATCCGCCGCCATCAGAAGGTTGTCAATGCCAAGTCGATGCTGGGGCTGCTGTCGCTGGATGCGGACGAGCAGAATGAGATGTTCCTCGTCTGCGATGGCGCGGATGAAGAAGCGGCATCGGCGGCAGTGCTGCCGTTTTTTGAGGCGTAATTCACATTTTCCATCTTGACTTCCCGCGCTAAACGCGGACAGGCGGAAGGAGCAATCCTCCGCCCTGTTTTGTTTTTTGGGGAACCCAAGGGGCGCTGCAAGGGAGTTCCTCCCTTGACCCTTCCGCGCGATTGGGTTGGTGACACATTCATACAGTGCCCGCGTGTTTATAGGGGAACCCAAGGGGCGCTGCCCCTTGACTCCGCCAAAGGGTCTTCGACCCTCTGGACTCCCTTTTTCGCGATTCAGTTGGTGACACTTTCATGCTGTGTCCGCGTGTTGATTGGGGAACCCAAGGGGCGAATGAAACGGGACGAAGTCCCTCCCTTGACGCTTTTCGCGATTCCAAGCCGGCTTACGCCCCGCCGCGCAGTTTCTTCCTGAGCTTGCGGACGGTCATTTCCAGCAGGTACTGGAATTCCGGCGTTCTGCCGTAAACCACCAGCACGACCGCGGCGAAAATCGCGGTATAAATCAGCCCTTGGGCGATGAACCAGAGGAAATTCGTCTGCGGCATCAGCTGGAAAATCCAGTAGGACACGGCGCTGACCCCCGCGACCACCACCCAGCGGACGATGTAATCCATGAAGTAGCGGCGCAGCTTCTTCTGCCAGTCCTCCTCAATGCCGTAACGCATCAGCACATACGGCTCGAACCAGACGCACGTCAGCAGGCTGGAGATAATCGTGCCGCCGATGATGCCTGCCACGCCAAAACGCCGCACCAGAATCAGCGATACAACAAGGTTGATGATGGCCTCCGCCAGCGCCTTGTAGCGATCATGCCAGAACAGCCCCAGCGCCTCGCGGAACTGCAATCCCATCTGGCGAAGACCGCTGATGAAAAACTCCGCTATGATAATGACGACGACCGTCATCGAGAAAAGGTACTCTTCGCCGAAAATCATGCGGATGAAGAAGTTAATCAGCGTCACCAGTCCGCCGGAGAGGTAGCCGTAGAGCAGGAAGGCGGCGAAATCGAGGATGCGGAAGATTTCGTAGACGCGTTTTCTGCCCTCCAGCGCGTTCAGGTTGCCGATGCTGGCGGTGAATGCGCCCGTCACATGCCCCAGCAGGTTGTTGACGTTCATCAAAACGAGCTTGTAGTTGGAGTATATGCCGACCGTAGCCAGCCCGTCAAACGCGGACATAATCAGGTTATCCGTGCTGCGGACGATAACCGTCGCCAGCTTATGCAGGCTCAGCGCGCCGACGTTCTTGAAAATCGCCTTGCGCTCCTGCGGTTCAGGCAGCTCCTTGTACTGCTTGAGGTACGGGAACTCCTTGTCCGCGCGGATGGAGATGATAACGCTGGAAACCATCGGCACAAAAAGCTGGATAATCAGGTAGAGGATGAAATTCCGCGTCGTTACCAGCACAACGATTTGCAGAATCAGGCGCACGATGCCGATGATTTGGTCAAGCGCCTTGCGGATATATGCCTTCTGGTACGCCTGATAGATGGCGTTCTTGTAGGACAGCAGGTATGACGTGACAGCTTGCAGGAGGTACAGCAGATAAATCAGCTGCAAATTCTCGATGCCCTCGCCGCCCTTCATCAGCCGCGGCAGGAACGGCATGAGCGCCAGCCCGATGCCCAGCACCGCCAGCGCAACAATGCGGTACAGCGTGCGATAGAGGTTCATCAGGCGCGCCAGCTGCTTCTCGTCGTTCTGCGCCGCCGGGCGGTACATGCTGAAAATCATCGCCGAGCCGATGCCCAATTCCGCCAGATTCAGCATTCCCAGCACATCGCCGAAGAGGCCGTTCACGCCGAGATATTCCTGCGACAGGTAGTGGACAAACACCATGCGTCCGCCGAAGGACAGCAGCATGTTCAGCAGCTGCCCCACCAGCCCGACAATCATATTGATGATGGAGTTTTTCTTTCTCATCCGTGCTCTTCCGGCGCTGACTGACCGGATGCCTCCTCTCCTGCGCTGACTGCAAGCGCGTGAGCCGTTTGCAATCGCCCCATTATATCACGGTTACGATTGCCTTGCAACAAAAACGACTGTTATCATCGGTTTTGCGCGAAATTCCGCACTTTGTTCACGCAATCCACACATTCTGTGATATATGCTTGTTTCTTTCTTGTCAATATGCTATAATAAAATGCAATCCGCCGTTTTTCGGCGGAAATTTCGCGGGGCTTCCCCGTACAAGGGAGATTTGGAGGACATGGGAAAGGTCAGCGCGTTTCTGAAGCGGAAGAACGTTCTGTTTTCCGCAAAACGCTACGGGATAGACGCAATGGGCGCCATGGCGCAGGGGCTGTTCGCCTCGCTGCTGATTGGCACAATCATCAAGACGCTCGGTCAGCAGCTGAACGTGCAGTTCCTAATTGACGCGGGCAACTTCGCCCAGCAGGTTGCGGGGCCGGCCATGGCGGTGTCCATCGGCGCGGCGCTCTCTGCCCCGCAATTGGTGCTGTACAGCCTGATTGCCGTCGGCATGGCGGCAAATAAGCTCGGCGGCGCGGGCGGCCCGCTGGCGGTCTACTTCATCACGATTGTCGCTTCCGAATGCGGCAAAATCGTCAGCAAGGAGACGAAGGTGGATATTCTCGTCACCCCGGCGGTCACGATTCTTGTCGGCGTTGGGCTGTCCGTGCTGTGTGCGCCCACGATTGGCGCGGCTGCCAGCTCGGTCGGCGATTTCATCAAGTGGGCAACGAACCTCCAGCCGCTGCTGATGGGCATTCTGGTGTCCGTCGTCGTCGGCATGGCGCTGACGCTGCCGATTTCCAGCGCGGCGATTTGCGCGGCGCTCTCGCTGACGGGGCTTGCGGGCGGCGCGGCGGTTGCAGGCTGCTGCGCGCAGATGGTCGTCTTCGCGGTCATGTCCTTCCGCGAGAACGGCGTGGGCGGCTTGGTCAGTCAGGGGCTGGGCACGTCGATGCTGCAAATGCCCAACATCATCCGCAATCCGCGCGTGTGGATTCCCCCGACGCTTGCTTCCGCCATCACCGGCCCGATTGCGACGTGCCTGTTCCACCTCGAAATGAACGGCCCGGCGGTTTCCAGCGGCATGGGCACTTGCGGTTTGGTCGGGCAGATTGGCGTTTACACCGGCTGGCTGAACGACATTGCCGCCGGCACGAAAGCCGCGATTCTGCCGATGGACTGGGTTGGGCTTATCCTGATTTGCTTCGTTCTCCCCGCTGTGCTGACGCTGCTGTTCGCCTTCTTCCTGCGCAAGTGGGGCTGGATCAAGGACGGCGACCTGAAGCTGCAATAACAAGGGAGAATGAAACGGGACGAAGTCCCCGCCCTTGACCCTTTCGCGCGATTGGGTTGGTGACACTTTCAGGCTGCTTCCGCGTGTTGATGCAGGGATTTCGCGCCTGCGGGCGCGACCAGAGGGCTTTGCGGTCGCCCTCTGGACTGCTTCGCTGTCCTCCGGAAGTTACTTGGCTGGTATCGCAACTTTTTTAGTTAGTGTGCCTTTCGTTCTCCAACTTACGCCATCAACCAACCGCACACAACCCCAAAAGTAGCGGCGCCGAAGGTTTCCAAAGGGCGATCGCAGACTTCATCTGTTTTCATTGCCCTTTGGTGCGCCTGCGGGCGCAGCCCCCTGCAGCAACCAAAATCCATCCGCAAAGAAACGAAAAACCCCCGCGGCACACACCGCAGGGGGACACATTTCACTTGCTGGAAGCTGCCGCCTTCTCTGGATACAACCGCTTCTGCAGCTTGCGGATGCAGGTAAAATAGCACGGGATCAGGAACAAATCCGCCAGTATCCACGCAACAGGGTTCGCAAAGCACGCGGCATCGTACCCCAGCGACGGGACAAGCAGCATCGCCACCACCGCGCGGCCGACAAGCTCCATCAGGCCTGCAATCATTGCAATCATGGTGTAGCCCAAGCCTTGAATGGAGAAGCGCACAATGTTCACAAACAAAAGCGGAATATACAGCACACTGTTGATAATCAGGAACTGCTGCGCCATGTCGATGACCAGCTGGCGGTCGGCGCTGTCCTGACTGATGAACAGACCCACCAGCGGCTTGCCGAAGAAGTAAATCACCACAAACGCGAGGACGCAGTAGACACAGCCGATGATGGAGGATGCTTTCAAGCCCTGATTGATGCGGTCGAGTCTCTTCGCGCCGACGTTCTGCCCGGCGAAAGTTGCCATCGTCGAAGCGAGCGCATCAAACACGCAGCAGAAGAACATGCTCAGCTTGCCGCCCGCCGTGACCGCCGCGACTGCAATCGTGCCGATGCCGTTAACGGCATATGTCACCGTCAGAGAGCCAATCGCCGTGATGGAATACTGCAGACCGAACGGGATGCCCATTGCCAGCAGGCGGCGGACAAACGGCGCACGGATGCGCTTATCCTCCGGCTGCATTTTGAGGATGGTGAATCGCTTGCGGATGACCAGCAGACACCAGAGGCCGCTGATGAGCTGGCTGATGACGGTCGCCCACGCCGCACCCTCCACGCCCATGTGGAACGCAAGGATGGACGTGTAGTCCAGCACGATGTTGAGCAGCGCAGCAATCGTGATGGCGATAACAGGCGTTTTGCTGTCGCCCAGCGAGCGCATCACGCCGCCGCACATGTTGTACAGCACCGTAACCGGAATCGCGAAGAAAACCGGCTGGATATAGGCGACCGACAGCGGCAGAATATCCTCCGGCGTGTTCAGCATCCGCAGGAGCTGCGGCGCGAAGACGCCGGTTAGCAGCCCCATCAGCACAGAAATCACCGCGCACAGGTACACGGAGTGCATCACATAGCGGCGCATTTCCGTCTCGTCCTTCGCGCCGAACGCCTGCGCAATCGGAATCGCGAAGCCGGAGCAGATGCCCATGCAGAAGCCGTTGATGAGAAAGTTCAGCGATCCGGTATCGCCCACCGCCGCCAGCGCCTCCGTGCCCAGCACGCCGCCGACAACCATGGTATCCATGAAGCTGTACAGCTGCTGGAACAGGAAGCCGCCCAGCAGCGGCAGGGAGAATGTCAGAATCAGTTTCAGAGGCGAGCCCTGCGTCATGTCACGGGTCACGTTTTTCTGCGCCATGTGGATGTCCTTTCGTTGATGCAGGATGGGGGGAAAATCACGTTTCATTGTCCCCGATTGGGAACGCCTATTTATAGCACGTTTTTCGTCGGTTTTCAAGGGGTTTTGACAGGAATTTTTACGTCTTTTTTCCCCGTGTTTTTCGGACGAAAAGACGCCATTTTTCACGGCTGAAAGCGGTCGTGTAACCGCTATGGTGTAACCTATGTGACGGAATCTAAAAATTCAATCGTATGCTATTGACATCATGCGATTGATTTGCTATAATCACCCCTGTTTCCAATGAAAACATCAGCAAGGAGGTGTCCTATGGACAAGGAATTGGCAGGATTCGGCTGGTACATCAAGCGCATTGACAACGCCCTCGCCCGCGAAGCCTGTCGGAATGTCCAATCCCACAACCTGACGATGCAGCAGAGTCATCTGCTTTTCGTGCTGTCCGACGCGGAAAATCACACACGGACACTCAAGGAGTTAGAGAGCATTTTCGGCTGCGCGCAGTCCACACTGGCGGGACTGGTGACGCGGCTGGAGAAGAAAGGACTGGTGGAAGGCTTCACCGACCCGCGCGACCGGCGCATCAAGCATGTTCGCCTGACAGAAAGCGGCGCGGAAATGCGGCAGACGTGCCACAAGGACATTCTGCAATCCGAAAAGCGAATGTCCGCCGGAATGACGGAGGAAGAAAAGCAGCTGTTCCTGCAATGTCTGCAAAAGGTCTATGAAAATCTGAAGGACGACATGGACGAAACAGAGCATTGCCACAACAATTACCATAATAATGAAGGAAAGGAATGATTTCATGCTGAAAACACTGGCTGCGCAAATTAAGCAGTACAAGAAATCAACGATTCTCACGCCGATTTTTGCCGCGCTGGAAGTCGTCATGGAAGTGCTGATTCCCATGGCGATGGCGCGCTTGGTGAAGTATGGCATTGAGGGCGGCGACACCGGCGCGATTTACCGCTATGGCTTCCTGATGATGGCGATGGCAATGCTGTCGCTGGTTTTCGGCTCCGTCTGCGCGCACACGGCCTCCCACGCCTCCACCGGCTTTGCCGCGAACCTGCGCGATGGCATGTACCGCAACATCCAGCGCTTCTCGTTCGCCAACATCGACAAATACTCCACCGCCGGTCTGGTCACGCGCATGACCACCGACGTGACCAACGTTCAAAATGCCTTCCAGATGATTACGCGCATTGCGGTTCGTTCGCCGCTGACGCTGATTTTCTCGACGATCGCGGCATTCGTCATCAACCCGGGGCTGGCGGGCGTGTTCCTGATTCCGCTGGTGCTGCTGGGCGTTGTGCTGGGGCTGATTATCAAGCGCGCGACGCACCTGTTCGATCAGGTGTTCAAGAAGTACGACGACCTGAACGCCTCCGTGCAGGAGAACGTCTCCGGCATCCGCGTCGTCAAAGCGTTTGTGCGCGAGGACTTCGAGGACAAGAAGTTCGGCAAAGCGGCGACGAACGTCTACAACCTGTTCGTCAAGGCGGAACGCATCATCGCTTTCAACAGCCCCGTCATGATGCTGACCATCTACGGCTCGGTGATGGCGCTGAGCTGGCTGGGCGCGTCGCTGGTCACGGGCGGTTCGCTTGATGTGGGCGACCTGACCGCCATGTTCACCTACGTCATGAACATGCTGATGAACCTGATGATGCTGTCGATGATTTTCGTCATGCTGACCATGTCCGCAGCGTCTGCCCGGCGTATCGTGGAAGTGCTGAACGAGGAGCCGTCGCTGTCGAACCCCGAACAGCCGCTGGAAACGGTCAAGGACGGTTCTATCGACTTCAACCACGTCATGTTCAAGTACCATGCTGACGGCAATGGCGACCCCATCCTGAACGATGTTGATTTGCACATCAAGTCCGGCGAGACGGTGGGCATCATCGGCGGCACGGGCTGCGGCAAATCGACGCTCGTCAGCCTGATTTCCCGCCTATACGACGCAACCGAGGGCTCGGTGGAAGTCGGCGGCGTGGACGTGCGCAAGTACGACATGGAAGCCCTGCGCAATCAGGTTGCTGTGGTGCTGCAGAAGAACGTGCTGTTCTCCGGCTCGATTCTGGAAAACCTGCGCTGGGGCAATGAAAACGCCACGCTGGAGGAATGCAAAGAGGTCTGCGCACAGGCTTGCGCGGATGAGTTCATCGACCGGATGCCCGACGGCTACGACACGCACATCGAGCAGGGCGGCACGAACGTCTCCGGCGGACAGAAGCAGCGCCTTTGCATCGCCCGCGCATTGCTCAAAAAGCCGCGTGTGCTGATTCTGGACGACTCCACCTCCGCCGTTGACACCGCGACGGACGCCAAAATCCGCCGCGCGTTTGCCCAGCGCATCCCCGGCACGACGAAAATCATCATTGCGCAGCGCATTTCCTCCGTGCAGGACGCTGACCGCATTATCGTGATGGACAACGGCCGCGTGGAAGCATTCGACACGCATGAAAACCTGCTGAAGAAGTCCGACCTGTACCGCGAGATTTATGAGACGCAGACGTCCGGCGGCGGCGACTTCGACAGCCCCGATCAGATGAAGGGTGGTGACGCGCAATGATGGGAGGCCCTCGCCGCAGAGGCGCTCCGATGCCCCGCATGTCCATCAAGGGGCAGGGACACATCCTCAAGCGCCTGATGAAAATCGTTTTTGAAAACTATCTGTGGCAGTTCATTGCCGTCATCGTCTGCATTGTGGTGACGGCGTATGCCACCATTCAGTCCAGCACGTTCACGCGGGATCTGGTGGACGTGTACATCGTCGGGATTATGGGCGGCACAAAGACCATGAGCGATTTGGCGAATGCCATGATGCCGCTGGGCTGCGTCCTCGCGCTGGGCGTTGCCGCCAGCTACATCCGCCAGCGCCTGATGGTCAGCGTCGGGCAGGGCACGATGCTCAAAATCCGCACGGACTTGTTCACGCACATGGAGTCCCTGCCGATCCGCTACTTTGACACGCACTCGCACGGCGACATCATGTCCATCTACACCAACGACGTGGACACCCTGCGCCAGCTCATCAGCCAGAGCATCCCCGAAATCATCAACAGCGCGATTTCCGTCGTCATGGTGTTCTTCGCCATGCTGAACAATTCGTGGATTATGACGATTCTCTCGCTCATCCTGCTGACGTTCCAGATGCTGGCGTCCGCCAAACTCGCGAAACTGTCCGGCAAGCACTTTGTCGCACAGCAGGCGAATTTGGGCCGCGTCAACGGCTTCATTGAGGAAATGATGACCGGGCAGAAAGTCGTCAAGGTGTTCTGCCACGAGGAAAAGGCGATTGAGCAGTTTGGCGACCTGAACGAGCAGCTCCGCACGTCTGCTCACGAAGCGAACCGCTGGGCGAACACCCTTGGCCCTATCAACAACAACTTGGGACACATCTCCTACGTTATCTGCGCGATGGTGGGTTCGGCGCTGTCCATCGCAACGGGCGGCACGCTGATGTCCACGGGACGTCTGGTGGCGTTTCTGACGCTGAACCGCAACTTCTCCCAGCCGATTTCGCAGATTACCCAGCAGCTCAACTCCATCATCATGGCGCTGGCAGGCGCTGAGCGCGTGTTCAACCTGCTGGATGAAGAGCCGGAAGCCGACAATGGCTATGTGGAGCTGGTGAACGCGAAGGAAGCGCCCGACGGCACGATTACCGAGACGACCGAGCGCACCGGGCTGTGGGCATGGAAGCATCCGCACACGGCGGACGGCAGCGTCAGCTATCGCAAGCTGTCCGGCGGCGTGACGTTTGACCACGTTGATTTCGGCTACACGCCCGAAAAGACGGTGCTGCACGACATCACCATGTACGCCATGCCGGGACAGAAGATTGCCTTCGTCGGCGGCACGGGCGCAGGCAAAACCACCATCACGAACCTGATTAACCGCTTCTACGACATCCAGGACGGCAAAATCCGCTACGACGACATCAACATCAACAAGATTCGCAAGGCGGATTTGCGCCGCAGCCTCGGCATGGTGCTGCAGGACACGCACCTGTTCACCGGCACAGTGCTGGACAACATCCGCTACGGCCGCTTGGACGCAACGGACGCGGCGTGCATGGAAGCCGCGAAGCTCGCCAATGCGGACGAGTTCATCCGCAAGCTGCCCGACGGCTATAACACGATGCTGACGGGCGACGGCGCAAACCTCTCGCAGGGGCAGCGGCAATTGCTGTCCATCGCCCGCGCCGCGGTTGCCGACCCGCCCGCGCTGATTCTGGACGAAGCGACCTCCTCCATCGACACGCGCACCGAAACGTTGGTGCAGCGCGGCATGGACGCCCTGATGAAGGGGCGCACGACGTTCGTGATTGCGCACCGCCTGTCCACGGTCAAGAACAGCGACTGCATCATGGTCTTGGAGCAGGGCCGCATCATCGAGCGCGGCACACACGACCAGCTGATTGCGCAGAAGGGCAAGTACTACACGCTGTACACCGGGAACGCGATTGGGGAATAATTGAGGATATAGAAAGCGCGCCTGCTTCCACACAATCGGAAGCAGGCGCGTAATTTATAGAGGAATGTTATTCAACCTCGCCATAGAGGTAGGCTCTTGCCGTTTCGTCGCCCGTGTGGCAGAGGTACAGCCCGTCGTGCGTCTGGATGAGGTAGAAGCCGCGCCAGTAGAAGCCGCACATGGCGTCCTCGGCGAAGAAAGGCAGCTTGTCAATGCCGCGCGGTTCGCTGAACTGGCTGTTTTCCTCGTCGTACTCCATGACCCACACCGTATTGTCATGCACAAAGTACATCGCCGTGTTGTCCTTGTTGGGGGCATAGGCATAGTAGGCATCGTGCGTCACATAATCGCCCAGCGTGACGTCATAATCCTGAATCGGCTGAAGGGTCAGCGTGTTGACCAAGTTATGCACAACGCTCGTCGCTTCGCCGTTTGGCAGGTTCACCGTCGTCAGCACCTTGCCGTCGTACAGCGTGCGCTCATACTTCGAGCTTTCAGCGCTCCATCGGAAGAAGCCGGGCATATCAGGCATGAGGTGGCTGTCTTCTTCGTCCTCCAGCGCAAATTCCATCATTTCGCCCTTGCCCGTATTCACGTCGAACCGGACAATCTGGTATTCGTCCGTCTTGTCCTTCGCGATGACGTACAGCCCGTATTGCGCGTCGTACACCGCCTGTTCGACCGTCACGTCGTACAAATCCTTCGCAATCGGAAACTTCTTCCACCCCATTTGCGGCACGGTGCTGTAATCGAGTTCCGCGACCATCTGCATCCGCACCATCGTGTCATCCGTCGGGGGAACAAAACTGTACAGCCGCCCTTCATTCGCGCTGAACAGCACCAGCTCCGCGCCGCCGTTCAGAAGCATCACCTGCCCGTAATAGCCGCTCTGTTTCAGCGCTTCCGACCAGATGATGTCTTCCAGATTGCAGACGACTTCCGGCTCATATTCGGGGTCATCGACGCGCAGCAGCTGACTGCCGCTGATGAAGAAGAGTTCGTCTTCAAACGGCAGCGCGCTGGTCACGTCCGTGCGGTAGCG
>OGOU01001331.1_pt1 | contig 19402 bp, 18 predicted proteins | sample 1552721 | NCBI WGS metagenome assembly OGOU01 (sample SAMEA2580176, study PRJEB22360) | human gut metagenome | biome: human gut; feature: human-associated habitat; material: faeces | place: Denmark | collected 2008/2010
GTCCATTCGTTATCGTCGAATTTCAGCGTTTCTTTGGTTCTTCCGTCGATAACTTCTTCGGCTTTTGCGAGAAGCTGGAAAACTCCGTCGAATTTGTTAATAGGGATATCATACCAGCCGGCTTTTTTGTCGAGCCTTGAGCGTTGTAAAAGGAGCTGGAAAATTGAAACTTCGACTTTTTGTGCGTTGTTCAGTTCAAAAGTCGGGTCGGAGCGCTGGATTTCAATCAATGCGCGTAAAATCGCCTCGATATCTCTTATAACTTTGCCTTTTTCTCTGTCCATAACCAGAATGGAGAAGAAATTCTGGCGTCTTTTTGCGTTAAAGTGGAAAATGTAGTTGCCCTGCGGATTTTCGGGGTGGGGAATGTTTTCGTCAGGGTACTGGGGGTGGATTTTGTGGACGCGTTCGAGATATTCGTCATAAATTTTGTCCTCAATGACTTTAAGCCCCACAGCAATCGAGTGTTTGCACCATTCTTCTTTTAAAGGGCAGCTGCATTCAGCTTTTACGCCGGTTTTTGTAAAGGTAAGGCTGGTTTCGTATGAATCTTGAAAATTCCCTTTAACTTTTGCGTCAACGCCTGCCAGTTTTGGTTCACACGAAAGCACCACGTCATTTTTGTGGCTTTCATATCCGCGCCTCCAGCTGCCGGGTGTTGCTTTGTCCTTAATGTACTTGTAGTTAAATTTACAAATTGCTGCCATAAATTTTCATAAAAATTCATTGCTCAAGCAAGTTTATTTGCCTGATAATGAACCAATCGAACCGCAAAAACAAAGGATTTTGCCTGTTCGCTAAACTTCGGGTACGCTAAAACAACTCACTAACTGCTACCCGAATAATAGTATTGCACGAAATCGGAAAAATGACAAGTTATATTTAACAAAAGCTAATTTTTAGCTGTTTTTTTCTTGCTGAGCCAGAAGCTTAACGAAAAATAGCTCAATAATGTTCCGGTTCCTGTTATCAGCCAAACAATGAAAGTTCCTGCTATAAAATTAAAAAATTCAGCACCTGATTCAGATAAAAGTCGTATGACAAAGAAAATTATTGCCTCAAGAGTGAAGAATAAAGCATCAGAAAGTAATGCTCTGGAAAGAGTGTTGTCTTGAAATGTTTCATTTTCCATAAATTTTCTAAAAAAATCATATGTATAAGTACCTTTTTTGCTTTTTTTGAATAAAAATATAAAAATAAATATTTTCAAAAGCCAGAATGAAATAAAAATCCCGAAAGAAATACCTAATGATATTATCAACCATATTGAATCCGGCATTTGAATATTAAGTTCATCACCTGCTATCCATATTAAATAAATTAATGCAAATACAGGATATTTAAGGATATTTGAACTTAAAATTAAATTTAATGTTAGAAAACCGGATTTATTCATCATTATAATATATTACATATTTTTTAGCAGAATGGATATTGCATACGAATTATTCTATTTGAATTCCAATTGATTAGTTTTTGGTGAAAATATTTTTTGAAATATTGATTTTATCCAGAAAGTCAAGCCGAACAAAACATAGCTAGTTAAAGCGCCCCCGCCCGAAACAGTATATTCAAAAATTTTGTCTTTAAACGTATAGCTGCCAATGGAAAAACATACCAAATCAAATAATATTACGCAAAATAGCACCTTAAGCATGAATTTTTTATCAGAAAGAAATTTATCAAAAAAATTGTGCAAATTAGGGAAAAGTTTTTTGCATTTATAGATAATCGGAAAGATTAATATTTTGAATAATATAAAGATTAACCAACATATAAACATCCCCATGATTGTGAGGTCTTCTATTTTGTTCCAATCTTGTTCAGTATTGGCGTTTGGAACAGCAGCTGATACAAAAAGCATGCAAAATATTGCCGAAATAAACATAGCCAGAATGCCACGGCTCAACAGTATATTTGTGAATATAAAAAACGAAAATTCAAAATGTTTATAATATTTTTTAGAGAATTTATTCAAAAATTCTTTAGTATTCTTAAATTCCATATAAAAATATTATTTGATTTGTTGTTTTTTGTATATCACGCACATGGGTAGTATTAGTTCTAAAAATGCGGAATTTTTATTGAAATTATTATGTAAAAATTTTCTAATTCTCCTGTATTTTGGAATCTTTCTCCTACTTTGCCCCTTGCGCTGGTTCTTCCGGGGTTAAAATTATAGTAATCTTCAACTCTCATTGTTAAATTACCGTCTTTGTCCAATTTTATATTTTTTATCATTGCGCCATGCAGTGAATTATAAGTATCACCTTTACTAAAGACAATATTTTGGTCAGGTATGCTCTTATTTTTTTTGATTTCATCTTTATTTTCATTTAAAAATTTCTGAAAATCATTGTCTTTTATTATTCTTTTTGCCAGAGAACTATTATCATTTAAAACAAGCACTTTGGTATCTGTTTTATTTGATTCTGATTTAATACGGCTTCTTATTTCATTTTCTAAATTTTTATTGTTTAATTGGCTGATACTATCATACATTATTCCGTTTTTTTCAATGTATTTTCTGTTATCACCTTGATTTTTTGATGCTATTTTGTATAATTCATAGGATTCAGGCATATTGTATCGTATAGAATAGCCCCATCCAAAAACATCAACAAGCAGTTTGGGTGTATTATAAACAAAATAATCTTCCACTTTTGTTTTTAATCGAGAAAATGCTTCGACAATTTCTTTGAATTTTTCATAAGTAAATTTTATTGATTCCAGTTTTTCAATTTCGTTTTCCAATCCTTTAATTTCTTTTGCCAGCTTTTCTCCTTTGTATTTATGGCTTTTTATATTTTGTTTTGCTTGTGCAATCTTTATTTTATCTTCATTTTCTAGATTATTTTTTTGGTAAAGTTCTTCTAATTCGTTAATTTGATTGATATATTTATCTAAATCATTAATATAAATCTCCACCTCATCCTGAATAACCCTGACATCTCCATGGAGCTTTGCGAGCTCTTTCTGCGCATTTATCCGGTCTTTTGCCGCGGCTCTGCGTGCTTCGATGGGGTCAGCGGGGGAGGGTTTTTCTTTTTCTACTAAATTTATCCAGCATTTGCAATTCGGGTGCGGTTTTGCAGGGATATCGTCTGCGGATTCGTATATTGTTCCGTCCATTTTTTGACAAACTTCACATGCGCCCGGTTCGGACTTCCATTCGTAATTAAACTCGTTTTTTTCGACTTTACCGTATAATGTTTTCCCCATTTCTAATTCCTTTCACTAAATTTGCTTGTAATTTCAACGATTTTTTCGTCTGTATTAATTTCGGGCAGGTCTTTTGTTTGCCAGATATTGTTGTTTATGGCGCCGAGCCTTATGAATTGGGCGATTATGCTTACGGGGTAATATTTCATCGCGCCCAGAAGCGCACCCAGCGTTTTTTCGCCAAAATCCCCGTCTTCTTCAAGCCGGATTTGAGTTTCTATGCTGGATTGCTTTTTGTAACCGTTTAAAAGGTTTAAACCTGTCTGAAAATCAATAATTGCCTGCTCTTTTCCGGTATCCTGAACATATTTTGCGATATATTCAGCGAGCTCGGTGATTTTTTCATATTCCTGCCGGGAAATTTCTTCTTTTTCGTTAGAATGCCCGTATTTTAACTTTTTTAGCCCTTTTTCACGTATTTTTAGAATTTTTTCTTTAATTTCTTCATTTAGTCTTTCAGCGGAGGGTTTTGCTGAAAAAAGCTTTTGTTCAACGGTTTTGGGATTTGTTTTGTCCATTGCCATGCTCCTTTTTGTCTATAATCCGGGATTATATCAGATTTCGATGAGCCGGTTAGGTCAAATTTCGGTATTTGCAATTAAAAAGCGGCAAGAAAAGGGTAAAAATCGAATGTACTATCTTGTTTTTTTGTGCTTAATGGCGAACACATTTATCCGGGTCGTCAACAACAAATACCATCCATATTTTGTAAATAATGAAACTGAAAATAACGCCGTTGGTTTGCATTAAATAAAAGATAAACAAAGCAAAATACGGGCCATAGTGAACGAATTTTAAGTAAACCAGATAATCTATAGCTAAAGCGCATAAATAGATTAAATATCTAAAACGGCGTTTTGTACTGATTTTGTCCAAAAATTTATGAATAATCGGGAAAGTTTTTTCTTTATTGTAAAGAAAAGGAAGTGCTGCACCTCTTAGTATTATTGAGATGATTGCGAGTGTTCCCATAACAAGTGCACACAAAGGTTCCGGCTCATCGGGAGGAAGTATTTGAGTCAGCGTTTTTGTGTAGTGAAAAAAAGAGGAATACATATGGTTAAAAATAGACGAAGAAGCACTTATGAATAAAATAAAAAGCGCAAAAAATATTACTTCCAGGATATTCCGACAGTTTTTCATTTATTAATTTTATAAAAATAACAAAATTCTGTATATTACGCATGTGGGTAATATTATAGGAAATTTTTCCATATATCTTTGCAATTAAAAAGCGGTTTATAATTTCGGGGGCAATTTCTTTTTGAAAAATGTTTTTATATATCTATGAAAGTTCATAGATAATGCAGGTAGTGTTATGACTTTTGAATTTGAAAATATATCGATAGGTGTCGATGTTGAAGAAATAGAACGATTCGAGCGATACTCGGATGATAGAAACGCCCCGCTTTTGAAGCGAATTTACAACGAGGGCGAGCTGGAATACTGTTTTAAAACGAAATTTAGCGCAAAACGTCTCGCCGCACGATATTGCGCAAAAGAAGCCGTCTATAAAGCAATGTGTGCGCATGGCGTAAAGATTTTGAACCTGAAAGAAATTGAAATTTACCATGATTCTTCCGGAGTGCCGCAAATACGGCTTTTGAACGGCATGAACAGCGATTTTGAAATAAAAGTGAGCCTCTCGCATTCTCAAAAAACCGCAATGGCGCAGGTTATCGTGTATAAAGTGCCGGAAAAGAAAAAGTCTATCTTCAAAAAGGTAAACAGCGACGGAACTTTAAAATTTTTGATTCTCTAATGCAAAAACCATGAAATTTCCCTCGCCCCTTGGGTAGAGGGCCGGGTGAGGGGGCAGCCAGCCCAAAAACCGCACCTCCCTAAGAAATCTTAACAGAAACCTCAAAAAACACAAATTTTCCCCTCGCCCCTCGGGGAGAGGGCAGGGTGAGGGGGTCAACCAGCCCTAAAAGCCGTACCAATCTAAGAAACATTAACAGAAACCTCAAAAAACCTCTCCCACGGAAAAGAATACGAAATTTCTTTGAATTTTGTCCCCAATTTTCGAGCAACAAGCTTTTCAAACGGCTTCATAACCCTCTTGAGCTCTGCCTCATCCGGTTTTTTAACCGTATTTTTCAAATATTTTCTCAAATTAGCCTGATATGCCCAATCATCCAAAAACCGCACCGTCTGAACCTTTTTGAACGCATTTTCGTTAAAATTCTTTGCACAATATTTTGCCAGAGCGCAGCAAAGACCGCTCCCGAGCGTGTTTCCGGTCGTGTTCCATGCTGCATAACCGAGAAAATTTTCTCCGTAAAAATCTTTGTCCGTGAGCGTGTTCACAAAATCGTTGTCCGCGCCGTTGGCATTTAAAATATCAGCGATAAGAAAAGGCTTTTCAGGCAAATCAAATTCTTCGCCAAACCCCTCAACCTCAACACCCATAACCAGTTCGCCCTGAATATCCTTAAAATTGTTCACAAAAAGGATAATATCCGCTTCTTCGGGCGCCGCCGGCCTTGCTCCGGCAAGAAGAATCTGCCCTTTTACGGATTCTGCGACGGAAACATCTTCGTATTTTGAAATTTTGTTTTTACCGTCCGGATTTGTGTAAACGGGCGCGATTTTGAGCGTTTTTCCCTCGGTGATTATCCGGCTCAAAAGGCTCAAAGGGATTTCGTCCGCGCCGGTTTTCAAAAGCACATTTTTCAGCTCTTTTTCCTTAATAATCGCCTCAAATTTCCGGCATTCCTGAATGTTCAGCCCGAATTCCGCGCAATCGTCCTTGGAAAGCACCAGCGTGTCGAAAATTCCTGATTGAGCGTATTCAATGTAGCAGCAATTTATTTCAAAATTCCTTTTTCTCGTCAAAATGTAATCTTCTATAATTTCAGACGGGACATCGGTTTGCGCCTCGCCGTCTTTGGACAAATCCCACGAATATTTGAAGATTTTTTTGCCGTATTTTGACCAGTATTCTTTTTCTTCTTCATTAATATTGTTGTTTGAAATCCGCATTATGCTTGAAACAGCGAGGATTTTGGCATTTTTGGATTTAAAAAGGTCAATAAACTTTTCTACGCGGTTTTTTATTTCTGTGAGCGTTTCTGATGACCTTCTGGAGGGAATAAGCCCGCCATAAGCAATCGTATCAAGCGAAACCACCAGATAATCGACTTCGTTAAGGCTTTCAACCCAGCTGTAAATCCCGTCAATGCGCGAATTCTTCTTCAAATCACCGAGCAGCCATTTTGGCGGTAAAAGAAGTTCAATATCCCCGTCAATCGCCGCAATATCCTGCGCCAGTTCGTAACATACGGGCCTGTTATCAATCGGAATAAATGCAATTTTCTTTTTGGTCATCTGCACTTCTCTTTCATACATCCCCCTACTTATTTATCTTAATTATTCTCCCTCCCCAGGCGGGGGAGGGCCGGGGTGGGGGACATCCCGTAGGGAAAAAGCCGAATCAGGGCGGGTGAGGGCTTTCCCGCAGGGAAAACGACCCTGCCTGCTAAAAATTGTCAATTCTTAATATTAATAAACTGATTTTCCCTTGAAATCGCCACTTTCCCCGAGCGCACAAGCTCTTTTATCCCAATCGGGCGCAAAAGCTCAATAAGCGAGCGAATCTGGCGCGAATCCCCGACCGCCTGAATCGTATAAGTTTTCGGTGAAACATCGATAATCCTTGCCTGAAAGATTTCTGCAATCCTCAAAAGCTCGGAGCGGTCTTTGTCCTGCGCATTTACCTTGCAAAGAATGATTTCGCGCTCCACAATATCTTCGTTTTTGAAATCGAGCACTTTTATGACCGGAATAATCCTGTTGAGCTGCTTTGTAATTTGCTCGAGCACCTTTTCATCGCCGTTTATGACGATTGTCAGCCTTGCGTATTCACCCTCGCAGGTCGGCGCGGCGGTTATGCTTTCTATGCTGTATCCGCGTGAGCTGAAAAGGCTGCTTATACGCGAGATTATCCCCGCTTCATCTTTTACCATTACTGAAATTATGTGGCTCATTCAAAATCCTTTATTTTTTAACTAATTGGGCTGTCGTTAGACAAAAGTACCTGATTTATGGGTTTTCCCGCCAATACCCACGGATAAACCATCTCAAACTCCTCGACCACAAAGTCGATGAACACCGGACGGCGCGATTCTATGGCTTTTTGCAGCGCGGGGATGATTTCTTCTTCTTTTGTAACCCTGATTCCCATTGCTCCGTAGGCTTCTGCGACTTTTACAAAGTCAGGGCCGGAAATTTTTGTTTCAGAATAGTGCTTGTTGAACAGTTTTTCCTGCCACTGGCGCACCATGCCGAGATAACCGTTGTTGATAATCGCAACAATAACCGGAATTCCGTATTCCACGCAGGTTGCAAGCTCCTGAATGTTCATCTGAATGCTGCCGTCGCCCGCAATGTCGATTATTATCTTTTCCGGCTGGGCAATTGCCGCTCCGATTGCCGCAGGATAGCCGAAACCCATTGTTCCCAGCCCTCCGGACGTGACAAATCGCCTTGGCTCCTCAAATTTATAAAGCTGCGCCGTCCACATCTGGTGCTGGCCGACTTCTGTGCAAATTACCGTGTCTTTGTCTTTTGTGTATTCGTAAATTTTCTGGATAACCGTGAGCGGGCTTAATTTGTCCGAATTGCAGGCCGGAAGCGCGCGTTTTTTCTTCCATTCGTTGATTTGTTCAAACCAGATTTGCTTAACTTCGTGATTTGTTTCGTATTTGTTGTTGTTGAATTCGTTGAGCATTGCACTGAGGACGTTTTTCGCGTCGCCTACAATCGGAATATCGACCGGAACGTTTTTACTGATTGAGCATGGGTCGATGTCGATGTGAATGATTTGTGCGTCTTTTGCAAAACGCTTCAAGCAGCCGGTAATTCTGTCGTTGAAACGTGTTCCGATGGCAAAAAGCACGTCACAGTTGGAAACAGCATGGTTTGCCCAGTAGTTTCCGTGCATACCGAGCATTCCGAGCGATTTTTCACGGCTTGCGGGGAATGCGCCCATTGCCATGAGGGTGTTCGCAACGGGAATGTTCAGTTTTTCCGCAAGTTCTGTTAATTCTTTTTCCGCACCGGACGCAACAACGCCGCCTCCGGCAATAATCATCGGGCGTTCTGCCTCGCAAAGCAGCTCGAGCGCTTTCACAATCTGGCGCGGATGTCCGTTATAGGTCGGATTGTAGCCGGGAAGATGAACTTTTTCCGGATAAACGAATTTTGTTTTTTGCGAAAGGATATCTTTGGGCAAATCGATTACGACAGGGCCGGGTTTTCCTGTTGTGGCGATGTGAAACGCTTCTTTTATGATTCTTGGCAGTTGTGAAACGTCATTTACAAGATAATTGTGCTTGCAGCAGGAGCGTGTGATTCCGACGATGTCAGCTTCTTGAAAAGCGTCGTTTCCAATCTGGTCAAGCCCGACCTGCCCCGTGAAAACGATAATCGGGTATCCGTCATAATAGGCATTTGCAATTCCGGTGATTGCGTTGCAGGCGCCGGGGCCGGAGGTTACGAGCGCGACGCCGGGTTTTCCGGTTACTCTTGCATAACCCTCTGCAGCGTGGATTGCGGACTGTTCATGGCGAACGAGGTAGTGTTTTATCTCATTACAATGATAAAGTGCTTCGTAAATAGTCAAAATGACGCCGCCCGGATATCCGAAAATCTCTTTTACCCCCTCTTTTTTCAGGCATTCGAGGAAAATTTCCGCTCCGCTTAATATATCTGTCATTTCCGTGGTTTGTGTCATTTTGTGCTCCGTTTTTTGTTGATATAAGAACTATTCTAGCATTTTTTATAAATTTTTGAAAGGGGAATAATCTCGTTGTCATTCCGAACTTGTTTCGGAATCTATTCTATTTTGCAAAGGTCACCTAAAGCTTCTTGAGGCAAGCACAATCAATATATTTACAATCTCGCCAGCAAACAAACCGATTCAATATGATAAGAATGGCAAAACATGTCGAACGGCTGAATAAACTGCGCTTTGAACCCCTTTTCTTCGAGGTATTTTATGTCGCGGGCAAGCGTTGCGGGGTTGCAGCTGACGTAAATTATTGCTTTTTTTGTCAAAGATGAAGCAAAATCCAGCGATTCTTTTTCACAGCCTTTTCTCGGCGGGTCAAGAAGCGTTATGTCAAAGGATTTTCCCTCGTTTATCAATTTTTCAAAAATCTTTTTAGCGTCGCCGTTGAGGATTTCGAGATTTTGCGCGTTGTTTAATTTAATATTCTCAAGAGCGTCTTCGGAGGCGGATTTGCATTCTTCTACGGATACAATTTTTTCCGCACTGTCTTTTAAATAAACACCGAAGCTCGAAACGCCTGAATAAGCGTCCAGAACGGTCGATTTCGGGAATTTTGTTTCAATAATTTCTTTTACCGTGTCAAAAATGTTCTTTGCTGTGCCCGTGTTTACCTGAAAAAAGCTGTTTGCGCTGATTTTGTATTCAATATCGCCGATTTTTTCAAAATAAAATTTGTCACCCGCAATGCAGCGCGTGTCGTTGGATAAAATTACGTTGCTTTTTGCGGTGTTGTAGTTTATGCAGCAGCCTTTTACGTGGGCGAATTGTTTCATGAGTTTTTCTGAAAGAGTTTTGAATTTTGGGCTCAATTTTATGTCATTTACGACAAAAATCACAAGACATTCGTTTTTTTCTTTGCTGTAGCGGATTACGATGTGGCGGAGCTCGCCTTTGTGTTTTTTTTCGTTGTAGCCGGAAATTCCGAGCTCCTGCGCGGTTTCTTTTGCAAATGCGAGAATTTTTCCGACGATATTCGGCTGAATCGGGCAGAATTTTACATTAATAAGCTCATGCGTGCCCTTTTTGTAATATCCTGCGAGCAGGCGTTTTGAAACTTTTGTCTGTGAAACGGGATATTGAACTTTTGAGCGGTATTCGCGGGTTTGGGGGCTTTTTATTACGGGTTTTACCTCAATTTCACGTCCGGCAACCTTTTTTACGGTTTCTTCAACAATATTCCTTTTCTGTTCAAGCTGAAAATCATAATCAATAAACTGCCAGCCGCACCCTCCGCAGGCGTTATGCAAAGGACAAAACGGTTTTACCCTGTGCGGAGAGGGTTCTTTGATTTCAAGAGCCTTTGCGCGGGCAAAATTCTTGTTTAAAACGGTAATTTCAGCTTCCACGATGTCTTCGGGGCATGTGTTTTCAACAAATACCGGAATCCCGTCAATTTTCCCGAGCCCTGCGCCCTCATAGACAAGTTTTTCGATTTTTAGTGTAACCTTATCGCCTTTTTTCATTAGTTTTTGGCACATTTTTCTTCAATGACTTTGTCTGAGTTAATTTGCGTGATTCCGTGGACTGTTTTTCCCCAATCCATGGTCTTTTTGCAGAAAATTATTTTAAAAACTATCACAACTACGACAGGGAACCAGATTCCGGTTAAATAAATGCCTGTTTGGATTGATTGGATGAGTGCATCTTTGCGTGAGAGGTTGTTGTATCTTCTTGCGCTGTAAATAAGGCCGATAATGAAGAAAATACAAACAAGAACCGCAACCGAAAGCGAGGAAAGTATGCAATTCGGCGCGTCTTTGACGAATTTGAACGCCTGAAAACAAATCTCTGAAATCATCCAGAACGGGAGCAAAAATTCTGTAATATATGCAATCATATCTATGCTTACGCGAAGCGACATGTCTTTTGAGAAAAGCACGCCCCAGAAATGTTCAAGATAACGGCGGATACTGCCTTCAATCCAGCGTCTGCGTTGTTTTACGAGCGGAATAAATTTTACAACGCCCTCTTCATAAACGCAAACATTCTTGCAGAACCTCACATCCCAGCCTTTTATGTGCAAACGCGTTGACATGTCCAAATCGTCCGTGATTGTGTAGTTATTCCAGCCGTTTATGTCGGCCAGAGCTTCTCTTTTTATTAATTCACCGTTTCCGCGGAGCTCTACAGCGCCTTTTACCGCGTCGCGGCCGACCTGAAAATGGGTATCCAGCGCGTATTCGTTGTCCTGACAGCGTGTGAGGAAGTTTTCGTCGCGGTTTATGATGACTTTTCTGGCTTGAACGGCGCCTACGTTGTCTTTTTCAAGGTGCGGAACCAGTTCTGTAAGAAAATCGGGGTTCATTCTGGCGTCAGCGTCGAAAACAAGGATTGCCTCGCCTTTTGCAATCTCCATTGCGTCGTTTAAAACGGCTGATTTCCCGGGGAATGCGTCTTTTGGGCGAATCAGGGCTTTTACGTTTTCATGTTTTTCTTCCAGTTCTTTTAGAACCTGTGCTGTGTTGTCTTCGCTTCTGTCGTCGATTACGATTACTTCGTATTTTTCATAGGTCATTTTTAAGACATTTTCGACGGTTTTTGCGATAACATCCTGCTCGTTATGGGCGGGAATCATTATTGATACAAAAGGTTTGTAGTTATAGTTGAGCTCTTTGGGGTATTTTTTGAGTTTTCTTTTCTGGTGTTTGAGGGCGAGCTGCATATACAAAATATAAGACAGCATGAACGCGCCCAGAAAAATTATAGCCCAGAAAGTGGACATGTAGTTCTGAAAAATAAACAAAAAGACCCACAAACAAACGATAAATAACAGTAAAACAAATCTTTCTATCAAGCCCCAGACCTCCGAGAACCTTTCTATTCCAAAACTCTTATGACATATTACCATAAAACCATTTATTTAACTAATTTTTAACAAATGGAAGTATTCTAAGGGGGAGCGGAGGTTTCTGTTTTTCGTTTTGATGCCTCTTGGTCTCTCAAATACCCTCACCTCCGGTCAGGTTTTTCCCTACGGGTAAGCCCTCACCCGCCCTGCGGGCACCCTCGCTCATCGGAGAGGGGAAATGCTCCCGTCTGATTTTAGCGCAATGAGGAATTTTGCATGGAAAATTAAAATCCTCTCTTTAGTGTAGGGTCTAGACCACGAATATTCACCGTAAGGTTGATTTATAAATGTTAATATTTTGTAACAATATATTTGAATCCATCTAATGGTACTAAAAATTTGCGACACTAAAAGAGAGAATGGCATGAACTTAAACGAAGAATGTTTGCTAAAATACCTGCAAAATCCCGAAGAACTCTTTAACTTAACAGATGTTTTGAATGAATTTAACGTTGTTTTGAACAATTCTGAGAATAAAAATGCTGCAAAGGCGGTGGTTTTATGATAAAAATCGACGAAACGCTTAAAAACAAAATTATTCTCAAATATTTGCTTTATTCGGTCTATATAATTATTACAATTGCGCTGCTTTTAACCGTTCTGGGGCAGCCGCATATCAGAAATTTCTTCGTTAATATTGAAAACCAAACTTTCGACGTCAGACAAAATCTGATTTCTAATTATAAAAAAGTCAACAAAAATATCGCCATAATCTCTGTTGACGAGGCGAGTTATGAATATATTCTGGACAAATACGGCGAATGGCCGCTGAATCGTGGGATTTATGCGGATATGGTCGAATTTTTGCAAACCCAGAAACCTGCTGTCGCGGCTTTTGACCTTATGTTTGTAAAATCCATGAAAAGCGCTCATAACGATGATTTGAAGCTCGCAAAAAGCATTTCCAAATACGATAACGTCCTGACTTCAATAAATTTTGACAATCAGGAGTTTTCATTGCGAAAACCCGTGGATTTGCCGGATTATTTGAAAGCAAATGTCCAAAATGACGGCGATATCGACTTTTCGCCGGAAACTTTTACTAATTGCAGGGCGATTTTGAGTGAAATCATTGATTCTACGCCGAATATCGGGCATATAAACCTTATCCGCGAGGATGACGGAATCGCAAGAAGTATTCCGCCTTTTGTTGTGTATAAAGGCGATTTTTACCCCCATCTGGCGCTTAAAGTCGGGCTTAAATACCTCCAAAAAACCGAAAATTACTCCACAAACGACTTTAAAATAGATAAAAACGGCCAAATTCACCTAAAAAACCGGACAATTCCGGTCATGAAAAACGGTTCCGTAATCCTGAACTGGTACGGGCAGAGCGGTTTGAACAACCCGAAATCCTTTGAGTACATTCCTTTCTGGAAAGTGGAAAAAACTATGTACGGAGAGGAAAACCTTGTTCCTAAAGACTTTTTCAAAGACAAAATTGTCTACATCGGAACGAGCGCAACCTCGCTTTTTGACCTGAAAAGCGTGCCTACGGACAAAATTTTCCCGGGAGTTGAGATTCATACGACTTTTATAAACAATTTGCTTGACAATAATTTTATAAAACGTGCTTCGTTCCATGTTGATATTATTGTGTCGCTTTTGCTCGGGTTGATGGTCGGGCTTGTGACGCTCAGGACAAAATCCACGGTTATTTCTTCGCTATTCACGGTTCTGGCTGCGATTATTTATGTAATATTCGCTACTTTGCTGATGTTTTATTTTGATTACTGGATTGCGGTGATTATGCCTGTTTTGTCTATGGCGGTTGTGTTTACGGCGGTTTATATTGCAAAATATATCCTTAAATCACGCGATTTTGAATATCAGTACGCGCTTGCGACCACGGACGGGCTTACGGAGCTATACAACCACAGATATTTTCAGGAACAGATGATTCACAACGTCGAAACCGCAAAACGCTACAATTCGGAGTTTTCGTTGATAATTATTGATATTGACTTTTTCAAAAAATTCAATGATAACTACGGACATCAGTCAGGGGACGCTGTTTTGAAGCAGGTTGCGCAAATTTTAAAGAAAAATGTCCGCGCAACTGATATAGCTTGCAGATACGGCGGCGAGGAAATGGCGCTTATCCTCACAAACACAGGAAACAAAGACGCTCATGTCACCGCGCAGAAAATTTGCGATACAGTGGCAAAAAAAGTCTTTAAACTTGCAAATGACGTCGAAACCCACGTTACAATAAGCCTCGGCGTTTCAACATACCCTATGAACGGGCAAACTCCGCAGGAATTAATAAAATACGCTGACGAATGCCTTTATAATGCCAAAGAAAACGGCAGAAATCAGGTTGGCAGCCACGATTAGGGCGCAATTTATTCTGCTGTTTGCTCCAGAGCGTCATAAGCGCGTTTAATTTCCTGAATATCCTGCCACATGAGCCATTTCGGGCTGCCTTTTTCGCGTGAATCGTTGCGAAGAAGATAGGACGGATGGAAAATCGGCATCATTTTGGAGCCATAAGGCCCGTCAAACCATTGTCCTCGCACCCTTGTAATCCCTTTTGCGCCTTCAATAAACGATTGTACGGCAACACCGCCGCATAAGAGGATAATTTTCGGGCGGAGCGTTCCGACCTGCATGTCCAGATATTCACGGCAGGCTTCTTTTTCTTCCGGGAGCGGATTTCTGTTGTCCGGCGGGCGGCATTTCAGCGTGTTGCAGATATAAACGTCTTTTTGGCGCGACAAACCCACGGACGCAAAGATTTTATCCAGCAGCTGCCCTGCTTTTCCGACAAACGGCTCGCCTTTTTGATCCTCCCAGTAGCCGGGGGCTTCGCCGATAAGCATAAGTTTGTTATTTGGCACGCCGCCTGAAAAAACGAGCTTTGTTCTGGTGCTGCCAAGCGAACATTTGCGGCAGTTTTCGCATTTTGCCTTTACTTTTTCAAGAATTTCATAATTTTCTTGAGTTTCAACCATGACGCATACTCCTGTTTGTCATGATTTTACCTCAACATCAAACTGCCGCAAACTCTTTTTTAATCTCCTGCCTTTTGAGCTTTCTGGTGGTGGTTTTGGGCAGGGCGTCTTTTTTTACGATAATATTTATCGGGCGTTTGTAGGGTGCAAGGCGTTCTGACAGGATTTTTGCTTCATGTCTTATAATTGTTTCAAGTTCCCTGTCATCAGCGGTTTTTTCGATAATTTCTTCTTTAGGAACAACTACGGCAACAATATCTTCGGTGCCTTCTTTTGAACCGTCTTTTCTTGAGGCGCCGAAAACGCAAACTTCAGCGAACATAGGGCTTTTTTCAAGCACGGATTCGACTTCTTCGGGGAAAACCTTTTTCCCGCCGCTTAAAACAATCATATTTTTGATTCTTCCGGTAATATAAATGTGCCCGTCCTTGTCGATTTTTGCGATGTCGCCCGTGTGGAGCCAGCCGTCGGAATCTAATACTTCTGCGGTCATTTCGGGCTGATTGTGATAGCCTTTCATGACAGCGGGGCCGCGCAGCATGAGTTCGCCGGAATCGGGGTCAATTTTTGCCTCAAAACTTCTCAACGGACGCCCGACGGAGGCCATTACGCCGCGTTTGTCAACGTTGACCGACACAACCGGGCTTGTTTCGGAGAGTCCGTAGCCCTGATAAACGCGGATTCCGATTCTTTCAAAGAATTCGCCGACCGAAACATCAAGCGGCGCCCCGCCTGAAATACAGCCGAAGAAATTTCCGCCGAATTTTTTCTGAATTTTTGAAAAAAGCAGTTTTCTTATTCTAAATGAGGGAATAAACTTTGAAATTTTGAACATTGCGTTGAATAAAAAGCGCGTCAAAGGCGGCGAATTTTTCACCTCGGTTTCTATGGCGGATTTGAGAAGTTTTAAAAACGCCGGAACAACAATCATGAAATTAATGTTTTTATCCTGCATAATCCCGAGAATATCCTTAGGTTTCAGGCTGTGCGTGTAATAAACTGTCAAACCCCAGTTCATCATCATGGAAAACCCTACCGTCATCTCGAAAAGATGGTTCATTGGCAGGATTGAGAGGAGTTTTATTGAGCGTTTTTCACCAAAAATCCTCAAATACATTTCCGCAAGGTCGTCCATCTGGGTAAGCATGTTCCGGAAGGTTATTTCCACGCCTTTTGGCGCTCCTGTTGTGCCCGAGGTATAAATTATCATTGCGAGCGAGTTTGTGCTTCTGTGGCGCCATTTTGCCTCGTAATTGTTGGGAATCGTGTAAATTGAGGGGATTTGTTCGTTATATGCAGGTTCGTCCATGACGAGAATGTGCTCAATTGAGCTTATTTTGCTTTTCAGCTCCAGAGCGGTTTCAAGATATGCAAGCGAGACAATTAAAACCCGCGGCAGGCAGTCATTCAGGATAGAAACAAGCTCATAAGTCGTTAATTTTATATCAAGCGGCACGGTTATTGCGCCTGCGAGCACCGAAGCAAAGACGCATGCGCCGTATTCGGGCTTTGATTCGGACAGAATCGCGATTCTGTCGCCTTTTGTGATTTTAAAATCGTTAATCAAAAAAGCCCCGAGTTTTCTTGATAAAAGACCTATTCCTTTGTAAGTAAATTCTTTCCAGCCAAATGCCGTGCGGATTCCGAGCGCAATTTTGTTTTTGTAATCCTCGGTTCTGTCCTGCAATAACAACAGAACGTTCTTTTCCCTGCTTCCCATTAGATGCTCCAACATATAATCTTAAACACTGCAATATTATAATATAAGAAACGCTTCAGGGGAAATAGTTTAAGTTATTTTAAGGTTTTGCAGAGCTTTTGCCGGCGGGCAAGAATTTTTTCTACACTTTAACAGGGGTTTTGTGCTAAAATTTAAGGAAATAATTATTTTGGAAGAAAAAATGAAAATTACGGCAAAAAACCTCATTAAAATTTACAACGACAGAACGGTCGTGAACGATATCAGCTTTGAAGTCAACAAAGGCGAAGTTGTCGGGCTTCTCGGCCCTAACGGAGCGGGAAAAACCACGACATTTTACATGGTCGTCGGGCTGGTTAAGCCCAACGGCGGACAGGTTTTTCTCGGTGACACTGAATTAACCAATGTGCCGATGAATGTCCGTGCAAAAGCCGGAATCGGCTATTTGCCGCAGGAAGCGTCTATTTTCAGAAAACTTTCTGTTGAAGATAACATAAAATTAGTTCTGCAAATGAACGACAAGCTCAATGAAGAAGAAAAAGCTGCAAAACTCGAAGATTTGCTCGACGAATTCGGCATGCAAAAGCGCAGAAAGTCTTCTGCCGTGTCGCTTTCCGGCGGCGAAAGGCGCCGTGTTGAGTTGGCGAGGGCGCTTGCGGCAAGTCCGGAATTTATTCTTCTTGATGAGCCGTTCACGGGGATTGACCCGATTGCTATCGGCGAAATTAAAGACAATATCCGGAAATTATCCGAAGAAAAGGGGCTGGGCGTTCTTATTACCGACCACAATCCAAAAGCTACGCTTTCAATCACCGACAGGGCTTATGTAATTTTCGACGGTAAAATCAAAATTCAGGGCAGAAGCGAAGAAGTCGCAAATGACCCTGTTGCGAAACAATTCTATCTTGGAAAGGACTTTACGCTGTAATGTCTATAAAAATCTTCGACAAATATCTATTTCGTCAGGTTTTTGCGGCTACTCTGGTTTGTATTTTCCTTTTTGTGGTTATCTGGATTGCGCCGGAAACGCTTTTAAAGGTTATTAAATACACTCTTCAGGGTTCAATCACCCCGCAGGAGGCAATTCAGCTGCTCATTTACGAGGTTCCGAAAATTATTGTCAAAGCGCTGCCCGTGGGGCTGCTTCTGGGGTCTTTATATTCTTTTGACAAGTTAAGCAAGGATTTTGAGCTTACTGTGCTTCGCGGAATCGGCATGTCTTTTCAGCGGATAATTGTGCCGGTTGTGGCGCTCAGTGTTGTGCTTACGGTGATTTGTTTTTCTATGCACAACACGCTAATTCCTTACAGTGAAGCAAAAAGCGCAAAAATTAAGCACCTTAACTACGAAACTCACTTTGTATACAACGTAAAAGCTGATAAAGACAAGCTCGAAAAAATACTTATTATCCCCTCGTACCACAATCATCAGATTTCCAGCCCGCTGGTGCTGAATTTCAACGCAAATCAATATACTGACACGAGCGTTTTAAATAGTATTTTGCTGGCTGACTATGCTGTTTACAAAAACGGCACCTGGACGCTGCAAAACGTGAAAAAATACCAGCTTACGGAAGCAGGGGTGTTCAAGAGTATTTCCAAACACAAAACTGTTAATGTTTTGAGCGGAGAAAACGGGGAAACCGCTTTCAAGCTTATGAATTACTCAGTAAAACGCGATAGAGAGCTTAACAACGCTCAGATTACCGAATATATAAGGCTTTTGAAAAAAGAAAACCTCATGGATGAGTACCGTGCTATGCTTAACAAGTATTTGCAAAGGTATTTTCATTCGCTTATTTGCATTCTTTTTGCGGTTTTGGGCTGCATTCTCGGGTTCAGCCAGCCGAGAGAACAAAGATTAGTCGGGTTTACTATTGGTATTGCGGTGGTGTTCGGGTATTATATTACAATTCCTTTCTTTGACATGTGCGCGGAGAAAGGTCTATTGAGCCCGTGGATTACCTCGTCAATCCAGCCTCTGGCAATCCTCGCAGCAATCTTTGTATTCAAAAAAATGAAGGATTTATAATGAAAAAAGGTATAAAATTCGCAGCCGTATTATTTTTGCTTGCCGGCTGTATGGTTTTCAGCGCGTTCAAAACCCCGCAAATCGAGGTTACAAATGATAAAGGCGTTTATGTAATAAAAGTTCCGCAGGAGAGCATAAAAAATATTCGTCCGCATATTGTGCGGTTTTTGCAGTACAACAGGACGGTTTTTGAAGAAACCGGCGCTGAGCTGGTTATAAATGCGGGATATTTTGACCCGAAGAACAAAAATACTTCGTCTTATGTGATTATTGACGGAGAAACGGTGCTTGACCCTACGACAAATTCGAGTTTGATGAACAATTCCGCTTTAAAGGCGCATTTGTCGCAAATCCTTGACCGGACGGAGTTTCGGGTGCTGGATTGTAACGGAAAACGAAAATATGACATAAGAAAACATTCTCTGCCTCCTTTCGGGCTGAAAAAGACCAGCTGCAAGGTTGTTCATGCGCTTCAGGCGGGGCCGGAATTGTATCCGAATTTGCGTTTGGAGGACGAATATTTTGTTGAAAAGTCCGCTGACGGGAAGATTTTGCGTGATTCGATTTCTGCATACAAAAAATGCGCCCGTACGGCTATCGGCATAAAAGACAACGATATTTATATAATTATCGCCACTGTTCAGCACCGGATGACGCTGCCCGAGCTTGCTCAGTACTGCAAATGTTTAAAGTTGACAAAAGCCATGAATTTTGACGGCGGCGGGTCGACCTCTTTGGATTTTAAAGGCAACGTTTCGACCGGAAACAAGCCGCTTGAGATAATTTCTGACAAGGACGCCTCGGCGAGGAAGTTGAAGTCGTTTTTGGTGATAAATTAGGCGGTTGACGGGTTG
>OGOU01001333.1_pt1 | contig 19393 bp, 14 predicted proteins | sample 1552721 | NCBI WGS metagenome assembly OGOU01 (sample SAMEA2580176, study PRJEB22360) | human gut metagenome | biome: human gut; feature: human-associated habitat; material: faeces | place: Denmark | collected 2008/2010
CAAGTCAATTTTATTATATATTATTTTAAATAAATTTTCCTAATGTGTTTGGTTTAATTATCATAAATAGCTCTTATAATTCTGTCTTCAAGCTGCTTTGCTTCCCTTGTCTGGGTCGGATAGTTCTGGATTATGATTGCAAAGCTGTAAACCAGCCCGGATTTTGCTTCTACATAGCCGGTAAATGAGCTTACGTTGCTGATTGAACCGGTTTTTGCCCGAAGATTTTTGCTTATGTCAAGAAGCCTGTTTGCGAGCGTGCCTTCAATGGGTTTTGCCATGAGAATTTCGTAATCTCTGAAATTTTTCTCTGCATATATTGCATTTAATGCTGCCGTCATCCAGTCTGTGCAGATTAAATCGTTTCTGGAAACTCCGCTTGCGTCAACAATAATCGGCGCTGTTGCTTTCAAATCTGCGAAATATTTTTCGAAAAGTTTTACGCCGTCAGCTGTATTGCCCTGTTTTCCCGTTGATTTTGCACCGGCAGCTTTTAAAAGGAGCTCGGCGTAAAGGTTGTTGCTGTTTTTTAGTGTGTTTCCGATGAGTTTTTTGAGCGGTGCGCTGGAAACGCAGTTGATTTCGGTTGCATATTCGGGCACGGGAGCGAATTTGTAGCCGCCTGTCTGCTTAATATGCAAAGTTGCGAGTGTATTTTTTACGCAGTCAATGAAAAATCTTTCTGTGTTGGTAATCGGCAGCACAATATTTCTCGGGGTGTAAACAGTGCCCTCAAACACCGTTATATCGCCTGAGCGCCATGGCTGGCGGGAAACTTTTATTTCATTTGTTGTCCCGTTTTTAACGAGGTTTACAAATCCTGTTTTGTAAATGGAATTATTCTGAATTTCCGGGCCGAATCCCGCTGTTCCCGGGTTTACAGTGACTGTAATTTTGTTTTCGTTGATTGTTGTAGGCGAGTATTTGGGCAGATAGGGGTTTGTTTCGTCATCCCACATCCAGCCTATGCCCCATTCCAGCCCGTCAGTTGCCGAAGCGTCGATAATAACATCTTTTACAGGGCCCTGCGCCTTAATCAGCAGGTCTTTTAGCATTGCTGTTGTAAAAGACGGGTCGCCTGCGAGTTTTATGTACAAATTGTTTTCAGAATCTTTATAAAGCTTTGTGTCAAAGGTGAAATCCGGCCCGAGTTCCTCGTAAACTGCCTTCATCGTGAAGAGTTTTAATGAAGAAGCCGGATTCAGGAGCTTTTCCTGGTTGTACTGGTAAAAAACCTTGCCGTTTCTGGCATTTTTGACGGAAACGGAAATGATTGCATTTTTGTTGAGCGGCGATTTTTCCACTATTGAGCCGATATCGGTTGACGCAAGCGCCATTGCCCCGAAACAGCCCGTAATTACAGCTATAATTCCTGATAAAACTATCTTTTTCACACTATTCATAAATATTTATCTCCTTGATATTAAAAACCTGATTTCTTCTGTCGGAAAGAAGCGGGAAATTTCTCCTTAATTCTCTCAATTTTCCCAAATCCAAATCCGCAAGAATGCAGCCCTCTTCTTCGCCCAGAGAGCCTACAACGTCGCCCCACGGACTTATAACCATTGAATGACCGAGATTGTATTCATCATCTTTAATCAATCCGGTCTGGTCGGCTGCGAGCATGTAACACTGGTTTTCGATTGCGCGCGCTTTTTGCATAATTTCCCAGTGCAGAAGCTTGTTTCTTCCCCATGCGGCCGTATTTATAAGAATTTCAGCGCCGTTAAGCGAATACTGGCGGAAAATTTCCGGAAATCTTATATCGTAGCATACAGTAAGCCCGATTCTTGTTTCTCCGGTATTGAGCATTAGCAAACTGTCGCCATGGGAAACATATTTGTGCTCCTGAGAGCCTTTGTGTGAGAAAAGGTGCATTTTGTCGTACAAAGCAACCACCTGACCGCTGCCGGAGATGACAGGGCATGTGTTTTTGTACTCTCCGTCTTTTGTTTTTCTTATATATGAACCGCCCACAACAAGCGCTTCATGATGGTATGCAAGATATTTTAAAAATTCGATTGTAGGACAGTCGCCCGGGGGTTCTGCTGCATCTTTAAAGGTTGAACAATCCCATCCTATTGCCCATACTTCCGGCAGGACAATCAGGTCGGTTTCCACGTTCAAATATGGTTCAAGCAGCTTTTCAACCCTGTCAAAGTTGGCGCTTTTGTTGTTTAATACGGCATTATTCTGAACTACAAGGACTTTCATAACCCCTCCGGTTAAATTATAGTACAAAAAAGCAGTTCAGGCTCGCTTTTAACAATTTTTACGGTCTGAATCGTGTTAAGAAGTGATTTGTCGGCATTTTTGCAATAAACATTAAGATAATTTTTCGTAACGCCTTTTAACATCCCTGTTTTTTTGTCCGGATGTTTTTCAATTAGTGCTTCTTGCACTGTGCCGGCATTTTTTGCAAGAAATTCTTCAAATTTCTCTTTTGCGGCATTTTTTAGCAGCTGTGCGCGTTCTTTTTTTATTTTCAAAGGCAAATGCCCCGTCATTTCTGCGGCTTTTGTGTTTTTTCTCAGTGAATAAGGGAACACATGTACATTTGAAAGCCCTGATTTTTTGACATTTTCAAGTGTTGTTGCAAAATCTTCTTCGGTTTCGCCGGGGAAGCCTGTGATTATGTCGCTTCCGAGAAACGGCAGCCTGAACAACCCGTTTAGCTTTTCAATCAGCTCAAGGCAAAGCTCTGCGCTGTAATGCCTGTTCATATTTTCAAGCGTTTTGCCGGTCAGCGACTGCAAAGAAAGGTGAAAATGCGGGCAGAATTTCCCGGATTGGGCGAGGAATTTCAAAAGTTCGTCATCCATCTCCAGCGGGTTGAGCGAGCCGAGCCTGTAGCGGGGAATCGGGGTTTTTTCAATTTCTTCAAGCAGGTTTAAAAGCGTTTTTCCGCTTTCCACGCCCCATTGCCCGATATGAATGCCTGTGAGCACAACTTCTTTTATGCCGTTTTCGTGAAAGTTGTTGATTTGTTCAATTATGTTGGCTGCGCTGTTGCTGCGGCAGTTCCCTCTGGCAAACGGTATTGTGCAGTAGCTGCAATAGTTGTTGCAGCCGTCCTGAATTTTTAAATAGCCCCTTGTTTTTGCGTAATCATGCACAAACTGGTTGTTAAAATCCGATATTTTGAAAATGTCGGTAACTTTGTTTATTTTTTGCGCAAGAAGTTCGGGAATTTCAAATTTGTCGTTATTTCCTGCGATAATATCAATGAATTCAAGATTTTTCATTTCCTGAGATTTCAGCTGGGCGCTGCAGCCTGTGAGAACCGTTATAATCCCGCTGTTTACATGTTTTGCATGCCTGATTTGGCGCAGGGCTTCGTCATCGGCGTTTGAGGTCACAGAACAGGAGTTCAGTATGAAAATTCCTGCGTCTTCAAGCTTTTTGACCTGTACATATCCGGATTGCGCCAGTTTTTCGGCTATTACCGCTGATTCGAGCTGGTTTGTCTTACAGCCATGCGTTTTTATAAGGAAATTTTTTGAATTCATTAATAAATTTTAACAAAAATGATAAATTTTAACAAAATTTTTTCTAATCAATATATAATATTTGTAGGTAAATTATGAGCATGTATTTAAACAGTGTGAATAATTCGTCGAAATTGCCGGTTTTTAAAAGAAAAATGGCAGATGTTCACGATTCCTCTAATTTAGATTCACAGCATGCCCACCAGCATGAAGAAATGAAAGAGTTTGCTTCTCTGGAAGACAGGGATTTGAGATTTATCGCTGCTTTTGAACCCAATCAAAAAATGAGAAAAACCAGAACTCAGATTTTGAACACACTTTTGTTTGCACTGCCTGCGGCTGATGTTTTAATTACTTCTGCTGCGAAAAATGCTAATCTTTCCGGCAAACTCTCCGCCGGAGCCCGTCAAGCCGGCTGCTGGGCTGCAGTGCTGGGTATTGGAGCCGTTGTTCTTGGCGGTCTGAAGAAATTTGTAAACAAAAATGTACCTGCTTTGAACGAAGCGGACAAAAAACATCCTGCGCTCGGGTTTGCAGTTGATTTTGCTGCAATGCTCGGTTCTCTTGCCGGTTTGTATAAGTTGAAAAATTCTGCATCAAAATACATCGCAAAAAATTTCCCAAAACAGGTTAAATTCCTTAAAGATTCCGTGAAAACACCCCTAAAAATCGCGTTGAACGGGTCGGCATTTAATAAAAAGCTTGTTGAACCATTGAATTCGCGGGCTTTTGCTTCCGTAAACGGCTGGGGACGTTCTTTAAAAATCACTGAAGCACTTTTAACCCCGGTAATTTTAACTGCTGCAATGTTCAAGGGAATTAGTGTTTCAAAACAAAGCCGGAAAGAAGCGCATGAAAATTATGCGGTGCTGAAATCCTCGCAGATTGCTGCCAGAGCAGCGATAGCAAAGCAGGAAGTTTGATTTTTAGGGCTCAACAGGTTACAGGATTGGCTTTATTTTCAATTAATGGGTGAGCTGATTAGTTTTTATGCTGTCTGCTTAAAAACTTAAACTAAAAAACTCCCATTAGGGAGTTTAAAATTGGGCCCGGAGGGATTCGAACCCACGACCAAGGGATTATGAGTCCCCTGCGCTACCGCTGCGCCACAGGCCCGTGGCTTTTTGAAAGGTTTTCTAGATTTTCGCCGGCGCAGCGGTAGTCTACCTACCTCTCGCAAAACGATACTCAATCGTTTTGCTCGGCAGAGTGCCGCAGGCCGAAGAATTTTATTAAGTTTTCAATTTTTGTCGGCGTTGCGGTAGGCTGCTTCCTTTTGAAAAACGATACTTAATCGTTTTGCTCGGCAGAGTGCCACAGGCCGAAGAATTTTATTAGGTTTTCAATTGGTGCAGATGGTTTCTGCTGTATATATAAATTAACATTAACTTTTGGCATGGTCAAGCTGTATTCTTAAGGATTTTTGCTCTGCTCCTTCCCCGGCTCGGGGAAAGATGGGATGGGGAGCGGTTAAATTGATAAATTTAGTGTAAATCTGCACATACCCCCTCTTTTTAACTGTGTTTAGCAATAAATTGGCCTTTTCCCGCATAATCTGCTAAAATTTTTCATAATTAGCTAAAGAGTTTGGATTTATGAAAAAAATATTTTTGTTTTTTGTTGCTTTATTATTTTTTGTGAACAACTTCGCTTTTGCGGGCGATTTGGCGCCGCAGGATTTGAATTTGCAGGAAAAAAAGAAAATTACTTTTATCTATATTCACGGTTCGAACGATTTTTCGGGCAAAAAGAGGCTTGAATTCCGAAAACATTTTGACGAACAGGTGAAAAATATGCACCCGTATATGATGAAAGCCTTTAATCAGGATGAACTCACCCGCACGCAGTTTCTTAAAAACGGTGAATACGAAATAAACCCTGAACCGGTGATTTTTTACTGGGGTGACAAAAGTTTTCAGGAAGTTGTGAATCTTGATGATAACCTTAGCGTTGCAAGCATTTTTAGCCCGAAATTGCCGCAAATTGTGCGCGGAACCTTTGCTCATTGCCTGCATGACGCAGTCTGGGTGCAAAAATATCAAAATATGGCACAAATAATTGACGAACTGCATGTTCTGGTGAAAAACGAAATTGATAAAGGCAACAAAGTTGTGCTTCTTGGTTACAGTGCGGGGTCGTTTATTACTTATGAATATTTTCTGAATAAATTTATCTCGCTCAATCCCGAAGAAATCGTTCCTGAGGAGAAATTAGCAGAGTTGAATATAACAAAAAGCCAGCTGCGTCCGACCTGTCTTGATGCGTTGATGGAGGCGGGCGTTGTTTCTCTTAATATCGGTGGAAAATACGCTCCAAATCCGGTTAAAGAACAGCTTCTTGCCAACCTTTCGCTGCTCAATGACAAAACCGCCTCTGCATGCTTTGCGGATAACACAATAAAAGGAGTGATTAACTTTGCTTCGCCGCTCGCACTGTTTTATTCGGAAATTTCCGACAGCAAAAGCGATTTAAACTTCCTGTCAAAGCTCATGTACAAGCACATTATTGAAACTGATACTTTCTGGCTTACCGTCAACTACGCAGAAGACCCGCTTGGCTTCCCGTCTTCCAAAAATATCAGCCGCGAGGAGCTGAACAAGCTTTCCGGCTTTAATATTTCACCCTCGGGCGGCTTTGTATATGACAAATCCGACGCCCGGGCCTTCAGAAGCTTTATAACTGCGCATTTGGCCTATTGGACGACCCAAAAACGCTTTACAAAAGCAGTAATTGAAGCTTATAACAAGGGTTTTGCAAACATGTACGGAGAACCGTCCGAACTTTAATTATGCTTTGCTGCTAGTAAATTCTTTGTTGCGAAGTTTTTCAAACCTTTCTGTTGAATTAAGCGTGTTGTCGCTCATAAGGCTGCTCAATTCATTCTCTTTGTTTTCCCGTTTGGCTGTTGTGAGATACATAGCGGCTTTGTCAGGAGAAACTCCGTTATCAAGCATTTCAAAAAGTACGTCTTTTTCGGAGCCGTTTGCAAATTCGGCTAACTGCTCTTTTTGCGCTGTTGTCAGGTTGTATACGCTGAGCTTATCAAAGAAGTTTTTATTTTTAACCATAAGTTCCAACATTTTTGGGTTTTTATCGTAATAAACCGGATTTGTTGCGTAAATCTCAAGCATTTGCGGTGAATATTGCCTTATTACCGAAGCTATTTTATTGGCGGGCATGTTGGGATTGAAATAAAGCTTTTCAATTACGCCCTTGAGCTCGGGATTTTTCTTGACCTGCTCTGCAATATATTCAAAATCTTTTTCTGAACCAAAAACATTTTTATCTTGAGTTTTAGCGGTTTGATTGGTGCTAAAAATCTTGATTTCTAAGGTTTCAGCGTAATTTTGAATAGGAGAAGTAGCTGTTTTTGCAAATTGCGTGTCGCCTTGAACTGTTTCTGCAATATATGAAGCGTAGTCGTATGTACTTTCGCTGATATTTGCTTCTTCCGGCCGTGTCATGCTGCGTGACATTGAAACCACCTGATTTTCGGAAAGTTTTTCATTTGCTGCTGCATCCAGTACGCTTTCACGCGTTTTCGGATAGTCCGTTATATTTTTTGCGCATTCTACAACGGAATCGCCTGACATTTTCGGGTATTGCGCAAGTTCCATTGTGTTTTTTGTGTATGCCTGAATCTGTTCAGTGTTTTTTCCGCGCATATAGTCTGATTGTGCGGTTAAATTGTAGGCACTGAAACGATAGTTGCCGTTTTCATCTTTTTGGTCAATGAATTTTTCCATTGAAACCGCCATTTCGGGCGTATGTTCAACGTTGTCGGTAATTTTTGTCAATGGCTCATCCGACATATCTTTTCTCTGCGCTGCTTTTAAAAGCACATTTGAAATTTTTGCGTTGGATGACCTTGCTTTGGTAACTTTTAAAATTGTATCGCCGCTGTATTTGATTGCGCCGTTGTCTGTCCTGATTTCCTCCATTTCGACCAGCTTGTTCAAGAAACCTTCTGCTTCTTTAGGATTTTTCTCCATATGGTTTACGCCGTCAACGACATTGGCTTCAGAATAAGTTTCCTTTTTCGCCATCATGTGAACAGCTGTGTCAGTGTATTCTTCATTTTTGGTAATAACTTCTGAAACCCTTACGGTGCCTTCTGATGAAAAATCCTTGCGAATTTTGCGCACTCTGCTCATGTTCGATGCAAATTTTTCTTCATTAAGTTTGTTTCCTTTAAAAAGTCCCCAGAGGTATGAAGTTTTGTTTTCTGTAAGCTTTTTCAAGCCTGCAACGATATCTTTGTTCGTCAATGTACCGTTTTTAGCCAGCTCAAAGTAGTTTTTCAAGTCTTCTTTATCTTTCAGCAGCTCTTTTAACTCTGCTGCTTCCTGCGCATTGTATTCTCTGTTGATTGTTTTGTCATTAAGCGCGTCCTGAGGGTTCTTTTTGTATGTTTTTGCCATCTTTTTGACGTCAATTTCGACATCTTTAACGGGCGCAGCAGTGTACCTGTCACCTGCTCCGGTGTTCGTTGATTGACCGTTTTGACCCGAATGAGCTTCGCTTTCTGATACCTGCCCTGTCGCAAGCATTGTCCCGATTTTTCCTGTGCTGGTATCTGCCGACGCTCTGGTCTGGGTTTCCTTTTTTGAATCCTCTGTCTTCGCCTCTTGTACGCCAAGGAAGCTTTTGATTGCCCCAATCAATGACATATTTTATCCTCGTATTAGTAATAGTCTAGTTTTTATATTCTCTCTATTAAAATAAAGGATAATTTGTATATAGAATTGATATAAAAGTGGTGATTTGTTAATAAATTGTTACAATCAACTGATTAGCATGCAATCGCCGTAGCTGTAAAATCGGTATTTATTGTTTATGGCTTCTTCGTAGGCTTTGAAAACGAAATCTTTGCCGGCAAAAGCGCTCACAAGCATAATCAGCGTGGATTTTGGCAGGTGAAAATTCGTGATGAGCCTGTCTATAACCCTGAATTTGAATCCCGGGTAAATAAAAAGGGTTGAATCGTCAATAACCTCTAAAATTTCATCGTATTTCTGCATGCAGGTTTCGAGCGTGCGAACCGTGGTTGTTCCAACCGCTGTGATTCGTTTTCCGGCCTTTTTTGCGTCCATTATTATTCGGGCGGTTTCTTTTGAAATCTCAAATTCCTCGGATTCCATCTGATGTTCAAGAATATTGTCAACTTTGACCGGTTTAAAGGTTCCCATTCCGACATTTAATGTAACATAGCAGATTGTTACGCCTTTTGCCTTGAGTTTTTCGAGGATTTCTTCGGTAAAGTGCAAACCGGCCGTCGGGGCGGCTACGGAGCCTTCTTTTTGTGCGAAAACCGTCTGATATCGTTCGTAATCAAGGCTTTTGAGCTGTTCGTCGGTCATATTTCTTTCAATGTACGGCGGAAGCGGAATATTCCCTATTTTGTGAAGAATATCGTAGAAATTTCCGTCATAAATCATTTCCACAAGCCATTTTCCGTTATCTTCACGCGTAAGCACCTTTGCGCTGAGTTCGTCGGAGATTTTTATTATCATCTCCTCCTTGACGCGCTTTGAGGGGTTCAAAAGCACCTGCCAGGTTTTTCCGCCTATGATTTTAAGCAGGAAAACCTCAATATTTGCGCCTGTTTCCTTTTTTCCGTAAAGCCGCGCGGGGATTACCTTTGTGTTGTTCAAAACAAGAACATCGTTTTCATCAAAGTAATCCGTAATATCGTAAAAATGCTTGTGCTCAATGGTTTTTGCGTTTTTATCGAGCACCATCATTTTTGAATTTTCGCGTTTTTGTTCGGGTATCTGGGCTATGAGCTCTTCGGGCAGTTCGTAGTCAAAATCCTTTAACTTCATTGTTTTTTCTTGTGTAAAGCTCATTTTTTCTTCCTCAACACTAAAACAGCTGCATTTCGATGATTTTTTCCGCAATTCTTACTGTGTTAAGCGCTGCGCCGATTCTGATGTTGTCGGCAACGCACCACAGGTCGATTGCGTTATCAAAAGCGATGTTTTTTCTGATTCTTCCGACATAAACGGGGTTTTTTCCGGCTGCATCGCGCGGCGTGGGGTAAACATAATTTTCGGTATCGTCCATTACTTCGACTCCCCAGGCTTTTTCGAGTATTTCGCGGGCTTTTTCGGGGGTAATTTCTTTTTCAAACTCAATTGTAACTGCTTCAGAGTGTCCGTGGAATACCGGAACTCTTACTGCGGTGCAGGAAATCGGCGTTTTTTCGTCAAGGTGAAGAATCTTTTTTGTTTCGTTCGTGACTTTCATTTCTTCTTTTGTGTAGCCGTTTTCGCAGAACACGTCGATTTGCGGAATTACGTTGTATGCAATGGGTTTTTTGAATTTTTCGCACTGAAAATCTCTACCCTCGTTGTGTGCGATGGTATTTTCGCGAAGTTCGTTTATTGCAGCAAGACCTGCACCGGAAACAGCCTGATAAGTGCTTACAATCATTCTTTTTATGCCTGCAAAATCATGGAGCGGCTTCAAAACGAGCATAAGCTGCGAAGTTGAGCAGTTGGGGTTTGCGACGATTCCGTGATGTTTTCTCAAATCTTCGTCATTTACGCCTGCAATAACAAGCGGCACATCTTTTTCCATTCTGAAAGCGCTGGAATTGTCAATATAAACCGCCCCGCGCTTAACAGCTTCGGAAGCAAGCTTGAGCGAGGTCGAACCGCCTGCGGATGCCAGAACAATGTTTACATTTTCGAATGCTTCGGGCGCAGCTTCAATGATTGTGTGCTTTTCTCCTTTAAATTCAATAGTTTTGCCTGCACTTTTTGCGCTGGCAAGGAATTTTATCTCGTTGTATTGTACATTGTCTTCAACAAGGATTTTAAGGATTTCTCTGCCCACAACGCCTGTTGCGCCGAGAACCGCAATGTTAGGTTTTCTCATCTTTACTTCCGCCTTTTCTTATATACAAGTTAATTATAGTACAAAATCCGCTGAAATTTTTACATTATTTTTTCAAGCCCGTAAACAAAATCATTGTTTTGGGCTGCATGCCTTACAGCGAGGAGCACTCCGGCCATATAGCACTTTCTGTCCATTGTGTCGTGCTTGATTTTCAGGATTTGCCCCTCAGAGCCGAAAATAACCTCCTGAGAAGCAATATAACCTGGCATTCTGACGGAATGTATATGGATATCCGAGTAAGAATTTGCGCCGCGTGCACCTTGAATGGTTTCTGTTTCGGGGCAGTTGCCTGTTGTAAAGCTTCCATCGCGCGCTTCTGACATCATTAGCGCTGTTTTAATTGCCGTGCCCGAGGGTGCGTCTTTTTTCTGGTTGTGATGAAGCTCAATTATCTCAGCATTGTCAAAATACTTTGCAGCCTGCTTTGCAAACATCATCATAAGCACTGCTCCAGTTGAAAAATTGGGTGCAATAAGGCAGCCGAGCCCTTTTTCTTCTGATAATTTTTTCAATTCTGCAATTTGGTCATCGGACAGCCCTGTTGTGCCGATTACGGGGCGAACGCCGTTTTCAAGGCAGATTTTTGCGTTTTCAAATACGAATTTGGGCTGCGTAAAGTCAACTATAACGTCAGGGCGCGCCTCTTTTATTGCTGCTTCAAGATTGCCGTGGATTCTTATGTCCGAGCAGGTAAGTTTTTCAAGCTCATTTATATCAACAGCACAAACAAGTTCCATATCGGCAGCCTCGCAAACCGCCTGAACCACCTGTCTTCCCATTTTTCCCGCTGCGCCTGATACGCCGACTTTAATCATATTTAATCCTTTCATCTGTTTGTAATCTGAAAATATTATCTCATGTAAATAACAGTTTTAAACTGCCCTGCAAGGGGGTGAGCAATGACTACTCCCACCCCAACTCGGACTCTGCCGAGCAAAACGATTGAGTATCGTTTTGTGAGAGGTGGCCGGGGAGGGGAGCGATTTTAAGGTTGTTTAATTGCCATGCGATAAAAGGCGTGCCGTCATTCCGAACTTGATTCGGAATCGCAAGGTTGAAGTCGATAATCACCGTCCTTGCGACCCTGAAACTAGTTCAGGGTGACGAAAAACTGTAGGGTGGGAAAAGTGAAACGGTTCCCACCGCAAGGTTGCAAAAAATGTGGATTTTGTGGTTTTAAAGATGGTTTTTGGGTCGATCCCCATCCGCATTCGTAAGCAATACTAGCGTATTGCAACGACTGCTCCTTCCCCGAGATGGGGAAGGAGGGGGAGGGGCGTGGTTAATCAAGTTAGTGTAAAGTTATGCACAAGTCCCCCGCAAGATGTGGTAAAATAATAGAATGATAAAAGAAGAAGTTAAAAATATAGCTGCCGGCACGGCTGACGCTGGCTCATATCTTGCGGAAAAAGGCTTGTCTCAAAGCACTTTTTTCAAAGATAGCGCGCAGCTTGCTTCGCTTTTGAGCTTTTTTGAAGATAAAAATTCTAATTTCTGCGAAATTACCGGCACTTTCGGAACTTTTAAGTCAAAACTGGCAGAAATCTCCTTGCATTTGCTTGATGAAAATGTACTTATATTCCGGTACGAATGTTTTGAGGGAACAACGCTTGACGATATATTTCTTGCGCTTTTTGCGGATTTGAGGGCGTATTATCAAATGGGCAAAATCGCTCCGGCAAAAATAGAAACAACTTCGCTCACAAAAAAAATCAATCAGTATCTGAGCCATATAAACCTGCCTGCAGTGTTTGTTTTTGACTCTTTTGAGAATTTAAATGCCAATCCCGAAAATCAAGAAGAAATTTCCCGCTTTGTAAAGCACCTTGCGGGGCTGAATAAGTTTAAAATTGTAGTTCTTTCCAGAAAATCTGAAAACTGGAATATAGAAAATGCCAGAAAAATAGAGCTCGAGCCGTTTAACAGGCTCCAGCTGGCATTGTATCTTGAGGCGTCGCACGTAAAGGCGGAACAGGATGAAATTTACCGGCTTTTTGAAGCTACGCAGGGAAATACCAGCCAAATTTCGCTCACGGTGAATATGATTTCCATATTAAAAACGGGTTTGAAAGATTTTATTGAAGAATTTGAGGCAAAAAAGACATCTTACGGCAATTTTCTGCTCCAGAAACTCTCCTCTTTTGTGCCTGAAAAATTAAAAAAATCCGTTTCCGTTCTGGCTCTTGCCAAAACGGGTTTTTCGCCGGAATTTCTTGTCAGCGCCGGACTTTTTACGCCTGAGCAGCTAAATTACCTGATTGAACGCAATATATTGAGCTGCGGCGGCGGATATGTTTATATGAAAGGTTATTTGAAAACTTTCTGGCTTTCCTCGGTTTCGCTTTTTGAAAAACAGGAAATTCATCAGTATTTGCACGATTTTTTTGAATCCCAGCTTCCTTTGAAGCCCGGACAGCGCGTTATGCCGCTTTCGCGCACTACAATGAGGGAGCAGAGCGCTTATCATGCTTCGTTTCTTTCCGAAAAACCGAGAGAAACTCCGGATATTGCCTATCTGGGCTATATTAGCGGTAATCTTGCCGAGTGGACAACTCCGGAGAAGAAAAATGAGCCCAAAACCAGAGCTCCTCACAAGCCGCGTGAGCAGGAGTCTAAAAAATCGCTTGAAAAATACGAACTTACAAAAGAGGAACTCGCTTTATTGGGGCTACCTGTTGACCTTTCCTCCGGAACGGTTCCTGCTGCTGCCAGAGTGCAAGTTCATCAGGAGGAAATTGCGCCTGAAAAAAGTTCGTCCGAATTTTTTGATGAGGGGCTTGCTTTTCAGCAAAAACATGAGTATCAAAACGCAATTGAGGCTTATGACGCGGCAATCAGCGGAATTTCTTCTGCCGGTGATGAAATTGTGCCTGATATTTTTGAAAATGCATCAGAATGCGCACAAAAACTTAATAAAATTGACGAAGCCGTTAAATACCTTGATTCTTTGTATGATTTTTATTATGAAAAGGGCAAAAACGAGCTCGCAAACGGTACTTTGCTGAAGATTGCGCGTTTGTATAAAGATTCTTACAGATTTTTGAAAGCCAGAGATATATATGAGCGTTTTTTGTCCTCAAAACTGCCTGTTTCTGCGGCGATTCTTGCTAATGCGCATATCGGGCTGGCGCAGATTTCGGAGGATTCTTCTGATGTTAATTTAGCGCGTGAGCATTACCGCAAGGCGTTTTCGTTAATAAATCCCGAAGAAAAAGGCGAAAATCTTTCAGAAGCTTATTTTAAATACGCACTTATGCTGGACGATGAAAACGATTCTTCAAATGCGCTTGAATATTATAAAAAATCCATCAGCGCCTGCGATGATTTGAAGAAAAACCCGTATTTGAGCGCTGCATATACAAATATTGCCGAAATTTACTCGGAGGCTCAGGATTACAAAAACGCTTTCAGGAATTTTGCACTTGCATTGAAAATTGACTCGGAATTGCAAAATTACGACGGTATTTATTATCTTTCTTCAAAACTTGCGAAAGTTTCACAAAAAGTCAAGCCGGATTTGGTTCTGAATTTTATTTTAAAAGCGCTGGGCGCTGCAAAACGCTTGCAGGATAGATTTTATATGGTAAATTCATATCTTGAGGCAGGCGATTATTATTTCAGCAGGAAAGATTTTTCCAAAAGTTTAAAAGCTTATTTCAATGCCCGCAATGTGCTTTTAAAAGGCAGTTTTGAAAAAGCTGATTTGCAAAGAATAGACAAAAAACTCGACAACCTCAAAAACAGCTTATCTCCTGCGGAATATGAGCGCATTTTGAAAGGATTCAAAAAATGAAAACCGAATTGTTGGAAAAACTCGGGCTAAACGTTACAAAAACAGCACAAACCCGTCTGGATGACTTTTTAATGGTTTTTAAGAGCTATAACTCTCACACAAACCTTGTCAGCAGGCATGATATGGAGTTTTTCTTTGAAAAACATATTTATGATTCGCTCGCAATGAATCTTTTTCTTAAAAAATACGGCTTAGAAAAGTTTAAAATGCTGGATATCGGCACAGGCGGCGGATTTCCTGCGGTGCCTGTGGCGATTTTTTATGATTCCTGCCCTATTCTTGCGATAGATTCGGTTTCTAAGAAAATCGGTTTTGTAGAAATTGCCCAGAAGCTCCTCCAGCTGGAAAATCTTACTCCGGCAAGCAAAAGGGCTGAAGATTTGCATGAAAGCGACAAAGAAAGCTTTGATATTGTGACTTCGCGTGCTGTGGCGCAGCTCAATACGCTTTTGGAATATGGCGTTCCTTATTTGAGGGTGGGCGGATATTTTGTTGCATACAAGGCTCAAACTGCAGAGCAGGAAATTGAAAATGCGAAAAGAGCGCTTGAAGTTCTTAATGCAAAGGTTGTGGATATTATTGAATATTCCCTGCCGAACCTTGAGGAGCACACCAGAAAGCTTATAATCATCCAAAAAACCGGAAAAACACCCGCTCAATATCCTAGAAAATCAGGGATTGCCAAAAAATCTCCTTTGTAAACACAGATTTGAAAAAATCGGGGGAATTTTATTTTTCCGTTCTGAAAAACCCGCCCTTACGGGTAGGGTTTTAAGTCACTACAAAATAAAATCCCCCCGATTTCCCTCTTTTTTGTTTTGTAACTCAATGTTAAGTTTTTAGTACGCTTGTAGCAACAATTTTTTTTATGAGTTTTAATGCAAAAAAGGTCTCTCTTATGGAAATTTCAGCATTACATAATAATAAATCGCAATCTTTTGGCAAAATGGTATCTATACGGCGCGTTATGCTGAATGGAGAGGTTTATGATTACAGAAGTCCGGAAAAGCTCTACAAAGTTGCTCAGGCGCTTTCTCATTTGATGCAGCGTAAAGGTTGTCCTGAAATAAAAATGCAAATGGCTCAAATTATGCCTGATTTCTTTGTAAAAGAAGGCTGGCAGCCTGTTTCTGTAATGCGGCTGAATAATATAAACCGTAAAGTTAATATTTTGACCGGCGAAGAAGCAATGGTGCGGCGAAATATCTTTTCAAACAGCCTTTTGAGCAAAAATGAAAAAGCGCAAAAGGCAGCAGTTGCCATTTCTAAGATGATTAAAGAGGCATTTTCCGGCTACATAAATATTGACGCAAAATCGGAAATGGTTAAGCAAAACGGGAAGCTGAGAGAAAAAATCACTATTTTGAGCGTGAATAAAACCCAGTAAGCGGGTCTTCGCAGTCATTGCGGGCTTGTTCAATGCGTTTTGACACCAATCCTGCGACCCTGAACCAAGTTCAGGGTGACAACTATCTTTTCTGAGTTAAGGTGGCGATGATTTTTCTGAATTCAGCGTGACAATTTACAATTTTTGCAAAAAAAAGGAGATTCCATTCCGAAATCTCCGCATATGTGGTTAATAAGAAAGATTTTATTATGCTTCATCAGGATTATAAGCGCCGGAAGCTTTGATTGCTGCTTTAATCTGCGCGTTGAATTCGTCAAGAAGCTTGTCTGTATTGATTGTATATGTGCCGCCTGTTGCAATATTGCCGTTTGTTGTTACCCAGCTTGTTTTATTGAGAGTTGATTCAGCTGCTGCGTTCACAAGTTTTTCAATAGTTGCTTCAGATATATTAGGACATTTTTCTTTAATCGCTTTGATTACCTGTTCTTTGTAGGGCTCAATAACATTGTTTTTTGCGTCATTTTTGTAGTTGCCGCCTGTCATTGAAACTGTATATTCGGATTTTGTGCCTTCTACGGTAACTGATTTTACATTGAAGTTGTAGAAAGTTTGGTATTCGCCTTTGAGTCGTTCTTTTTCTTCGGTTTCAGCTTTAACTTGCTCAGAAGATTTTCCGTTGTTAGCGCAGAGTGTGTTGAATTCATCGAAGAAATGGTTTACTACAGCCTGAACATTGTAAACGCCTCTGACTTTGTCTTTGCCATCATGTCTGTCACCGTATCCAAGTCTGTCATCGGTCGTGCTAAGGCTGTATTTCCCGCCGCATTGCCACTGGAAAGTGTTATCACCCATATATTGAAGTGTATTTTTTATTGCTGTTTCAATATATGCGTTCATTTCATCAGTAAGCTGGTCGCCGATTTGTGCTCTCAGCGCAGATGCCGCTGCGTTGAGGTCTGATTGCGCCATTGACAACGCTTCTGATTTTACTGCTGCGTGGTCTTCGCTTCTTGTGTCTGTGGCTCTTGAAACACCTGATGTGTAGTCGTTGCTTATTGATGAATTATACATAACAGTGCTTCTGTCGTATTGAGGAACTGTGCCGCTTGCTGAAGAATCGGTAGTTCCTGATTCAGAGCCGGTAATGGAATCAATCGCGTCAACAGAATTTGTGTTTTCGACGTGGGTATGGTCACCGAAAGACTGTGTCTGGTCAAGTTTTTCAAGAATCAGGTCAATAAGTGCCTGTTTGTACTCAGCAGAATTGGGCTCAAGTTCATTCAAAGCCTCAAGTTCTGCGTCAGTAATCCATTGAGTAACAGTTGCACTGAGATATTCCCAGTTATTCAGGGCTTTCTGGTATTCTTCATCAGTTGCGTCTTGCAAAGCTGAATCAAGAATATAACAAGGGTCAAATTCCTGAACTGCATAAGTAATATTTCTGTATGAACCGTTTACAGTGTATTCTTCTCTTTGCTGACCGTCAGAAAGGTTAGAAAATACGAAATCTGTTACTTCGGCAGTACCTGCACCAAAAACAATTGTGTCGAATTGATAGTTATCAGTGTCCAAGCCCAGTGTTTTTGCTACTTCCTGCGTGTCTGTAATGTATCTGTATTCTCCGGTATCCCAGTCAATGTCATAATAGCCTTCCTGGTCTTCGGTCTGGAACATTTGTTTGTTGCCTTCACCGTTTACATGGCGTTTGCTGTTTATAGAGTTACCGTCAACACCGTCACCTTTAAGGGGGTCACCTGTTTCTACGACATTCTCTAAAATTTGCATAGTTGTGTCGTAATCTACGTTGAGTTTACGTAAATAAGCTTCAAATGTAAGCTGACCGCCCATTTTTTTCTTCATATCAAGGTAGCCTTGATAATATGATTGATAATATGTATTGTTTGCTATAGAACCGACGCTGTCAACCATGTTGGCGCTCCTTACTTACTTATTTTATTAACCACATATAAATAAAAACATTTTATATAAGCCATATTCACGATTTATATATTTTGTTACAATACTTTACATTTTTTTTTAACATAATCGTCATCTGAACTTGATTGACTAATTTTTCCAAAAATCGTCACCCTGAACTTGATTCAGGGTCGCAAGGTTGAAGTCAAAATGTACAAACCCTGAAAACTATTGTATTTCTTTTAAAATCTTAGAAACTGCGTAAGCTTTATTCAGCGTGTAAAAGTGAATCCCCGAAACCCCGTTTTTAACCAGCTCTTCGCACTGAATTGTTGCAAATTCAATGCCCAGTTCTCTTGTATAATCCTTATCTTCACTGTGTTTTGCGAGCTTTTCGAGGAATTTGGGCGGAATCGTTACCCTGCAAAGCGAGGTCATTTTTTCAAGTTGTTTAAAGCTTGTAACAGGCAATATTCCTGGAATTATCGGGATATTTATCCTTGATTTGCGGCAATTTTCAAGAAATCTGAAGAATTTTTCGTTTTCAAAAAATAATTGCGTGAAAATTACCTCTGCACCTTTATCAACCTTGTATTTCAACCATTTTAAGTCTTCCTCAATTGTCGGCGAGTCAATATGCCCCTCGGGGTAGCCTGCGGCGGCTACAGAGAGCTTGTGGTCTGATTTAATGTATTCAATGAGGTCGCTTGCGTGTTGAAAATCCGAAAAATAGTTCCCCTCCGGAATGTCACCGCGAAGCGCAAGGATATTTTTTATGCCGAGTTCTTCGAGATTGTTCATATAGGCGCGGATGTTGCCGTAACCCGTTGCTACGCAGGTGAAATGCGGCATAGGTGTGACTTTCAGGTCTGATTTTATGCGTTTTACGAGCTCAAATGATTGATTTGCCGTGCTTCCTCCGGCTCCGTAGGTCACGGAAATTAATGACGGGTCAAAACCTTTTAATATTTTCAGCTCCTCAAAAAGTCTGTTCTCTTTTTCTCCGTCAGAATCGTTTTTTGGCGGAAAAATTTCGTAAGAAATAACAGTTTTTTCTTGTGAGTAAATTTCTTTCAGCGTTTTAGTCATTTATGGAAAAATAAATCTCTTTCAGTCGTTTTTTGCTTACATGCGTGTAGAGCTGCGTTGTTGAAACGTCACTGTGCCCGAGCAGCTCCTGCACAACCCTCAAATCAGCGCCGTTTTCGAGCATATGCGTTGCAAAACTGTGCCTCATTGTGTGCGGCGAGATGTGCTTTTGCAGCAATTCGCCCTGTTTTCTTATAAAAACATAAATCTCCTGTCGTGTCACCGGTTTTCCGTTTTTTTTGATTAAAAAGCGTTTTGTTTCGCGTTTGAATTTTTTTATATAAAAATCTCTTATTTTTAAGTAATTTATTATTGATTTTTTTGCTTTTTCGCCTATCGGTATTATGCGTTCTTTAGAACCCTTGCCAAAACACCTTACATATTTGGAATTCAGGTCAATATTGCTGATTTCAAGGTTTACAAGCTCCGAAACCCGCAACCCTGCGCCGTAAAGCAGCTCCATAACCACAGCTTCCGTTTCATCAAGATGGTTTGAGAGGATTTTTTCAATTTCTGCTGCGGAAACAACTCTGGGGAGCTTTTTGCTCAATTTCGGCAGCTCAATGCTCAAACTCGGGTCCTGCGCGATGATTTCGTTTGCCAGCAGCCACCTGAACCAGCCGCGTATTGCTGCAATTTTCCTTGTAATGCTCGTGGCCGTGTAGTTTTCGTCATGGAGCTTTTTTATATAGTAATTTATATGGGTTCTTTTTACCTCATCAAAAACCTCTGCCCCCTGCTGAACAAGAAATTCGCCGAACGCATTCAAATCCCGCCCGTAAGCTTCGATTGTGTTCTCCGAAAGCCCCCGCTCAACCTCCTGCCGCGAGACGCCGCCCCGCTTGTCCCAGATGA
>OGOU01001337.1_pt1 | contig 19353 bp, 9 predicted proteins | sample 1552721 | NCBI WGS metagenome assembly OGOU01 (sample SAMEA2580176, study PRJEB22360) | human gut metagenome | biome: human gut; feature: human-associated habitat; material: faeces | place: Denmark | collected 2008/2010
AATGCGTTGTGCAAGCCGCGTGCGGCCCCAGCAACTCCGCCAGCTCCTGCGCACTGCATTTCACCCGCATCACCGATTCCGATTCATTCACCGTACCCTGCCGCTCCAAATCGAGAAAAGCGTTCGTTACTTCTTTTTCCTGTGCAAAGCCTGCCGAAACCATAGCCAGGCAAATACCGAGGGCATATATTCTTTTCATCTTTCCATTTTTAGAATTACTGTTTTCATTCCGCCTTTACCTCGAACTCAACTGCATTTCCCCGTTTTCCCGCCACCGGAACAGTCACTTCCGTTTCGCCCGCCGCAGCATCGTAACGGCAGCCATCCCCTTTCCATTCTCCCGTCAGCCTCAATTCCACCGTTTCCTGCTTCCAGTCGGGAGCCGACACCCGGAATTTATAGGATTTCTTTCCCGCTTCCGCCATAACCAGACAACCCTGGTCTGCCGATAGCTTTACCTTTTTATCCAAATCCACCTGTCCCGGAGAGAAAAACACCGCTTTCAGGCGATTCCCGTCCGAAACGGCGTGCACATCCCCGCTCCGGGACAGCACTTTCACTTCCGCCCGTTTCACCGCTTTCTGCCAATCCTTCTCCGTCACTCCGGGAATTATTTCATAATAATAACTTCCGTCCTTCACCGCATTGCCGTGGTCGATCCACAGGCGAAACACCTCTTTCTCCACCTCTTTCGTATCATACAGCAACGCCACCTTCTGCCAATTTCCCGTCTGCACGCCGTCCGTCATTTCCACCCGGTCTCCCTGCGGGAACACATAGGCCACTCCATCGTGGTAATAAGCCCGACTACCCGGTTTACCGGACTGCAACACTCCGCCCCGCTTCAAACTCTGGGCTACGGCCGTCGTCACCGTTCCCGGATTTTCACCTTTGATTTCACTCCCCAGGCATATTACCGATTTTCCGGTGAAGAAATACGACTTATTTCCGGTGACGCCTTTCTTGTTCAGTTTCAGGGCAGCCATTCCGGTTTGCCCGTCGGACAGTCCGCCCACGAAATCGCTATGGTTACGGTGGTGGTAGCCCTTATCTTTTTCTATAATGCTTTCGTCTTCATAACAGGTCACACCGGGAATCTTCGTCCAGTCCCACACCGGAAAAATATCCCGGTATTCATCGCCCCGCCCGTACACATACAAAGCGCCGTCGCCCAGGTACATCCCCAGCAGATTTTCGGAATTCACCACTTCCGATCCGATCACCCGGTTAGAGCTCATTTTCAGCGTAGTGTACCATTCCGGTGTGCGCAATACCGCAAAATCGGAAAAAGGATAATACCGGAATCCCACACAGCGGTTCGGTTTTCCGTCGCCGAGTACATGCGTAGCGTATAATTCGCGATATACCTCCGCATGTGCCGGATCGGCGGCTTCCATATTCCGGATGGATTTCCCGTAAGACAACGCCTTCCCTTCCAGTCCCCAGCGGAACAACTGCCGCGCGCTGGAACTGATATCCATATTCCTCCGCCAAACGATCCATTGCATACCTTCCAGCAGGTAGTTGCGGAGCGTGGCCAACTGCTCTCCGGTCAGCTCAAACCGCGTTCCCTGAAACATTCTCGCCCAATAAGCCATCGTGTTGGCAAACGCCAGACCGTAATTCCCGAATTGCAACATCGCCCCGTGCTGGTGAAAACTCCAGTCCGGACGGATTCCCTCCCCTCTCTCATTCACTTTCAATTCTTTCAATATCGCATTGCGGGCCTCTGCAAAAAGCTGCTCGTCTTCCAGCAACAAAGCCCGCATCAGCACATTCTCCGCCAGCCACACACTGTTCTGTCCCGTCATGCCCAATTTGGCATTTTCCATATACCGGATCGCTTTCGCTTTCTCGTCCGCACTCATTTCCGGCTCCATCAGCAGAAACGCCGTTCCCAGCATCTTCGGCACGCCGATCTGGTTATACCACCAGTTCCGGCAACGGAAATTTCCGGCAAACCAATAGCCCATCGCCCGGTGAATCGCTTTCCCCAATTCCGGGTTCCCGAAATATTTACCCGAAGCATCCCGGTAAGCCTTCGCCATCACCATGAGCCGCTCGGCATGAAAAGAAGGCTGCCAGCCGCTACGGCTATCGTCCTTATAATTCAAATCTTTCCACAGACTATCCGTTCCCAATCCTGCAATATACCGTTCCAAAGCCTCCGGATTCACCCCCTCCTGCAATTCCCGGATCATAATATCGGGATTCTCCGCATTTTTCCCGATCTCCGCAATCCGTTGCTTCAAAGCAGGAGCATCGTTCAGCACCCGCAAATAAGATTCACACATATTTTGCTTAACCTTCGCCATGTCCTTGTCCATGGCAAATCCCGCACAGCTCCACAACAGCAACAAGGCCAAAACGGTTATTCTATTCACCTGTATCATATATCTCTATTTTTATTTATCGTTTCCTGCCTCCTTCACGCTCCCTCTACACTTCACCCGGACGCCTGCCCGGTTCCGGTGGCGATTTTCCTTAAATCTCTTTCAGCACCAGTTTATCCCCGAACTTTTGCTGCTCTTTCTTCAACTGCTCCCACATCTGCTGCTGTATTTTTCTGTACTTAGGCTGTCCGGCTAAATTCACCCGTTCGTCCGGGTCTTTTTTCAAGTCGAAAAGCTGCACTTGCTTCGATTTCGGATAAACGATCAGCTTATAACGGTCGGAACGCACCATGCGCTGCAAATTCCGGTAACTCCCGAAAATATATTCCTCGCCTGCCGCTTTCCGGTTTTTCAACTGCGGGTTCAGGCTGGGGAAATCCACGCTTTCCGGCACGGGAATACCCGCCATTTCGCAAGTGGTGGCGAACAAGCCCTGCATATAGACCAAAGCGTCGGTCTGCACACCCGCCTTAATCCCCGGCCCCACAAAAATCAGGGGCATGCGTACGGAACATTCGTATTGATTCTGTTTCCCCATCAAGCCGTGCATTCCCACCGCCAAACCGTGGTCGGAAGTAAAAATAATATAAGTGTTCTTATCCTGTCCCGACTTTTCAAGGGCATCCAGGATACGCCCGATCTCGCGGTCGGCATGCGTAATAATGGCATAATATTCCCGGCGATGCAACCTCACGGCCTCTTCCGTCCGGGGAAACGGAGCGAGCTCTTCGTCCCTGATTTTGCTGTCGCCCTGATCGAAAGGATGTTCGGGCAAGAAATTCGCCGGAACTTTCATCTGCTCCTCCGGATACATATCCAGATATTCTTTCGGCGACTGGCGCGGATCGTGCGGGGCGTTGAAAGCCACATACATAAAGAACGGCTTTCCGTCCTTTCCGGCTTTCGTTTCCAGATAATTCACCGCCTTATCGGCATACAGCTCGGAAGTGTGCCGCGACATATAATATTTCTTTCCGGCTTTCCTTTCGCCGTCCTCATACACAATATCTTTCACGGCAGGGCTCCAATGCCCGCCCAAACGGTTATCGTAAGGCACCCACTTCCCGTCGTTCGGACGCCCGTACTGGGTGTTCGTCTTGTCGTTCTCGTCGCGCGATTCGTAGAATCCCGCCCCTACGGCATCCCCTTCCTGAAAACATTTCAGCAGGGCATAATCGGAATTGTGCCACTTCCCGGTGATATAGGTGCGGTATCCCGCCTCTTCGAACACCTCGCCCCACAACTTCGGTTCCTCTACGGTCTTCCTCTGTTCGGGCTCGCGCCAGGGCAGATATTTCGAATTATCCGAAGCATGATACAAATATTGTCCGGTGATGAGCATCGTCCGGCTCGCCACCGAAATCGCACCCGTCCACGAGCCCTGGTTGAAAGCATGCGTAAAAGTAGTGCCCTGCCGCACCAGCCGGTCGATATTCGGAGTTTTGATCTCCGGGTTATTCAGGCAGCCTATCGACTCGAAAGTCTGGTCGTCTGTCACAATAATTAAAAAATTAGGCTTCTCCTGCGCCCATAGCGATGGGACGCTCCCGGCGACTGCACCGCACAATAAAGGTAACTTTTTCCACATACCGCTGTTTGTTTTTTAGTTCTTTATATATTCCGAATCACAGCTTCGGCATTTTATTCACATCGAACACTTTCCAAAACTCGGTTTTCAGCGCCGGAAATTTCGCCAGCTCCGCCTTCACCCGGTCGCTATACTTAATTCCCCAGGCATCATAGAAAGGACGCAAATCCTGTTTGGCAAATTTCGCCGTCGTCAGGCAAAAGAAATCCCGCCGCCCGTCGTTTCCCGCCTTCCGCAAAGCCTGTGCTTCCGCCTTGCTCAGATCCCGCGATTCTTTGGCCAGAAAGCGGTATAGCTCCCAACCGTATTCTTGCGCCAGCTGGACGAAAGGCACGATCCGGCTCTCATGCCCGAAAGGCGCTTTGTCGAAATCTTTCCCCTCGAAATCCCGGTTAGCCAGTTCATCCACGAATTTTTGGTATTTATCCACCCTTTTCGGCCAGGTTCCCAGGCGGTTCCGGGCGTGAAAGATCGGAAAATTGCACGACACTTCTCCCAGCGTTCCCCATTTCCAGCACCAATGCTGATAGTTATGTCCCATTTCATGGTAAAAACCCCAGGCACGGTCGTCGTTCCTGATCAAATCCACATCGACCGCACGGTCGGCCCAGGAATAGCTGCAAGCGATCGGATAACCGGCATGCGCCGCTCCCGCACACAACTGCACATCGAATACAAAACGCCACGGAATGTCCGGGCTGCGGTGGCGGGCTTCGGCAGCATCATCGGACAATCCCGAATAATGATTGAAATCCTGTTCGATCATTTCCTTATAGAATTTCATCATCTCTTCCGGGTCTTTCACCTTCCACATAGAAGCGATAGGCAGGGTGAAGATCACCCGGTCGCACACCATCTCTCCCCAGGGCACTCCGCTTGCCAGCACCTCTTTTTTCCATTGTTCTGCATCCGTTTCGCCCAACACGAAATCAGGCGATTTCACCGCTCCCGAAACTTTGAATTTCAATTTCCGTCCGGGTGCGCCATCGGGAAACACAAAATATAAATGTCCGCCGAAATCACTGTATATCTCATTTTTCCCGGCTTCCAGTTTTCCGTTCTTCCTCACATCGGGAAAGCGTTTCAAATGTTTCACCTTCGCCGGATTCAGCCGGCAATGATAACCGCTGATCCGGTATTCCACCCGTCCTGCTCCTTTCGGCACTTCCACCGTTACCAATTCCCCCGGCGCAATATACAGGCCTGTACGCATCCAGGGAGCTTTTAACGCCGTCATGCGGATCTCTTCCGGCGACATATACAGTGCGCCGTCGATCGTCACTCCCACACCCCCCAGCCGGGGCTCGCCTTCCAGCACCGAACCGGGAAACGCCGCAGCTTCTTTCGCATGCGGATTCTCCACGGTACGCACCCGGTATTCTTTCTTATTCTTTTTCGGCAAATCACCCCGGACCTCTCCGGACCATCCCGCTACCCCCAGCAGCAGTAATCCCACAATACAGACTTGTTTCTTCATACCTCCACTTTTTAATATTTTAAACGATTCCTGTTTCTTTTCTCTTTCCCGGATTTCCGGACGGCTTCCGGATTCTCTTTTCCTGCCGTTCGTCCCGGCCTTCCCTTATTTACTCTTTCCGTCCCGGCTTTTAACCTTGCCGTTTTCCAGCACAGCCGTCTGTCCCTTCTTCATCTCCAGCCTGATCCGTCCCTTTTCCGCTTCTGTCCAGCGTGCCCCTTTCACATTCAGATCCTCTGCCGGGATACCGCTTTCCACCACACACACACCGCCATACAAACTGTGCACCCGCACTTCCCGGACAACTCCGTCCTGCCGTTCCGCGCTCACTTCAAAACCGCCTTCCGCCAACAAATCCCGGTAACGGATGTTTTTCCAGCTATCCGGCACGGCAGGCATCACCAGAATCAGCGAATCCCGGCTTGTCAGCAACATTTCCGTATAAGAGGCCAGCACCGAAAGCGGAGTTTCGATCACCGGGCCCGACTCACGGTACAGCGTATTCGGCTGCATATATTTATCGAATACGATCTTCAGATTTTCACGCGCTTTCTCCCCGTCCCTCATCAAAGTGTACATCGAAGAAGCGCCCGAATAGGTATATCCGGTATAAAATCCCTTATAGCTCAGCCAATAATCGATGGATTTCCGTGCCAAAGCCTCGTTCTCCGGCACATCCATAGAAAGCTGCCCCAAAGGATAAAACATCAGCAAATGCGAATAATGGCGGTGGGCAGACCGTAATTTCACGTCCTTGCCGATCAGCATCCCGTCCTCATCCTGCGGATAAGGGGTCAGTTTCTCTAAAATCCTGTTCCATTCCGGGACTAACGAATCGTTCAGCCCGAATTCCTCGTTCGTCCGCAACAGGGTTTCGCATCCCCAGCGCAACAACGCCAATTCGAAATTACAATCGGCGGCATCGGCATACTCCGGCGAAAAGCTCACCGGCAAATGCAAACGCCCGTCCTCCCCTTCCGTCAGCAAATGACGGTAAAAATTCACAGACAGCTTCAGCAAAGGGAAAAATTTGGTTTTCAGCCGTTCCGTGTCGTTCGTATATCGGCAATATTTCCAATAATACAACATCGTCCACGTCAGCAACCCGTATTCTTTTTCGATCTCCCCTACACAATCGTACGTACTCATACGCCCCACCGCCGCCGAATTATAGCGGTACGGCTCCGGCACATTCCCCATCAGGTTCTTCACATTCGCATCCAGCATATCCGCTAACGGTTTCACCAGTTCGGTATGATTGATCGCAAACAACGGCGAATAAGTCAATTGGATATTCAGGTTCCACCAAATGGCAGGCCAGGGTGTGGAATCGTGATACCAGGGGCCCATCAGGTCAATCGGCAAACGGTCGCTCCGGGTGGCAGACCCCAGCTTATACAACTGGCTCCAGAAGAAAGCGTCGAAACAGTCCTCACCCACCGATGCAAAACTACGGGCGTAAAAATCGTGCCACCATTCCAGATGCTCTTTCCCGGCCTGTGCAAACCGCTCACCCGTCACCCGCTCGATATCCCGGATAGCGTCCTTTTCCGTATCCGTGCGTTCCTGGGAATAACCTATCGATAAGATCAGCCGCTTCTTTCCGCCGAGTTCCGTCACCGTCCATACCGTGGTGTACTCCCCTCCGGCGATCATCGGCTGTTTGCAAATGTGGTAATTGCCTTCCGTATATATTTTCGGTTCCGGGTTAGGCTTATACCCTTCGGGCATATTCGGCGATCCGGGGAACACGGCTCTCGGACTGCGCGAAACCGCCGGACGGAATTCCGGGTCGGGCAAACTGTCCATTCCTTCCCATTCCACCACCAGCACATTTTCACAGGCAGGAGTGAACGTGCGCCATTTCATCCGTCCCGATTGTCCGGAAACCTCCGCCCGGTACAAATCCATCGTCATATCCGAATGGTTCCCGTCCATCGGCAAGCATAGTTTCCCGATCGGCAGACGGCAAATGGTATATAAAATATCTTTCGGATCGGCCGGGTTATAACGCGGGCGATGGTCGGTGACATCCGTACGTCCCAACTCCCAGCACAGCGTATCGCCTGCCGTTTTATAAACACTCGCTCCCAGTAATCCGTTTCCTACCAGCCCGCTGCTGTAATAATCGGCAACCACCGTATCGAAACGGATGCTGTATTTCTGCAAGGCTTCCGCCGAATCTTCCGGCAAAGCCCGTTTTCCCGCTTTCTCTCCGTTCCCGCCGCATCCTGCCACAAGCAGCGACACAACCGGCAACAACAACACCGTTTTCCAATAATTTCTATTCATCCCCTATCCGTTATCTAAATTTCAAATCTTTCTTCTTAACCGTTCCGCCTCTTTTCTCCTCCCTGCTATTTCATGTCTCTTTCTATCTGCCGTCCCGCTTTCCCTGCCGTTCTCCTTTTCCCCGGTCTTTCCCTCCGGCATACTTTTGCCCGATCTGTCTTTTGTCCTATCTTTCCCCTTTCCGGTTTTCTCTTTCCGGCTTTTATTTCATTCTTTCTCTGTTTTTTCACTCCGCATTTTCCCCGCCGTCCATGCACCACATTCCGGTTTCTTTAAATCCCGGTATTCTGTTTCTTGGGAATATAACGTATGACTTTTTTCTTTTAATAAGCATGGTCTATCGGGAACTGCTCGCCTCCCCAGGCCTTTTGCGAAGTCCATTTCTCCGCCGGAGCCGACCAAAATTCATCGCCGGCAGGCAAGCCCAGATGCAAAAAACCCACAGAGCACAAATAAAGGCTGCCCGTGCAAATATACCCCTCGCCGATTCCGGGCTGGTGTCCGGCAAAACCGACCTGCAACCAGCCGTCGGCATCGTACGTACCCTCTGCCGAAAACATCTTTTTCGCCACAGCGGTCAGCGCACAGCGCACCTGTGCCGGAGACACCCCTTTCGGCAACTTATGCATCAACGCCATCATGGACAGCGTTTGCATACATCCCGTGCGGTAAGCCAGCGAACGCCCCATCGGAGGAAACGTCCCTTCCGGCGAGATCATCCGTTCCTGCACCTGTGCATAACGCACGGCACGTTTCAGCACCCGGTCGTAACTGGCCTGGGAACATTGTTTCTTAGCCAGCATCGCCGCATAAATATCCACGATCATCGGCTGAATCACATAGCTATTGTAATAATCCCAATGGAAATCGGGGCCGTCGCCATACACACCGTCGCCCTTATACCAATCTTCATGCTTCGTCAGCGCATAATCCACCCGCATGGCATCCCACGGCTCGCCGATCGACAGAAAGAAAGCTTCGATCGTTCCCGAAAACAGCAACCAATTACTCCGGTTGGGCTTAATGCTCCGGGTAAGCTTCAAAGCATCCACCACCATCCGCTGAGTTTCTTTGTCCAATCCTCCCCACAGCTGTTTCGGCGAACGCATAAACCCCTGTGCCAAAAAAGCGGCATCCACCAACGGCTGCGACGGCTTCGTAAAATTCATATAGTCCGGCGATTTCGGATCGACGGCATTCCGCACGCACTTATGCGCCAGCGCCAGCAATTCGCCCCGCATTTTTCCTTCCGGGGTATCGTCGGGGCCCAGTTCCAGCCAGGGAGCCAAACCGCACATCAAACGCCCGAAGGCCTCCAGGTGGGCATAATCCCGCCGTGCCTCCGGATTGGCCGCCTCCACCGGCATTTTGGCTTTCAGCTCTCCCTTGCTCAACGCATCCAGCAAAGGATGAGCCACCCGGTAAGCTGTTTCACACCACCAACTGCGGTCGTCCTTCACCGCCTGTTTCTTCTTTCCGGCATACGCCCCACCCAACAGCAGGACGAAACACAACATCAAACTAATTTTTTTCATAATATTTGCCATCGATTCCATGATTTTTAAAGCGGCTTCCCGCTATCCGTCCGCCACATCTCCGTTTTCTTCAAATCCCGGTATTCTATTTCTTCTATAATTGTATAATCTTTTCTCTCAATAAGCGTGATCTATCGGGAACTGCTCGCCTCCCCAGGCTTTTTGCGAAGTCCATTTCTCCGCCGGAGCCGACCAAAATTCATCGCCGGCAGGCAAGCCCAGATGCAAAAAACCCACAGAGCACAAATAAAGGCTGCCCGTGCAAATATACCCCTCGCCGATTCCGGGCTGGTGTCCGGCAAAACCGACCTGCAACCAGCCGTCGGCATCGTACGTACCCTCTGCCGAAAACATCTTTTTCGCCACAGCGGTCAGCGCACAGCGCACCTGTGCCGGAGACACCCCTTTCGGCAACTTATGCATCAACGCCATCATGGACAGCGTTTGCATACATCCCGTGCGGTAAGCCAGCGAACGCCCCATCGGAGGAAACGTCCCTTCCGGCGAGATCATCCGTTCCTGCACCTGTGCATAACGCACGGCACGTTTCAGCACCCGGTCGTAACTGGCCTGGGAACATTGTTTCTTAGCCAGCATCGCCGCATAAATATCCACGATCATCGGCTGAATCACATAGCTATTGTAATAATCCCAATGGAAATCGGGGCCGTCGCCATACACACCGTCGCCCTTATACCAATCTTCATGCTTCGTCAGCGCATAATCCACCCGCATGGCATCCCACGGCTCGCCGATCGACAGAAAGAAAGCTTCGATCGTTCCCGAAAACAGCAACCAATTACTCCGGTTGGGCTTAATGCTCCGGGTAAGCTTCAAAGCATCCACCACCATCCGCTGAGTTTCTTTGTCCAATCCTCCCCACAGCTGTTTCGGCGAACGCATAAACCCCTGTGCCAAAAAAGCGGCATCCACCAACGGCTGCGACGGCTTCGTAAAATTCATATAGTCCGGCGATTTCGGATCGACGGCATTCCGCACGCACTTATGCGCCAGCGCCAGCAATTCGCCCCGCATCTTCCCCTCCGGGGTATCGTCGGGCCCCAGTTCCAGCCAGGGAGCCAAACCGCACATCAAACGCCCGAAAGCCTCCAGATGGGCATAAGCTCTCCGGGATTCGGGATAGGCCGCTTCTACCGGCATCTTTTCTTTCAATTCCCCCTTGCTCAACGCATCCAATAACGGATAAGCGATCCGGTAAGCCGTTTCGCACCACCAAGTGCGGTCGTCCTTCACCGCCTGTTTTTTCTTTCCTGCATACGCTCCGCCCATCAGCAGAACCAAACATAACACCAAACTTATTTTTTTCATATATACCTGTTTACAATCTATTATTGCATGATTTTCTGGATTTCTTTCCAATTCTTATTCCCGTCATTCTGCTGCGGCTTGCCCGGAGTGCTTCTGCCGTCCTGAATATATTTCCGCATCAATCCGGTCAATTCGGCCACGATTTCGGGATATTCGGCATACACATTCGTTTTCTCGCCGGGATCGGACCCGATATGATACAACTGCACGGCGGGTAATCCCTTATCGTTACCGGGACGGGGCTCGCTCCATCCGCCCGAACCCGGAGCAAGCAGCAATTTCCAATCGCCCTTCCGGATGGTAAAGCAACCGTCTATCGAATGGTGCACCGTAGCCTCCCGGATGGTTTTCCTGTAATTCTTCTTCAATAGCAAAGGCAACAGATTATAGCTGTCCTCTCCCTCGTTATCCGCCAGCTTCCGGCCTGTCAAAGCAGCGAACGTAGCCATAAAATCGGTCAGGCAAACCGTCTGCCCCACCGTGTGGGGCTTCACCCGCTCCGGCCATTGCACCAGGCAGGGAACGCGGTGGCCGCCGTCGAACAAATCGGCTTTATGCCCCCGGAAAACATAGCTCGGATAATGTCCTTTCGCTTCCAATTCCGGAAATTTCGCCTGAGGTGAACAACCGTTATCCGTCGTAAACACCAATATCGTATGCTCTGCAATGCCGTTTTCCTCCAATGCTTTCATAACCTCGCCGACCACCCAATCGACCATCATCACAAAGTCGCCGTAAGCGTTCAGCCCCGATTTCCCCTGAAATTCTTTCACGGGCAAAATCGGCGTATGAGGGGCGGGCAACGGGAAATACAGGAAAAACGGCTTTTCTTCTTTCGATTTCTCCCCGATATATTTCACCGCCCGGCGGGTTAAATTCGGCAGGCAATCTTCATGCGAAAAATCGCTTCCGGTCTTGCCTTTCCGCCAGAATCCGAAACCTTTCCCCGCCTCGATCTCCCGCACATCCGCCGTCGTAGGCATATCGTTTTCCACATACACATAAGGCGGCATATCCAGCGATCCGCAAAAGCCATAAAAATAATCGAAACCTAAAGTGGTCGGCCCCTGGATGATCGGCTTCGAGAAATCCACCTGCGCAGCTCCCTGCTCGATATTATTCCAGTTCCAGCCCAAATGCCATTTGCCGATGCAGGCCGTTTCATAGCCTTGCTGTTTCAACAGGCCGGCCATCGTCGTGCGCCCGGCAGGGATCAACGCCTTTGAATAACCGTTCAAAACACCTCTTTTCAAATCGGAACGCCAGTTATAGCGTCCGGTCAAAATCCCGTAGCGGGTAGGCGTGCTTACCGAAGAACTGCTGTGCGCATCCGTAAACGCCACTCCCTGCCGCGCGATCCGGTCGATATTCGGCGTCTTGATTTTACAGGCCTCGTTCAAGGCGGCTACATCCCCGTAGCCCATATCGTCCGCCAGAATAAAAACAATATTCGGCGCTTGCTTTTTCTGTGCATAAAGAGACACCGTCCCCATCAGCACACCAGCCAGCATAAAACCCGTTCTCATAACCTCTTTATTTAAACAATCCGTATGCTCACCGCCTCACCCTGCCGGATACCCACCTTATCCGGGCTTATTTCAGTTCAATTCGAATTTTCCTTTCAATTTAATATCCTGAGACGAAGCTCCCACAAACACCTCGAATTCACCCGGCTCTACGACAAACCGATCGTGAATGTCCCACAAGCCCAAATCCTGGGAAGTCAGCACAAACTCCACCTCTTTCTCTTCGCCCGGCTGCAAGCGGATACGCTCGAATCCGCGCAATACCTTCGTATAAGTGGTAACGCTGCTGTATAAATCGTGGATATAAAGCTGCACCACCTCATCGCCGGCCAGCTTTCCGGTATTCTTCACCCGGCATTTCACCGTAACCCGATTGTGGATGCCCCCTTTTTCCGGGCTCACCTGCAAATCGCTATACGCAAAAGTAGTATAGCTCAAACCGTATCCGAACGGATACAAAGCTCCTGAAACCCGGGTAGGGCCTTTCGTATCGGCTCCCGGCTTAAAGGGGAACGCATAGGGAATCTGTCCCACCGATTTCGGAAAAGTCACCGCCAGTCGTCCGCCGGGATTGTTGTCGCCGAACAGCGTTTCGGCAATTGCCTGCCCGCAATACTCTCCGGGAAACCAGCCGTGCAAGATCGCAGGGATATGCTTATCCGCCCAATTGATAGCAGCGGCACGGCCGTCGAGCAACACCAGCACGACCGGGGTTCCGGTTTCGAATACCGCTTTCAGCAGCATTTCCTGACGCCCCGGCAAATCGAGGCTCGTGCGCGAATGTCCTTCTTTTACCGTCCGTTCCGATCCACCCAGCACCACCACAGCCACTTCCGCTTTCCGGGCAGCCTCCACCGCTTCGGCAATCCCCGCACGCTCGGCAGAGTCCAGCGGGAACTCCATCAATTCGCTTTCCGGGAAATTCCGATCGATGATTTCACAACCCTTTGCATAAGTCACTTCGGCATCCGGCAAATATTCCTTCAATCCCCGGTACACCGTCACCAGAGGCGCATTGGCCGGACCGTAGCGGCAAATCAGGTTCTTCCGTTCATCGGCATTCGGCCCGATCACCGCCACCGATTTAATATCTTTTTTCAACGGCAATAAACCGCCTTCGTTTTTCAACAACACCATCGATTGCCGGGCAGCTTCCAATGCTACCGCCCGGTGTTCCGGCGAATGTACCACTTTTTCAGCCGTCGCCCCGTCGCCCAGATAAGGATTGTCGAACAATCCCAGCCGGAATTTCACCTTCAAGATCTCCCTCACCCGCTGGTCGAGCACTTCCGGCGACACCTTCCCCTGCACCAGGGCTTCCCGCAAAGGCAGGACGAAATCTTCCGGCGGGGTGAACTGCGTACGGATATTCAATCCGGCATTCGCCACCTGTGCCGCCGCTTCCACCCAATCTTTCGCCACCCGGTGTTTGCTGTGCAGAAATTCCACCGCCTCGCTGTCCGACACCACATAACCGTCGAATCCCCATTCCTGCCGTAAAATCTGCGTCAGGAAAAAATAACTGCCCGAAACCGGCTCGCCGTTCCAGTCGTTGTAAGAACTCATTACGCCCATCGCCTTCGCTTCCTGGAACGCCACGCGGAAAGGCTCTAAAAAGAGCGTCCGCATCTCCCTCGGAGCCACATGGGGATCGGTACGCGTCCCCTCGTCCCGGCCTCCCACCGGAATACTGTACACGGCAAAATGCTTGGGAGTGGATACCAATCCGGCTTTTTGCAAGCTGGTCACCATTTCGCGTCCCAGCTGCCCCACCAGGTACGGGTCTTCCCCGTAACACTCCACCACCCGTCCCCAACGGGGATCGCGTGCCACATCCAGAATCGGCGAATAAATATTCGTATAGCCCAACGCCACCGCTTCCTCGGCCGTCACCCGGCCTATTTCCGCAATCAGCTTCTTGTTCCACGTCGCCCCCTGCCCGCATTGAGCCGGGAAATAGGTAGCCCGGTCGTGACACAGGCCCCGGATCCCCTCGTTCGTAAAATCCACGGGAATCCCCAGGCGCGTCTCTTCCACAAACCAGCGTTGCACCTCGTGTTTCGCCTCCACATGCTTGCGGTAAGGAAAAGAATATTGCGAACGGAATTTTCCCAAACCGTTATGTTCCTCGTCTATATTCCCGATACCGTCCTTCCAGATCTCGTTTTTCCATTCCGGGGTCGGCAAAGCATCTTTCAACACCCGCCCCGAACCGTAAAGCGTAGCCATCTGGCAGGTTTTCTCCTCCACCGTCATTTGCCGCAGCAAATCTTCCACCCGGTCTTCCAGTTTCGCCTGCGGATTTTCGAACACATCCATCCGCCCGTTTTTATTGAAATCGATCCATCCTTTGTGATAGATCGAAGCTTTTTTCGTTTTTCCCGCCGGAACTTCCGCCACCGAAGGCAAAGCCAGCAAACAACCTAAAAACAAGGCTGTATATCTCACCGGGAACAGGCGGCGCATCCCTCCTTCCCGCTCGTTTTTTTCTCTAAGGATATTCATTTCATTAAAATTTAGGCATTTACATCTCTTCTTTTCCCCGTTATCGGGTCTTTCGCCTATTCCAAACCAACATTGAATTTCAATCTTAAATTAACGGAGGCATATAATGATTCCCTCCATCCTCTAAATTACCTATTGTAATCTGAATCACAAAAGGCTCATCATAACTACGTTTTGGGAGCTGTAAAAAATATTCGCCATTCACTGAAGGCTGTATATCAATCTTTCCCTTTAAAGCCATAAAGTCTGCCTGTGAAACACAATACGATTTATTCAATTTTACACGAAGTAAACCATTTACAGGAACATTAAAAACAACCATATTTACTCGATTACTGTTCTTTATTGCTGTGTAATATCCCCAATCCTGCCGTTCCAAACCTGCATACCCACATTTATAAATCGCATCTCCATATTTCTCCATCCAACGCCCTATTTGCTGCATCGTCGTCATCTCCTCCTTACGAAAATCTCCCTGAGCCGTCGGACCAAAATTCAAAAGAAAATTCCCATTCAGAGCAACACACCTTACAAGCATTTCAATTAATTGAAAATCCGTTTTAATAAAACCATCCCACCTTTTATGGTATCCCCACAGATTTTCAGGAATAGTCATAACAGCTTCCCAATCCCGTGTCGGTACTACTTTATCATACGGGGAAGGAAGACGCCTTTCATATCCCGACTCGTAATCTCCCATTAATACTCCATTGGAATCAAAATGCCGGGCTCCATATTCATCTGCACGAAAACGGCTATTTACAATTAATCCAGGGGATTTTTCCTTTAATTCCTTTTCTAATTCATAAGAAAAAATTCCATTTTTTTTCCACGAGTTATCCCATGTCCCGTCAAACCAAAAACCTTTTACAGAAGGATAACGATCTAATAACTCGACCAACTGATTACGTGTAAATGTTTTAAACCGTTCAAAAGCGGCAGAATCCTCTTTACTTTTTAAATCATAACGCCAATCGGGATGATTCCAGTCAAGAATAGAATAATAAAGATATACGTCTATTCCCTGCTCATTATATGCTTTTACAAACTCTCCGATAAGGTCGCGTTTAGACGGAGTAGCTTCCATATCAAATTCTGTATATTTACTCGGCCATAAACAGAAACCGTCATGATGTTTGGTTGTTATAGTAGCATATTTAACCCCCATTTTCTTAGCATATTTCGCCCATTCTTCTGCATTATATTTCACGGGGTCGAATTTTGGAGCCAACGTACTCCACTCCTGAGCAGAAATATTGGCGGATTTGGGTAAAAACTCACATGCAGAAGGATATATCTTCCCTTTCCATTCTCCCGCAGGTAAAGCAAATATCCCCCAATGAATAAATTGTCCAAATCTATTTTCTCTAAAATCCTGCATAGCTTTATCCTGACGTGGCAAAGGTGTCAATTGTCCATATTTTACCACTTTATTCTGAGCAAAAAGTAAATTCCCGCTCAAAATCGCTGTCATCAACAATACACAAATTTTATTCATAATATATCGAAAACTAATGATATAATTCCTTGTTACAAGCTCGACAAACCAATTTTACAATTCTTACTTACACAAGCAAAATAGAAAAACACTTAGATTTCCAGGGCTTCTTTCCGGCTATCGTTCTCGATTATTTCGTTCTTCTTTCCATCGCTTCCAGAAAATAGTAATCGGCATACACCAGCGGCTCGTCGATTTCCGATCCGTGAGGAATGCTTCCCACGGAATGCATCAGGATAAAATTCCCGTTCTCTCCCGGCTTAGCCGTATAAGCGGGAGACGACAGGCTTTTCATGATCAGGTCCGCCGTTTTCCGGTAATTATTTTTTGAATAATCGTTCAATTCATACAAAGCCGATGCTATGATCGCCGCAGCCGACGCATCGCGCGGCTCGTTCGGAATATTGGGAGCGTCGAAATCCCAATAAGGCACTAAATCTTCCGGCATACGGGGATGCGAAAACAGGTAAGCGGCGATTTTCTCCGCCTGCTCCAGGTAAGCCTTATTCTTCGTATAGCGGTAACAAACCGTATAGCCGTACAACGCCCAGGCCTGCCCGCGTGCCCAGGCCGATTCGTGAGCGTATCCCTGTGCCGTATGGCGGTGAAGCACCTTGCCCGTCTCCGGGTCGTAATCCACCACGTGATAGCTACTGTTATCCGGACGGAAATGATATTTCAGCGTCTGGTCGGCATGGGATACCGCAATCTTATAAAACGAAGAATCCCCGCTCAAAGCCGTAGCTTCGAACAGCAATTCCAGATTCATCATATTATCGATAATCACCGGACAAGTCCATCCGCGCTTCGCCTGCCAGCCTCCCGTCACATTCCACGACTGGATGATCCCCGCTCCGGGACGGAAACGGGTGGACAGCGATTTGGCCGCCTGGACGATCACCGGTTTATACGCTTCCTTATCGGCAAAACGCAAACCGTTCCCGTAACTGCACTGAATCATAAACCCGATATCGTGATGCCAGGTCAGGTATTGGATTTTATCCAACGCCTCCGTATATTTCTCCGCCTCCTTCTTCCACTCCTCTTTTCCGGTCAGTTTATACAGATACCACAAACTTCCGGGGAAAAATCCGCTTGTCCAGTCCTGGAACGAAGTATAACGGATCTTACCGTCCTTCGTCGTCCGGGGACTTAAAATCTTCCCGCTTTCCTCCATCACATCGATCATTCGTTGCACCTGTTGCTCGGCAAAAGGCAAATCTTTCTTAACCAACTGCTTTTTAATCGAACTGCCACTCGCCAGAAACGGCAACAAAATCAATAAACTCAAAATTCTTACCATACGTCGTTTGTTATCTGATTTTTAATTAATAATTCCTTCAACGAAACTTCACCGCCGTTTTTCCCTGTACCTGCGGATTTTTTACTTTCAGGCTCACCCGCACCAGCTTGTCGCCCCACACCCTTTGCAGCCTCCGGTCTTCCATGACCTTATCTTCCTGGCTGAACTGCAACGCTTTCGGATCGTAAGTCATCGTGATCTTCCGATCTTTATCCGTAAATTCCACCACACCCGGCTTCACCTCGTTCACGGCACAGCAAGTGAGATAATGGAACACGAAATCGCCTTCCACCGCCTTCACCCGGTAATCGTCCGCCACCGTCAGCCCGTGTCCCCGGTCGAAAGTATAGGTACGCAGCCACTTTTCGCATTTTGCTTTCTCCGGATAAGCCGGGGCGATATCCAGCGAGAACACCATCTTCCGCCCGTTATCGCGGAACTGTACATCCCGCCCCCGGTATTTCGTGCCGAAAGCCTCCATCTGCCCGTTCACCACAGGCAGGTTGTGCCAGCCCGACTGCATCGTCCAAATATCGTAACGGCGGCCACTGAACGTTTGCGCCGTGTAAGTTCCCACTCCCGCATCCACCAGCATGGGCTTCCCGTCGCGGTACAGCACAAAAGAGCCTACATCGTTGTGGTTATGGCTCTCATTGTTAAAGCCTCCCTTGGCGGCAAAGAACAACCCTTTGTTCGTCCCGGCCTTATCCCTCGCCACAGCCACCTGCACCCCGTCGAGCCACACGCTTTTATAATACGGCGCTTTGCCTTCCGCTTTCAGAAACTCGTCATACATTTTCAAATTGGCCAGCTTCATCGTGATCGATCCCTGCAACGGATTCTGTGCCACTCCCGACAATCCGCCCATATAGCGTCCGAACTGCATCAGCTCCGCATCCCCGCAATTCTTTCCGTAACGGTAAATAACAGTAGGAAGACTGTACCCGGTGGCCGAAGCATCCGCAAAATTCACAAAATAATTGTTATCGATATGGGTGCGGGCGATATACCGCCCCATCTCCCGGATCAACGGCTCTTTAAACAAATCGATTTCGCCTCCCGTCACCTCTTTCAGCACCTCCAGGTATTCCATCAGCTTGCCGGGCGCATGATCCCAATAAGAAGGCCCTTCCTCGCACCCGCCGTCCGATTTATAATAATTGATAAAACGGTCCACCGAGCGCATCCCTTTTTTCACGATCTCCGTCCGTACGGCGGGATCGTCCTCGATCAGCAGGCAGGTCATCAGCACATTAAAATTACACCAAATATTCCAGTTATTCACAAAATTACTCCGAAAACCTTGCCACCACATATCGTCGCGCTGAGCGAAAGGCTCTAACGTACGGCGGGTAACCTCATATTTAATCCGTTCGGCAATGATCGGCGACACCTTATCGAAATTCTTTTTGAAAAAATAATACGTCCACGACATCAGCGTGCTGGTTTCCCCGGAACTCAGGTCGATAATAATATCTTTAAAATCGGGAACTCCGGCCCTGCGCTTCTGATTCGCCAAATGAGCCGTCCCCACCCACGTACTCCGTTCACACAACGCCCAGGCATTGTCGATGATCGCATCCATAAAACGTCCCTTTCCTTCCAGCAGCTCACCCATCACAAGGGTTTCCAACTGGCGGTTCTGCGCTCCCTGCAAACCGTCGCAATGTGCCCGGTCGCCGATACGCACAAACTCCAGATACGCAGTCAGCGGAATAGAAGCGGGAGCTTTCTCCATCGCCCGCTCTGCCGCTTTCACAGCCTTTTCCCTCACTTCCGCCGGAACGGCCTCCCAGAAAGCGCGGTCTTCATAAGCAGCGTAAGGAACATAAGCTTTTTCCAGATATTCCCCGATATTTACCTTTTCCAGGCTTTTCTGCAAAAGGTTTCTTTTTTCCTGCGCCCCG
>OGOU01001339.1_pt1 | contig 19348 bp, 26 predicted proteins | sample 1552721 | NCBI WGS metagenome assembly OGOU01 (sample SAMEA2580176, study PRJEB22360) | human gut metagenome | biome: human gut; feature: human-associated habitat; material: faeces | place: Denmark | collected 2008/2010
AGATATATTAGTGACAAAAAAGAATTTTATCCCATGTTTAAAAGCATGGGCTTTAGAAATTAATCGTAAGGTATAGATTGTTTAGGCGTTTATGGGGTAAAGTGTATAATGGCTTTGCCCCATTTTTATTATATACAGATTTTCTGATTTTTATTCCTAAAAACAGTATATTTGTGAAAAATATACGACAAATGAATTACATAGACGTTTTGCCTCAAATTAGACATCAAATGTTTTTGGCTCGTATTGTTATGACAGACTACAATGTGGAGGACCAAATGGTTATTCGTATTGTTGCTAGGCGCAATGATGGAACCTACATGACTAAAGTCATAAAATATCCAGAGCCAGAAGTTGAATACAATGGAGAAATATTAGTTTATTTCTTTGGCATGTCTAAATCTCTTATAGCTCAAATAGTAGATGTAAGGATAAATGGTGTTGATGTTCATGTACATAGTACAGAAATAGATGGTAATATAACTGCAAGATATGATGATAGTATAACTAGAATACCTTGGGCAGAAGATATGAATAACATCAAACTAGAATTTGAAGTTATAAATACTAATAATCCCAAGAATCTAAGAATAGACGATCAATCGGAATGGGGAATATTAGCAGATAGACCAGCTATTATCAACATAAAGGCTCCAGGAAGAGATGAGCCAGTTACGCATTATCTTGGCAAGAATCAAATAAATATGTTTAATAGTATGACATTAGGTATAAATTGTGATGATCCAGATCATAAGTTTATAAATGTACCTGATGGAATATACGACATACAGATAGTAGGTAGTCCATCTACTTATCATTTTGAACGCAAATATTTGAAAACAGATATTATGCGCTTGAACTTAGATAAGGTATGGGCTAGGGCTGGCATTCTGTGCGACCATGAGGACGATGACCTTATGGAAAAGATAAAAGAGGTGGAGTTCGTTTTGGCCGCCGCAGAATCAAATACAAGACTTGGTAATATACAGGAAGCAGAGGAGCTATTCAAAAAAGCCGAGAAGCTAATGTATATTATCAATAACTGTGAAGACTGCGGGTGTAAAGTTTAATAATTAAAATATATAAATCATGGGATGTGGATGTGGTGGAGGAGCAATATCCTCAACTCCGAAAAGTAGAGCAGTAGCTGTTAATTTGACTACTCCTAAAGCACAAAGTAGTGCTGTATGTATTAAGAAATATGATGAGTTAGCTACTTTGGATAGAAAAGTAATAGCTCTTCATAGTAAATTTAAGTTCTCTCAAATAGGATATCGTTATGCTGAGACTCAAAAAATAATTCGCGGTTGGATTAGAGATCTTAATAACAAGTGTCCTGATCCTGATGAATTAAAGGAGTATTCTGAATATATTAACGGAGAGTACGCCAAATACTTTAATGCTGTTAAGTGATGTCTGGAATAGGAAGTACACAACAGATTTTATTTCCAGATGATTATCTGTGTGAATGTGCTGACAATTTCATATCTTGTAAAGCGAAACAGTATATTCAATACGATAGATACAAAATAGGAAAAACTCCTGATATAGATTTTGTATTGAAAGTAGACCGGATAAGGAGAATAGTCTGTGAAGAAGAGTGTGGCTTATGTCCTGAAGAAGTGGTTAAGTTAAAAGAACGATTGAATAAGATGTTATCATGAGAGAGATTTACTATAATGTCACCTATCAAAAGGCATTCAAGAAATCTGATTGTAAAGAGGATCTTGGTACAACTGAATTATTCATTGTGCCAGAAGCTCAATTCTGTTCTACTATTAGCCAGCAAGACGCGGACAATAAAGCTAGAGAATATGCAGAAGTAGAGGGTCCTATTTTTGCTAATAGAGTAGGTGGGTGCTGTAATGTTTTTTACTCTAAAAAACAGGAAGGTGATTTTTATAGTAAGAAATGTCCAGAAGGTCAGGCTCAGGAGACACCCACTCACTTCGTTGTTGAAGCTGGGGCTTTCTGGTCCACGGAGAGCGTAGAGGATGCCAACCGTGAGGCTAGAAGATACCTTGATTGCAAGGGGCAGGCTGCGGCGGATTCTTCTGGAATGTGTATGACAATATACTACAACGAGGAACAACATGGATGGTTTTCCAAACGTTGTAAGCCAGGATGGAAGGGTCCAGAGAAATATAGAAGGATATTGGCTGGTACTGTATCTTCTTTTATTAGCGTAGAAGATGCTAATAATAAGGCTAAAGAGCAATTACAGATAGAAGGTCAAGAATGGGTTAATTTAAATACTAAATGCGAACCCGAATCAGAATCAGATTTGTGTTCAGAATATGAATTTTAAAGTATGGCTATAGTTTTTGATCCCAGTTCGGGAAACGGTAATAAAGCAGTTAGTGTTTCATCTTCTTTAAATGAAGGTATAGATACTTCTGCTACATATAAAGTTGCAACAAATAATGGAGCGGTATCTAGGAATGTTGTTGTAAACCAATTGGGTAAAAGAGAGGTGTTTTCTGTTAAGAACGGAGATAATTATGAATCTTTTCTTTTATCAGATGGCGGTACGTTTAATGTATTAAAAGCGCAGTATGCAAATGGGTAACTGTAATACTTGTAAAGATGATCGTCCGGATATATTGAGAAGTAATATCAGTATATGCGGAGATGATTGTAATGATTGCACCGATCAGTGCGATATATCTCCAAAACAGTGTGATTGTCCTGTGGGGCACATAGGGGGCGGTTGTGTTCATTACAATGGGTGCAAGACATTCATCAGCCAGATATCTCCTGGGATGACTTTCGATCAAGTTGTTTGTAACATTGAAAGAGTGTTTGACCTTATTGATAGAAAGTTTGAAGAATACTGTGACAGAATAAGTGATTTGGAAACAAGAGTTGAAGAATTAGAAAATAAAGATAGACATGGCGAAGGATGTGATGAATGGGAAGGGTCTCAGCAAGTGTGATATATTTAAGCCCAAAGTAGATGAAACCCCAGTTCCTTGCCCTGGGGGATATCATAGCACTGATTGTGTCTATGTTTCAGATAAGGTGGAATATGACAAGCTAGGGTTAGACCCTATGAGTCCTCTCTCTGAGCTATTGAATAAATTAATATGTAGGTCGGAAGAACAAGAGAAGATTATTGGTAAGTTAAATAGAAAGGTAAAAAGATTAGAAGATGGCTATTAGAAATAACAGAAACTGTTATGGCGAGCATGATTCGTGTTGTAGAGCACCTCAGTGTGACATCCCTTCATCTAATATTTATTATGATGGGGTGGATATGCCAGAGGCCGGATTGCAACATGGAGCGCCACTTAATACAGTGTTAGAGAATTTGGCTAAGTATGTGCAAAGAAGCATTAATATTAGTGGTTCTATTACGGTAGAGCATTTCGAGGGGATATCCAGTGTTCGGTTACAGGATACGCCCGCGGAGGTGCTTCAGGTATCTCATTGTGGAGGTGTTCTTCCCCCAGATGCTTATAAGGTAAATGGCAGGAATATCTTATTCTGTAAAGACTATTGCCTTAACGCCAACGAGTTTGCATCTGTGCAGGTTATTTATAGAGTTAAATCAGATTCTAGTTACGGATTTAGATGCTAAGGAGGATAGAATATGGCGATAGATAAGCAATGTAAAGGTTTTATTTGTGGTAGTAATCTTGTTAATGGTTCTGTCACAATAGACAAAATAGATAAAGAATCTTTCACTGAGTTTGTTAAAGAAATTATAGAAAGTTCAGTAACGGAAAATTGGTTTCAACAGGCTATTTGTGATGCTCTAAATAATTCAGTGGATTCAGACTGTATAGAAAGCTTCTTCAAGAAGTTATTTAAATTATTTACTAAAGAAGAATGGTTTAAAGATTTAATTTGTAGTTTAGGTTGTACAGCACCAGTAGAAATATTTGATGTTATACCTACAGATATAACATTCACGAAAGAAGGTGGTGAGTCAGAAGTTCAAATTATAGTAGCTGACGGAGCTGAGTGGGAATTAACGCTTTAAAAATAAGGAGGATCTATGAGTAAGAAAATGTATAAAATGGATTCTGGCGATTGGTTGAGCTCCGATATCACCGAGGGCGAAGGAAGAGGTGTTGTGAAGTTTTCTACAAAATCATGGACTGGACGTGAAGACCGAATGACTATTCGCGTTGTTCGTTCTGATAAGAAAATGAAAGCTGTCACTATCAGACAATTGGGTGAACCTGTTCTTGAAATATATGAGAGCAGACTAGATTTTCCTATAGGTGGAGGTGATAAGCAGATTATGATCACAACTAATGCTGCTTCTTTAAATGCTTTGATAACTAGCGATTACGTAGTTAAATCTGTTATTAAAGCATTTACTACAGCCAGTGGATTAAATATCCAGGTTAATGATATTAAATTAGATTATGGTTTCCCTGGAGATCCTGGTCTTGAAGGTGTATTCCAAGTATCTCTGATTGTTTCTTTGCCTAGCAATGAAGGGGGAGATGAGATTAATGAGAATATCACTATTAATGGTAAACTCATATCTATTACTCAGCCAGGTAAGGTTGTTCCTTATATCAAGTTAGATAAAGAATTTGAAGAAATATCTGGTGATGATACTTTGAGTACTTTAAAGATATCAAGTAACTTGGATAAATACGATATAGAGATAATTGAATGTAACGAAGAGAAAACTGTAGATATTATATTGGATAAATATAATGTCAACCTCAGCAGCAGTGGTAATCCTCAAACATTCAATATTACTACTAAACCTGAAAATTTAGCATGGAGGATTTCAGAATGATAAATGATTGTTGGGCTAAATTAAGTAAAACACAGGGTGAACGTAATACCACTTTGAATGTATTTTTTGACAGAAACGAAACTGGATATAACAGATCTGTAAAGATTAGAGTTAAAGATCCTAATGGTGATGTAGTTGAAGAATATGTTTTGGTTCAGAAGAAAAGAGAAGTCTTGGTTTATAAAAACGAAAGACAATCTAAAGAGTTCACCAAGGAGGGTTGTAAGTCTCCTACAGAAAGAGGAGAAACCTTGGAATATGTAGTTCCAGCAGGTAGATATACCTCCACTATAAGCCAGGAAGATGCTAATAACAAAGCCCTGGAAGATATAGAAAAATATGGTCAGACATGGGTTAATGACAATGCTGTTTGTAAAACTGTTTTGTGGTATAACACAAGACAGGAAAAAACATTTACCAAAAATGATTGTGATCCAGATACTCAGGTAGGAAGCCAGGAGACGATGGTTGTGGAAGCTGGAGCTTTCTCATCTACTATCTCTCAAATGGATGCTGACAATAAGGCGGCTAATGAACTTAATACTAAGGGTCAAGCATATGCCAATTCACATGGTACTTGTACTACAGTAAAATGGTATAATACCGAAAAGAAAAAGTTGTTCCCGAAAACAGACTGTTTGGTAACAGAAGTAGGTTCTAATGTAGAATATGTTGTTCCAGCAAAAACATATTCATCAGCTATATCCCAACAAGATGCTGATAACAAGGCGTTGGAGGATTTGGAAACAAATGGGCCGCTTTACGCTAACGAACATGGTTTCTGTGCAACAACATTGTGGTATAGCGCAAGACAATCTAAGATATTTACAAAGAATGATTGTGAATTAGGTTATATAGGAACCGATTACGAATATGTTGTAGAAGCTGGTAAGTACAGTTCTGAAGTATCTCAGGAGGATGCCGATAGACAAGCTCTTGAAGATATAGAAAAGAATGGACAAGCACAGGCTAATCTTAACGCTGACTGTATTGAAGATCCTAATTTCTATACAGGTAGGGCAAGCAAAGAATTTACTAAAAACGATTGCGAAGAAGGTTATTACGGTTCTACTGTAGTAGTTACCCAAAACGATGTAACAGGTGGTCCGTTTACTTCAACCGAATCTCAGGCTGATGCGGATGCAAAAGCTATGGCTGCGGTAGAAGCCCAAGGGCAGGATGTAGCTAACGCCAAGGGAACATGTACAGCTAAGCCAGTTTATACCGGTGTAGCAAGTAAATCGTTTACTAAAAACAATTGCGCGGAAGGTGCTGTTGGTAGCAGTGTCACAGTTACCCAGGATGATGTAACAGGTGGTCCGTTCACTTCTTATGATTCACAAGAAGCAGCAAATGCATTGGCATTAGCAGCAGTAGAAGCTCAGGGACAGGAAGTAGCCAACAACAAAGGCGTTTGTACTTGGACTGGTGTAGCAAGTCAAGAATTTAGAAAAAATGATTGCGAAGAAGGACAGACAGGAAGTGCTATAACTGTAGATCAGGATGATGTAACAGGAGGTCCGTTTACTTCAACAGTATCACAAGCTGATGCAAATGCTAAGGCTTTGGCTGCTGTTCAAGCACAAGGACAAGCAATAGCTAATGCAGCGGGTAGTTGTGATGATATTATAGTTTATACTGGTAAATACAGCGCGCAGTTTACTCCTCAATGTGAATCTTGTCATACAGGTGTGCCGATGACAGTAACACAGAACGAGGTGGGCGGTCCATTCACTTCAACGATATCACAGGAAGATGCAGATGCTAAAGCTAAGGCTGCTGTGGAAGCTGGAGGTCAATCATATGCTAATAAAAATGGTGTATGTAATCCTGACAGTAAAGATCCTGTATGGACTGATGCTACCCCTGAAGAATTGAGATGTTCTGAAGGTAAATCTCAGAAGAAGCAGATAAATACAAATGAATGCTCTGATACATATAATTCTGAACGTTGGGTAGATGGAGGTAATAAGACTTGTCAATGGCAAGGAACTTATTCAGAGGTATTCCAGCGTAATGATTGTGCTATAGCTGATTCAGGATCAGAAGTAGAAGTAAATGAAACAATGGTGGAAGGACATCCGTTTATTTCATTTATCTCTCAGGAAGATGCTAATAACTTAGCTAAAGCCGCTGTTAAAGCGCAAGGTCAGGCTGTTGCTAATGCACAGGGTGTTTGTAAGTTTGTTGGTACATATAGTAAACAATTCGCTAAAGACAATTGTGGTACTTGTCAACATGGTGTTCCTATGACAGTAACGCAAGACAATGTAGGTGGTCCATTCTATTCTATGATATCCCAGGCTGACGCTGATAGACAAGCAAGAGAAGCTGTAGAAGCTAATGGTCAGGCTTACGCTAACAAGAACGGAAGTTGTGAAGCCGACAGCACCGATCCAGTTTGGGTTGATTCTGATCCTCTGGAAACTCGCTGTCAAAACGGTGTTTCTCAAAAGAAACAGATTAACACCAATTCTTGTTACGGTGGCGAAGGCACAAGATGGATAGAAGGAGGCGGTTTGACTTGTACATGGACAGGTGAATACCATAAACAATTTACTAAAGTCTGTGATGGAACAGGTGTTGGTAGCACAATAACTGTAGATGAAACTATGGTTACAGGCGGTCCGTTTATTTCAACAATCTCTCAGGAAGATGCTAATAATAAGGCTAAAGCTGCTGTAGAAGCACAAGGTCAAAGTATTGCAAATTCCCAGGGAACTTGTACATGGACTGGTAAGGCAAGCAAATCTTTCCAACGCAATAACTGTTCTACATGTTATACTGGTAGTACTGTATTAGTAAATCAAGATCTGGTAGGAGGTCCGTTCACTTCAACTGTATCACAGGCCGATGCAGATGCTAAGGCTTTGGCGGCTGTGAATGCACAAGGACAGGCGGTTGCTAATAAGAACGGGGATTGTGTTGAGGACGACAGAACTGCAACGTGGACCGATACAGGTTCTACTCAATGTAATGGATGTTCTTCTGAAAAACAACAGAGGGATACAAACTCTTGTTCTTCTTCTTATAATACTACTAAATGGGTATCTGGAGGCGGAAGAGACTGTTCTACTAATGGATCTTGGGGGTCATGGTCTTATAGCTGTGATGGATGTACTTATGTTAGAACAAGATCTAACTCATGTGGTGGATCAGAAACTAATAGGACTTCAAATTCTTCGGATTGCGGCTCTTGGTCAGAACAGCCTTGGGGAGGCGATTGCTCAGGAACTTATTCTATCTATTACGAAAGAAATAGTTGTAGTGGTTCTACAAGAGAATCTAGAAGAGTTCTGGTAGATGGACAATGCGGATATTCTTCCTGTACAACTTCTTGGATTGATACTGGAAATACTCGCTGTCAAAATGGTACTTCACAAAAAGAACAATACGATTCTTGTAATAGCAGCAATAAGCGTTGGGTAAGTGGAGGTACCGCTTGTACAGCCACCAATACTGAGCGTAAATGTAAATCAGATTGTTTATGCGACACCTGCGTAGAAGCTGGTTCTGTTAGCGGAAGTGGCTCAACAACAGCTAATGCACAAACTGATGCTAATAACAAAGCTCAAACTCAGGCTAATAACATGACTTGCAAGACCGATTGCTATACTCTGGAGTTTATAAACGGATCTAATCACGCTGTTGGAACATTTGATTGTTATACAAATAGATCAGATATTTTAGGTATAAAAAGTCAGGATAGTCAAGGAAATACTGTTGATATATCTAAAGTAGGAGATCCTGAATGGCTTAGATTTACTATAGTTCCTGTTGGTGGTGGTATTTCTTTGCCAGAAGGTTATCAAGGCAGTACACATTTAGCTACAGCATCTGTTACAGATAATGGAAGTGGATCTCATAGGGATGCTGGTGTAACTATAACCCAGAGTGTATCAGGTAAGACAATTACTTATGTAGCAGGTCAAAATCCAGGTATAAGAATCACAGGTACTGTCAGAGTTTTAAGTCAGCCTGATGTAAACCATTTTGAGTATCTTTACGATTTATATACACCAGTAGCGATGAATCGTGATATGTATTTTGGTATTTCGTTTATAAACAATGGAAATTGTTGGGTATCTGCTTATGTTAAACTACCTTACGGAGAAACATCTATAAATGGAACTGTAACAGGATATAGAGATGCGAACCTAGAGTTTGGAAGAATGTTTTTCTATACTTCCACATATGTTCCTAAAGATGGAGATTGTGGATACGATCAAACTGAGGTTTGTTGGGATGTAAGTGGGGTTACCAAAGCATAATTAATAGGTTTATTAAATAAAAAGAGTAGGACTAATTTCCTACTCTTTTTTTGTTTAATAATGTTGTTAAACACTATTTGTTTATAGTTACATCTCTCGTCACACATCCACTAGTAGATGTTAATTGACACATAATATTACTCAATTGTGTTCCAGTAGGAACAGTGTAATATTCTGTACCACAATATGGGGAATCCCAGTTCATTAATGATAAATCTTTTTCACCCAACACGTTTTGTGCTGCATTTTTATCAAAGAATATCATAGTTGCAGTGGGTTTTGTTATATTGCATGTACTAGCACTCTTCCTTGCGGTAAGACAATAAGCAACTTCTAGTGTATTGTATGAAGGATCAGAACTTCCCATTGTCATGTCTATGTATCCTTCCAAAGAACATGTACAAGAAGGGCTTGCACACGCTTCTTGTTCTACACTAATACTAATTGTCTTACCCGAACCTTCTTGAGTTAATACTATTGTTCCACTACGTGATGAAGAAGTGAGGTTGGATTGCATACTCCAAGTAATACCATGTGTTATCTCTGATGTTAATTGATTTCTTATAACAGAGATATTGGTAATCCAGCTAACATTGGAAGTGCCTGTTGCACCAACAGCTTCACCATTTGCATTAGAATCCAAATAAGCTAACCCTGAAGTAGCATTACAAGATACACTTTGACTATCTGTACCTTGTCTCATTACAAACGTATAGCAACTCATATCACAGCTCATGTTATTAGCCTGAGTTTGAGCTTTGTTATTAGCATCAGTTTGTGCATTAGCTGTTGTTGAGCCACTTCCGCTAACAGAACCAGCTTCTACGCAGGTGTCGCATAAACAATCTGATTTGTGTTTTAATATAAATTAAATCCATTCAATAGTTGGTATCTCAATAAAAATTACTAATATTGCAAGTGCAATATTGTTTATTTAATTTAAAAATACACAGATCATGGCTTGTAGCAAAAAAGAAACCCGACAGGGTGGTGGTATTGGTAAAAAGATACGCAAAGCAGAAGAAAAACGTCAGGGAGGCGGAATAGGTATGAAAGTTCGTAAAAGTGCTGAAAAGCGTCAAGGCGGAGGAGTTGGTTTTAAAGTGCGTAAAAAGAAGACCAGTTCAAAAAAGTGATTTTAAATCAAGTGGGGATGGCGTTAGTTGTCCCCACAATGTATAACTTAATTTTATAATAAATCCTATGAAAAAGAGTATTAGCAGTAGAGAGTACAAATTCTGTTTTTATTTTGTTGAGTATATGCCTGTAGCTATGCAGGTAATAATACTTTTGAACATTTTTGATTATTATTATCCCGTTAGTTTAACTAATTGGTTATATCCTTTCTTAGGTCATTCAGTAGCGTTTGACTTATTGCTTCTTTCATTTTCAAGAATGTTTAAGTTTTGTATATGGCATAGGCTACTTATTTACAGTATGCTATTCAATATAATACTTGAATGGGTGATCGTGAATTTTAGTATACCTATGGAATATGATTTGGTTATTGGAATCATCTTAGCAATAAGTTTGATTTTCATAATTTCTTCAGTTATATTAAGATTTAAATTAGGTTGCACTAGAGATGAGCGAAAAGATTCTGACGGAGGGGCTTCGTGAAGGGGCGGCTGTCGTATGCGATAAAATTAAAGAAATGTTTTTAAATGGAGAATGTGATCATTTGACCGCTGATGACTTAGAAACATGGATGAAATTATCTTCACCTGCTAAGTTCTTTACTGGTGAAGAAGCTATTAAATATACTGGATTAGGGAACAGTAAGTTTTATGATTATAGAAAAGCTGGACTTATTGCCCCTCCTGAAAAAATAAGAGGATATCCTAAACCATTATATAGTAGAAGCGCTTTAGATAATGATTTAGAACATATATCTAAATTGAGTGATAAAGAGATTCGCCGTAGGGTGTTATCTGCGAAAGGAGGCTGGGCATGATAACTAACGGTGAATTTGTATCAAGAGTTGTAAATGATCTTAATTCTCTTAATAAAGATTCTCATATAAGTAGAAGATGGATTCTTAATATAGGTAGAACGAAAGCCGAATCTTATGTAGCTCAAAAATGGGATGATGGTCATTTATTAGAAGACGCTAATCTTGTTACTCATGTATCTTGCGTTAAGATGATAGAAGTGAATAAAATTGATTGTTGTGATGCTGAATTTGAGTTATGTGGTGTTTTAATGAGATCAGAAGAAAGATTGCCAGGTATAATATATTCAACATTTGGTCCTCTTATTGTTTCTGTATCAAATGTAGATAATACTAGGTTTTATCGTTATTCTAATATAAGAGCTTATAGAACTCAACAAAAAAGAAAATATGCGGATAAAGCAAGAAAGTTTTATTATGTTCATGATGGATATTTGTATATACCAGATGAACGAATAGAGATAGTAAATATAGCTTTCTTTACAATGAAGAGACGAGAAGCTTTGAAACTTTCTATGTGTAAGCCTACTGATGATTGTAAATCAGAATGGGAATATGATTTTATATATCCTGTTAAATTAATAGAGAATATAGTGTCAGAAACCATTAGAGAAGCCAGTATGAGAATACAGATTCCTACAGATGAGAATCCTAATATGGACTTAAATCAGAAAAGTCAAACAGTACAATAGTGTTTCAAAAAAAAGAGTAGGAAATTAATCCTACTCTTTTTTTATTAATCGCAAGGACTTTCTACGATAACTCTATATTCCCTCGTTTCCCCTTCAGGTATTTCAACCGACATGGTTGTTTGTCCTATACCTTCTATATAATTATCTATAGCAGCTATATATGGATCTGTAGAAGAACATTTAGTGTATAAAGTGCCATTAAATCCTAGCCTATACGTTCCACCTTCTTCCAGCAATTGTGTAACGGTGTGATCATGGGCCATATTTTCAAAGTCTATTTTATACACCTTGCCCGTGCTTACATGTGTAGCACTCATAGAGCCTTTAATCATTGTGTTGTTTCTACCAGAACCTACTGGATACACTTCGAACCTGAAAGATAAATATGTGCTTTTGCTTGCGCACGCTGCCTGAGTTACACTAATACTAACTGTCTTACCCGAACCTTCTTGAGTTAATACTATTGTTCCACTACGAGATGAAGAAGTGAGGTTGGATATTTTTTCGTATATTTGAAAAAAAAATATATATGAGGAGAAGATATATGTCACAATATGGATTGACAAATGATTGTATTCTTAAATCATTTATGTTGCGTTTGGATACAGCAACTAATGGGGACACATTTATGTTAGTGTCTAAACCTGATGGTACAGGAGGAGCTACTATTCTAGCTGACGATCCAGTTACAGTGGACAATTTTGAATTGATATATTCAAGTAGAGATGTTGATTTCAATTTGGTTCCAACTGTTGCTGGGCAATCTGTTGTTTTAGCTACGGATGTAAAACCTTCAGCTAATGGTTTTTATATTTATAAATTTAGCTATAAAAACGTTAGTTTTATTATCAATATAGTTATAATGACATCATATAATCCTAAGTTTGATGTATTATACAGAGAGTTTGGATTACAGGTTACAGAACAATTAAGAACATTTGGCTCTTGTACTGGTAATAATTATATAAGGTTAGTATTTGACGAATAGATATGAAAAGAACTAGTATATGCAATAATTATTTTGTATCATTCTACAAAAGAATGATGAAAAGGAAACAGGTTGGTAAGAAGCGTATAATATCTGATAGGGATAAAGTAAAGAAGCTACAGAATATTATATGGGAGACTGTGTTAGAACATTATATACAAAACGAAGGAGGGGTATATATTGATAACTTTGGTTATCTTTGTCATATCATAAATCCTAAAAGGAATTTTGGTATCAATCATTTGATTGGAGAGGTTATGAATATCCATACAAATGGTCACAGATACAGACATGTTGTTTTAGATTTTTCTCCTAAGAGTCAATATTATCATATTGATTTAAGTACTTTAACCAAGAGAAAAAGCAGAAACAAGAAATATAAATTCCTTTATCGGGAGGTATGTGCTAAAAGGCATTTATGGAAAGTGCCTAGGATTCCAAAAGTGTTTAAAGAGGAGGAATTAAAGTGCAGGTAGAAGAATTTTTAATAGAATTGAAAGCGTCTCTTAGAACTTATGATAAAAGAGATATAATAGATGATGCATCTATATATAGATGGATAGAGATAGCTTTAAAAAAGTTTGGGGGCGACATAACGGTTCCCAAGGACGTGGTTCTTGATGTGAAGCGTAAACAGGCGGTCATGCCAGGGGACTACTACGATCTTATTCTGGCCTACCGGTGCGACTTTGCTGGCTACGAGATACCAGACGGGAAAGAAGTCATTCCAGAATTACAGAACACTTTTGCTTGGAAGGAGCGCACAGAAAGAAGTTACAGATGGTGTTCTTGCGAAGAATGTTGTAAAGACGAATGCGAGAAGACGATCATAGAAAAATTCTATATCAATACACCAAAGAATGTTCATGAAATAAGATGCCATTATAGGAAGCCAGTTCCTTTGAAATTAGCTAAACCTATGATGAAAGACATGTGTCTTACCAAACAAAGAAATATGTTTAGTAAAGACAGTCCGTTTGAAATAAATATAGTAAACGGTAGTTTATTTGCTAATTTCGATGGACCTGTGTATATGAAATATAAAGCTCTTCCTTTTGACGGCAAAGGGGAGATATTTATTCCAGATACACCGCAGGGATTGTTGGCAGATTATGTGGAGAATTATGTAAAAATGAGATTATTTGAGGAATGGATGTACAATGGTGAAGTTGCTGGAGCGGCTGATATATTTAAACTGTATTTCCAACAAGATCTTGTTAAACTAAAGAATGCAAAGGCAGAGGTTAAGATGATGAATTGGACTTTAGCTGATTTTTATAAACCTCTTGAAAGATCCAAGAAGAGATATAGTGTTTATGAAAGAATGACACCTATGGTGGATAATGTTATAAAAATAATATGAGAAGAAGATATTGCGTGGGCAAAACATCGAAATCAAATACAATAGAGGCTACATATACTGCAATAACCACTAATATAACTTTAAGATTATTAGGTTCTGGTTTCTCGCATATGGATAATATTGTCAAAATAAAAATAGATGGGATAGATTATTCGCCAACAGATACACATACTTTTTATTCTTCTGGTGCGCATTATGTAACATTTTATTTTAATCAACCTATAACTGATACTGATAAAATGTTTTCGCAATGCACATATTTGTCTTATATATATTTATCAGATTTTGATACATCAGAAGTTGCTAGTATGGAACAAATGTTCTATTATGATTCAAGATTAACTTCATTAGATTTTTCTTTTTCTGATTTGAAAAAAGTATCAAATCTGGATCAAGCATTTCAATATTGTCTTAAACTCACAGAATTAAAAATACTTAGTGATATGCCTAACGTGTCTAGTACATATTATACATTTAATGGCGTAGAAACATCTGGTACATTTTATTACAATAAAAATTACGATTATAGCAGAATAATATCTGCCTTACCATTCACATGGACATCAGAAGCCGTTTCTTCTTAAAAATAGTATGATTATATATCATGGGGCAAATGAGTATATTTGCCCCATTTTTTTTACCTTTGTGAAAAAACAAAATAATACAGCTATGATAGAAGTTCCAGCAGGAGAAATTGTTTCAGTAGATAAAACAAGTGGTGTAGGTCCAGCTACAATTAAATTAACAGCAGGTCCTAATCCAGTAGCAGAAGAAAGAACAGCCAATTTGGTTGTTACTTCTAGGGGTAACAGTAAGAGTGTCCGTATCACCCAGGAGGCAGGAGAGCAGGTGGTGACTATTCCAGAGTTTGACTTCCTTGTTCTTCGTTATGGATGGGAAGACCAGGACGGTTCCGACTTTGACACAGCAACAGGTTTCACCAACACTGGCATTTCAGAGGTGGATAATAAGTATGTCGGTTGGAGTAAGAATTTTACAACAACCAGCCAAAGAGTAGGTGATTACCTTATATATGGTGGCGACAACATGCAATCTGGATTAGAGGCAGCTATGATTCAAATGAAGCCTTTGTTGGCGGCTCCTGGGTTGAATGAAAATGAGAAAACAATTAAAGCTGATATCTATGGAAACTGGTATGGTTCCAGAGGTCGCGGCAATGTAGTTGTATCATTCACAGCATACCTTGGTGGAGAGATGATTAAACAAGGATTCAATTTCATAAACGAAGGAGGAGAAGAAGTTTATTCAGATAGTATCTCTACCAATGTTGCAGCTCATGGAGAAACCAATTATCAGAATATAACTGGATTATATACCAAGGTAGGTACAATGTACTATGATAAGGAAAAGAGGGATTGTATTATTATAATTGGATAGATGTGTTATTACTTATTTTTGTATTTAATTGATAATTAATGAAATTAATATTATGTCATTTAATAGTAAATACACAGGACAAGAAGTAGAGGGCAAATTAGATGAGTTGCAGAATATCACTGCAACAGATCAGGAGTTTAGATATAAGGACAATAAAGTATATCATACTGGCAATAAAGGAGAGATATTTCCTACTTCTCATAGTCTAATACTTAGTAATTCAAGCAATGGACAAACTATTACTGTAGAAGGAGATAAAAACACATTCTATCCGGTACATATTACATTTAAAGAAAGAAATTCTCAATTACCAATAAGATGTTGGGTGTTAAAAGCTTTAGGCTCTATATCTCCAGATTGGGAAGGAAATCATAGTAGTGGAACCAGCTCCTGTATTGTTGGATGGGAATTTAGAGCTAATGGATGGGATGGCAATGGCAATATCATAGAAACAATATCAAATACTCAACAATACGCCAAATTAGTATGTAGAGTAAATCCTGGATTTTATTCATGGAATGGTTTAGTAGTTTGGCTTAGAGGAGGTACGGCACAATATAGTATCATCACAGACAATAATATAGATTCTATTGAATGTACAAACTATTTTCTTAATGTAGGAAATGATGTTTTTGAACCTATTTCAAGAGAAAATTATAATAACTATAATAATGGTAATATATCTGAACATTCTTTACCAAACAAAGTAAATGAAGCTCCGAACAATGGTAAAATGTATATTCGTAAGAACAAAGCATGGATAGAAGCAGGCATGGAATCTACTATGGCTTACTGGTATGAAAATAACGAAAATCAATCTACTACTACATGTAATAGAGGTGGTAATAGAAATGTAATTGAATCATTAAGAAGTAAGTTTAAGAGATGCATTGCTAAACCTTATGGTGAAGATGCGGCTTTGATTAGTTTCTGTAATGAGACTAATTCAAATGTATGGCCAGATGGAAGTCAAATGGCAATAGATGGAGGACGAAAAGAAAATAGAATGACTTATTTTCCTAAATACTACCATAAAACTGTAGAGATGTCTTCTGGAGTATGGAGAACGTATATATCTGAAATACAGTTAGATGATGACTATATTGAAGAACCAGAAATGTTATTAAGTACTTTTGAAGCATTTAATAACAATGGTGTATTATACAGTGGATCTGGGGTTATAAGTACAGGAAGTCAAACTATGGCAACGTTTGTTACACAGGCTAAATCTAATGGTCCTTTATGGGGAATAGGTGATTATAGATCCCATGCTACCATAGCACGCATGTTCTGTGCTTACTATGGAAATACTGACATTAGTACAAGTAACAGTTCTATACCATGTTCAGGTGGCACCAAAAGATATGACTAAGGTAGAACAGGTGGAACTATTGGCTTAGGTAATGTAGATGGTAAAGCTCCAGTTAATGGTGACACAGGTTACTATTCTACTAATTTCTTAGGTCTTGAAGATTGCTATTACAGTAAATGGGAATTTGTTCAAGGAGTTAATGTAATATCTGGTAAATGGGTTGTTTATGATGGCGGTTCATTCCCAGATAAAGATGTAACTGATCTTGAAGCTGCTGGTGCTACTAATATAAGAATATCTGGTAATGCTGTTTATAATGCCAGTACTGATGGTTCTGGGTGGACTAAGAAAATATCTCATGGTAGATATGGTGATGTAGTTCCTACAGAAATAGGAGGATCTGATTCTACATATTATGCTGATTACTATTGGTATAATACAGGTAACAGAATATTACTAAGGTCGGGTTATTCGGTCGATGGTTCTCGGTGCGGGGTCTTCCTGGCTCATGCGCATGCGGCTTCTTCGGGTTCGGGGACGGATATCGGTTCGCGGTTAGCTTTCTATGGTAAGATTGTAGTTGTAGATTCAGATGATTTTAAGAAAACTCAAATTTAATAAGATATGCAAGGGTTACAGAAACATATGGGTGATAACATTCCAGATACCATCGAGTACCTTGGATGTAATGAATGGGCAGTTAGATGGGATATTGTAGAAAATAAATCAGAAGATATACACGGTTATGAGTATTATGAGCTTAAGTTCAATGAGATACCTACTTATGATTTATTTGTAAGTAAATTAATAAGATATAAATATACACAAGATCAAGAGGATGCTCTGAAATCAAATATAGTTTCCAACCTTACGAGCGGCAATGTAAACACTAAATATGAAAGCGAGTGGCATAATTTTCAGGAGTATAGGAGTGAAGCAAAGAATGTAGGTAAAATTATATTTAAGCTATGAGACGCAGGTATATGGGTGGCGATATTGGAACAGGAAATACAGTTATACTTTGTAATCTGCCAGACACTACGGGTGGTAATACCGCTGGTATTTTTAAAGTAATGAGAGGATGGGATTCATTAGGTTATGCAGATTATATTAATGCATTAGATTTATTTAATGATGAGTCACTTGAATTAATTTATTCTCGTTTTGGCGATCCTCCAAATTCTATACATGTTGCTGATGACACAATGTTGAGATTACAAGTAGATTATGATAGTTCTAAAAAGCAAGTTTATGTATATAAGATAAAATTTATTAAAGGTTATTTTTATGTATGTTTAAGAGTTAAGGGTTATCCTTCTTCTCAAATATTATTGCCTATGTTAAATGATTTAGGATTAAATAATATTTTAGGACTAGGCAGCTCTTATGATTATTATATAACAGCATATTGTCCTGATTTATAATACAAATAATATGAGAAGAAGATATATGATTGGATCGTCACCTTCTGTGTTATCTACTATAACAATGAATCAACTTATAAGTGATCCATATTCAAGAGTAACTGGCGATATAAATGGAGAGGCTATTCAATGGATAAGACAGAACAGCCATATTTATTTATGTAAATATAAAGACGGTATGATGTATATCTGTCAATTGGATGATTCGAATAGTAACTATTACCATGATGGCACATCTGCTGCATTGAATAATTTAGGTGTTGATGTGATGATGAAATTACCTATATTTTATACAAAAGCAGAGAATACAACATCTAGTGTATGGGATATAAGTTTCTCTAATGTGAAAAAAGATAATACATGGATGGAATGGGGAGGCGACTTGATAGGTGTGTATGAAGGTTTTGTCAATAGCAACAAATTGTATAGTGTTGTAATGTCAGGTTCTTCTAGCACTGGATCTATTTCTCAATCTAACTTCAAAACTTACGCCAGAAACCGTGGTGATGGTTTTACGTTAGTAAAGTGGAAGCATCAAAATATTATGGCATTTTTGTATTATGCTATGTATGGTAACACAAACTGCCAAGCTACAATAGGCTCTGGAACATCTTCTTATTCAAAAGAAATGGGAGTAACAAATGCGCTTGGAATGTCTGACACGGTTGCAGGAGGAAATGGAGACAGTAACTCTATCAAATTTTGGGGCTTGGAAAACTGGTGGGGGAATAAATGGGAATGGGTAGACAACGTAATTGTTAATCCCGAATCCGCTGATGGATTATGGCGAATAACAGAAGACGATGGAACTACTCGTGATGTTCAGGGTATAAAAATGGAAGGTTATCCTACCGAGATGGTTATCGGTCCACACCTCGACCTCATCCCTAAGACGGCAGGAGGAAGTTCTACCGCTGGCTACTGTGACTACATGTATACCAACTCATCCTCCACAACTCGTGTGGTTCGGCGGTCTTACAGCAGTGCGTATGCGTACGGCGGTGTCGCCGGTGCGAATGCGGTTTCCGACTCTTCGGACACGCATGCGAATAGCGGGTCGCGGCTTTCATACCAAGGAGATATAACTGAAATAGAAGATGTTGCCTATTTTAAATCATTATAATATATATGTTATGAGAAGAAGATATATGATTGGATCGTCACCTTCTGTGTTATCTACTATAACA
>OGOU01001349.1_pt1 | contig 19252 bp, 9 predicted proteins | sample 1552721 | NCBI WGS metagenome assembly OGOU01 (sample SAMEA2580176, study PRJEB22360) | human gut metagenome | biome: human gut; feature: human-associated habitat; material: faeces | place: Denmark | collected 2008/2010
GATAGTCGGCCATGATGGACAAGGAGGCCCATCCAGTGCCGCAAGGCGTTGACGGCGAGCTTTACATCGCCGGGGATGGTGTGGCGCAAGGGTATGATGGGCAGCCTGAGTTGAACGCACAGTTCTTCTTGTCAGAACCAGGGGTCCCCGGTGGCAGGATGTTCCGCACTGGCGATCTGGTCAGGAGTGATGCGCAGGGGCAGTTGTTTTTTGTTGGGCGCAAAGATAGCCAGATCAAACTGCGCGGTTATCGTATTGAGTTAGGCGAAATTGAACGGACGTTGGCACGGCATCCGCATGTGGACGCCGCGGTGGTGGCCTGTATTGAAAGAGCACCGTTACACAAAGCACTGGCAGCATTCATCATCACCAGTGAGCCTCCCTCGCTATTCGAGCAACTGAAAAACGAGCTTCGGCAGCAACTGCCAGACTATATGGTGCCAACGCTGTGGCAGAGGGTGGCCGACTTCCCGAACACTGACAACGGTAAAATCGATCGTAAGCGGTTAGCGGAAAATTTCGTTGCCGATAGCTCCCTTGTGTCGCCGCAGACGCAAGCGCTGAGCGACACGGAACAGATGTTGCTGGCGCTGTGGATGCGCTATTTGCCGATAAAAAACGTCGATCCTGAGTGCGATTTCTTTCGCTTGGGGGGACATTCGCTGTTGGCGGTAACGTTGGTAGCAGAGATCAACCGCACTTTTCACTGCGCCTTGACCCTGAAGGACATTTTCCACTACTCCACACTACGGGCACTGAGTGCGCGTATTGCACAGCAATCTATCACGGACGCTGCCGCGTCTCAGGATGACTGGGTGATAGTGCACGACCCTGAGCATCGTCATCAACCGTTCCCATTGACGGATGTTCAGCGCGCCTACTGGCTTGGACGACAGACGGGTGCTACCTCGATCGCGACCCACATCTACCATGAATTTGACGTAGAACACTTTAATGTTACGCGTTTTACCCATGCGGTGAATGCGCTGATCGCTCGCCATGAAATGCTACGTGCGCGGGTACTCCCCGACGGTACTCAGCAGATTCTGGCGCAAGTGCCGGCGTATCAGTTAGAGCAGCGCGATCTGAGTGCTTTGTCCCCTAACGCACGAAACGATGCCTTGATGGCGATCCGCGATCGGCTGTCGCATCATGTGCATCCCGCAGATCGTTGGCCGCTGTTTGATTTCAGTTATTCGGCTTGCACGGCGCAACATGGCCGCTTGCATTTCAGTCTCGATCTGCTGATTGCCGATGCTCTGAGTATGCGCACGCTACAGCAGGAGTTGATGATGCTGTACCGTGAGCCCCATGTGTCACTGCCGTTGCTACCGTTCTCTTTTCGTGACTACGTGCAGGCGCTGTTGGTAGAGCAGGCGAGTGAAGCCTATGCACGCGATCAGGCCTATTGGCAACGGGCGCTGCCGCAGCTGTATGGCCCACCAACGCTGCCCGTACAGGGCGATTTGGCGCAACTGTCTGCGATCAGGTTCGTACGTCGCCGTCATCGGCTGTCAGCCCACAACTGGGGAGTGCTGAGCGCGCTGGCCCAACGCACACGTATCACCAAGACGGCATTGTTGTTGACAGTCTTTAGCCAAGTGCTGGCACGTTGGAGCCTTAGCCCGACGTTTACGCTCAATCTGACGTTGTTCAACCGCCCGCAGGGTTACCCCAACGCAGAGGCAGTTATTGGTGATTTTACCGCTGTCAGCTTGCTGAATGTTTGTTACGACAGCCAGCACTCTTATGCCCACAACGCTCAGCGTATTCAGGTGCAACTGTGGGAAGATCTCGAACATCGTCGTTTCAGTGGGATCCGCGCCAGCGAGGCGCTGATCCATAGCGGTCGTTTCCATGCGCCGATGCCGGTGGTATTCACTAGTATGTTGGATATCGACGGGGAGACGACTGCGCAAGACCCTCGGGACACAACCCGTTTTACTCTGTGTCCGGACGCCAATATTACCCAAACACCGCAGGTGTGGCTCGATCACCAGGTGATCGAGTTGGCTGGGGAGTTGCATTTCAACTGGGACGCGGTCGAGCAACTGTTTGATACCACGCTGCTGGATCAGATGTTTGGTGCTTATTGTCATGCGCTGCAGGCGCTGGTTGCCATGCCGCAAAGTTGGTGGGGGGTAAATAGTTCTCTGGCGCTGCCCACCGTTAGTGCACCGGTCACGCAGGCTCCTGCACCTACGGCCTTGTTGCACCATGGGTTACTGCGTCAGGCAGCACTGACGCCACAGGAAACTGCGCTGATCAGTCCTATCCGTGAATTGACCTATCGCCAACTGTCGACGGCGGCGGATCATGTGGCCCGCGCCCTGTTAGCGCTGGGCGTGCAGCATGGCGACCGCGTGGCGGTGGTGATGGAAAAAGGCTGGCAGCAGATTGCCGCCGTACACGGCATTTTACGACTGGGTGCGGTCTATCTGCCAGTGGATCCGGTGCTACCGCCACAGCGTCGCCAGCTTTTGCTGACGGTGGGCGAGGTGCGGGTACAAGTAACGCAGCCGGGTCTCACGCAATTGGAGCCGTCGCTGCCCGTGCTGATCATCGACGACGGAATGCTGGACACGCCTGCTGCGCCGTTGCCTGAAGTGGCTGGGGATGTCACGGATCTGGCCTATATCATTTTCACTTCCGGCTCCACCGGTACCCCGAAAGGAGTGATGATCGACCACCGTGCGGCCATGAACACGCTGGAAGACATCAACGAACGCTTTGGCCTCAATGCGCAGGATAGGGTGTTCGGGCTGTCATCATTGAGCTTTGACCTGTCGGTTTACGATGCCTTTGCGCCTTTTATGGTGGGTGCAGCGCTGGTACTGCCGGAAGCAGGACGGGAAAAAGATCCGCGTCATTGGCAGACAGTTATGGCACACGGTCATGTAAGCGTCTGGAATGCAGTGCCCGCACTGATGCAGATGCTGTGCGAATACCACAGCGGCGATCGGATGAGTTATCCGACGTTGCGTCTGGCACTGTTGAGCGGCGACTGGATCCCGCTAACGTTACCGGAGCAGATGCGCGAGCGGCTCAATGAAACGATGGACATCATCAGTCTGGGTGGAGCGACCGAGTGCGCCATCTGGTCGGTCTACTACCCGATAGGTGAGGTGGAATCGACGTGGACCAGTATTCCCTACGGTCGGGGCCTGCGCAACCAGCCAGTATACGTGCTAAATGCGCAACTGGAGGAATGTCCGGTCGGGGTGGAAGGAGAGATTTGCATTGGCGGGATGGGGCTGGCACAAGGCTACCTGAACGACGCAGAGAAAACGGCGGCGAGCTTTGTCTGGCGCGAAGCGAGTGGTGAGCGAATTTACCGCACTGGGGATCGCGGGCGCTACTTTGCTGACGGGCAAGTCGCCTTTTTGGGGCGCAACGATACCCAAGTGAAGGTGAATGGTTACCGTATCGAACTGGGGGAAATCGAGCGCTGCATTGCGCGACATCCCGATGTGGAGCAGTCAGTGGTGGTGGCAGTGGGTAATTCTCAACATCGTCGGCTGGTCGCTTTTGCCAAACTGCACGATCGCCACCAGGCGCAGGCATTGCAAGCTAAGGAAGCGGAGGCGGCGGCACTGGCGCAGGGTATTATTGTGAATCCGGCACAGCGTCTAGCGTTCAAACTCAAGGAGCCACATATTCGCGCGCTGGATGGTCTGGGCATTGCACTGACGGCACCGGCGGATAGCACACGTTACATCAAACGCCGCAGCTATCGTCATTTCAGCGCGCAAAAAACCACGCTGGCACAGTTGGGGCAATTGCTGTCGGGCTTGGGGCAGATGCGTCTACCCGGTCTACCTTTTGCCAAGTATGCCTATGCGTCCGCCGGGGGGCTATACCCGGTGCAAACCTACGTGTACCTGCATCCAGACAAGATCGAAGAGGGAGTATCCGGTATTTACTACTTCGACCCGCGACAGAGCTGTCTTATGCCGGTAGCACCAGAAGTCGAGCTGAACAGTGGTTTTCATGCCGGACCTAATCAGTCTATTGCCGATCGGGCGGCATTCACGCTGTTTATGGTGGCTGATATGGCGGTGATCTCGCCATTCTATGGGCAAGAGGCAGCTTGGCACTTCTCGGTGATGGAAGCAGGTACTCTCTGCCATTTACTGGAAGAAGATGCGCCGCGCTACGGATTGGGGCTGTGCCAACTTGGGATGGCAGACTTTTCCGCTGTGGCATCGCATTTTCAATTGTCGCCACATCATCGCTATGTCCATTGCACCGTGGGGGGCGCGATAGGGCAAGAGGCGGCAAGTGCTGCAGCATTGCTGCGCGATTTCTCCACCTATGAGAAACCGAAGGAAACCGCTGCGCCGCTGGACATGCAGAGCTACAAAGATGCCATGCTGCGCGGCCTGCGTCAGCAACTGCCTGACTATATGGTGCCGAGTGATCTGATGTTAGCGACCGATTTTCCGTTAACCGCTAACGGCAAGCTAGATCGGCAAAAATTACAGCTGCAGGGCGAACAAATTGCCCACCAGCGTGACGGCGTGGGTCCAATCCAGGTGGACAGTGCGTTACAACAGCGGCTGGTGGCGCTCTGGCAGGAGGTACTCGGCGTGAGCCACGTGTCGGCCGAAGACGATTTCTTCTCGCTGGGGGGCAGTTCTATAGAATTGGTGCGTATTCAGCAGGCACTTGAGGCGATTATCGGGCAGGAGATTCCCATTGTCGATCTGTTCCGTCTGCCAACCATCGCGGATGTGGCGCGTTACCTTGATGAGCAACTGCACAATCTACCCGCCGCCCACGATATCGTATTAGCGCAGGCTGAGGTTTCGCAGGTCAGCGCTGCGCGCGAGAATCTGGCGTTGCGGCGTAAACGTGCCCAACAGGGAGAAAAGGGCGATGAGTGAGCAGAGCTATCGTAGCGCAGGGACACTGTTGGCACAGTTGGCGTCCGGAGAAACCACCTCAGTGGCGTTGGTGAATCACTATTTTTCACGTATGGCGCAGTTTAACAAGCCGTTGAATGCGGTGGTGCAGCAGCACTATGCGTTGGCGTTGGAGGCCGCCGCGCGCGCCGATCGTGAGCGACTGGAGGGGCGCGCAAGGGGCGTGTTGCACGGATTACCTTGTACTGTTAAGGAGTCGTTTGACGTGCAAGGGTGGTTAACCACGTCCGGTGCCCATTATCTGAAAGATAACCGGGCGACGCAGGATGCTCCTTCCATCGCACGCTTACGCGCTGCCGGGGCGATCCTGATGGGAAAAACCAATGTGCCGATGATGACTGCCGATTGGCAAACCTATAACGATCTGTATGGCACCACCCATAACCTGTGGGATAGGCAACGTTCACCCGGCGGATCGTCCGGAGGAGCGGCGGTGGCGGTGGCGGCGGATTTCACCCCCGTGGAATTTGGCAGCGATTTGTTTGGCTCACTGCGCATTCCCGCACACTACACAGGTGTCTATGCCCATCGTTGTAGCTTGGGGTTGATGTCGGTCAGAGGACATGTGCCCGGTGGTGGTCCGCAAGCGACTGATGAGCCGGATCTCTCGACGGCGGGCCCCATGGCGCGCAGCGCGGCGGATCTGCGTCTGATGATGCGCGCATTGAGCACATTCTGGGTGGAACCGCCGCGTATTCCCGATTTTAGCCGTTATCAGGCCAAAGCAAACTACCGCGTGTGCACGTGGTTTAGTGCGCCCCACCATGAGATAGATCAACAGATCGCACAGCGTTTTCAATCGTTTATCGACAAGTTACGCGCACAGCCTGGCGTGGAGGTTGATGATGCTATGCCCGCCGATATCGATCCCGACGCACTGTTTGATATAGCAGTCAAACTCAGTGGTCGGCTGGTAAGTACGGCGCTCAATGGACGCCAGCGTCTTACAGCCGGGCTGGCTGCGCTGGGCTTCAGGCTTGTGGGCAAGCTGGCGGATGTGCCTGAGGGGATAACGAGCTATTACCAGGGCATGCTGAAAGACAGTGGCGAACAGCGGAATACAGACAAACTCCGCCACGAATACAGCCGGGTGATAGAAACCCTTTTCGCGCGTTATGACGTGTTGTTGACACCTGTCAGCCCGGTGCTGGCGTTTGCGCACATGCAGCAGCCGGTGCGTAAGCGCAAGCTTATCGTCAATGGCGAACCGCAAGATTACAACGAACATTTGTTCTGGAACATGTTAGCAACGGTTTTTGGTTTGCCTGCCACCGTTTACCCATTGGCGAAAACGATGGATGAGCTTCCGTGCGGCATACAGATCATTTCCGGGCATTTTCACGATGATGTGACGATTAACTTTGCTGAGTTCTGCGAAAGCATCAGTGGCGGATTCACGGTACCGGAAGGGTACTAGAGGCGGATATCGGTGACAGCGCCAATAAAGGTGCGGCGCATTTAATGAATAAGGAGCAGGTATGACGGTGAATAAGCTTGAGCCAGACAACGGCACGCCGAACGATGAGCTGTTCACGGTGGCGGGTATGTTTGACGGCTCGCTGTATAAATTACTCCTGCGCATGGCGTTGCCGATGTTTGTCGGTATGTTAACGCAGGTGACCTATGCCATCGCCGATATTTTTTGGCTGAGCCACATTGATGTCACCAACAGCGGCATCATTGCCGGTGTGGGGCTGGTTTTCCCCGTTGGAATGGGGTTATTTGCCATCGCCAACGGCATTCAAATCGGTATGGGATCTTTGCTGTCCCGCGCCATCGGCATGCAGCGGTTGGATCGTGCACAGCGGATTTTGTCGGTCGGTATCATCATCGCGCTATTCTTTGCGATCGTGATCACCGTACTTGGCTATGTTTATGCCCAGCCGCTATTGCGCTCACTGGGGGCCACGAAGAGCATCATCGGCTACGCAACGGAGTTCTATTATTATTCGCTGCTGACCGTGTTCAGCATCATGTTGATTGGCGTCATGATGGGGCTGTTTCAAGGCGCGGGTAAGATCATGGTCATCATGAAGGCCTCATTGTTGGGGGCGTTGGTAAATATTATGCTCGATCCAATCATGATCTTTGTATTCGATTTTGGTGTGAAAGGGGTGGCATTGGCGTCGTTTCTGGCGCAACTGAGTATGGTCGCCTATTTCATCTACACATTGATGGGATTACATATCGGGTTGAGTATACGCATCGCGTTACGCCCATTCTCCTGGAAAATCTACCGAGAGTTTCTCTCCGTCGGCATGGCGCAGATGCTGATGCAACTGATCATTGCGGTCGGCATAGTGATTTATAATTTTTTTATCGTCAGGCTGGACGTAAACGCGATGGCAGCGTTTACGCTCACTGGTCGCATCGACTATTTCATCATCACGCCGATGCTGGCTATCGCGACCGCGTTGCTGACTGTGGTGGGGCAAAACTGGGGACACGGAAATGTCACCCGCACGCTGAATGCCTATTGGGCCGCCGTCGCGCTGGCCTTCTCTATTGTGCTGGTGTTAGCCGTTATGCATATTGTACTGGCACCCTGGATGTATCCCCTGTTTACTCGTGTTGTTGCCGTGAGTGACTATGCGGTACTGCAAACCCGTATCATGGCACTGGCACTACCCTTTGTCGCTATCAGCCTGTTAGCAAGTGAATATTATCAGGCCATTGGTAAGCCTTGGTATTCGGTGTTGTTGACGCTGATGCGTCACGTGTTTATATCTGTCCCTGTCGTATACCTGCTGGCGATTGTGTTAGAGATGCGTATTACCGGCGTCTATTTTGGGGCGATGAGCGGCACTTTTGTGGCTGCGTTGTTGGCGTGGCGTCTGCTGCGTCTTTCACCTCGTCTGCTGCGATGGAATCAGGAGGCGGTGCGCTCCCAACACTTGGATATGGAGGTGGCACCATGATGTCGGGCAATCCGTTGTCGTGGCCACAGGAACAGTGCCACATCATTGATCAACTGTATCCTTACAGTGCCGTAAACATCATTGGTGGTGTGGTCACCATTGAGGGAATTGTCGATCTGCCCCGACTACACGCGGCCATCCAGTCCGCCATTCGGCAATTTGATGCGTTGCGTATGTGGTTTGTGATGGGAGAGGAGAGTGAAGTGGTCAGCCAAGTGCAGCCTTATCACTGGCGCGATATCCGCCATTTGACTTTTTCCCCAGATTATGACAAGGAGAACCTACGCCCAGCGGCGATCGAAACATTTGTTGATGAGTGGTTCCGGCAGCCCTTTACCCTGCTGGCGCACGATTTGTTCGAGTTTGTCACCTTTACGTGCGGTGAACAATACAGCGGTTATTTATTTAAAGCCCATCACGGCATTGCTGATGGTTGGTCAATGGCGTTGTTGTCAAACCATGTCGCACTTGGCTACAAACAGCAGGACGCCCCAGATGACGCCCCCCCAGCCTATAGCGCATTTCTGGCGCAGCAGCAATCTTATCAGGCGTCAACGCGCTTTGCCGTTGATCGTGGCTGGTGGCGTGACTATATCGACGAATACCGCGACTGCTTTCCAGACAGTTCCCCCATCGTTACTACTGAGGGCATCAGTTGTTCCACTTGGCTTGAGCCAGCCATGATTAACCGTCTCTACAGGTTGTGTAATCGTTATGGCTGTACGCTTAATACGCTGTTTATTGCACTCTTCGCTCTCTATCGCGCCAGAGTATGGGGGGAGGAAAAAGGCGTAATAGGCGTGCCGTTAGCCAATCGGCATACTCGCGAGGCGCGGCGTTGCTTTGGCATGTTTACTAATCAATTGCCGCTGGCCTATCGACTGGTGCGCACGGAACGATTCTGTGAACGGGTGGCCTTTTTCCAGCGCGAACTGAAACGCGGTTTTAAACACAGCAAATATCCCATTACCTTATTCAACCAGGATTTGGCGGAACAGGGGGGAGGGAAGTTGCGGGCGTTCGATTATTGCGTTAATTATTATAACTTTACCTATGAACGCCACATTGCAGGTGCCGCGCAACGCGTGGAGAGTTACTACAGCGGCGAGCAGTCCTATAAGCTACAGATTGTTTTGCAAACTGTTAATAATCATAAAGAAAGCCTTAGGTTGAGTCTGGAGGCGCTGCGTAGCGCTTTCACTCCGCACCAACTGACAGCGATGAAAAATGGGCTGTTGGATTTAGTCACTGCATTGGATCGGCAACCTGACGCTCGTCTAGGCGATCTCGAAGTCTATCCTGCGCCGCACGTCGCATTGGCATGTGGCTCACTCAAACCCTCATTTACTTCCCGATTTGCAGCGCAAGTTGTGGAGCATGGTGATCGCACAGCACTAATTGATAATGAACAGTCTTTGACTTATCGGCAGTTGGATGACGCTGTTGAGCGGGTTGCGCGTTATCTGCGCCAACAGGGGATCGGACGCGGTCAAGTGGTTGGGATTATCGCTGAGCATAGCGCTCAAACGGTGATGGTTATTTATGGTATTTTGCGCTGCGGCGCGGCATTTCTGCCGCTAAATCCCGCGTTGCCAACGACCCGCCTTTACGCCATGTGTCGTAAAGCGCAGGTAGCGCATATCCTTTACGATCCGGCGATGCATGAATTGACGCAGGCGCTGGCGTTTCCCGCGTCCAGCTTGCTCCAGGCCTTAGCCACTTCGGCGCTTGCTAGAGAACCTTGGCCAGCTATTGAACCGCAGGATCTGGCATATGTGCTGTTTACCTCCGGATCGACCGGCGAGCCTAAGGGCGTGCAAGTCTCTCATGGCAATCTGGCTAACTATCTCCATTTCGCCGCCGAACGTTACTTTACAGCGCAGGACCGGGCTGCGCTCTACTCTTCGCTGTCCTTCGATTTGACCATCACTACGCTGTTCGCCCCCTTATGTGTGGGCGCTAGCATCAGCGTTTGTCGGCACGCCGAGAGCGAAACATTGCTGCGCATGGCCGTGGTTGATCAGCCCAACACAGTGATCAAACTGACGCCTGCACACCTGCGGTTGTTGTGTGCGGCTGGCATAAGCAGTGAGCAGATTCGTACCTTGGTGGTTGGCGGGGAGGATTTCAAGCGGGATCTGGCGCGTAAGGCGGCTGCTCTCTTTCCTCAGGCCGTGATCTATAACGAATATGGGCCGACAGAGGCCACCGTTGGTTGCATGATCTATCGCTACACCGGGCAAGAAACGCTGCCTTCATTGCCCATCGGTATGGCGATCGACGGTTGCCAGGTAGCAATTTGCTCCCCTTGGGGCTGTCCGGTACCGGAAGGCGAAACTGGTGAATTGGTGATTTATGGCGCGTCAGTGACGCAGGGCTATATCGATGCGCCGCAACAAACGGCCGCCGCCTACCTTAAAGATACCAATGGGGTGATGATTGGCTATCGCAGCGGTGATATTGGCTACGCCATCGCTCCTAATACGCTGGTTTATCAGGGACGTAAAGACGATCAGGTCAAAATTAATGGCTATCGTATTGAGCTGTGCGAAATCGAACAAGCGTTGTTGAGCGCACCTCAGGTAGAAAGTGCGGCGGTGGCGGTGATTGATGATGTGCAGGGGCAGCACAGCGGGTTGCTAGCCTGCGTGACACCGTCATCTGTTGATGTAGCTACCGTAATGCAACATCTGCGTCAGCAATTACCCACCTACATGCAACCCAAGCAGTGCTGTGCTATCGCCCAACTGCCGCTGTCGCACAATGGCAAGGTGGACGTGCGTCAGATGGTCGCAACGGTCCGAAACACCGCGCCTGCATCGGGTAGCGAGCGGCTGGGAGATGCGGCGATAAGGCATTCAGTTCGGGTATGTGTGGAAGGGGCGCTGGAGCAAACTGAGTTTGATGATAACGAAAATCTTTATGTCTTGGGGTTGGACTCCATCAAGAGTATCCAGATTGCAGCGCAGCTCAGGCACCACGGCTGGACGATGTCAGCGGTGCAGGTGATGGAGTGTGGAACAGTGAACGCCATCTGTGAGTTTCTCGCTAGTCATACAACGGTGTCACAGCTCGCGCAGTATGCTCATAACACCCGTATCGATCTACCCGCATTGCGTTGGTTTACGCAGTTGGCGTTGCCAGTGCCCAATGTTTATAACCATGTCATTGTGCTGAAAGTGTTGCCGGGCTGCCCGCTCGAGCAGTTACACAACAGGCTGCATACATTAATCCAGCAGCAGCCAGCTTTGCACAGTGCGCTGGACGCTGAGGGGCGGTTGCTAGTATGCGACCCTAATGTGTGTTATCCCAACGAGGTGCTCACGGAATATTCGACGGCGCAGTGGACGTTGGCAGAGGTGATCGCTCAGTGCAATAGCATGCTTGACGTGACAAATGGTCGAGTCTTTACGGCAGCTCTGTTACACGCCCCGCAGCCTGCGTCTAGCACGCTGGTACTCTGTGCCCATCACTTGTGCGTCGATATGCACTCTTGGTATTTAATCCTCAGCACGCTGGACGCCGTCAGCACTGTCAATGGCACCAGCAACAGCGGACTGCATCGCTGGAATGACTATCTGGCGAGCAAAACGGTAGATTCCGCCACACACGAAAGCTGGCGCACAGTATGTCAAACGCTACCGCTGCATTTCCCACCCGTGTCATTGCCAGATGACTCATTACCTCGTACGCGCGCTTGGCGTGAAGACTTTCGCCATCCTTGCGTCAGGAGGTTGTTTGAATCCAGTGGTAATACCGCGTACAGCGCCGAAACCTATGTGCTAACGGCATTGGCGCTGGTGCTGCGTTACTACAGCGAAGAGCCTTGGTGTCGCATCGAGATGGAAGGCATGGGACGCGGCTGCTGGCCCGATGAGCCTGACGTTGCGGATACGGTCGGGTGGTTTACTCTATTTTATCCTTGGGCGATCCCTCTGCATGGCGATATGGCGACACTGTTATCTGCGATCGCTTCCGATTTGGCAAAACGCACGCATGGTGGGGGAGATTACGGTCTGCTGCAAATGCGGCATGCACCGGAAGACTCTCTTGCGCAAGGGATCCGAATGAATTACATCGGTGTGCAGGCGCAACCTTCACTCCGCTATTTTCATATTGATCACTTTAATAGTGATATCTATACCGCGCCTGAAAACGCGCTCGGCTGCGTGCTGGAGTTTAATATTGCGCGCTCGGCAGCTGATGGTCTCTCCTTCCACTGCCGTTTCGATCCCACGCGCATTGCGCTGAATGATGTGCAACTCCTGCTGGCGCGCTACAAGAACAGCCTCACTGATCTGGATGCCTGGCTGTGCCAACACAGCGCCACGCTGACGGGCGCGCCGACTTTGTGGACACTATAAACACGATGCCAACCCTTAAGGAATACAACAATGGCAAAGGATGATTTTACCTGTGGCTCACTGGATATTGCCATTATTGGCATGAGCGGGCGTTTTTCCGGTGCGGAATCGGTGCCCGAGTGGTGGGATAAGTTGCTGGCGGGTGAGGAGTTCACTCAACCGACATGCACAGAAGACGATAATGGGAACCCTTGGATTAGGCTGCGCAATATAATCACCGCTCCCTATGACTTCGATGCTGCATTTTTCAATATTCCGCCTGGCGAAGCCCTGTTGATGGATCCGCAACAACGAATATTTCTTGAATGCTGCTACAACGCTCTTGAGCATGCGGGCTATATTCCCACGCAACTTAAGCGAGTCGGCGTCTATGGGGCGACCTACGCCAATAACTATTTTATCGATCGCGTCTATCCATACCTGAAGATGAGCGGCGATCACCATTATCTTCAGGCGCAGATTGGTAACGAAAAGGATTACTTGTGTGCTCAGGTTGCCTACAAGTTGGGGTTTACCGGACCCGCTGTGAGTGTACAGACCGCCTGTTCCAGTTCGTTGGTGGCGTTGTAGCTAGGATGCGGGGGGTTTTTGTTTTTTAAAGCCGATGTTGCGTTGGCAGGTGGGGTCACCTTGGGTTTTTTACAGGCGCACGGCTACAGTCCGCAAGGTGATAAGCTGGTATCGCAAGACGGACACTGCGCCCCGTTTAGCGCTGAGGCGACCGGCACGGTATACAGCAGCGGTGCGGGAGTTGTGGTGCTAAAACGTCTTGAGGATGCACTACGCGACCAAGACAGAGTGTATGCGGTGATTAAAGGAGGTGCGGTAAATAACGACGGCGGGCGTCGGCTGGGGTTTGTCGCCCCCAGCGTAGAAGGACAGGTAGAAGCGATCAATACGGCGCTTGCCGCCGCAGAAGTCGTACCGACTGATATCGCACTGATCGAAACGCACGGTACCGGTACCCCGTTGGGTGATGAGATTGAGCTTGAAGCTCTGCACCGGGTTTTCGCACCGGCATGTGCGCCGCACAGCATTCAATTGGGTGCGGTAAAAGCCAACTTGGGTCACCTGGGAGTCGCTTCCGGTATCGTCAGCTTAATGAAAACCGCACTGACGCTATATACTGGTTTAGTTCCCCCGCAGATCAACCTAGTAAATAAACATAAAAAACTGTTGCAGCCAGCCTCGCCATTTTATCTCAGTGATGTAGTGACTTCTGTCCCACAAACGAAAAGGATCCATGCCACCGTTAGTTCGTTTGGGCTGGGAGGGACCAATGCTCATTTGGTTCTGCAAAACTGGTGCGAGACGCCTGCGCAAGCGGTGCAAGAAAATGAGCGCCGCCTGTTTTTCTTCAGCGCCAAAACGCCATTAGCCCTTAGACAACAGTTGGATGCTCATTATCACGCTCTGGCGACCTATGCGGAAGCAGATAAAGATCGTATCGCCTATACTCTCGCGCAACGCCGGGCACATTTCCCGTATCGCTGTGCGCTGGCGGCAGACAGTGTGGTAGCGTTGCGTGCAAGTTTGGCGAAACTGCGGGATGCTGACATGTCTTTTACCCCTATCAATATGGAAACTACCTTGGTGTTCCTATATCCGGACCGGGACGATAAGCTGGAGAGTGCCCTGACGCATTTGCTGGCTTGTCAACCTAACTTGCGCCAGCGGCACCAGCGCCTGTCTCAGGATGTTGCACAAATCTGCGAACCAGCCGATTGGACGCCAGCATTGCGTCAGTTTATCCAGCAGGTGAGTCTTAGTGAATGGCTGATCGAACAAAGTATCTCGCCTGTGCAGCACATCGGTTACCTGACGGGGGCTGCAGCAGCGCAGTATGTTGCGCGCATCATCTCACTGGAAAACGCTGTTCAGCAGGTGATTGTGGCTGAAACGACACCGGAGCAGACGCTGGCCGGCAACAGTGAACTGAGCGAAATATTGGCTAATCTGGCGGTGACGGAGGGAACGCTGATGCTGGAAATCGGTCGCGCGGGGACGTTTTCCATATTGTATCACCAGCATGCGCAGTGGGTTGGGCAAACAGTATTTTCCCCCATGCTGAATACGGATACGCCTGAGGACATCCTGCCGCTGTTGGGCACTCTTTGGCAACGAGGAGTGACTATTTGTTTACCGGAAATGCCAGCCGTGCAGACTATAGGCTTACCCGGTTATTCGTTTGATCGCGTCCGGTATGAAATTCAGTCCAGTGATGCGAGAGAGAACGCTATGTTACCAGTGAGTTATTTGTCGGTCAGCGACTTTGTGGAGAAAACCTGGCGTTCATTGTTATGCATCGATCATTATGACGAACACGCGGTTATTTTCGAATACGGAGCGACCTCGATGCACGTTATCTCTTTCGTCGACAGCTGTAACCACATTTATAAAATCGGACTGACTGCCGCCGATATTTATGCCAGACCCGCTATCCGTGAGCACAGTGAATTTATCTCCGAATGTGTTGATGGTATTTTATGAGGTGTTCACAGGATGACAATAATGGAACACGTTAGCATTAAAACATTATATCATCTCCTGTGCTGTATGCTGCTCTTTATTTCCGCTATGTGCGCTTTGGCGCAAGAACATGAGCCTATCGGGGCGCAAGATGAGCGCCTGTCGACATTAATTCACCAACGGATGCAGGAGGCCAAGGTCCCAGCCCTTTCCGTAAGTGTGACCATTAAGGGGGTACGTCAGCGATTTGTCTACGGTGTTGCCGATGTGGCTAGTCAGAAAGCGAATACTCTAGACACAGTTTACGAGCTGGGATCGATGAGTAAGGCGTTTACCGGACTTGTGGTGCAAATACTGATTCAGGAAGGCAGACTCCGGCAAGGGGATGATATCATTACCTATCTGCCGGAAATGCGCTTGAATTATCAGGGAAAACCTGCTTCCCTGACCGTGGCTGATTTCCTTTATCATACATCAGGATTGCCTTTTTCAACACTGGCTCGGCTGGAAAACCCTATGCCTGGGAGCGCTGTGGCACAGCAACTGCGCAACGAGAATCTGCTGTTTGCGCCGGGTGCGAAGTTTAGCTATGCCTCCGCCAATTATGATGTGTTGGGCGCGGTGATTGAAAATGTGACGGGAAAAACCTTTACAGAGGTCATTGCGGAACGACTCACGCAGCCGCTGGGCATGTCGGCGACTGTGGCAGTTAAGGGGGATGAGATTATTGTCAACAAGGCAAGCGGCTATAAACTGGGATTCGGCAAACCCGTTCTGTTTCATGCGCCTCTGGCCCGGAACCATGTTCCTGCCGCCTATATCCATAGCACTCTGCCTGATATGGAAATATGGATAGACGCCTGGTTGCACAGAAAGGCTTTGCCGGCAACGCTGCGTGAGGCGATGAGTAACAGTTGGCGTGGTAATAGTGATGTTCCGCTTGCCGCAGACAATCGTATCCTCTATGCCAGCGGTTGGTTTATCGACCAGAATCAAGGCCCTTACATCAGTCACGGTGGGCAGAATCCAAACTTTTCTTCTTGCATTGCGTTGCGACCGGATCAGCAGATTGGCATTGTTGCGCTGGCAAATATGAATTCGAATCTGATACTACAGCTTTGCGCGGATATCGATAATTATCTGCGCATTGGCAAATATGCTGACGGCGCTGGTGATGCAATTACAGCCACCGATACCCTTTTCGTCTACCTCACGTTGTTGCTGTGTTTTTGGGGGGCGGTGGTTGTAGTGCGCGGTGCTTTCCGTGTTTATCGCGCAACGGCGCATGGCCCTGGAAAACAGCAGAGGTTACGTTTACGCGTACGTGACTATATCATCGCCTTGGCGGTTCCTGGGCTCGTGGCCGCCATGCTCTATGTCGCACCGGGTATACTATCTCCAGGACTTGACTGGCGTTTTATCTTGGTATGGGGTCCATCGAGCGTGTTGGCGATACCGTTCGGAATTATCCTGTTAGCTTTCGTTCTGACATTAAATCATCAAATTAAACGAATTCTATTACACAACAAGGAGTGGGACGATGAGTAATATCAGTTTGTATTGTTTGCCATATTCAGGTGGTTCTGCCGCCATGTATTATAAATGGCGTAGCGTGCTGTCGGACAATATTACTTTGCGGCCTTTAGAACCTGCGGGGAGGGGAACTAGAATACGCCAGCCGCTGTGTCTTACGATGGTGGATGCCGTCGCTGACCTTTATCAACAATTTGTGAAACACTACACAGGTGGAGACTACGCCATTTTTGGGCATAGTCTCGGAGGGATCATGGCCTTCGAACTGGTGCATTATATTCTCGATCATGGACATGACATGCCATGCGCGCTGTTTTTTTCCGGCTGTCGCCCACCCGATCGGGCCTCTCATGAAGTAATACTGCATACCTTGCCCGATCAGGCGTTTATGGAAGAGATCGTCAAGCTGGGCGGAACTCCGGTTGATGTCTTTCGTAATAAAGAGTTAATGACAATTTTCACCCCCATCATTAAAAACGATTATCGGCTCTATGAGCAGTATGTATTTCAGGCCAAGGCGCGCACATTAACCTGTCCGATCGTGCTATTTCATGGCGATGCTGACAATCTGGTAATGCAGGATGAATTACTTGCATGGGAAAAATTCACCACACGAAAGACGCGGACTATTATATTTCCTGCTGCCGATCATTTTTTTGTCGATAAGCATTTTGAACAGGTGGTAGGTTATGTGAACCAGACGATTGAATCACTCGAAATAGTAGGGTAGAAATAGTTGTGTAACTATACAAGGAGCAATAGATATGGCTGTTCCATCATCAAAAGAAGAGTTAATTAAAGCTATTAATAGTAATTTTTCTTTATTAAATAAGAAGCTAGAATCTATTACGCCCCAACTCGCCTTTGAACCTCTATTGGAAGGGCACGCGAAGGGGACTACGATTAGCGTAGCGAATCTGGTTTCCTATCTGATTGGCTGGGGAGAGCTGGTGTTACACTGGCATGACCAAGAGGCAAAAGGAAAAACTATTATTTTTCCTGAGGAAGGATTTAAATGGAATGAATTGGGGCGTTTAGCACAGAAATTCTACCGTGACTATGAGGATATTACAGAGTACGAAGTTTTATTGGCACGGTTAAAGGAAAATAAGCAGCAACTCGTGGCTTTGATTGAACGATTCAGTAACGATGAGCTTTACGGTAAACCTTGGTATAATAAATGGACCCGAGGTCGTATGATTCAATTTAATACCGCCTCGCCTTATAAAAATGCTTCGGGGAGGTTAAATAAACTGCAGAAATGTCTTGCAGAATAGCGGGGTGCTTACCGTTTGCCTCCCCACTGATGATTTTTCCGGGCAGCGATGAGTGTGGACTGGCGGCACTATCACCCGCTGCTCCGGAACATATTCTGGTTAATGATACGGATAAAATGTGTAAGACAATAAGTCTACTTAACATAAGCACATGCGAACGCATGTGTATTAAGAACCATGATGTCCTGGACGACTTAGAAGATGAAAAACGGCCTGTGGATGAAAAGCCGTATCAGCGTTTGCTGATACGGCCTGGTTCTTTACAAGATTATTCATAAGTCAGGTTACTGCGAGATTAATGTTTTGCTGACTCCAGATGTACGGGGGCACCCAGATTTCACTGCACATATCCAGATAATCCGACCACCACTGCATCATGTCCATGCGGGCTTCCATATGTTCGGCCTTATGAATGTAAGCCAGACGCACAGTGTTGCGCTCTTGGTGACTCATCTGACGCTCCACTGCATCTTGCGACCATAAACCGGATTCCATCAGCGCGCTACACGCCATTGCCCGGAAACCATGACCGCAGATATCTTGTTTCGTGTTGTATCCCATCTGGCGAAGTGCCTTATTGATAGTATTTTCACTCATCGGCTTGTAGGGGTCATGATAGCCGGGGAACACCAGTTCATACCCGCCAGATATTTCCTTAATCCTTTTCAGAATAGAGATAACCTGCTCAGAAAGGGGCACAATATGCGGTGTACGCATTTTGGCACCTCGACTGGAATAACGTACGCCTGCAATCGCTTCGCGTGTGGCAGGTATCGTCCAGATCCGATTTCTGAAGTTAATCTCTGTCCAACGAGCATAGCGCAGTTCACTTGAGCGAATGAACACATGCAACGTCAGCAGGACTGCAAGCCTGGTGAGTTCCCGTCCTTGGTGATAACTGTCAATCCGTTCAAGCAGCTCAGGAAGGCGCTCCAGTGGCAGGGTGGGATAATGTCGTCTGGCGGGAGAAGCCGTCACGCCGTCAAGATTTGCAGCTGGGTTGATTTCGATTAACCCCTGATGAACAGCATAACGCATAATGTTGCTGAGGTGTTGCCGCGAGCGGGACGCAACTTCAAGCAAGCCCTTTTCCTCAATGCCTTTCAGTAATTCAATGAAATGACGTGATTTAAGCTCGGTAACTGGTAGATGCCCGATGGTCGGAAAGACATGTCTGTTCAGACGGGCAAGCACGCGATCTGCGGTATTCTGCGACCATTTTTTCTTGCTACTGTGCCACTCCAGTGCCACGGATTTAAACATTTTCTCCTGCATGCGCGAGCCGCGTTCAGCGGCACGTTGCTGCGCCGGGTTGATGTTCAGCGCCAGCATCTTACGGATGCCTTCGCGCTGCTGGCGGGCGTCAGACAGGGAGACGGCAGGGTAGGCACCCAGTGCAATACGGGATTCTTTGCCATTAATACGGTATTTAAGATACCAGAGACGGGAACCGCCTGGTTTGACCAGCAGATACAGACCGTGGGAATCGGAGACTTTAAAGGGTTTATCAGAAGGCTTGAGGGTGCGGATTTTTGCGTCGGTAAGGGATATATGGGGGTCACTCCATTATCGAACTAACCTGACCCCAGATTTGACCACCAATTTTTCCCGATGCGTAGGGTAAAATCAAAATGCACCGAGAAGAGTTTTCACACTAACCTGTTGAATCAACATCAGATAAAGATTCGCAAGGATGCAAGAAAACAGAAAATTGGCTCCTCTGACTGGACTCGAACCAGTGACATACGGATTAACAGTCCGCCGTT